>OFGH01001333.1_pt1 | contig 16613 bp, 11 predicted proteins | sample 1521721 | NCBI WGS metagenome assembly OFGH01 (sample SAMEA3504132, study PRJEB24116) | mouse gut metagenome | biome: mouse gut; feature: mouse-associated habitat; material: faeces | place: Denmark | collected 2011
TCACCGGCCAGCATCACGGCCAGTCCGCCGAGGCCCAGCGCCTGGGCCTGGAGATCGTGGGCCACATGCGCAGCTACTGCGACCGCATCTCGAAGGAGCGCGGCATGAACTACACGCTCATCGCCACGCCGGCCGAGGGCCTGTCCGGTCGCTTCGTGCGCATCGACCGCGAGCGTTACGGCGTCATCCCCGGCGTGACCGATCGCGACTACTACACCAACGGCTTCCACGTGCCGGTGTACTTCGACATCTCCGCCTTCGACAAGATTGCCCTGGAAGCGCCCTACCACGCGCTCACCAACGGCGGCCACATCAGCTACATCGAGCTCGACGGCGACCCATCCGACAACCTGGAGGCCTTCGAAAGCGTCATCCGCTACATGAAGGACTGCGGCATGGGCTACGGCTCGGTGAACCACCCGGTCGACCGCGACCCGGTGTGCGGCTACAACGGCATTATCGAGGACGTCTGCCCCAAGTGCGGTCGCACCGAGGACGCTCACAACCAGCCCTTCGAGCGCATCCGCCGCATCACCGGCTACCTGGTAGGCACGCTCGATCGCTTCAACGACGCCAAGCGCGCCGAAGAGCACGACCGCGTAAAGCACGACGTGCCGGCAGCCGAGTAGCGCACCCCTCGCCTCCCCGCACCCCACGGGCGGTCCTCCGGAACCGCCCTTTTTGTTTTAGGGAGACTACCGAAGATGTCCCAGAGTTGAAAAACGTCGCAAATCAAGTTCAGAAAACGCGAAAACTCGTCGCAAAACAGTAACTAAAACCAAAAAACTCGTCGCAAGAAGAGGTTATAATGAGCGAAAACTCGTCGCAAGACGAAAGGATCAGCAGTATGGCCCTTCAAAGGAAAGCCTATGACGACTTCCTGAAATGGAAGAGTGCGCCCGACAGGCGCGCCCTCCTCGTGACCGGCGCGCGGCAGGTGGGGAAAACGTATCTCATCCGTAAGTTCGGCCGAAACGAGTACGAGGTCTTCCTGGAGATCAACTTCATCGAGACGCCCAAGGCGAGGGAGATCTTCGAAGGCGATCTCGATGCCGATACGCTCGTAGCGAACCTCACGGCCTTCACGAAGGTGCCGCTCGTTCCCGGTCAGACGCTCGTCTTCTTCGATGAAATCCAGGAATGCCCGCGCGCCCGTACCGCCATGAAATTCCTCGTGGAGGATGGTCGGTTCGACTACATTGAATCGGGCTCGCTTCTGGGCGTCTCCTATAAGGAGGTGCCGTCGTACCCGGTGGGCTACGAGCAGCATCTGCGCATGTACCCGCTCACGTTGAGAGAGTTCTTCGACGCTATTGGCCAAAACGATCAGACGCTGGAGCTGGTGCGGGAACGAATGCGGAATCGCGAGCCCATTCCGACCGCTATTCACGAGCGGCTACTCCGGGCATTTTCCCTGTATATGGTCGTCGGGGGCATGCCGGCGGCCGTCGAACGGTTCAATGAGACCTCCGATCTGTCACACGTGCTGGCTGTGCAGCAGGATATCGTCGACCTGTATCGGCAAGATATCGCCAAATACGGGGACGATAGGCCCCACATCAAGATGATCTTCGATGCTATTCCCGAGGAACTCGACAAGAAGAACAAGCGCTTCAAGCTCAGTGATCTGGCGAAGAGCGCCCGCATGGAGCGCTATGCGAGTGATTTCATGTGGGTTGCTGACGCCGGCGTGGGGCTGCCCTGCTACAACGTTAAAGCGCCGGAGCTGCCTTTGTCGCTGAACACCCAGCACAATCTGTTCAAACTCTTTCTCTGTGACGTGGGGCTTCTGTCCGCGCAAACGTCGGGCGATGCACGATTCGACCTTCTGCAAGGGAACCTTGCGGTGAACTGGGGCAGCATGCTGGAGAACGCCATCGCCCAGGAGCTGACGGCCCACGGCTTCGATCTGCGCTACTTCGACAAGGCCAAGTACGGCGAAGTTGACTTCGTCATCGAGAAGGGATCGAAGGCGCTTCCTATCGAGGCTAAATCGGGAAAGGATTACGAGAAGCACAAAGCCCTCGACAACGTGATGGCCGTGCGAGAATGGGGCATCGACAGCGCCATCGTCTTTTGCCGTGGAAACGTGCGCGAGGAAGGCAAAGTGCTGTACCTTCCCTGGTATGCCGTTATGTTTATCGAAAAAGAGCGAGGCCCGCAGAAAATAGACCTCGCAGAGTTCTTGGGATAAGGGGGTTGCCATAGTGAGAGGATTGAAAATGCCTCCTTGGTGGCTTCTCGGTATCGGCTTTACTCATGTGCAGATTCTCTCGCAGTATGCGGGGTCAGGCCTTTTCCATGGGATGGCCGGTCTTCCGGTCAGCACCGACGTTGCCTGGTTTGTGGGGATGGGGGCGAACATCTTGGTGCTTCTCGCGTGTGGCGCCGTGTTCCGCGGTCCGCGCCTAGATCGTTTGAAAAGGCTGCTGGCTCCGTCGATCATTCTCAACATCGTAGGGTTTCTGCTCTCTGTATGGCCGACAGGGGTCACGGCGAATGACGATCCTGTGGCTTTGCTGGGAGCAATTGCTCTGGGAATGGGTCAGGCCATCATGTTTCTTCTGTGGGCCGACGTGTTCAATCGAGCCAAAATCGAAGAGGCGGAGATTGCGCTGCCCCTTTCCTCGCTTGTCGTTCTCGCCTATGCCGTTGTTGTCCCTCTGCTGCCGGCAAGTCTCAACGGCATTCCGATGCTTGTGGCTCCATTGGCGTCGGGGGCGACCCTCTACCTTTCCTTTCAGAGGCTGCCGGTGGCACAGGCATGCGAGAAGGCAGTCGCCATAGAGGGATCGCGGCCGCATTCGATGGTAAAGGAGCTGGCGCGCATAGCCGTTCCTCTGGCCGTCTTCTACCTGGTGGTAAGTTGGAACGGTCTTCTCTCGCAATTCGAAATGACGGGAGAGCGTTCCCTTCCCGAGATAATAGGCTCCTTGGCGGGCGTGCTCTGCATCGTCGTGTTCGTGCTCTTCTCGCTCAAGATCGATTTTGCCGCTTTGTTTCGGTGGCTTTGCCCTTTGGCCACACTGGCACTCATTCTCAATTTCTGGAAAAGCCCCGCTTCCGCAATGGCGGTATGTTCGATATCGAGCGTTCTGGACATTACCATCTGGATCGTGACCTACTTATATTCCTCTCGAATGGCGAGGCGCGACTATGGAACGAGTCTCACCAGGATCGCCGTCCTGCTGGCGGTTTCTCACGGAGGGGCGACAGTTGGCAATATACTCGCTGTTGCCGTTTTGGCAGACCTCGCCCAGCAAGGAGCGATGCCTCAAAGCATCTCTCTTGTGCTGGTGTGTCTGCTGGTTGCTACGACCATGGTCGTCGTCGGGCGGCCGGCGCTCCGGGTGGCTGCTGATTGGCGCAACGAGGATGGGGCGGCAGCGCCGAATATGTCCGCGCGCTGCAAGGCGATCTCCGAGCAGCATGGGCTGACGGCTCGGGAGCTCGATGTGCTCCTCCTTTTGGCCGCAGGCCGCTCGCAACCATATATTTGCGACTACCTCGTTCTCTCGAAAAGCACGGTGTCGACCCATGTGAGCCATATCTACCAGAAGCTCAGCGTGCATTCTCGGCAAGAGCTCCTCGATCTTGTGAGCGAATAAGGCCAGGTCGGCTTATCGGGTAAAACGCCCGAGGGTGAAAAGTTCGCATGAAACACCCGATTTCTCCCGTCGTCCTGTCGTGGTTGCATGATCTTACGGGGCCGAAAAGGACGGCCACATTCTGAGGATCGGAGGAGCATCATGCAAGAAGCACATGGGGGAAGACTGATCGGACGTCGTAGGTTTATTCAGCTGGGTGCTGCAGCGGGAATGACCATGTTCGCCCTGGGTGTGACGGGGTGCAGCCCCCTGCCGGCCACCTCGTCCGCAAAGAGCAGTTACGTCCCCGGGGCGTATACCGCACAGGCTCAGGGAAAGCAGAGCCTTGTGACCGTTGAGGTGACGTTCGGGGAGAATGCTATCGAGGCGGTAGAGGTGCTTGGACACTACGAGTCAGAGCGCATCGCCAATACGGCGATTTCCGCCATAACATCCGACATCGTCGAGCTTCAGTCCCTCGATGTGGATGCGGTAACGGGCGCGACGCTGACGAGCATGGCCATCCTCTCTGCGGTCAGAGACTGCGTCGGACAAGCTGGCGGCAGCGTTTCCGATTTGGAGAAGGTCCCGGGGCGCGAGAAATCGGACGCTGTCGAGGTAATTGAGACGGAGGTGGCCATCATCGGCGCCGGAGCGGCTGGCCTCACGTCGGCCATTGCTCTGGCAGAGTCGGGCACTGAGGTGCTCGTTATGGAAAAGTGCGGGTTCATGGGCGGCAGTATGCTCGTCTCGGGAGGCCGCCTTCAGTACCCCGAGGCGCCGCTTGAGTATCGCCAGGAGACAACGGAGCCGATGAGACGGCTTTTTGCCGAGGTCATGGAGCGCGCTCGCGATTTGGGTGTGTCCGAGGAAAGAGTCTCACAAGTTGAGCAGCAGTACGAGCAGTGGTATGCGGAGGGAAACACCAAGACCTTCGACAGCGACGAGTTTTACGCCGTGCTCGGCGCCGTCGGTTTCGGCAACCCTCTCGCTGCGGAGACGACGTTGGACGCTGAATCGGCGCGCCGCGCGTGCGAATGGGTGACTGCGCATGGCGTGGAACTCGAGAAGCCGCTTCTCGGCATCATGGGTTTCTCCTGGCCCCGTTCGACTCACCCTGTGGGCAGGCCCGCAGGCGAAGGCTATGTCGACGCTCTCGAGGCATACATTCAGAGTGCGGGATTCCCGGCGCTCGATATCCTCTTCAGCACTTCAGCGCAAGAGCTTCTGGTGGAAGATGGCAAGGTCACGGGTGTAAGGGGCCAATGCGACGACGGAACCACTTACGAGATCCATGCGAGCAAGGCGGTCGTTCTGGCTACGGGAGGCTATACCGATAGCCCGAAATGGCTTGCCCGGCTTCAGCCCCAGTACGGATTCAATGAGGGTGAGAGCATTCACTCGGTAGCTCCCGCTGGACATTCGGGAGACGGCCTTGATATGGCGGAGGAGGTCGGTGCGGCTGTTGTCAGCTGCGGCGAGGTGATGCTCAACCCCTATGCTCATCCCCAGTACCACATTGTCGGCCACATTATTGGCGACACGGGAAACCCTCTCGTGGTGAACAAGGAGGGGAAACGCTTCGTCAATGAGACGGGGAAACGCACCGACTTGGCTCTTGCCGTTATGGATCAGCCCGACCAGTTGTGCTACATCATCGCGTGCGATCAGAACTCCAACATCATGCCCGATGGAAGGAACTTCGATGGCGAGCCTGCTGAGGGGCTGTTCGAGAACGGGCTTGCCTATCGAGCAGATACGCTTGACGAACTCGCAGATCAGATCGATATTCCTGCCAGTGCCCTAAAGAAGACTGTGGAGGAGTACAACGCCGCCTGCGTCGCTGGCGTACCGGATGAATTCGGACGGACATATTTTGAGGAAACAGCTCCCATCGTTGAGGGCCCCTTCTACGCTTCGCCAGGGACGTGGGCCGTGCTTATCACTGTTGACGGTCTTACGGTGGACGAGCGCTTCCGTGTGCTCGACGACGGTGGCCAGCCGATTGCGGGTCTTTTTGCCGTCGGGGAGGTGTGTGGTCAGCCCTGCCTCCAGGTTCTGGGGTACGGAGATGTTATTGCAAAGGGTGTTCTAGGCTAGGCGAGCCCTCTCTTGACCGATCAGCCTTGGAAGCTTAAGGCTGCCGGATGTAGACGAGCCCTCCCCCGAGCGGGGCGCCGATTAAGGTCGGTGCCCCGCTCGTGCTTCATCAGCAAAGTTTTACTTTCCCTTTACGTGTGGCTTACTCGGGGCGCTCATGGGGGCTCCATACTGCAGCCTACGGAAAACCGGCGTGCGCGAGGTGCGCCGCCATGTCTGTCCCGCGGAGGAGCGGGCCGCGTGAAGGAGACGCATAGGTGGAAGAACTGCTGCAAATCGGGCTGGGACTGTTCGGCGGTTTGGCCCTGTTCCTGTACGGCATGAACCTCATGAGCAACAACTTGCAGGAGGCAGCTGGCGAGCGCATGCGCGCCATTCTGGCCGCCGTGACGAAGAACCCCTTCTTCGGCGTTCTGGCCGGTGCGCTGGCCACGGCGGTGCTGCAAAGCTCCAGCGCCACCACGGTCATGACCATCGGTTTTGTGGCTGCGGGCCTCATGGGGCTGCGCCAAGCCATTCCCATTATCATGGGCGCGAACATCGGCACCACCATCACAGCGCAGATCATCGCCTTCAAGCTGTCCGATTACGTGCTCGGCATCGTGCTTGTGGGCTTCCTCATCATGCAGCTCGCCAAGCAAGGCCAGATGAAGTACGTCGGCACCGCCGTCTTCGGCTTCGGGCTTTTGTTCCTCGGCATCGATACCATGGGCGCCGTCATGAAGCCCCTGGCCGAGAATCCCGTGTTCACCGACATGATCGCCCAGGTGACGGGCGTGCCGGTGCTCGGCGTTTTGGTGGGCACCCTCATGACGCTCGTGGTGCAAAGCTCCAGCGCCACCATCGCTGTGCTGCAGAACTTTGCCGCCACGCCCGGCCCCGACGGCGCAAGCCTCATCGGCCTCGACGGCGCCATCCCCATTCTGCTCGGCGACAACCTGGGCACCACCGTCACGGCGCTCCTGGCCGCCATCGGTCAGTCCCGCGACGCCAAACGCGTGGCTCTGGCCCATTGCATCTTCAACCTGTCGGGCTGCCTCTTGTTCGTGTGGCTCATCGGGCCCTTCGCTGCGGTGGTGGCCGCCATTCCGCCGGCCGGCCCCGAGGTGGAGGTCATCGCCCGGCAGATCGCCAACGCCCACACGCTGTTCAACGTGACCATGACCGCCCTGTGGTTGCCGCTTATTTCGGTGATGGCGAAGATCGTCATGGCGATCCTTCCCGAAAAGCCGCGCCGGCCCCGCGATCCGCTGGTGGATACCCTGGAGGTGCCGCGAGCCCCCGACGCCGCCGCTGCATAAGGGACGGGGATTCCGCACAACCTTTGCAGGGGGGCCTCCGGTCGCCCTTTCCCATGGCCCTTTCCGCGAACTGAGGCCAAGGCATCAGCCCCGTCACGGTTTCGCCTGCCGCTCGTTGCCCCCTTGCCTCTGCGCTACAATGCGGGGAAGGGGATTGTGCCGAAAGGAGACCCATGGCCGACGCGCCGCTCATATACTACGTGGAAGATGACGAGAACATCCGCAACCTCACCGGCTACGCGCTGCATCAGGCCGGTTTCAAGGTGCGCGCCTTTCCCGACGGCGCCGGGTTCATCGAGGCGTGCCGCACCGAGGTACCGGCGGCGGTGCTCCTCGACATCATGCTGCCCGGCGAGGACGGCCTCGATTTGCTGCGCCAGCTGCGCGACGATCCGCGCACCGAGAACATCCCCGCTATGATGCTCACGGCCAAGGGCACCGAGTTCGACAAGGTGTGCGGGCTCGATGCCGGGGCCGACGATTACCTGGCGAAGCCGTTCGGCATGATGGAGCTCGTCTCGCGGGTGAACGCCCTGCTGCGCCGCGCCGCCCGCCTCAAGGCTCCTTCGGCAGGCGCAGAGGGAGCGCCCTCCCCGCAGGCCGCTTCGGCGGCCCCTGCGCACCCGGTTGCTGAAGACGCTCGCGGAACGTCCGCCGCAGCCTCCCCAACGGCATCCCCCCTTCCCGATGACGCCCTGGCGGTCTGCGGCATCGTGCTCTCGCCGGCGGCCCGCCGCGTGACGGCCGACGGCCAGCCCCCCAGCCGGTGGCCCTCACGTTGAAGGAGTTCGACCTGTTGCGGGCCCTCATGGAGAACCAGGGCCGCGTGCTCACGCGCGACCAGCTGCTCGCCCGGGTGTGGGACATGCAGTTCGCCGGCGGCACGCGCACGGTGGATATGCACGTGAAGACCCTGCGCAAGAAGCTCGGCGCCGCGAGCGCCCGGGCCGCGGCGGCCATCGATACCGTGCGCGGCGTGGGCTACCGCTTCAACGGGGACGCGAGATGACCGCTGCCCGCTTTCCGCAAAGAGCGTCCGGTGCCGGGCAATCCCCGGCCGGCACGGCCAATCGGGGCGCCCCGCGCCTCTCGGGCCGCATCTTCCGCAGCGTGCTCGCCTTCTCGCTCATCGGCATCGTGGCGTTCTCCCTCATCCTCACGGCCATCTTCTACTCCTCTTTGGAGCGGGATGCCTCGCGCACTCTTTTGATAGAGGCCCATCGGGCGGCGGCCTATCTCGACGAGGTGCCGCCTTCCCAGCGCACTGCCGTGCTCGGGGAGCAGTTCAACGGGAAGGTCCGTTTCACCCTCATATCGCCTGAAGGAGAGGTGTTGTTCGACAGCGCGGCACCCGCCAGCGACAATCACGGCGACCGGCCCGAGATACGCGAGGCCCTCGAGAAGGGGGAGGGGGCCACGAGCCGTTACTCCACAACGCCGCACACCGGCACCATCTACGCGGCCGCCCCCTTAAGCGATGGCGTGGTGGTGCGCCTGGCGGAGACGCGCGAGTCCCTTATGGCGCTGCTGCTCAACAACCTCCTCGTGCCGGTGGTGGCCGCGCTGCTCGTGGCTGTGGCCCTGGTGCTCGTGCTCTCGAGAATGCTCACGCGCAGCCTCATGCGGCCCCTCGACGATTTGGGCGTGAGCAAGCCCCTTCATGCGCCGACCTACGCCGAGATGCAGCCGTTCCTCGCGCGCATCGATTCCCAGCAGCGCACCCTGCGGGCCCAAAACGAGGAGCTGGCCCAGGCCGAGAGCATGCGCCGCGACTTCTCGGCCAACGTGTCCCACGAGATGAAGACACCGCTGCAGGTGATTTCCGGCTACGCCGAGCTCATGGAAAACGGCCTGGTGCCGCCCGAGGACGTGCCGCGCTTTGCCGGGCTCATCCACCAGGAGTCCCAGACCATGCGGGCTCTCATCGACGACGTGCTCACGCTCTCGCGCCTCGACGAAGTGCCCCCCGATACGGCCGCGGTGCCCGTCGATGTGTTCGCGGTGGCCCGGCGGGTGGCCGAGCGTTTGCAGAAGCTGGCTGAGGAGCGCTCGGTCTCAGTGTCGGTAGAAGGGGTTTCCGCCCGCATTCTTGGCAGTGAGAGCTTGGTGGAGCAGATTCTCTACAACCTGGTCGAGAATGCCATCCGCTACAACAACGAGGGCGGATGCGTGTTCGTCGAGGTATCCTCCGATGGGGAGGAGGCCGTCGTGCGCGTGTCCGACACCGGCCCTGGCGTCCCGCCCGAGGCCCGCGAGAAGGTCTTCGAGCGCTTCTATCGCCTGGAGAAGAGCCGCTCTAAGGAAACCGGCGGTACCGGCTTGGGCCTCGCCATCGTGAAGCACGGTGTCCAGCGTCTTGGCGGCACTGTGAACCTTGCCGCCTCTCCCCAAGATGGTGCCGAGTTCACCCTCTGTTTTCCTGCGATCCAGAACTAACGTCACCCCTGCCTGCGCCACTTCGCCAGACGTACCTCAAGCAGTTCGATCCTGCATAGGGCAACGTAGTTGTAGTAGTGAGACCCCCTCTCTCAATCAGACCACAATTTAGCGTGGCAAAGGGGTGCGGGACTACCAGTTTGCGGGCCTTTCGAGGGTGAAGCTGGCAGGGTGCCAGAGCTGCACGGACCCGGTGCGGCGGGTGGCGGGCACGTCGATGAGGCGCTGGTTGGAAGAGCCGCACCATTTCAGCTCCAAGGACTTGCGGCTTTCCACGAAGGGGCCGTCCACGAGCACGTCGATGGCGTCCAGCAGATCGGCTATGGCTGGCTCCTCGGCGGCGCGACGTTCCAGATCCTCGTACAAGTAGCCCGAGTAGCTCCACACCCCGTAGCCGCGCCGCTTCAGCTCGCGGGCCAGTGCGGCGCAGGCGGCCGGTTGCTCGAAGGGCTCGCCGCCCGACAAGGTCACGTCATGCACGAGCCCGTTGGCCTCGATGTCGGCCAGAAGGTCGGCGATGGCCGTCACGGTGCCCCCCTCGGCCGGCTGGCTCTCGGGGTTGTGGCAGCCGGGGCAGCCGTGGGAGCACCCCTGCACGAACACGGCGTAACGCAGCCCCGGCCCGTCCACGATGGAGTCGGGCACGGTGCCGAACAGGGAGATATGGGTGGAGTCGGGGATTTCGGCGTCCCCAAAGCGCGGCAGAGTCTCATTCATGAAGTGCATTCTAGCACGCTTCCCCGGCCCGTTCGCTGTGACGATTGCGTAAGGTTGGGGGCTTGTTGACTGACCGACCAATGGTTTATGGCAAAATATGCGGATGTGCATTCAGTCGCAGCTTAAATGAGGCAGAAACAAGGAGAAGCACATGGGACTCCTCTCAAGGTTCGAGGGCAAAATGGAAGACACCGTGGAAGGCGCCGCCGACCGTATGGCCGCGGCCCCGCTGTCTCCCGTGCAGATTGCCAAGAAAGCCGAGAAGCAGATGCGCCGCGAGAAGATGGTCGGCGCAGGCAAGCAATACGCTCCCACGTTGTATACCGTGCTCGTGAACGCCGACGATGATCGGCGCCTTCTGGGCTACTATCCCACGCTGGCCGGCGAGACCGAGACCTATCTGTCCGCCAAGGCCGCCGAGCAGGGCCTCGTCATGGACGGCCAGCCCCTCGTGCGCTTCATCGTGGACGACGATTTGCGCCACGGCAAGTTCGACGTTATTGCCGAGATGGTGGCCTCTCCCTTGGTCGAGCAGCTGCGCCAGGAGGAATACGCCCGCTACGGCATTCTGAACCAGGGCGGTCGTCCCCAGGCCGCCGCGCCCATGGCTCCGGTCGCCGGTTACGGCTATCAGGCGCCGGCCCCCGAGCCGGCCCCCGCCGCTCCCCAGACCATGGACTTCAACGCGGCCCCTACCGACTATGGCTACGACGAGTACCTGGCCGACGACGAACCGCGCCAGGCCTATATCTACGACATCACCAACGACCGTGCCTTCACCCTTCCCGGCGACGCAGAGACCATCGGGCGCGAGTCGAAGAACGATATCGTCATTCCCGACATCAACGTGTCTCGCGTCCATGCGGAAATCCGCCAGGACGAGTCCGGCGCGTGGATTCTCACCGACCTGGGATCCACCAACGGCACCTTCGTGAACGGCCGCCAGATCAAGTCCGCGGCCCTTTCCGATGCCGACCGCATTATCGTGGGCACCACCAACCTCGAATTCCAGCTCATCTAGCCGCGCGTCCGCGGCCATTCGAGCTAAGGAGGATTTCCGGTGATCGATCTCGTACTGCTCATAGCGCGCCTACTGTTCGTGGCGCTGCTCTATCTGTTCCTGTTCGCCATCATGCGCACGGGCATCGGCATGGTAAAGGGCTCCCGTAAGAAGGAGCGCTCCTGGACCGTATCGGTGGAACGCGGCCCCAAGGAGCTGCGCGGCGTGTCCATTGCGGTGCACGGCCCCGTTATCGTGGGGCGCTCGCCGGGGGCCGACATCGTCATCGGCGCCGGCTACGTATCGGGGCGCCACGCGCGCTTCCAGCTCATGGGCCAGAACCTCTTCGTGGAGGATTTGGGCTCGAAGAACGGCACGGCAGTGAACGGCCGGCCCGTCCACGACCCGGTGGCCCTGCGGGACAAGGATCTCGTGACCATCGGTGACGTTGACATGCGCGTGAGGAACCAGTAATGGCGAAGGTCAAGGGTCGTAAGAAGGTTCAGACGCCGTTCGGCAGCCGCACCGATGTGGGCTGCGTGCGCGACCATAACGAAGACTCCCTGGTGGTGGCTCCGCCGCTGTACGTGGTATGCGACGGCATGGGCGGTCACGCCGCCGGCGAGGTGGCCTCCGAGATCGCCGTGGACGTGATTGCCCGCAGCGCCCCGGAGCATGCCGACGCGAGCGCCCTGGGCCAAGCGGTGGAAGAGGCGAACCTCGCCATCATCAAGGCCGCCCGGGAAGGGATGGGCCGGGCCGGCATGGGCTGCACCTGCACCGCCGCAATCTTGGAGAAGGAGCGCCTCGTTATTGCCCAGGTGGGCGATTCCCGGGCCTACCTTCTGCACCACGGCAAGCTCCAGCAGCTCACCCGCGACCATTCCCTTGTGGCCGACCTCATCGAGGCCGGGCAGATCACCGAGGCCGAGGCTCGGGTGCATCCCCAGCGCTCGGTCATCACCCGGGCCCTGGGCAGCGATCCGCGCACCCAGCCCGACCTATTCGAGATCAATGTGGAGGCGGGCGATCGCCTGCTTCTGTGCTCCGACGGCCTGTCCACGATGTTGGAAGACTCGGAGATCGAGAAGATTCTCGTCAGCGCGAGCGACCCTCAGCGCTGTGCGGCCCAGCTGGTGAACGAGGCCAACGGCCTGGGGGGCTACGACAACGTGACCGTCATCGTGGTGGATGTGACCGGCCTGGCCGAGCAGCGCCGCCGCAAGATGACCCGCCGCTCGCGCGTGACGGCTGCCATGCTCATCCTGCTGCTCGTGGGTATCCTGGCCGGCTGCGGCTACGGGTTCAACTACCTGGCGAGCAATGCCGCCTACCTGGTGGAGCAAGAGGGGAAGGTGGCCATTTACCAGGGCGTTCCCGGTGAGCTGTTCGGGTTTACGGCCCACAAGCTCGTCCGCGTGACGGACGTGGCTGTGGACGATTTGCAGCCGGGGGTGGCGAACCGCCTGCGCGAGGAGACCATCAAGGTGGCAAGCGTGGACGACGCCGAGCACCTCGTGGCCGAATACGAGGCCGACATTGCCGGCCGCACGCCCGACGACGGCGCCGTGAGGTGATGGCCCCGTGACCCGCCGCAACATCGAGCTTTTGCTCCTGGTCATCGCTTCGCCTATCGTCATCGTCCTCTTCGCGATGATGGTGGTGACCGGCGGCCAGGAACTATCCGTGAACACCCTGGGCGTACCCCTGGGCATCTTCGCCGCCTTCGTGGTGGCCCACATTGCCGTGCGCTGGCTCGCTCCGGCGGCCGACCCGGCCATCTTGCCCATATCCTTCGCCCTGTCAGGCATCGGCATCGCCTTTGTGACTCGCATTGTGCCGGATCTGGCCGTGCGCCAGGTGATCTGGCTCTTCGCGGCCGTGGCAGTTATGGTGGCGGTGCTGGCCCTCGTGCGCAACCTGGACAAGCTCGCCAACTACAAGTACACCCTCATGATCGTGGGCATTTTGCTGCTGCTCTCGCCCATGCTGCCGGTCATCGGCGAGGAGTCGGGCGGCGGCCAGCTGTGGCTGCGCCTGGGGCCCTTCTCCTTCCAGCCGGGCGAGATCGCGAAGATCCTCATCGTGTTCTTCATCGCGGCCTACCTGGCGGCTAACCGGGAGATGCTCTCGGTGTTCACCCAGAAGGTGGGCCCGCTGCATCTGCCGAGCCTGCCGACGTTGTTGCCTCTCATCGTCATGTGGGCCCTCGCCTTTGTCGTCGTGGTGCTGGAGAAGGACCTCGGCCTGGCCCTCGTGCTGTTCTCCGTGTTCGTCATCATGCTGTATGTGGCCACGGGCAAGAAGCTCTATCTGGTGGCCTCCATCGGCCTGGCGGCCATTGCCGCCGTGGCCCTCTACTTCATGATGGGCCACGTGCAGACCCGTGTGAGCATCTGGCTCGATCCCTTCGCGGCGGCCCAGGGCGGCGGCTTCCAGCTGGTGCAGTCGCTCTTCTCCATGGCCGACGGCGACCTGTTCGGCACCGGCATCGGCCGGGGCATGGGCGGCGAACCGGTGGCCGCAGGCGGTATTCCCGTGGCCGAGAGCGACTTCATCTTCCCGGTCATCGCCGAGGAGGCAGGGCTCATGGGCGCTGCCGGCCTGCTGCTTCTGTACCTGTGCTTCGCCATCCGCGGCATCGTGACCGCGGCCCGGGCGAAGTCCGATGTCAGCTCGTTCGTGGCCGTGGGCCTCACGTCCATCATCGTGCTCCAGGCTTTCATCATCGTCGGCGGCGTCACGCGCCTCATTCCCCTGACAGGCATCACGCTGCCCTTCGTCAGTCAGGGCGGTTCGTCCCTCATCGCCAGCTTCATGATCGTGGCCTTCCTGCTGCGCTGCGGTGACGAGGGCACCGGCGTGGGCGAGGAAATGCGCCAAACCGGAGCGATCGGTTCTCACGGGGCCGATGCGGTGCTCGGGCGCGTGGCCCTGGGCAAGCGGCTGACCGGCACCATGATGATCTTTTCGCTGCTGTTCGCCGTATTGGTGGCCAACCTCACCTACCTTATGATCATCAAGGCGCCCGAGTACCAGAACATGCCGAGCAACAACCACACCATCGCCCGCGAGGCCCAGATGGAGCGCGGCACCATTTCCACCGTGGACGGCACCGTGCTCGCCCAGTCAGTGCGCCAGGAAGACGGCAGCTATCGGCGCGAGTACCCGGCCGGCACCCTGGCGGCCCACATCGTGGGCTACGCCTCGCAGAAGTTCGGCACCGCCGGCATCGAGGCGGCTTACAACGACGCCTTGCGCGGCGAGCAGAACTTCGCCAGCTTCACCGACGTGGTGAACTCGCTGGCGGGCATACAGACCAAGGGCAATGACGTTGCCCTGACCATAGACTCCCGCATTCAGCAAGCGGCCCAGGATGCCTTGGAGGGCCAGGTGGGCGCCGTCGTGGCCATGAATCCCGAGACCGGCGCCGTCTACGCCCTGGCATCCTCGCCCACCTACGACGCGGCCGACTACGAGGCGCTGCTCACGGCCGCGGCCGAGGGCGATGGGAACGATTCCTCCGAGCTGTACAACCGCGCTACCCAGGCGCTCTATGCCCCCGGCTCCACCTTCAAGATGGTCACCCTGGCCGCAGCCCTTCAGGACGGCATCGCCAAGGCCGATAGCGAGTACGATTCGCCCGGCGAGATGGAGATCGGCAACGCGCCCGTGACCAATGTGAAGAAGCGCTCCTACGGCAAGATCACCCTGGCCCAGGCCATGTGGTACTCTTCCAACACCGTGTTCGGGCAGGTGGGCGTGCAGCTGGGCAGCGATCTGCTCGTGAACATGGCCTGCAGCTTCGGCTTCAACGAGGCTATCAACTTCGATCTGCCCCTAGCTATGTCGCTCATGCCCGATCCCGCCGAGATGACCGAGTGGGAGACCGCTTGGGCCGCTTGCGGCGAGCCGGTGGGCGAGCACGAGAGCCCGGCCGGGCCCCAGGCTACAGTGATGCAGATGTGCCTGGTGGGCTGCGCCATTGCCAACGAGGGCGCCATCATGCAGCCCTATCTGGTGGACGGCATCTACAACGCCAACGGCGAGCGCGGCTTCACCCCGCTGCCCGTGAAGCTGAAGCAGGCCATCGACCCTAAGACGGCGGAGGCGGAAATCGAGGTCATGAAGGGGGTCGTGGTCGAGGGCACTGGCGGGAAGGCCGCCATCGACGGTGTGGAGGTGGCCGGCAAGACCGGCACCCACGAGCGCGGCGACGGCGACGACGACAGTTGGTTCGTGGGACTTGCCCCCGCCGATGACCCGCAGGTCGTGGTGGCTGTGGCCATTGAGCGCGGCGAATCGGGCGCGGGGGCCCAGGCAGCCCATGACGTTATGGAGACGGCTCTCGAAGTGGCGGGGGTGCTGTAGTACAATGGCTAGACTCATACGAGTCCGCATCGAAACGCAAACGCAAACGCACTAGCACGTGGAACGTTAAGGAGTAGCAATAGTGACCGGACAGGGAACAATGACGGGCAAGGTTTTCAGTGGCCGTTATGAAATAAAGGATCGCATCGGCATCGGCGGCATGGCCGAGGTGTATCGGGCCCAGGACAGCACCCTCGGGCGCGTCGTGGCCGTGAAGGTGATGCTGCCGCAATTCGCTGCCGACCCCTCCTTCATCCAGCGGTTCCGCCAGGAGGCCGCCGCCGCGGCGAATCTCCAGAGCCCCTACATCGTGAACGTGTACGACTGGGGCCAGGACGACGGTACCTACTACATCGTCATGGAATTCGTGCGCGGGTCCGACCTGAAGACCGCCATCCAGCAGCGCGGCGCCATCAACCAGCGCAAGGCCGCTGAAATCGGCGGCCAGGTGTGCCAGGCCCTCACGGTGGCCCACAACCAGGACATCATCCATCGCGACATCAAGCCCCAGAACATCATGGTGCAGCCCGACGGCAATGTGAAGGTGATGGACTTCGGCATCGCGCGGGCGAAGAACTCCGTGAACGATAAGACCTCTGCGGTGCTGGGCACTGCCCACTACATCTCGCCGGAGCAGGCCCAGGGCAAGGACCTCACGGCTGCCAGCGATATTTACTCGCTCGGCATCGTGCTCTACGAGGCCGCTACGGGCAAGCTGCCCTTCGACGGCCCCGATGCCGTGTCGGTGGCCATGCAGCAGGTGAAGGACGAGCCCGTGCCGCCGTCAAGCATCAACCCGGACATCGATCCGGATCTCGAGGACATCATCATGGTGGCCCTCGCGAAAAATCCGGCTGAGCGCTTCGCCACGGCCAACGACATGCGCATGGCCCTGAACGACTACCTGGCCGGACGCCCCGTCACCCTGCCGGGCGGTGCTGGATTTACGAGCGCCCGCACCCAGATGATGGGGGCCGTGGGAGCCGTGAACACCCAGGCCGCCACCGCGGTCATCGGCGGCATCGACGGCACCCAGGCCATGCCCGGCATTGTGGGCGCCGGGGTGGGCGGCATGGTGTCGCCGAGCGCCACCGGCGGCCT
>OFGH01001336.1_pt1 | contig 16598 bp, 15 predicted proteins | sample 1521721 | NCBI WGS metagenome assembly OFGH01 (sample SAMEA3504132, study PRJEB24116) | mouse gut metagenome | biome: mouse gut; feature: mouse-associated habitat; material: faeces | place: Denmark | collected 2011
GGACCCGTGGCAGGGGCAGTCCCAGCTGTGCTCCTGGGCGTTGTACTTCAGGGCGCAGCCCATGTGGGGACAGCGGGGCACGGTGGGAGTCAGCAGCCCCAGGGAGGACTCCAAAGCGTTGACCGCCAGCTGGGGCCGGAGCATCGTCCGGGAGGGAGAGAACAGCTCCGTACAGGGATTTTTCCGGTCCAGAATCAGGTCGGTCAGAACCTCCGCCGCCGCCATGGAGGAGGTCATGCCCCATTTATTGAAGCCGGTGGCTACATAGAGCCCCCGGGTGCGTTTGGAGTACGGCCCGATATAGGGCACGCCGTCCAGGGTCATGCAGTCCTGAGCGGCCCAGCGGGCCGCCGGCCGGGCATCCGGGTAACAGTGCCGGGCAAAGCGCTCCAGCTCTGTCCAGCTGCCGCCCTGTCTGCCCGTCCGGTGGCTGCCTCCGCCCAGGAGGAGCAGACCGCCGTAATTTCGGAAGGACAGCCCCTTTTCATCCTCGTCCAGGTACATTCCCTGAACGTCGGGGGCGTTTTTCAGGGCCAGCACATAGGAGCGGTGCTGGTACAGCTTTAAAAAGTAGCCGCCATGTTTGTTGAGCACAGGGAAGTGGGTAGCGATGATAAGCTTGTCCGCTGAAATGGTCCCGCCTGTGGTGACCGCTTTGCCCGGTCCCAGCTCCAGGACCTTGGTGCGCTCAAAAATTCTCAGCTCCCCGGCGATGGCGGAGATAAATTTCAAAGGGTGGAACTGGGCCTGATCCTTGAATTTTACTGCTCCGGCGGTGGGGAAGGGGAGGGGGATGTCCGCCTGAAATTCCGCCCCGAAGCCCAGCCGTTCCAAGGCGTTCAGCTCCCGGTCCAGCTTCTCCCGGCTGCCCAGGGAGTAGACAAAGGCGTCCTTCTCCTCAAAGTCACAGTCCATAGTCCGGCAGAGAGCACGGTATTCCTCCAGCGCCCTCTGGTTGACCTCCAGATAGAGCCGGGCCCGGTCCGCGCCGAATTCCCGAATCAGCTTGCCGTAGATCAGGCCGTGCTGGGAGGTGATTTTTGCCGTGGTATTTTTGGTGATGCCGCCGCCGATACGGTCCGCCTCCACCAGGGCGCAGTCCACCCCCGCCCGGGTCAGCTTATAGGCGCATAAAAGTCCGGCCATACCGCCGCCGATGACAAGCACATCGGTTTTCAGGTCCGACCGGAGGGAATTGAATACGGGAAGCTGTGCCGTTTGCGGCCATATGGAGTCCATCCTGTCACCTCGCTGGGGTTAGGATAGCCGTCATGGCTTGAAATTATGCCTGAAAAGATCAGCGCTCAGAAGGCTTGCCAAAAGGAGTAAAATAGTATATAATTCTCCCGCTGGCAGATAACAGAAGAAGCGGTTGTATGGAGGAAGGTGATTATTCTGGATGATACTAAGACGAGAATTATTCTTGCTGCGATCAAAGCTGTGCGGCAGTATGGCCTGGAGGGAGTTCGCATCCAGAATGTCAGCGAGCTGGCAGAAATTTCGGCTGGGGCAATTTACCGCCACTTTGACAGCAAGGATCAGCTGCTGGTAGAGTGTTTTACCTACGTTGATAAGCAGGCGGCGGCAATTTTTGAACGCTTGGAGTTCGATCCCCAGATCATGCTTACCGACCCGATGGAGGCGGTAAGGAGCCTGTGGCTGCCCTATTTCCGGTTTTGGACCTCCCGCCCGGATGAAACGGTTTTTTACCACCGTTTTCGGGACAGCACATTTTTCCCCACATATGACAAAAGCCGGGATGTGACCTATTTCAAGACATTTATTGGAATGGTTGATGCGTTCAAGAAGGTGTTTCCACGGCTGGACAGGATGAACCAGGATCTGCTGTGGCTCCATGTCCTCGCTTCGACTGTAATGTACGCAAAATATGTGGTAGAGGGACTGCTGCCGAACAATCAGGAAACCGAGGACACGATATTTCAGTTGCTGACCACCGGACTGAGCTGCTATTTGAAGCCGGATAACCTCTGAAATCAGTGTGAAAATGGACGTATACCGCTGAAAAAGAGGCCATTTTTATCTGTATGATAATGAATATTTACTTGGCTTGAGGCAACCTTTCTTCTATTCAGGCCCAAGCGGATATGGTAATTATGTTATTATGGTTTTCTGACGCGGAACAGCGGAAATTTATGGTGTGAAGATGCGCATGTGGATTGATTCGGTGGTTCCTTAAGTAAACATAGTAGGGAGTGCAGTTATGGAAAGAATATTGATCGTCGATGACAGCCTTCTGCAGGCGGCACAGCTGAAGAAGATTATTGAAGACGACTATGACGTTACCATTGCGCATACGGCGGAGGAGGGGCTGCGCAGGGCCAGCAACGAAGATTATTCCCTTATCCTGCTGGACGTGGTAATGCCGGAGATGGACGGATTTACGCTGCTGAAAAAGCTGCAGGAGGAGATTATTACCCAAAGCATCCCGGTCATTTTGATTACCAGCCTGGCCGACGCGGTAAACGAGCAGCGCGGGCTGATTCTGGGAGCCGTGGATTATATCACAAAGCCCTATATTCCTCTGATCGTCAAAGCGCGGGTGAACACGCATGTCAAGCTGTATCAATACCGCAGGCAGGTCGAGGAGCAGTCCATGACCGATCAGCTGACCGGGATTCCCAACCGCCGCAGGTATGACCGTTACAGCCTGAAAAAGTGGAATGAGGCGGCCCGCCTGCATGTGCCTTTTTCCATCTGTATGTTTGATATTGACCATTTCAAAATGTATAACGATACGTTCGGCCACCCGGCTGGGGACAAGGTGATCACCTCCGTTGCCAGGACGATATCCTCCCAGCTGAAGCGCAGCACAGACTTTGTGGCCCGCTACGGTGGAGAGGAGTTTGTGGCGATCTCCATGGGCGATTCCTCTCAAAAGCTGTTTGAGTATCTGCAAAGGGTACGGAAGGCCGTAGAGGATCTGCGCATTCCCCACAGTCCCTCCGTGTGCCAGTGGGTCACGGTCAGCGTGGGAGGAGTCACCGTGGTCCCCGAGGCGGGAAGCTCCTATGATACTTACCTGAAGATCGCCGACACCATGCTGTACGACGCGAAGCGGCATGGACGGAACAGGGTCGTTTGGGCCGATGAGCAGTTGAAGCAGGTATTTGAAAAGTAAAATGCGGGGAGAAGCGCCCTGAAGCGATTCGGTTTGTTTGGGAAAAAGACGGCGCCGGATATGTATACGGATGCCAGTTTTAGGAGCTGACCGAAGCCGGTGAGAAGAAGATCACACAGAATTTTTTGTGGTTCAAAGGGAAAAAGAGAACATTTTGAATTGCTTGAAACCGGTAGAAAACAAAAATCAGACATAAAAGGAGCACGTCTTACCGCGCTCCTTTTGTCTGTTCCGACTACCTCCCACACCGGCGGTTGTTTGAGGATGCAAATATCGGTCAAAGCCTGCGCCAGAATGCGCCGGGGATACATCCTTTCAACTATCCTATCGGAAAACAAGGAGGAATACAAGATGATACACTTACTTTTAACCGTTATCTACATCTCGTTTATCAGTCTGGGCCTGCCGGACTCTCTGCTGGGGTCGGCGTGGCCCTCCATGTACCAGGATTTCGGCGTCCCGGTCTCCTACTCCGGGATTATTTTCTTCGTCATATCAATCGGAACGGTAATCTCCAGCCTGCAAAGCGACCGGCTTACCCGGAAGCTGGGGGCGGGTAGGGTGACGGCCGTCAGCGTTGCCATGACGGCGGCGGCGCTCTTTGGCTTTTCCGTCAGCGGTTCTTTCTGGATGCTGTGCCTGTGGGCCGTCCCTTACGGTTTGGGGGCGGGCAGCGTAGACGCGGCGCTGAACAACTACGTGGCGCTCCACTTCGCCAGCCGCCACATGAGCTGGCTGCACTGTATGTGGGGACTAGGCGCGTCCATCGGACCGTACATCATGGGCTATACCCTGACAGGCTGGGGAAGCTGGAACCTGGGCTATCGGATCATCAGCGTGATGCAGCTGGTTTTGACGGCCGTCATCGTGATGAGCCTGCCCCTCTGGAGAGGCAAGGCGCAGCAGGACGAAGAAAGTGTCCCGCCCCAGGCGCTTACCCTGGGGCAGATCATCAGCCTGCCCGGCGTGAAAGCTGTGATGGTCACCTTCTTCTGCTACTGCGCCCTGGAGCAGACCACCGGCCTGTGGGCCAGCAGCTACCTGACGCTTCATAAGGGCGTTGCACCGGAGACGGCGGCCAGCTTTGCCAGCCTGTTCTTCATCGGGATCACGGTTGGCCGGGCGCTGAGCGGCTTTTTGACCATGAAGCTCAGCGACAGCCGGATGGTCCGGTTGGGGCAAGGGATCATCGCGGCGGGAATTGCCGCTTTTCTGCTGCCGCTGGGGGAGTACGCCGCATTGGGGGGGCTGATCCTCATTGGCCTGGGCTGCGCTCCCATCTATCCCAGCATCATCCACGCCACCCCCGGCCATTTTGGAGCGGAACGCTCTCAGGCGATCATCGGCGTCCAGATGGCCAGCGCCTATGTGGGCAACTGCCTGATGCCGCCGCTGTTTGGACTGATCGCCAATCACATCGCGGTATCGCTGTTCCCATTCTATTTGCTGGTGATTTTGGTTTTAATGGTATTTATGCACGAAACGCTGCTGAAAAAGTGCAAGGCAGGAGCTTCACAATAGTCGGAAAGCCTTGTAGGGCAAGGGCTTTCCGGGCATTGAATGGTACTAGCGGCGCTGTGTCCGTTTCAAACGGCGGAGAAATATCATAGAATATACCACCCGGTTTTATCAGTAGGAAAACGGTTCGGATCAGGTGGGCGCCCAGCGGGCTACTCTGGTTTTGACGTGCGGAAATGATACTCGTCCTTAAAATCGACTTCTTCCACTTCAATGCCCAAGTCCGAAAAGAAATTATCTTTCATTTTACTGTTTTGCAGCGCCCGCTTACAGATTAGCATGTTTCCATTTGGCTTTATCGTCAGTGCAAACTGATTGATACAGTTTTTGCAGCCGTCTGCTGACTTACAGGGATAGCGATAAACGGAAATGCTGTCCCGTTCTCCCGCTCCATGGGCGGACAACGACAAAGAAGATTCTATCTGTTGGAACGAAAGGAACATATCCTCGGATATTACCTCATAATCCTCAGCAAAATGATCGTTGTCCCTACGGGGGGTTACCATTTCAATAATCTTAAGCTTGATGTGATAGTCCCGCGCGGCCTGACTTAACGGACCTTCTTTCAGCAAAGCCGGAAGCCCGGGCGCAATTATTTTGTGAAACGGTATGTTCAATGTCACCAAACAGGACTCACGGTCCAAAATACGAAGCTTTTCAACCAGACTGCCGATATAGTCCAGCTCAGGTTCGCCGGAAAAGCAGCCTGCCGCGCCCGTATACTGCAGGAAAGAGGGAGTATCATAGCCGTAGACACTGATTTTATACCGGATATTATATTGTTTTAGCTGCCTCACGCATTCGGCGTCAAGGTAATGCGCATTCGTAATGACGGACAAATCTACCTCTCCCAGGTTTTGACGGATATAGGCCAGTAATGCCAGCAAGTTGTCCCGATTCGCCGGAAGGAGCGGCTCGCCGCCTGTAATCGTAATCTGCTTCACGAAAAAGTTTTTACTTACGGTTTCGACGCAGTTGATTAACTTATCAATATCGCATCCAGAGTACTGCTCCACAATATTTTCGTGGTGGCAGCATCTGCAGCAGTAAACGCATTCAGTCAGCATAATAATGCGCAGCTTAATCGTAAACCGTTTGAGATGGGAGAAGGCTCTGTTAATCAGCGCCTGGTCACACGCCAGGCTTGTCTCCAGATTTTGAATCTCTGAAGCCGAATAGGTACTTAACATTCTGCCATTTGATTTGATGTTGCCGATGAAAGCAATGCCCGGAATCGTGGCGTCATGCACCTTGAATTCATCCAATATATTCAGATAATTTCCAACTGAAATCCCATATTTCTGTTTCAGGATGCGTGTCATGGCGTCATGAAAGCTCTCGCCCTTTTTCAGGCGTCCTCCAGGCAGAGAAAACTTGGCGGGACTGATTGCCTCATGGGATTTACGTTCCTCCAGAATCAGCCTGTCCCGGTCAAAAAGCAGCCCGGCGACATGTACTTCCACACCGGAGTTTTCCGCGTACGGAATGGCAACGGTATCTTCAACAATCAGACTGAGTTCCAACAGATTTCTGAGGTGCAGACGTTTGTCTGTAAAATCCCGAAGCCATCCGTCGCGCCCGTCCAGAGAGAGTTCCACTCTGTCGAAAATAAAGCCGTGGGAGCCGGGACTTACATAGTCGTTTAAAACTGTTTTTACTCCGGTCTTATAGCTGTTGTTGATGATACCGCTTGCCTTTATGATAAAATCTGTTTTTTTCGAAATAAAGCAGACAAAGCGGTCGGATGCAATTGATTTGTCCGTGGACATTTTTGCCACGACCTCTTTGACCGCTTGGCAGATATCCCGCAGTGATTTGTTTGTTTTGCAGTTTGAAAATAGTAAGGTGACTGCCGTGCCATTAGAGTTGCATTCGACTCTTCCCCGGAAAACGTCAAAAGTCCGCTTTATTTCTCTCTTCAGCCTGTCAATCACATTGTCGTCGGTGTCTGACGCTTTTTCCAACTTGAGCCAGATCATATATTCCGGTTCTTTGGATATCTTGGTCAGTATCTCCCGTATACCCTCAACAGGATTCTCTTTACTCACGATGATAGGAGAATAAAGCCCGTCTAATATTGGTTCGCCCTCCAGCATGATCGCATAGCACCGATTGTTGGTAGTCTTGGATCGCTGTTTCAGGAAATTCTTCAGATAAATATCGCTGAATGACACCCCAATAAATAGGATCGTATTGATATTTGCCGCTGTTTCAAAGCTTGTTTTCCAGAATCGGTCTCTGTATATCTTCGCCACATCTCTTTTTGATATAATGATAGATTGCGGGTCAGTTGCCGTTCCGTGAAGATGGATAATTCGTTTGGTATGCTGTTCAAACCTGTCCTTTAGCGCCTGACCGCGATTTAAAAAATCTGTTGTTTCAGCTCCGGGCATATATCGGGATAAAATCCGGTCAAAATTTGTAGTAATAAAAAGAGAAATATCCAGTTTTGCCAGATCTGAGTAGTTATTGTCCAGACATGGCAATGACATAGGGGCGTTGCAGTTCATATCCTCGCATTCCCGGATTACCTTGCCAATCTGGCTTTTTATGTTCTCGGCGCTTACATTCAGTTCTTCCTGGAGCAGAGAAATCGCAAGCCAAAATTCATTTTTGTTCAGTTTTTCCTCCAGTGCTTTACTGCGGATATACTCCTCGCCGCCAAAATAGCTCTCCACGTTCTCAATCAATTCCTTCCACTCCGGAAGGCCAAAGGGCTTGGACAGGCCAGCTCCGTAAAAGATAGCCAGACTGTGGGAAAGATACGCCTCATTCAGCGCCTGGATATAGTGGCTCTCGTTTTTCCTCATATTTCCCGCTCTCCTCAGAACATTGCTGTAAAATGAAATCAGTACCTGTCAAACAATGACATCTGATCGGAATCCGGCCTGCTGAAATAGCCGTAATTGGACTCCCTGATAAAAGAAATCAAATCCTCTTTCCGAATTTGATTTTTGTGAACCTCCGGTTCAAAAGAAATCTGTTCCAGGTCAAGGTCATCAATATCCTTTTTCCGCGTCCCGATACTGAAGAAACGTATATGCTTTCTTTGCTTGATCGCGGAAAATATTTCAAACAGCACGCCGTTGGAAATCGGGCCGAATACCCAGAGCTCGTCGCACATTTGAAGCAGATTATTATTTCCACGCCGGATCATATCCCGGTCCACCCGGTCGCTCAGGAAGTAATCAAACACCCGGAACGGATTGATCGGCAGATAGCCTCGCCGCAGCGTGTACTCGCATATCGCATCCCTGCAGTAAAAATATACTTTGGATTGGGCGGTAAACGCGGTAGGCATGCGCTCGGTTTCGCTGGTATCAATGCGGAACTGAGCAATTTTTTCGTCTATCCACGCCATATGGGCCGCATCGATTGCGTTGGCACAGCAGAATCCGCTGAAGAAAGCGGCAAACAATCCCCGATACTTTCCGGACGCGTCGCCGCAAATATAAATGTTTTGGCCGTTTGTCAGCAGCTGATTGGGATCGGTGTCAGGGTAGTCGCCATACCGCTCGATCTCCGGCCCGTATATGCGGCAGCCAGCCAGACAGTCCTCGTCATGGATGGGAATAATCTGAGGCAGGTAATCAATGATTTGCCGGTCAATTGCGCCGCCTAAAACGGGCGTTCCCTGTAAGTATTCTTTTAACGGCAGGCAGTGGGTTTCCTTGCGGTCATACGCCTGCTGCATCTGCTTCGCGTATTCGGAAGCCGCGGAAGTGGCCCTTATAATGATTCCCACGTTCGAATATGGCCTTGGCTCGGACGAGTCGCCGTTATAGGTAAAGCGGATTCCGTCATAGGAGGACTGAATAACAGAGCCCTTTTTGCAGCTGCAGAAGGTCCGAAGCTGCGTATCGCTGTCTATTTGAATGATCTGCTTATAATCGGCAGACTCGCTGTTCAGAGGTCTGTAATATTTCTGGGGGCACTCCACGCGAATCCCCATCTCATAAATACTATGCTTTTTTTCTTCCGGATAGTCCGGCATAAGCGGCAAGGGACTCTTTTTCCCCGTGGCTATGACAACGGTGGAGCTGGTATACCGCTCCCCGGCGTCCGTCGTGATGGAAAAGGTATGGTCGCCGTTTTCCTTTACAGACACAATGCCGGTGTTGGCGGCGATAAAGTCTTCCAGCTCATGGCACATATATTCCATGATCCGTTTGCGCTCTGCAAAATCAAATACTTCGGAATCGTATTTTTTTATTTCACTGTCAGGCAGGAGCATTCCGGCCTTTACATCTTCCCAGGACTTAAGCCCAATGCTGCATCTGCGGAACATATCCTCCAGCTGGTGGTAAATACGTTCCGCCTTTACTAAATTCCACTCCTGCCAGAGCCCTGACGCGGCAGGCGGATAAGAAAATTTACCGTCGGAGAACAATCCGCTTCCGCCTACGCCGTGGCTGACCTCAAGCGGGCGCGACTTGTCCCGGTCTGAAAATCGGCCGCCCCGATCAAAAATAATAAAATTGACCTTTTTTTCTTTCAAAAATAGTCCCGCGGCAAGCCCGGCCGGGCCGGCGCCGATAATAACTGTATTATAGTAGTTCAAAGCAATTCCCTCTGTTTCCCCGCTGTTCCTCTAGCGTATGGTTACTAATAATGCAATCAATGTGATAATAAGAGTAAGAGTCCCCAAAAATATGCTCTGCAGCATGCTGTTTTCTTTCTTTATTGCGTCCAGGTCCTGTTTCAGCTCATTGATTGCTCCGTGCAGCGCATTCGCGGGGATATATGGCACAATCGAAGTTTTATAATTATATTTCCCGTGATATGGTTCGGTTACCTCCAAAAGCTTACAGAATTCCAACGTTACGAAGTGGTCGCCGCGCTTCAAGTAAATCGGCTTGTTGGAGGTGTTGAACAACAGGCAAAACAGCTTGCCGCAGAAGCCGGGGTCGATCTGGGTGCCGTTTGACAAAATAACGCCCTGACAAAAAAGGGACACCGAGACATCAAACCTGCCCGAAATATCTTTTGGCATATTGACCGTTTCCGCACTGGAGACAATTGCGTAATCATATGGGTCGATCTTAAGAAAGGGCTGTTTTTCACATAATGTATATATTTTTCCTCCATAATAATAATCGTCTCCGAGGGACAGATCGTAGGAGGACGGGCTGATTTTGCCATTGTACTCGGAATAATCGGGCCAGATCAGCAGCTTGTGACCGATATAGGAGGAGATCAGCCTCTTTGAGAGCATTCCTCCAGTCGCCCGAAACGCCCAAAAGTCTGAGATCAGAGCGGTGGTTTCTTTTGCGGTTCTTCCCTTAATAATGTAGGTGTATAAGCTTCCTTCCGTGTCCAAAACCCGCATATTCAGGGCGGTTGCGATGCGTATGGTCATAAAAGAACGCCCGCTTTCCTCAGCCTTCTTGCACAGCGTCTCTTTCTCTGCCGCCGAGGCGACGATACAAGGGCAGACGTTTGCTTTCTCGCCTGCGGCTTTTTTCACAGCGTCGGACGCAGAAAGCCCGGACGGAATGAGGCAAAATTCCTGTGGTTTGCTGAGTATTTCTTGTATGTACGCTGCTTTCTCATTGTCGGATACAACTAAAATAATCCCTATGTAGTTCATGTCCATCACCCAAAGCCGCTAAAAGCGAAATGTAGTTACAAAGCTGCTGCCGCCAAATGTAATGTATTCCAAAACGTATCTGCCGCTTTCGTCAGATATTACAATCGGTATGTCCGATCTGGTGGCGGACAGGAATGTCAGAGAAAATTCGGCCCCCTCCATGATCTGTTCGGAATATCCGCCGGCCGAGACCCTGATTGGATACTGGACGGAAGCGTCATCGGAGAACAGCAGCCGTCCGGAAAGCGACAGCTTATATTGAAAAATTCCATTCTGATTCGCCATCTCCAAAATGGGGATTGAGTGAAACAGGGAGGGAAACAAAATACACAGCGAAAGGGTGATGGAAATGATGAAGCAGATATACGGCAATTGTATCCGGTGGCAAAACCGATGCAGGTAATGCTTTGCCTTCAGCTTAAAAAGCTTGAACCCGTCCAGTATGTCTTCCTTCTTGCACATAAAAGCTTTACCTCGTACGATTCAAGTTGAACCAATCAGGCGCGCGGTCTATCCATACAGACCGCGCTCCCGTGATGAGCGATAGAGAGAACTAGAGGATTTTGCCGCAAAATGCCGTTCCTATTTATTGTAATTATATCAGAAATTTTCCTCTTATGCAAATGGTTTTGTGCAAATCTCCGCCGCCGCGCGGTTCCGGAACAACGCAGCCGTCCGGATATTTGCTACGCGCGGGCCAGCAGCCAGACATCCAGGGTGAGCAAAGCGCAGGACAGCCAGATGGCGGGCAGGTCCAGCAGTTCCACGGCCAGGCTGCCCAGCTCGGCCCCCAGAGCGAACAGAAGAATCACGAGGAAATACAGCCTGGCCTTTCTGCGCTCCTGCCGGTCGCCAGTGCGCAGGAAAGCGCACAGGGATTCCACGCCGCCGCGCAGGTTGCCGATGCACATGGTGCTGGCGAAGGGAAAGCCCCCAATCTTCCGAAAGGCCTGAACCTGCATGGCGCAGGAGAAGGAGACCAGGGCGTTGGCGAGATGGTCCAGGGAGTGGGGGATGAAGCCCACCAGGAACAGCAGGAAAATCTCCCAGAGCAGCACCCGGCGCTGCCAGTGGGGCAGACGGACCCTGAGCCATTCCGCCGCCGCCACGCCCAGGGCGAAGGCCAGCACGGGGAGGAGGTAGCGGCCGGCCCGGCCCCAGTTTCCGTCGAACAGGCTCTGGCCCAGCAGGACGATGTTGCCCGTCTGGGCGTTGGCGAACACCCTACCCCGGCGGAGGTAGGTATAGGTGTCCTGAAGTCCGCCGGAGAGAGTGAGCAGCGCCACCGGAAGCAGCCGCTCGGCGGCGGGATGTGCTTGTTGATCCATACGATCATATCCTTGTGTTTGAAGTCATCTGATTATAACGCTGGTGTGCCCAAAAGGAAAGAAAAAAATTCGTTGCAAAAAAGCTGTGTATCGGTTATACTATCCCCATCCCAAATATAAACGGAGGAATTTTTATGACCATCACCAAAGACACCGTAATCGGCGATATTCTGAAGATTGCCCCCCAGGCCGCCCCGATCTTCATGGGCATCGGGATGCACTGCCTGGGCTGTCCTGCCTCCCAGGGCGAGACCGTGGAGGAGGCGTGCATGGTCCACGGTGTGGACGTGAACGAGCTGCTGGCCCAGGTCAACAAGCTGATCAGCAAGTGATACCCCTATCGCCCTCCCGGGAGGGCGATTATTTTTGACCTTTACAGGTGAAAGCTGTTGTGCTAGAATAAGTACAAACGTTCGACACATTGAGGTGACAGAATGAAATTCTGCGTGCTGATGGGCAGCCCCTGGGAGAACGGCGGAACCGCCCCCATGAAGGCCTTGCCGGATTGGGCCATTTACGCCGGAACGAAGAACTGCGACTTTGCCCAGGCCATCTGGATGTCTGTCCGGAGGTCGGAGCTGTGAGGGGGCCGGAGCTGTCCCCCCGCCTGCGGATGGTGGGGGAGCTGGTGCCTGCGGGGGCCCGGCTGGCCGACGTGGGCACCGACCACGCCTACCTGCCCGCCGCCCTGCTGCTGGAGGGAAAAATCCCCTGGGCGGTCGCCGCCGACCTGCGCCGGGGGCCTCTGGACCGGGCCCGGGCCACCGCGCGGGAGTACGGCCTGACCGGAAATGTGGCCTTCCGCCTGTGCGACGGCCTGTCAGGTATCTGTCCCGGGGAGGTGGACGCAGTGGCCATTGCCGGTATGGGCGGGGAAACCATCGCCGCCATTCTGTCCGCCGCCCTCTGGGTCCGTGAGCGGGGTGTGCCTCTGATTTTGCAGCCCATGTCCTCCTTCCCGGACCTGCGGGGCTGGCTTCAGGCCAACGGCTTTTCCATTGAGGAGGAGCGGCTGGCCCGGGAGGGGGACACCCTCTACACCGCCCTGCTGGTACGGGCGGGGGAGATGGCTCCCCTGACCCCGGCGGAGCTGTGGGCGGGAAAAAATAACCATGATCCCCTGCGGGGGGGCTGGCTGGATATGTGGGCCGCCCGGGTCCGCCGGGCGCTGGAGGGGATGGCCCAGGCCAGGGGCGAGGGCGTGTCCGTCCGAAAGCATGAGCTGGAAGAGGTCCTCAACGGCCTCATTGACATGAAAGAGGAGTGGGAACTGTGGCAACAGTAAAGGAAATTTATGAGTTTATCAACTCCGTCGCCCCCTTCGATATTCAGGAGGGGTTTGACAACGCCGGCTTTCTGGTGGGCCGGAGGGACCGGGCGGTCAGGAAGATTCTGGTGGCCCTGGATATCACCGGAGAGGTGGCGGAGGAGGCGGCCCAGCTGGGTGCGGAGCTGATTGTGGCCCACCACCCGGTTATCTTTAACCCGGTGAAGTCGGTCACGGATGAGACTCTCACCGGACAGGTTCTGCTGGCGCTGGCGGAGCAAAAAATCGCCGCCATCTGCGCCCACACCAACCTGGACGCCGCCCTGGGCGGGGTCAACGACTGCCTGGCCGAGGCGCTGGAGCTGACGGACGTCAGCCAGCTGTGCCAGGAGGGTGTGGACGCCCAGGGCCGTCCCTACGGCATCGGCCGGATAGGGACTGTCCACCAGCCGGGACTGTCCGCCAGGGAGTACGCCGCCTTTGTCAAGGAAAAGCTGGGTTCCTCCGACGTCCGCTTTGTGGACGGTGGAAGGCCGGTCCAGAGGGTGTCGGTTGGAGGCGGCGCCTGCGGCTCCATGCTGGAGGACGTCATTGCCCAGGGCTGCGACACCTTCGTCACCTCTGACCTGAAATACAACCAGTTCCTGGACGCCAAGGCCCTGGGACTCAACCTGCTGGACGCCGGCCACTTCCCCACGGAAAACGTGGTGTGCGGTCCTATGGTTCAGTGGCTGTCCGAGGCCTTCCCGAAGGTGGAGGTGCGCCTGTCGGAGGTTCACAGAGAAGTTTACAAATCGGTGTAAAAAATCCTTGCAATCTGGAAACTCCTGTGGTAAACTGTTTTGGTCTGAATAACGGGCGGTCCTCTGCGGTGTCTCCAGAGAGAGAAAAGCCGGAATGAACGCCTATACAACAGGAGGAAATTTTCATGGATCTGATGAAAGCATTTACCGAGAAGTACAAAAAGGCTGAGCCCCCCAAGATGAACATCGGCGATACCGTCCGTGTCCACCTGCGGGTCAAGGAAGGCAGCCGTGAGCGTATCCAGGTTTTCGAGGGCACCGTCATCGCCAAGAAGCACGGCGGCATCGAGGAGAGCTTCACCGTCCGCCGTATTTCTTACGGTATCGGCGTGGAGAAGGTGTTCCCCCTCCATGCTCCCTCTGTGGAGAAGGTGGAGGTTGTCCGCAAGGGCAAGGTGCGCCGCGCCAAGCTGTACTACCTGCGCGACCGCGTGGGCAAGGCCGCCAAGGTCAAGGAACTGCTGTGATTCAAAAAAAGGAGCGGCTTTGCCGCTCCTTTTTCTTAAGTTACCTCTTGCTGTTGATTAAATTGAGAGAACGGCGCGGGGAGGAGGAGCGGTGTGGCCAGAAAGAAAGAACGGGGCGGCATCGCGCTGGCGGACATCGCCAGGGGCGTTTTTATGCTGGCCACCGCGGCGAAGCTGAAGACCAGGCGGGAGGTGGAGGCCGGACTGAGGGAGGCCCTGCCCGGCGCGTCCGTCCTCAGCGTGGAGACCGGCGCGCGGTCCAAGGGCTGCAAGTACAAAATCTTTACCATAGCTTACAGGGACATCCAATTTACCTGTGAGAGCTACCAGTCTGGCAACTTTTTCTTCGCCGGAAAATCCGCCATGTCTCATGACGACTACTGCAAACAGCTCTTTCAGCATTTCTCCAGAGAGATTGGGGAAATCGGGGAGAGGTATGGGGTAAGAATCGACGGGGGATGCGGCATCAGCATTTGCAATGATGTTGCCGCCATGGAGGACCTGGATGCCGGGGTGGACGCTCTGGGGGAGCTGTACGCCCTTTTGGAGGACTACATCCCCCGGAAAAAGCTGAGGTGGCTCTCCTGCGAGCTGGCGCTCTGGACCCGTTACGGGGAGCGGCAGCGCGACGCCATCAAGCGGCGGGGGGACTGGGACCCTTCCTGGACCCGGCGGCGGCTGTATCTGAATTTCAAGGCGGCGGCGGACATGGGGCTGACGAAGAATGTGGCGCTGTGTCAGGCGCGGCTGGACGCTATTCCCCAGAAGTTTATCCGGGCCCTGTATATCAATGGGGAGCCCTATGTGTCCAGCCGGTATGAGATACGCTTTCTCTACAGCCTGGAGGACGGGCGGTATTACGCTCCTGTGGGCTTTGGCATTAAAATAAGCTATAACGGCGGGGTGGAGGACCATCTGCAGCGGGAGATTATAAAGGCCTATTACCCGGACGCCCGATATAAAATCTCCATGGAGGACCAGACCACCGCCTATCAGATCGGACCGGACCGCTTTCAGGTCCAGCGGGGGCGGAACAGCCTGACCTTTTGGAAAAACGGCCAAAAGCTGCCAATCCGGTACTATCACGAGCGGTCCGGCACCCACACCGGCGCGGAGTACTTTTACTGGGTCACCGTGGAGGACTTCGCCATGCTGATGGGGATGCGGGTGGACAGGGTGGAGCCGGAGGGGGTCTATCTCCGCCTACCATAGGCCCTGTATTTTGGCGTTGACCAGCCCCAGCACCAGCAGATGGGCGGGGTAAAAGACGTACCACAGGTATTTGTCCCCCGGAAAGGAGGGACCCTTCTTTCCGTTGTAGAAGAAGGTGAACGCCACCCCCAGCAGGGGCCCCAGGGCGTTGATGCACAGCATGTGGAACCAGCGGTAGGTAAACAGCTGTTCGGAGAAGAACATCCAGATCAGCCTGTACCGGGACAGGGGCATGAGAAACAGCCACAGCAAGGCCTTTTTTCGGACGGGCCAGTGGTCCGTAAGATAAAAGGCGAGGATGAACAGGATGTAGTGCCCTTTGCCCTCGGCAAGGGCGAAATGTTCAGCGGCAATTACCACCCCGGCGGCCAGCAGATACCCCAGCCCCGCCCGCTTTTCGCTGCCCCAGTCCATCAGCCGCAGGGTGAGCAGGCCCAGCAGCAGGGTGAACATGATGTTTCCGTGAAAGCCGAACAGGAGGTAGTAGGGCCACTCCGCCAGACAAGCGAAGACCAGAAGCCGCAGGGCATATTTTTTGAAATCCCGGGTGTGCTGGTAGCCGTTGGCGATGGAGAACAGAAAGATGGGGGCGGCGATGCGGCCGATGTAGTCGGTGGCCCGCTGGAGAACCAGAAGGGCCGGGATGGTCTCGGCAGCGTCGGGGAAGAACAGGACCTCCACCGTCAGGGTCAGGGGCCAGACATAGGTGACGTGGTCCCACAGCATGGACAGCAGGGCGATGATTTTTAACGCGAAAAAACTCAATGTGGTTCCCTCCTTAAAAAATTACAGGGAGAGGATACCAGATATTTCTTACAAAAAAGCGGACAGGTTTCTTACAAATTTCTGAATTTCAGGAGGTCTCCTATGAACATCCAATGGTATCCCGGCCACATGACCAAAACCCGGCGGCAGATCGAGGCCGATTTAAAGCTGGTGGACGTGGTGGTGGAGATCATCGACGCCCGAATCCCGGCCTCCAGCCGAAACCCGGACATCGACGCCATCTGCGGGAACAAGCCCCGGATCGTCATGCTGAACCGGGCGGATCAGGCCGACCCCCAGCTCACCCGCACCTGGGCGGACTACTTCAATAAGACGCTGGGCATTCCCGCTGCGGCAGCGGACTCCCGGGCGGGGACGGGGGTGGGCCAGATGGCGGCCCTGGCCCGGAGCGCGCTGAAGGAGCAGATCGCCCGGTGGAAGGAAAAGGGGCAGGTGGGCCGCCCCATCCGGGCCATGGTGGTGGGCGTGCCCAATGTGGGCAAGTCTAC
>OFGH01001345.1_pt1 | contig 16481 bp, 10 predicted proteins | sample 1521721 | NCBI WGS metagenome assembly OFGH01 (sample SAMEA3504132, study PRJEB24116) | mouse gut metagenome | biome: mouse gut; feature: mouse-associated habitat; material: faeces | place: Denmark | collected 2011
TTATAGGTATCGACCTGGGAACCACCAATTCATGCGTTGCCGTATTGGAAGGTAAAGACCCCGTTGTAATCCCCAACAGCGAGGGACGCAACACCACACCTTCCGTTGTCGCTTTCGTAGACGGGGGCGAACGAAAGGTAGGAGACCCGGCCAAGCGCCAGGCCATCACCAACCCGGGACGTACCATCTACTCCATCAAACGTTTCATGGGCGAAAACTGCCAGCAGGTGGCAAAAGAGATAGAACGCGTGCCTTACAAAGTGGTATGCGGAGCCAATGACACGCCGCGCGTCGACATCGACGGCCGCCAGTACACCCCTCAGGAAATCTCGGCAATGATTCTTCAGAAAATGAAGAAAACCGCCGAGGACTACCTCGGACAGGAAGTGAAGGAAGCCGTAATCACCGTGCCGGCCTACTTCAACGACTCACAGCGCCAGGCAACCAAGGAAGCCGGTGAAATCGCCGGTCTGACAGTGCGCCGCATCGTCAACGAACCGACCGCCGCAGCCCTGGCCTACGGCCTCGACAAGAGCAACAAGGATCAGAAAATCGCAGTGTTCGACCTCGGTGGCGGCACATTCGATATTTCAATCCTCGAATTGGGCGACGGCGTTTTCGAAGTGAAATCGACCAACGGTGACACCCACCTCGGCGGTGACGACTTCGACCACGTAATCATCGACTGGCTTGCCGACGAATTCCAAAGAGAGGAAGGTGTCGACCTGCGTCAGGACCCGATGGCCCTCCAGCGTCTGAAAGAGGCTGCCGAGAAAGCCAAAATCGAACTTTCATCAACCACCTCGACCGAAATAAACCTGCCCTACATCATGCCGGTCAACGGTGTGCCCAAGCACTTGGTGAAAACACTGACCCGTGCAAAATTCGAGCAGCTCGCCGACCGCCTTATCAACGCCACCATCGCACCGTGCGAACAGGCGCTCAAAGATGCCGGTCTTACAGCACGCGACATTGACGAAGTAATCCTCGTGGGCGGGTCCACACGTATCCCCGCCATCCAGGCCGTGGTTGAAAAATTCTTCGGCAAGGCGCCGTCGAAAGGTGTGAATCCCGACGAAGTCGTAGCCGTAGGTGCCGCAATCCAGGGCGGCGTGCTTTCAGGCGATGTAAAGGATGTGCTGCTGCTCGACGTAGTGCCCCTCTCGGTCGGCATCGAGACCCTCGGCGGCGTAATGACAAAGCTTATCGAAGCCAACACCACCATACCTACCCGCAAGAGCGAGACCTTCTCAACTGCTGCCGACAACCAGCCGTCAGTCGAAATCCACGTCCTCCAAGGTGAACGCCCGATGGCAAAGGACGACAAGACCCTCGGGAAATTCCACCTCGACGGAATCGCTCCCGCACCGCGCGGCATCCCCCAAATCGAAGTGACTTTCGAAATCGACGCCAACGGCATCCTCAACGTATCTGCCAAGGATAAAGCCACAGGCAAAGAACAGAGCATCCGCATCGAAGCTTCATCAGGCCTCACCGATGCCGAAATCAAGCGTATGAAGGATGAGGCAGCTGCCAACGCCGCAGCCGACGCCAAGGAAAAAGAGCGCATCGACAAGCTCAACCAGGCCGATGCAATCGTGTTCCAGACCGAAAAACAACTTTCGGAACTCGGCGACAAGATTCCCGCCGACAAGAAAGCCGCAATCGAAGCTGCTGTCGCAAAACTCAAGGAAGCCCACAAAGCCCAGGATATCACCGCAATCGACGCCGCAATCAAAGAAATCGAAACAACCTTCGGCGCAGCCCAGCAGGATATTCTCAACGCCCAAGCCCAGGCACAAGGCGGGGCGCAGCCCGGAGCCAACCCCGGTGGCGCCCCCTTCCAAGGCGGTAACCCCGGAGCATCCCAAAGCGGCGGCAACGTCACCGACGTCGACTTCGAGGAAGTGAAGTAATCTTTAATATCACAATAGACAAATGCGTGCAATTTAACGAGTTGCACGCATTTGTTGTATATTGATGCAGACTGGTCGGGAGATGTCCATCTATGCCTTTTCCCTCAGTAAATGTATTTTTGCATAACTATGTCGACACATGTCAAGCAAATAAAAGCAATGCCAAGGCTTACTCAATTCATAAGGAAAGCACCAAATCCGCTAAAAGGACTGCAGTTTCCGGCTCACGTTTTGGTGCATCTTTAGGTTTCCATGCCACAACAAACCGCACGGATGCAGACTTCACATTATAACCTCGTACTTCCCACTCTGATAAAGTTTTCTGCATTTTTGATGACAACTTTGCAATAGGTCTATCAGTAAGTTGACTATATAAGAAGTAATCCCCATAAGTCAACGAATCTCCCCCTCTCAAAGCCAAGACCTCTTTTTTCCGGTCTTTAAAGAACCCTAAATTGACATCTTTATGAGAAAGCTGCAATATGACTTCTTCAGGCATGTCATATTGGTGCTGGTCAATCATATAACGGTCAGCATTCAAATTATTGAAGCAGTCCCCGTTTGTATGTATAAATAGGTTATGTTTTGCACGTGTTATCCCTACATAATACCGACGCATCAGCTGGGCATCTTTGACATAAAGGTCGGATATGAGCATATACACATTATCAAATTCCCGGCCTTTGGCTTTATGAATAGTCGATACCACAACATCGGCTCCGGATATATCACAGAAATCTTCCACTGATGACTCAAATACAAATTCATTGAAGTCGTTAAGGTATTTTACATTATTAGTTTGTTCAAACTGCTCTATACAACGCTTCACATACATCAGGCTCAGACTACTGTCATAAATGGAAAAGGTAGCGTGTTTGGCTTCCTCCCATAATCCGTCTGTTATTAAGGGGGTCTTTATCCGCTTGTTTATATAGTTCAAGAAATACCGCATTTCGGCTATATTCCAAAAGCGTAAGCCATCCATCGACTGTATCAGTTTACTGTTTATGCCATTCTTTCGCAAAAGAGCCATCAGGATAACAGCCTCTTCATTTGTCTGGGTCAGGACACATGAGGTACCATTATCCCTATGTCGAAGCAAATTTTCTACAAGTGGCCGATACATGCAATCTGAGTGATGGCGTATCACTTCCACCCTCCCCTCCTCGTTGCTCATTGAAATAATCGGCGTATGTTTCAACCTGTTATCGATTACTTGCAAAAATCCCTTGGCAAAATTCACCGGATGGCGCGCACTGCGATAGTTTTCAGTCATTTCGACAAAGGAACTTCCGCGTTCTTGTGCCAACTGACACATATAATTTGAATCGGAGCCGCGGAATTCATAGATGTTTTGGTCATCATCGCCCACCGCAATCACACGCATTTCATCATTGCAGGTCATAAGAGCCTTGACGAGTGCATATTCCGCAGACCCCATATCCTGGGCCTCATCTATAACCAGCACAGTCTTGCCGATTCTATTTGGCTCTACCTCCCCCTGGCATATCATCTCGGCAGCCTTTGCCACTACATTTTTTGAATCTTCAAGGTTTCCTATCCGCCCAAGAAGATCGAAGCAATAGGAATGGAATGTTTTTATTTCAACAAAATGGGCTGCATTCCCAATCAAATCTATAAGCCTTTGTTTGAATTCTGTAGCCGCCGCCCTCGAAAACGTCAGCATCAGGAGCTGTTCGTGCTTCACATCTTCAAGCAGAAGGAGTGATGCCAGTTTATGAACCAATACCCGTGTTTTACCACTACCAGGCCCGGCTGCAACCACAATACAACGCGAAGCCTTATCGGAAATAATCTCCATCTGTCGACTGGATAACTGTCCAAACAATTGCTTATACTTATTCGGCGTCAGGTTACGTTGGATTTCGCTCACCCTGTCTCCTCTAAAATATTTTGAAACGAACTTCCTGTAGTCCATTTGGAAATAGTCCTGAACATATTGCAAGGCGGCATGATAATCCCTCACCATGAGGTTGGCATATTCGCCCACAATATGCACTTGCTGGATTTTCAACTTGTAAAATTCATTCAGCATACGGTAGTCATCCTGCCTATATCTTGACTTTGAATCCTTTATCCTTCGGATATTCATAGCATTATAAAGCACCAGGAAGCCTCCTTCAAGTTTTAATGCACCGATTTTCGACAAATACAGAAGCGCCTCTTCAATGTCTTCCAACTGAATATCATCAACACCTCCGAAAATGGATTGATTACTTGATTTTATCCGGTTTAGGAGCTCTATCACAGAAAACTGTATGGCTCTACCGGGTGTATTGTCATTTTCAGCTTCTGAAGCCAACCTGTATAACCATTCCACAGCGAAACGACTTATTTCCAATCGTTTCTCAAAGCGCCTTATGGTCAACTCCAAATCAGCCTGACGGCTTATTTCCATATTACGAAGGGCATCTTCTTTCTTACGGGTATATCCCTTTATGGTGAGGAAATATAGCAGAGTGCGGATGTCTTTTTCTTTAGATGTATGGATTCCGTCGTTTACTGCATTTTCATTCAGCTGCTTGCATGAGATTCTTAAAGATTCTTCGGGAATATGTTTTAGGATGTATCGTTCAAGTTTGGCAAACCGTTCGAGCAGCATCTGTGACTTACGTTCCGAATCGCCAGCATCGAGCAAATAGGCCGATATATCCTTGCTGTCTGCCAATATGCCTTCCTGCCGCATGCGTTCCACAACGGATATCACCTCTCTTTTGCTTAGTCCCAATATATCTGCCAAATAGTCAATACGCGATTCCGCTTCTGAATCCTGGGCTTTGGCGATATATTTCTGGGATATCAATGACTTTATGATACGGACTGCATTTTCGATGTCATCACTGCCAAAAAGCAATGATGCAGACAGACGTTTTCTTGCTTCATCCATATTTTTCACCGTGATGCCGGTGGCATATACATGAGGGACGTTATTCCCCCTTATCAGATATCCGTTTTGCTCTAAAGCCGCCAATGCGGTGCGTACACGGGTCTCAATGTCAGAAACTGAATCATCCCATCCTGCCTGACGGGCAATTTCCAAAGCCGAACAATTCACTCTCATGCGCTGTTTGGTCAGGTTTTTGACGGCTTTCCAAACTTGCTGTATTTCACTTATGCTAAGTTTTGTCTGGTTTAGCAATATGAAATGTTTATCCAAGTCATTGTCAGAATAAAGCACATAACAATTTGCACTGATGCCTGGATCCCGACCAGCCCTGCCGGCTTCTTGAACGTAGTTCTCCAACGAATCGGAAATATCATAATGTATGACAAGACCTACATCCTTTTTGTCAACCCCCATACCAAAAGCTGATGTAGCCACTATTATGCGTACCTGGTCATTCATGAAAGCATCCTGATTGGCAATCTTTGCCTCGGCTTCCATTTTTCCATTGAAAGGAAGTGCCTTGTAACCATCGCGAGTCAGTTTTGCAGCCAGTTCCTTTGTCCTTCTGGTACGTGATACGTATATAATTGTCGGGCAATCAGATTCTGCAACAAGTTCTCTCAGTTTTACATATTTGTCATTATCATTATCTACATGTATAACCGAATAGTGCAGGTTAGTCCTTGAGGCGGTTGATGCGAATAGCTCCAAGCTCAAATCCAAAGTCTGCTTGAAATAATCGCATATATCCTGTATCACTTTCTGTTTTGCCGTAGCTGTAAAGCAGGATACCGGTATCGGGGTCTTGCATTTTTTCTTTTCATGATATTGACGGATAAATTTGCCAATATAAAGATAGTCAACCCTGAAATCCTGCCCCCATGAAGAAAAGCAATGTGCCTCGTCTATTACAAATCTTACAACATGCCTCGCCAGCAAGATTCTCTCAATTGTTTTTGAGCGAAGCATTTCAGGAGATATATACAATAATGAGGCATCCCCGTCCTGAACCCTCTGTATGGATAGAGACCTTGTGATTGGATCCAGCATCCCGTTTATGGTTACGGCATCCGTAATTCCTTTGTCAGCAAGGTTATCTATCTGGTCTTTCATCAATGACTGCAAAGGTGATATAACAACAGTAAGCCCATGCACCGAACGCCCCGCCATAAGTGCCGGTAATTGGAATGTCAGTGATTTGCCACCACCGGTAGGAAATATCGCCAGCAACGATTTGCCTCTCACCGCAGCCTGTGCCGCCCGTTCTTGTAATGGCTCGCCTTCGAATGTCCGAAAGCGCTTATATCCGAAAAATGATTTCAGATTATGAAGCACATCCAATTGCGTATTGCAATAGTCGCAACCTTCACGGCAAGTCGTATGACGTAAGGTCTTTATGATAAATTCCACCTCCGGGTAATTGCACAGTACCCATCCGGGGGTAATGGAACGATAATCGGTGGTGTCAATCAAAGCCAACGCATATGCCAAACCGCATGGATATTGTTCTATGAGCATGTCAAGGTCAGCATGTTGGCAAATCTTTCCCAAATAAAGGTTTTTGATAAGTTCAGACATGCCTTCATGGATATATTTCGCTCCTACCATGCTGAGAAATCCATCAAATTCCTTCTTGCCCTTCAGCAACGATGCGAACAGCATACGCTTTTCATTCGACAATGCATTCCAGCATTCTATTTCATCCAATAACAACTCTTTTGCCTTTCTGCAATCATTGACCGGATTGTTCATCTGCTCGCTTATCAGTTTGTAGTCTTTCACAAGCCTATGGTAGGGGCGCTCCGGGAACAATAAAGGCGAAATGTAAAGGGTATCAACTAAAATCCAGCGACATGTTTTGTCTGTGAACAAATATTTGGCATCATGGTGAATGATATTGTGCCCGCAGATGTAATCAATATCGTCTAAAAAACGAAACAACTCTTCTTTTGAAGTTTTATGAAATATGGTATCATCATGTTTGAGCGCCCCTATATCATGGATTTTATGGTCTTTCAAGCAGACTTCAACATCTACTACTGCATAATTATGGGCACTGCATTGTGCAGAGGCTGTAGCGTTACCAACGCGATTGCTTTTATCCTCTGTTTTCTTCATCCCTATGAGTTTACTCCATATTGACATATATTCAACACAATAAGAGGTTGTTTAAAAACGATTGTTAACGGAAGTGAGTTTTCGGAGAGTAATGACGACAGCAGCAATCATAAGCATCTCATTTGCTGATTCTGTCGTTTCCTCGTAATTTCGACATAGCCTTCTGAAGTTTTCAAGCCATGCGAAAGTTCTCTCCACAACCCATCTTTTCTTTGCCGGGACAAACTGACCGGAATGATTTGAATGTGTGATTTCTACATCAATCTCAAAATCATGTCTGGCCTTCTCTATGAAATTACCGCGATAGCCTCTGTCGGCATATATGCGTTTTATCCAAGGGAAGGCAACGACAAGCATTGCCAGAAGGGCATAAGCGGATTTGGAATCATGGATATTGGCAGGAGTAGTGGAAGCCTCCAGGATATCCCCGTCCTTGTCCGTTATAATATTGCGCTTCACCCCTTTAACCTTCTTGTTGCCGTCAATCCCCTTTTGGGAACGCGGCAACGCCGAACGGGAGCTTTCGCTGTCAATCGCACCGATTGTGGGTTGCGGAGATTCGCCTCTCCGAAGTCTTACCGCCTCCACAAGACTATCCTCAATCTCGGCAAATGCATCCATCGCCCCCCAACGTCGGAAATAGTAGTATACTGTCTGCCATTTGGGGTACTCCTTGGGCAACAGTCGCCACTGGCAGCCGCTGACATCTATGAAGATGATGGCATCAAGTATGAGAAAAAATCATATTTGCTGCGCCAATTGTCCATGAGGATTGTTCCTCTTATATACTTCTTTTGAGCATCAGTCAAATCTGTAAGATACATAATTCTTTGGTTTTGTTTCTGTTTATTCATTTATTTAAACAATCACCAAAGCATAAATGTCTGAAATTTCGACTGATGCTTATTTTTTTATTCACATTTGTTTTTAAACAACCTCTAAATAGTTCCATGGCTTTAAGTTATCACATATCCCCATCAATCCTCGGTTACCGTATAGGATAACGTCACAATATCAATTACAAAGATAAACTATAAAACTGAAGAATCTGTGAAATCGCCACTCTCTTTTGATTTTTATGCAATTACATCCTGCTGTTAATGGATGACAAAATTGGAATTCTGCAGGCAGCCGCTTTAGTTGCTCAGGAATTTTATTACACGATATTTTCAATAGGTGTACGAAAATAATCAATAGGTATATCAGGCACCTGAAAAGAGAACTGGCTTCTAAGCAACAATTCATACGACAATTGCACCAGACATGACCAATCAAAGGTCGAAATAACAGCTTAATAATTAAAAGGGCTTCCACCATAACATCACCGCCATGGTTGAAGCCCCTCCATTGGTATGCGCTATATCCGGGAGTATTATCAGCCACATTCCCTCTGACCAGGCGCTGCCCTTTCTAGTATGTAAAGATTGTTCTGCATACCCTTTATGGACTGGAACAGCGCCTGCCCTCATTGATTTTGCATACATCTGCAATGAAAATAACGGGTATTCCCCACTATGGGGTCATCCATTTATGGAAAAAGGTGGCAATTTGGTTGAATGGAATTTTGTCGGGATTGTCATAGAGATCGCAGTGATTTGCACCGGCAACTATCAGCAGCTCCTTGTTGCTGCCATTCAGTTTCTTAAACGCATCTTCACCCATATATCTGGAATGAGCATTTTCGCCATGCACAATCATGACGGCATTGCGTATTTCCCCAGCCCGGTCAAGCAATGGGAAGTTTACAAAAGGGAGCGATGATGTAATGTTCCACCCGTCGGTGGAGTTACCGGAACGAATGTGATACCCACGCGGGGTTTTATAGTAGGCATAATATTCTTTTACAAACAGCGGTGCATCGTCAGGAAGCGGGTCGACAACCCCTCCGGCACGCGTATATGCGCCGGAGCGGTAATCAATGGTTCGCTGCGCATTCATCGCTTCTTTTGCCTTGTAACGGGCATCGGCATTGTCGGCGGCATCATTATAGCCGTTGGCGGTGACACGGCCTATATCGTACATAGTGGAAGCCACAGCGGCCTTTATACGGGTATCGTTTGCGGCAGCATTGATTGCAAAACCGCCCCATCCGCATATCCCGAGAATGCCGATACGATGGGCATCCACACCTGGCTGTACTGACAGGAAGTCGACGGCAGCAGAAAAATCCTCGGTGTTTATGTCGGGTGACGCTACGCGGCGTGGCATCCCCCCACTCTCCCCTGTAAAAGAAGGATCGAAGGCTATGGTGAGAAAGCCTCGCTCAGCCAATTGTTGGGCATAAAGCCCGCTTGATTGCTCTTTGACAGCCCCGAACGGGCCACAAACAGCGATGGCAGGCAGCATATTTCCTGAAGAAGGAACCTTTGGCGACGAACCCCTGCCCTCTTTCGGCCGATACATGTCTGCAACAAGCGTGATGCCATAACAGTTCATAAAGGTTACCTTACGATGTTCCACTTGGTCGCTTTTTGGAAAAGTCTTATCCCATTCAAAGGTAATGTCTAATTGTTCAAACGGCGCAAAGGAGACATCTGTGTTCTGATTACCCATATTTTGCGAGTTCGCAGTCAACGACAGAGCCATGAGGGCGGCAGCCATGATTATCCCTGATTTCATAATTACAATATATATTTAGGAGTGTTATATAATTCATTCCATATGACATCCAGGCGTATTACCTTTCGTTGTCGGTGTGTCAAAATTCAATATTTTGGTACACCGCCTTGGTTTTCGCCTGGATGGCAAGGGTGCTGTCAGAATGGTTCAGCCTCACCCGCAAGCGACGACCCGGATGAGCCATTCTGACACACCCTTATATACATCCTGAAGTACTTCTGCAAAATTAGACCGCTATCACGACGCATGCCTACCATAATCGCGGAAGTACTTAACCCCTTTGTGGAATGATGATACGAAGCTGGATATTAATCGCTAACTTTGATGCATGGAAACACAAAACACCGTCAAACTCGATTCAATCGACGCGTATAACAAATTATACGGACTACCCACGCTTCATCCGCTTGTGACTGTTATCGACCTAAAGAAGGCTACCAAACAGATTGACCGCCTGCGGCTGGACTATGGCGTATATGCCCTCTTCCTGAAAAACAATGTAAGTTGCTCAATAAAATATGGACGCGAATATTATGATTACCAGGAAGGGACCATTGTCAGCTTTTCTCCAGGACAGGTAATCGACGTTGACAGCACCGGCCAGCCACCGACCCCTGATGTGGTCGGGCTTATGTTTCATCCCGACCTGATATGCGGAACACCTTTGGCTTCAAAAATAGGCAGTTTCGGCTTCTTCCGATATTCCCAGCGTGAGGCATTGCATCTGTCGGAAGCTGAGAAAAAAATATTCCTTGACTGCCTTGACAACATAAATGCGGAGCTTGGACATCCTGTCGACCATCATTCGGCCGACCTTATTTCAGCCAACATACAGCTTTTGCTTGAGTACCTCAGCCGTTTCTACGACCGTCAGTTCATAACCCGCCACAAAGTAAACTCATCGGTCGTAGCCGCATTTGAGAAACAATTGTCGGAAATATATTCAGGCGGCAGAAGCATTGACGAAGTTCCCAAAGTATCTTATTTTGCCGACAAGGCAAACCTGACACCAGGATATTTCGGAGACCTTATCAAACGCGAAACAGGCAATACCCCACAGGAAATCATAACCCTGTATCTCATCGCAGAAGCCAAACGCCGACTGGCCTCTACCGATAACGATATAAGCGTCATAGCCTATGACCTCGGATTCCAGTATCCGCAGCACTTCACCCGCCTGTTTAAACGTGCCACGGGGAAAAGCCCCAGCATGTTCCGAAACGAGTTCTATTCCAACAACTAAGCCAATATGACCCCGCAGGAATACAACGAATATATAGCAACCCGCCGCACTGTCATCTGTAATTCGGCCGAACATGGGTTTATGCACAAAGCCGCACAGGATGCAATACGCATCACTATGGAAATCAACAGCAGCTATCATACCCCCGATGAACTGAGAGCATTACTGTCGCAACTCACCGGAACCGAAATCGATAGTTCGGTAGGGCTTTTCCCACCCATCTACACAGATTATGGGAAGAACCTGCACATAGGGAAAAATGTGTTTATCAATATGGGATGTAAATTCCAGGATCAAGGAGGCATCTTTATCGGAAACGGCACCTTGATTGGTCATAATTGCGTGATGGCAACAATAAACCATGACCAAGACCCAGCAAACCGAGGTTCGATGACATTCAAACCCATACGCATCGGTGATGATGTATGGATAGGGGCAAATGTTACCATAACACCCGGTGTAACCATCGGCAACGGAGCGATAATAGCCGCAGGAGCAGTAGTAACCAAAGATGTAAGCCCCCGCACACTCGTAGGCGGCATCCCGGCCAAATTCATCAAAAAAATCTGACGTCACACCGACGAGCCTTCCCCGAATATCAATGGCATGAAGTAATATCAATAGCATGAATTAAAGGCCGGACGGTAACAAACAACATCCTGACCACCCTAAAAAATTAATGTTTCAGTGTCTGTTTGGGATTCACATTCCATAACAACCCTAAGCGATACCCCCATCACAGACCTCGATTGTATGGATATACCATATCATTTGTAGACATTGTAGACATTTCGTCCACTATGCCGATTTTTTTGCTCACAAATTTTGCAGTTACAAAAAAAGTCCATACCTTTGCATCGCTTTTGAGAGCTACACCCTCTCTCCACAAGCAACACGATTCGCTAGCTCAGCTGGTAGAGCACAACACTTTTAATGTTGGGGTCCTGGGTTCGAGCCCCAGGCGGATCACAAGGAAGTACGGACTTCCACTGCAAAACGCTGAAAATCACTTGATTTCCAGCGTTTTTCTTTTTGCCCTATCCGGCATAATATAGCGAAGTTCGGGGTCAGCGGATTTTTCCGGTGGGTGACAGAGGATGTCGAAGTATAGTATTATCATTGCAAAATGAAACCGGATCAACTACTCAGAGCAATCCTCCCCGAAGGCCTGATAGACAACTTCGACATTGCACGATTTGAAAAAAGCGATAGCCGCTTCGACATATGGTTAGATGAGAAGAAAGAGCAACTTCGCGAAGACAAGTATAATAAAAACATAATCTCCTACGGTTTTGGAGATTAAAAACCTCACTTGTTGCTGAGCCAACGCAACACTACCGGTCCTCAACTTATACACCGCGCCCATCATTTCGGACTCCGGGCCTCTAACCACGCAGGCAGGTGATTATCAAAATCGTCTGCCTGCGCTGTCTATGTATGATTAGCTGTTTGCTATATGATGAAGGGGTTTAATATTACGGGAATAAGAAATTTCCACTTTCGATATAGCCCAAATATCATAAGCGATTGAAAATACCAGAATCCTTATCGGTATTGGTGATTTTCTGCTTGGGCGTTTTTGACGGTTTCCCGAAGGGTAGGTTATAGATGAAATTCACATATACCATATTGGCGTTGTTCTTAATTCTTTCAACATTTGAGGTAGAAATAACATTGGTATCGTATGTCTTCTGCGTCTGTTTCCAAGAATCATAAAATGGATATCTTATACCAAGTCCGATTGTCATAGTAGGAATCGGATGATATGAAACCTCAACTTTTGCCATACTTGGTCGTGTGGTTAACATCTGTCCAGACAGCATTTCGGTTTCTGTCTGATAGAATATTTCTGCCGACCATTTTTTATAATTCAGATATACCGACGGGGCTATCGTATAGCCTGTGTGGTCCCATTCGTGTCCCATATAACTGTTTCGTGTATGCATGACTTCCGAATACAACCGTAAGCGCAGCAGATTATTGGCGAAAGGCATCCATTGCATGAACAAGCTCGCCTTGTAGTATTGCATCCATTTAAGATTGCCGATTGTCTCATTTATCACTCCGTCTTTAGTGCTGAAGACCGGAGCAATCTGACTTTTGCCATACGTATATGAAACCTCTGGATTGATTATGAATTTTCTGAATCCTCTGAAATACGAAAGACTGATTGCATGTGAATTCTGCGGTCTCAGATTTGGATTTCCGGCATATAGATAGTCAATGTCTTTATAATACGGATTGAATGATAGCTGGGATATGGTTGGATTGAGTGTATTGACCTCATAGTTCAATGTAAGTTCAGATGATTTGTCGATGAAATAAGCGACATTGAGTTGTGGACGGAAATAATAGTAGTGATGGTTCCGTCCATTCATATCCTTGAAATAATTGCCGTTAAGCCCAAGACTCATAGAATAATTCCACTTTTGTCCAATCATGCCATTCAACCCTGCGTAGGTGTATAATTCGTTGGTTGTGGTCGATAAGTCCGAATATTTCGGGGAAGCCGTATTATAGGCATATCTGACACCGACAAGGAATTTTGTCATGGGCTTGATTGTGTAGCCATACCATCCTTCCCCAATCAGAGAATATTTATCAGCCTCAATATTGGTTTTTGTTGTGAATCCATCATCAATTCCGCTTTCGGAATAGTCGTAATTGTATGATGAATTATAGTAGGTACCAACGGCATTGAATGTCAATTCATGGCGACCAAAGATTTTATTGAAATATAAATCGAGCGAGGGATTGAGATATTTGTCCTTGTCGTGGCTTGACGCTGTTCCTTGCAAATCTGAGCCAAGACGAGTCATAACCAAGTCCTGGAAAGACGAGCGTCTGCGGTTTAGAGCTCCAAGTGAAAACTTTGCATTGAACACATAATCATCCGGCTTTACATTTGAATATGTTAATTCAGCCAGATGCTGCTCATAAGCATACGGGCTTTTGCGTCCGGTTCGTGTTTTGGAATAGAAATCATCCCCCAATGGATACGAAATTTCTTCATCAAGACGGCGGTCATTATAATTGCGATAGTTGATGTTATACATCACTCCCAATGTTGAACGCCCCCAGTTATATTTCAGACTCGCCACGTCGTTACCGAATCCTGTGGTGACTGCATTCAATGTGTTAAGCATCAAGGAACCACCGGTCTGTTGCTTCGTAATCACATTGATCACCGCTCCCAATCCCATATTGGAATACTGAATCGGAGGCTGGAAATAGTATTGTATCTTTGAGATGTTATCGCTTGGGATAGATGCAAGATCTACCGATGATGACGGTACACCGTTAATCAGTATCTTCACACCTTTACCATCGCTGGAACCGACTGTCAGATCGGAAACCAGAATCTTAGGCAAGGTCTGAATCGCCTGAATTGCCGTGGGAAACTGTTGCTTTTCCGACCGTGTAAGTATATAGACCTTATGGTCAGCAAAGCGGTTGACCATATCGGCTGTTACCACTACTTCATCAAGATTAGTGGACAAGGAGTCTGTCTTGACTTCTTGTGCTTGTACCAGTAATGGTAACAAGAACGCGAAAGTGAAAATAAATTTTCTCATGCTTTACGAATTTTTCCTGTAAAGCAAGTGAAAATGTTTCAATATGACCTAAAACTTTGTCTGACTTTTATCTGACAAATTCTGACAGAGTTGTATATCAGCCATTTATCCGAAGTTCGTAAGAGTCGCCCCGGTTGCATACAATCTCCATGTTTGCCTGGACAAGAGCGTTCTTTGTGCGCTTGACAAGGGTATAAAGCGATTCCTCGGCATTACTTTTATCGCCCCAGAGGGTTTCGCACAATGTTCTTTTATCTACTCTCATGCCGGGCGCGTCAATAAGCATTCTGGTCAGCTGCCGCTGCATGGGAGTGAGTTTGATACCATCAAGCGATGGAGAAGCGGAAATAGCAATAAATTCTGCTTCGGGTGTCTTGGTTTCTTTTCTTTTCCAAATAAGCATACTTGCCATTGAGAAAATAGAAAGCGAGAACAGAATTCCCGGCAATGTCTGGTCCGAGGCAGAGAAAATAGAAGCCACGGAACAGTCGGCAAAACCTTGAACCTGTATTGCAAGCCCTTCGGCAGCGTGTTCGGGCATAAGCATAATTGAGTCAGATGCTATCTTATTTCCTCCGATTCCACGCGAAGCACTTTTAGTATCGACAAGCGCAAGTGTAAAGTATGCTTCGTCTTTCAGCGACGGGTTTCTAAAATTGACATCCGATGCCTGATAAATAAGAGGCTTATGGGTGGTTTCGTACATGTGGCGTATGGCGGCGATAGTGTCGGGGCGCGTCCATAGTTCACTATTCTCATTAGCTAAAGCAAACATCGCATCATTAAGATCATCTGCGATATTCTGTTTAGCGTTTGAGTATGATAAGCAACAGGTAATAACCGACGCTATCATTAAAGCCAATGGAATGAACATACCATAACGAAGTGCTGAACCGGAATTGGCAGATAAATTATTCTTCATAGCATCGGTTGATTTCATGGCATAATCAAACGTTTATAATCGACTTGCCAAAGAAAGTCGACAGCATGGCGAGGGTCGAAATGGTGAAGTTATGCTCACCGCTCAACCAACGTGTGATTTCATTAGGCCGCTTGCCGAGAGCTTCTGCAAACTGCTTTTTGTTAAGTCCTCTTTCCTGCATAAGAGCGGCAATCCGATTTGAAATTGCAAAAGAAAGGCGGGTTTCCTCGCGTTTTTCGACTGGGATTTCGTTAAAAATCTCCTGTAATGATATATTAGCAGTTCTCATACTTCAAAAGTTTTATCGGTCAGTATCTCTTTTTCTGTAATCTCCACGTTTCCGGCACGGACTTCCTGTTTAAGCAGACGCTCAAACCTCTGCAAGTCAATAACGTAACCTTGAAGCGTATCGTCTTCTTCGTAAGCGCGGCTGCGCTTGACATCACCGTTGCCGAGGATTAGAATTTTATCTGTCAAACGAAGGCAATATAAACGGAGTTTCGATTTCAGAACAGGGAGAGCGACAACTGAATCACTCATTTTACCCTCTCTGCGGAAGTATCTCTCCAATGCTCCATTAGATAAAATCTGTTCTACAAAACGCATGATAGCCTGAAAATCAGGATTCAATTCAGCGTCTTGTCTGAATTTGGAAACGAATTTTTCAAATTCGCTCTGTTCGTCAGACAAGAATTATATTGTGTACATAGTGCAACTATCGCTGCTGTTTACCAAAAGGAGTTCTACTTCGCTCATAATACCTTGCGTTTATAATGACAACGCAAAGTTATAAAAAAGGTTTTACATAAATGTAAATTTGGACAAATAAATTGTCTCCCGCATTCCATTGGATTGTCCGTCCCAAAAAGAGGTTGACTCGCTTTGTTAGGTTTACTGTTTGAAATTTACTCTTTGTCTGTGTAGGGTTGACTGGTGTGTCCGTTGGTAAAAATATAAGAGGCCATTGAAATCTTGTTCGAATAGGTCAGAAAAACGACATACCGGGAAAATTGCCGTCAGAAAAATAGAACAAAGTCGAATTAAAAACTCCTAACAGACATATAAAATTCTTAAATCTCATCTATTCTTCTTCTCCATTTTATTCATATAGTACACTAAATAGCGCCAGGGCTGACGCATGAGATTTAACTATCCTTAAAGACTTTGTACAGATATTCAG
>OFGH01001354.1_pt1 | contig 16389 bp, 11 predicted proteins | sample 1521721 | NCBI WGS metagenome assembly OFGH01 (sample SAMEA3504132, study PRJEB24116) | mouse gut metagenome | biome: mouse gut; feature: mouse-associated habitat; material: faeces | place: Denmark | collected 2011
CTTCGAGCCGCCGCGACCGGCGGCCTTCTTCCCCGGCACCTTCGACCCCTTCACCCTCTCCCACAAGGGCATCGTCCAGGCCATCCGGGACCTGGGGTTCGAGGTGTATCTGGCGGTGGACGAGTTCTCCTGGTCCAAGAAGGCCCAGCCCTCTCTCATCCGGCGGCAGATTGTCAGCATGTCCGTGGCGGACGAGTTCGACGTGTATCTCTTCCCCCACGACCTCCCGGTGAACCTGGCCACCCCCGCCGACCTGGACCGCCTGCGGCAGGTGTTCGCGGGGCAGGCGCTGTATCTGGCGGTGGGGTCCGACGTGGTGGCGGGCGCCTCCTCCTACAAGGCCCCGCCCTCTCCCGGCTCCGTCCACCATCTGAACCACATCGTCTTCCGCCGCTCCAGCGACGCCGAGGGCCGGGAGATCGACGCGGACCTCTCCTGCATCCTGGGGAAGGTGCTCCAGCTCCAGCTGCCCACCCACCTGGAGGACATCAGCTCCACCCGCATCCGGGAGAACATTGACCTGGGGCGGGACATCTCCAACCTCATCGAGCCCTCGGTGCAGGACTATATCTACCGCAACAGCCTGTACCTGCGGGAGCCCCAGTACAAGCAGGTCATCCGGACGGGCGGCCTGCGCTTTGAGTGGACGGAGCGTCCGGACGCCTCTTTGTGGGAGGAGCTCCGCCTTCTGGCCGCGGCGGAGCGCCGTCCCCTCCCGGAGCCGGCCCCCCGGGACGGCGTTCTGGTCCTGCGCCACACCGGCTCCGAAGAGCGGATTCTGGGCTTTTTGACCCTGCGGACCGTCAGCGGCCGGGACCTGTACGGCGCCTTCGGAGACGAAGACCTGGCCGACGCGGTGCGCTGCCGCGCGGCGGGGCGGGTCCGGCTGCTGACAGGGCTGTGTCTGGCCCGGGTCCCCGGCGGCTACGATGCGGGCCAGCTTCTGCTGACAGAGGCGCTGTCCCAGGCCATGGGCCAGGACTGCGGCTATGCCGCCTGGCACGGCCCCGCCCCGGCGGAGGAGGTGCTGGACCTGCTGGCCCGGCAGGGCTTTGTCCGGATTGCGGGGACAGAGGAGCGTCCGCTGCTGCTGGTGGATATGCGCTCCCCGGCGGTGCTGCTTCAGAACATCCCCACCACGCTGAAAGAGCCCTTCTCCTCCGATCTCCATGTGCTGACGGCCATCCGAAAAGCCCACCACCAGCTTCAGCGGGCCATCTGCGGGCTGTACCCCGGGACGCTGGTGCTGTCCCTCAACGCCGAGGTCATCTACCACCGGCTGGTGGGGAAGCTGACGGAGCTCAACGGCGTGCCCGCCGAGCCCTCGTCGCCCCGGGTGCTGGGACCCAAGATGTGCGTGCCCTTCGGCAAGATTCTGCGGGGCAGCGCCGTGCCCAACACCGTCACCAAGACCGTCCACACCGACAAGGTCTTCGCCCCGGACCTCAAGTCTTTCACCATTGAGGCCTTCCCGGGCTACGCGCCCCTGGAGAGCCAGATCCGCACCATCCGCTCCTTCCGCCGGCCCGTGATGCTGGTGGACGACCTGCTCCACTCCGGCAACCGCATCCAGGCCCTGGACCCCCTGTTCCGGCGGGAGGGCGTGGACGTTGACCGCTGCGTGGTGGGCCTGCTCTCCGGCCGGGGCCGGGACCTGATGGCCGCCAGGGGGCGTAAGGTGGACAGCGTCTACTATATCCCCAATATGCGGGCCTGGTTTGTGGAGTCCACCATGTACCCCTTCATCGGCGGCGACACCGTGGGCGGAGCCAGGGCCTCCGTGCCGGGGCTGACCCCGGCAGTGAATCTCATCCTGCCCTACGCCTTCCCGAAATTTTACAAGGAGTGCGGACGGGAGGCGGTGTTCGCCTTCTCCCAAACCTGCCTGACCAACAGCCGGGACATTCTGCTGGCGCTGGAGTCGGCCTACCGGGAGCGCTACGCCCGGAACCTGACCCTCTCCCGCCTCAGCGAGGCGGTGATCCTGCCCCTGAGCCCGGACAAGGGGAACTGCCTGCTCTACGATGCCAGCCTGCCGGCCTCCATGTGTCTGGAGAACGACTTGAAGATGCTGCTGCGGATGCGGGAGCTGCTGGAGTAAGGCATCATTTCCATGACAACAAATCCAGAGGTGAAGTTCCCATGTCAAAAATCCTGGTTGTGGAGGACGACCTGACCCTGAGCGCGGGGCTGTGCTTCGCGCTGGACAATTCCGGCCTTCTCACCGTTCCGGCCTACACCTGCCAGAAGGCCCGCCAGCTTCTGAAAATCAACCGATTCCAGTTGGCGATTCTGGATGTAAATCTCCCCGACGGAAGCGGCTTCGGCCTCTGCCGGGAGATCAAAGCCGCCGCCCCGGAGCTGCCGGTCATCTTTCTGACCGCCAACGACCTGGAGCAGGACCAGCTGAACGGCTTCGACCTGGGCGCGGACGACTACATCACCAAACCCTTCAGCATCCAAATCCTCAAGCGCCGGGTGGAGGCGGTCCTTCGCCGGGGCGTCTCCCAGTCCATAGCCGACGGCTTTGACGACGGATTCCTGCGCCTGGATTTCCAGGCCCTGACCGCTGTCCGGGGCGGCGAGAGGCTGGCCATTACCCCCAACGAGTACAAGCTCCTGCGGCTTTTGACGGCCAATGCAGGAGCCGTGGTGACGCGGCGGCTCCTGCTGGAAAAGCTGTGGGACAGCGGCGGCAATTTTATCGACGACCACACCCTCACCGTGACCATGAACCGCCTGCGGGCCAAGATTGAAGACGCCGGACACACCTACATTCAGACCGTCCGGGGCATGGGCTACGTCTGGATGGGGGCGCGGCCATGAAGCGGGACCGCACGGTGTGGCTCCCGCGCCTCCTGGCCCTGGCGGCGGCACTGCTGATTTTCTCCGGCCTGCTGGAGCTTCCGTCCGCGGTGTTCCGTCCCGCGGCCGCGACTCTGGGGCTGGCGGTTCTGCTTCTGACCCTTTTGTGGAAACGCCGCCAGGAGCGGCGGGAGTCCGATTTTGCCAACAGCGTCTGCAAGACCCTGGACGATCTGATGAACGGCCGGGAGCCGGAGAACTATCACCCCTATGAGGACTTCCAGCTCTCCAAGGTACAGGGAAAACTCCTGCACTACCATGACCGGACCCGGGAGGGACAGCGGCAGAGCGAGACGGACAAGCAGACCATTCAGGAGCTGGTCAGCGACATCTCCCACCAGGTAAAGACCCCCCTGGCCAATATCCGGATGTTCACGGACATCCTGCGCCAGCAGGAGCTGCCGGAGGAAAAGCGGGCGGAATTTCTCTCCACCCTGGCGGCGCAGGTCCGCAAGCTGGACTTCCTCATGCAGTCCCTCATCAAGATGTCCCGCCTGGAGACCGGGACGTTTGCCCTGCGCATGGAGGACGCCAGTCTGTACGACACCATCGCCCAGGCGGTGAGCGGGATTCTGACCGCGGCGGAGGGAAAGCACATTCAAATCGATGTGGACTGTGACAGCCGCGAGACCGTCCGGCACGATCCCAGGTGGACGGCGGAGGCCCTGGAAAATCTCCTGGACAACGCGGTGAAATACACGCCGGAGGGCGGAAGCGTCCGCGTCAGCGTCCGGCCCTGGCAGTTCTACACCCGCGTCGACGTCACAGACACCGGGATGGGAATCCCCGAGGAGCACTACAATGACATCTTCAAGCGCTTTTACCGGGCGCGGCCCGCCGCCGCCGCGGAGGGCGTGGGGCTGGGGCTGTATCTGGCCCGGGGGATCATCACCCGGCAGAGGGGCTATATCACCGTGAAATCCGAATTGGGAAAGGGCTCTGTCTTTTCCGTGTTTCTGCTGCGATAGACGAGGCGTGCGATGGATATGATAACGGTTCAAAACCTGAAAAAATACTTTGGCGAGGGCCTCCGGCAGGTCAAGGCCGTGGACGGGATCGACCTCTCCATGGAAAAGGGAGCGCTCACCGCCGTCATCGGGGCCTCCGGCAGCGGAAAGACCACGCTTTTGAATCTGATCGGCGGATTGTACCAGCCCACAGAGGGAACCGTCACCGTGGACGGTGTGGACCTGGGGACGCTGCGGGAGGAGGAGCTGACGGTCTTCCGCCGCCGGAGGGTGGGCTTTGTCTTTCAGGACTGCAGCCTGGTGCCGGAGCTGACCGTCCGGGAAAACATCCTGCTCCCCCTGGCCCTGGACGGCTCCAGACCGGACGCCGCCTTTTTTGAGGAGCTCACCTGCCTGCTGGGAATCCAGGAAAAGCTGGACTGCTTTCCCCACATGCTCTCCGGCGGCGGCCAGCAGTGCGCCGCCATTGCCCGGGCGCTGATCACCCGCCCTGCCGTCATCCTGGCCGACGAGCCCACGGGGAGCTTTGACGCCAAGACCAGCCAGAATGTGGCGGGACTTCTGAAGATGACCGTGGACGTCTTTCACCAGACCCTGGTGATGATCACCCACAATCTGGAGCTCGCCCAGCTGGCCGACCGTGTAGTGCGCCTCCAGGATGGGCACATTGTACAATAATCCCAACATCCGCCGGCGTCCCGCATTTTATCGGGGCGCTGGTTTTGCTGTCCACGGAAAAGGTACAAAACTGTAACACCGCTGTACCACAATTGTGACATTGGGCTGGTATGCTGTGGCCAGCAAGAGATTCAGGAGGAACTTCCCATGGAAGACATGCTGAAAACCCTGACCCGGCGGAGCTTTGCCGCCAGCCGGGTACGGAACTGCATCGCGGTGCTGGCCATCGCCCTGACGGCGGTGCTCTTCACCGCCATCGCCACCATCGCCCTCGGCACGGTGGAATCCTTTACGCTGACCCTCCAGATGCAGAAAATGAGCCGGTCCGACGGTGAGGTCCGCTACATGACGGCGGAGCAGTTCCAGGCCCTGGGGCAGGCGGACTTCATCGAGGCGGCGGGACTGCGGATGCCGGTTGCCTACCTCAGCAACGCCGTCCGCCACAACATTGAGTTCAACGTCGAGGACGAAACCCAGGCGGAGCTGACCTTCTGCACCCCCACTCACGGCAGACCGCCCGCCGCGCCCAATGAGGTGGTCGCCTCCGACCTGGCCCTGCGGGACCTGGGGGTGGAGCCGGAAACGGGGGCGGAAATCACCATTGCGTTCACCGCCCACGGACAGGAGTACGCGCTTCCCATGGTGGTCTCCGGCTGGTATGAGGCCCTGGGCAGTCAGCTGAGCGTTATGTGGGCCGGACCCGCCTTCCGGGAGGCCCACCCGGAGATCTTCCGGTATACCTACCGCGAGGACGGCGATATGGCCGGGACCTACTTCTCCGATTTCACCGCCCGCAGCGCCCTGGGCCTGGAGAAGAAGCTCCGGGACCTGGTCTGTGACCTGGGCGGAGAGCCCGACGACCAGACGGCCCCCAACTATATCCCGGCCACCGTAAACCGGGCCACCAACGTCCAGCCCAGCCTCTTTCAGATTGCCGCGGCGGCGGCCTTTGCGGCGCTGTTCATGGTCTGCGGCTACCTGCTGATCTACAACGTGTTCGACATCGCCGTCATGCAGGACATCCGCCGCTTCGGCCTCTACCGGACCATCGGCATGAGCCGCAGGCAGGTGCGGACCCTGATGAACCGGCAGGCCCTCTGGCTCAGCGGCATCGGAATCCCCTTGGGGATGCTGGGCGGCTTTTTCACCGGCAGAGCCGCCCTGCCCCTGATTATGAACACGGTTGCCACCGAGTACAAGTACCTCTCCGCCGATGTCTCCCCCTCTCCGGCGATCTTTCTGACGGCGGCGGCCCTGACGGCGCTGACGGTCTTTTGCAGCACCCGCAAGCCCATCCGGATTGCCGCCAACACCCCGCCCATTGAGGCCTTCCGCTATGTGGAGAGCGGCGGCGGGCGGCGGGCCTCCCGCCGGAGCGCCCCGGGGGCCGGCATCCCCCGGCTGGCCTGGTCCAATCTGGGGCGGAACCAGCGGAGAACCGGGTTCATCATGCTGTCCCTGACGCTGTGCGTGGTGCTTTTGAACTGCGCGGGCACGGCGGCGGACAGTATGGACGTGGAAAAGGAAACCGCCTTCATGATCCGGACGGATTTCGCCGTGGTGAATGTGGTCAGCGCCAGCAACACCAAGGGGTTTATGCGGCGCTCCGACGCCCTGCGGGCCGAGACCATTGCGGACATTGCCGCCCGGCCCGGCGTCACCGGCGGCTCGGCGATCTACAAAAACACGGCGGAGGACACCAACGTCACCTATGATTTCGGCCATCCCATGACGGGAGAGACCTTTGAGAATCCACACAGCGGCCTCACCTTCGGGGTGGACCAGTACAGGAGCTTTGGCCTGGGAGACGACGGGCGCATGCTCTGCAATGTCTACGGGATGGAGGAAACCGCCCTGGCCCGGATGGACTTGCGGGAGGGAGAGACGGACGCCCATGTCCTCTTTCAAAAAATGTCGGCCGGCGAGGGCGTCCTGGTTGGCGTGCATGTGAACCGCGGGGACATGTCCCTGGTGCCGGAGCTGGACCTGGCGGATGTGGGCCAACGCGTCACCGTCTATAAAAACGGCACGGCGGCAATGGAGCTGCCCGTGCTGGCAAAGGCAGCCCTCACCACAGACGATGTGGGGATTGGGTATACAGACGGCGGTCCCTATGACATCGGCGGAGACGGTCTGATCCTGTACCTCCCCGCCAGCGTCTACAGAGCGCTGTACGACGCCCCGGCGGTCTACAAATACTCCTTTAATGTGGAGGACGGATACGAGGCGGAGATGACGGCGTTTCTGGAGGACTACATGGAGACGGCCGATCCCGGCATGAGCTACCTCTCCGCCCAGGCCGCCCGGGAGAGTTCTGAGGCAACCCAGCGGATGATCCGCCTTGTGGGCGGCTTCGTGGGGATGATCTTCGGCCTCGCCGGAATCCTGAACCTGACGAATACCCTTATCACAACGGTTCTCACCCGCCGCCGCGAGTTCGCCGCCATGGAGAGCGTGGGCATGACCCGGCGGCAGCTGACGGGCATGATGGTGTGGGAGGGCGTCTATTACGCGGCGGGGGCCTGCCTGCTGGGGCTGGTCCTGGCGGCGGCGCTGGACCTGACGCTAGTAAAAAGCATGGTGGACTCCATGTGGCGGTTTACCTTCCGCTTCACCCTGGCCCCCGCCCTGGCGGCCTGCGGGGTGCTGCTGGCGGTGTCCGCCGTTGTCCCGGTGCTGGCCCTGCGTTATTTCCACAGGGGCAGCATTGTGGAACAGCTCCGCGCCGCAGAGTGACATGAAAGGAGACACGTTATGGAGAGCATCTTAAAGGCCGTTGGCCTTAAAAAGTATTACGGCGCCGGCGACACCCAGGTCCGCGCCCTGGACGGCGTGGACCTGGAGATTGAGCGGGGAAAATTCACCGCCATCATCGGCACCTCTGGCAGCGGAAAATCCACCCTGCTGAATATACTGGGCGGCCTGGACGTACCCACAGAGGGGAGCGTCCGGATTGGCGGCACGGAGCTGGCGCGGCTGGACCGGGAACAGGCCGCCATCTTCCGCCGCAAGCAAATTGGCTTTGTCTTTCAAAACTACAATTTAATCCCGGTGCTGACGGTGTGGGAAAACATCGTGTTTCCCCTCTCCCTGGACAGGCAGAAGCCGGACCGGACGTTTATCATGGAGGTGGCAAAACTCCTGGGGCTGGAGGAAAAGCTGGACAGCCTTCCGGGCTGCCTCTCCGGCGGACAGCAGCAGCGGGCGGCGATCGCCCGGGCGCTGGCATCTAAGCCCGCCATCATTCTGGCAGACGAGCCAACGGGGAATCTGGACTCCAAGACCAGCGACGATGTGATGGGACTGCTGCAGATGAGCAGCCGGGAGTTTCACCAGACCATTGTGATGATCACTCACAATCCCGAGATCGCCCAGAGAGCGGACAGGGTCGTGCGGATTGAAGACGGACGGATTGTGGCTTGAGGAGCGCCCCGGCCTTGCCTGTCGCGGGAAATGCCTGCATGTAACGAAGCGAAGAAACTCTCAAAAGGCGGGGAGGGGGGCAGCCGTTTCCCTTGAGCTGTTTTGAGATCAAAAACCGTGCCAACCGCCTCGCTCCGCCGCAAGATGTTCCGTCTGAAATCCCCCGGTCAGCCGCGCCGCAATCGCGCAGTCCGCCGCGGCGCCGGAAATGATAAATAATCGCACCGGCATACCATGAAAGCTCTTGAAATTTGGGAATAGATGGGCTATACTCAAAAATCGCGGGGTACTGTCCCTGAAACTTTATCCGACGGAGGGGGAGCTTTGATGCGGTTTATAGAAAATCAAAAACTTGCCACGAGAATCGGAGTCATCACCACGGTGATTACCCTGATCGGGATGACGCTGCTCTGGCTGGTTGTATCTACCAATGCCGCATCCATGGTCAAAAAGGATATTACCAACCAAATGATTGACGCCGTAGAGTCCAGAGCCGCTATCATAGACGACTATGTGCTTTCTGCGGAGGAATATATGACCGCCTTTGCCCTGGGGCGTGAGGTCCGCGACCTGCTTCTGGACCCGGATGACCCGGCGCTGCTGGAACAGGCTCAGAGCTATACAGAGGATTTCGCCGCCGTCAAAGGCGTGTTCGAGGGACTGTACATCGCCACTCCGGCCACCCATGTCCTGACGCACACCTCCGAAGGCGCCGTCGGCATGACTACCCGGTCGGGAGATTCCCTGAAGAGCTTTCAGGATACCATACTGTCCCGGAGGGAACTGACCAACCTGGGGATTATGAAGTCTCCCGGTACCGGCAGCATGATCCTGTCCATGTACTACCCGATCTTTGAGGACCAGCGGTGTATTGGATATGTGGGGGCCGGCGTCTTTGCCAGCCATCTGATGGACGCACTGCTGAATCTGAACATCAAGGGTCTGCCCCACAGCGAGTATGTATTCCTGAATGTGGACACAGGCGTCTATCTCTATCACGAGGATGACGCGCTGCTGAATACCGAAGCCGCCGACGCGGGATACCGGGAGATCCTCCAGCGTATTCAGGCGGACGGGGATACCCAGGCCAGTACATATTCCTACCGGGATGAGAATGGGACCAGGCAGCTGGTGGTCTACAAGTATCTGAAGGACCGCGGCTGGGTCTTTATGGTTCGGAACAACGCCGCGGAGGTGTATGCCTCCGTAACGACTGTGCGTGTCTTGGTGGGCGCGCTGTGCGCGGCTATGGCCGCCGCCGTAATCCTGGTCACGCTGCTCATGCTGCGCCGGGAGGGACGGGACCTGATGGCGGTCGAGCGGGCAATCGGCCGCTTGGGGGATTTGAACCTCTCTGCCGACCAGGAGCTGGAGGCTTTTTATGGCCGGTCGGACGAGATCGGCATGATCGCACAGACCACCCACCGGGTCTGCGGCTGCCTGCGAAAGACCATTGATGATGTGGGCCGCATTCTGGGCGAGATGGCCAATGGCAATCTCACCGTTGATGTCACGGCGAATGAATCCTACTATATCGGCGACTTCAAGGCCCTGTCCGCAAGCCTGCAGTCCATCCATGCCAATCTGGTGAATGTCATCCGAGACATCTCCCAGGTGGCTGGGCAGGTGGATACCAGCGCGGACGAGGTGTCCTCGGGCGCTCAGGCTCTGGCCCAAGGCACAACGGAGCAGGCCGCCGCCGTAAACGGTCTGATGACGAATGTGACAGCCATTACCTCCCAGATTCAGACCAGCGCTGTGCGCTGCGGCAGCGCCAGCGAACTGGTGGACCGCGCCAATGGCTATGCGGTGGAGGCCGACACAAAAATGGAGCATCTGACGGAGGCTACCAGGAACATCAACCGCTCTTCCGCCCAAATCGGCACCATCATCAAGACCATTGAAGATATCGCGTTTCAAACCAACATTCTGGCTCTGAACGCCGCCGTGGAGGCCGCCCGGGCCGGGGCCGCGGGAAAGAGCGCGTCGGTCTCCAAGGAGCTTTCTCAGCAGGCACGGGCCTTGAACAGCCTGATCAGCCACTTTCGCATTCGATAAGCCGCGCTCCTCCGTCCTGCGCTGCGACGCCGGCACGCTTTTGGGCGGCAGCCGGCTCCCGGCAAAATGAAGAAGTATTTTGAAAAGCGGCAGACGCGAGGATATTTCCTCTGTGTCTGCCGTTTTTCTTTTCCTTTGGGAACTCTTGTTAACTTCCAATCTGTCAGGGGAACTTTTACCTTTTGGTGAAATCCCCTTTGAAAATCAGGGCATAACCCTCGTTAACCATCCCAAACCCCCGGCAACATCTTTTATTTCAAAGGCTTCCTCCCTGTTCTAAGGTGGGGGGAGCCTTTTCCTTTATGTGGGACTACTTCATTTCCTGCTCCAGGCCATCAAATTCGGACGTGCTGAAAAATTTCCTCAAAGTGATGTTCAGCCCATCGCAAATCATTTTGATGGTCACGATTTTGGGATTCAAACCTTTCCCATAAAGGATATTCTTAATGGATGAGGGCGGCAAGCCGGATATGGTAGCCAGCCCGTTTATTGTAATTCCCTGTTCCTCGCAGAGTTGCAGTATCCTGTTGCGTACCGCTGTTACTGCGTTCATAGCCCGCCCTCCCTTACCTGATTAGCGTAAGGGATTTTCATTGCTTTTGTAGGCTATGCGTGATATTATTGGGCTATGTATGGCCTAATGGTGAGGTGTGAATATGAACCACACATTTGAAGGTCCTTTGCAAGAGCATATCCAAGGATTGCCCCCGACCATTGATAAACATTCGGCAGTCCTTATCTTAGGGACGCTCCCCGGTCAAATGTCCTTGACGCATGGCAAATACTATGCCGACCCAACAAACAAATTTTGGGACATACTATTCATAGCCTGCGGTGAAGAAATCGACAAGTCGGACCAAGCAAAAGAAGCATTACTAAAGAAATACAATATTGCGCTGTGGGATATACTGGACTCTGCGGTGCGGGAGACCTCCTGCGACAAAGATTTGATGGACGAAAAACCCAATGACCTCCCTCAGCTTCTGGGAAAATACCCCAATATAAAACTGCTCCTGTTTCATAGCAACGGTGCCTATAAATACTTCAAGCGATTTTTCAAAAATACAACTGTCCCTTATATCTGTGTATCGTCTCCCAGTGGTCAGAATCGAAAAGGGGCTGAAGAAAAGGCCGAAGAATGGCGGGCGGCCCTGTCATGTGTCCTGCCACAACTGCATGGCAAAAGCAGACTGGCATGGAAGGACCCTCAGTTTCATGATATAATGGTTGCACAAAAGGAAAAGGAGCAGCTACATAATATGGGAGATAATATTTTAGGAATTGAGAAAATCTATAGCTACATATCTTATTTTGAATCACTGAACGCCGAAAATGCTTGCCAGTGGCAAAAGGGTGAGCGGCTGAAAGATGGTTCTTGCACTGTGGGATACCCAGTCTATGAAGATAAATTTCTACAGTTTATTGAAGATGTTTCCCGCAGCAATTTAATGGATATCTCCTATGGAGAAACCATTCAGAAGTATGGGCTTGAAATGAGTGATGGTCTGGCAGAGCAAATTGAAACGGCAGATTTCCCCCTTGCCAAAGCAATCCTGACTTGCTATGTTCGGCAAGAACGCTTTTGTGAAGGAATATGGGGAACAGCAATAAAGAACGGCGTATTTCTTGCCCTGCTGAACAGGCTGCAAATTCTGTCAGCGGAGCCTTAAAAAACGATGACCATGCTACTCTTTTGGAATAGCATGGTCATTTTTATGGCTTTTAAGGATTAAAAGGAAAAAACTCTTTTTTACATTTAATCCTTAAAAGCCATTCAGTGGAGGGATTATTGATTGAAATAGAGCGGGTTAAGAAGGTAACTGTCTCCCCCGCATTGTCGATGATGATTTATTCCAGGAGGCCCAACGCATTATGGAAAAGAACAAAAAGGCCCCCGCACGGGCGAAGGCTAAAGTGGATTACCTGCTTACCACAAAACTATTCTGCGGACACTGTAAAGCCGCTATGACTGGCGTCAGCGGGACGAGTAAGACGGAAAAGAAATACCACTATTATCAGTGTGTGACCAACCGCCGGGATAAGTCCTGTGACAAAAAGACTGTCAATAAAGAATACATCGAAGATGTGGTAGTCCAACAGCTCCGGGAGTTCCTCACCCCGGATAATATCAACACGATTGCCAGAGAGGTGGTTGACCTCTGCGAGAGGGAGAGCAACAACGGCAACGCGAAGCGACTTCAAAAGCTGCTCTCTGAAAATGAAAAGGCCACGGAGAATTTATTGAAGGCTCTGGAAAGTGGGCAGGCAGTTGACATCATCGCTGAACGCATTACCCAAAAGAAGAAAGAACACGACGAGCTGTCCTATCAACTGCTGGTGGAAACCACGCAGCACCCCATTCCCAGTGTGAGGGACATTCGCTTTTTCCTGTGCCAGTTCCGCAAAGGGGATATCAACGACCCCAAATACCGGCAGGGCTTGGTCGATATGCTCGTCAACAAGATTTACCTCTATGACGACAAAATGACCATCCTGTGCAATACACAGGATGGCCACTTCGATGTTGACCTTAAGGAACTGAGTTCACTTAAGGGTCACTTGGTGGAACCAAATCAGAAGTAGTCGAACCCTTTACGGAAAAAAATCGGGGTCTGTGCCTCCCACACTGATAATGCTTTCCATCATTTTTGCCGCTGCCGGACTATCAACAACATGCGCTTCCGGGTCATTCACGCAATCCATTAGATACCTGTGATTCTCTATCATTTCAAGAGTATCTTCATAAGACAATTCCTGCTTATCATCAGTGAAATGGAACGTGATGACCATTCTCTCTTTATAAACATATATCTTGTCAACAAAAATGTTAAGGACATATTCCCTCAGCTTTTTATTATCCAGATTCCCTACAAAACTCTCGAAGAATTTCACAATATCATCAAGTTTTATATCGTACTTTTCCCGCAGCTCTTCCGCTTCAATCTGCTCTTTCAACATACGCTTCTGGCCTTCTAATTCGTTCATGGCCTCTTGGACTGTTTCATTGAAAATTCCCGCGCTAATGGCTTTTACAAAGTTTTGCAATTTGCCCTCAACGTCTTTCAGCTTGCTTTTCAGTGATTCCAGATATGCCCCCTTATCATCACTTTTGCTATCGGCGTAATAGTCGAAACACAGCTTTGCGATAATTAGCCTTAATGTAGAATCTTCAAGTATTCGGTCAAGGGTATATCTTACGATTGTTTCAAGTTTCTCCTTTCGCTGATTTCCCATTTTACACGCTTTTTTCTGGTGGTTCAAACAGGAATAATAGTAGTAGATTTTCCCGGTTTTACTCGTCCCAGATATACCGTGAAGAGTGGCACCACATTCACCGCAATATATATGACCTGTGAGCCAGAAATCAGTTTCTTCTGGGTTTAACTTCCTCGCCGCACCTGTGCCGCCCCGCTTATTCTTTGTTAGCTTCTTGTCGGCAGCGTCAAACAGCTCAACACTAATAATTTGAGGCATTCCGCCCGGTATGACATGCTCACCCCATCTATATTCGCCTATATACGCCCTGTTGCGAAGTATCATATTTAGCGAGTTCACAACAAATTTATTGCCCCGAACACTCCTGAGCCCGCTTTCGTTTAACTCATTCGCTATTTTTTGAAGGGGTTTCCCCTCCACATAATCAGTAAAGATTTTCCGAACAATCGGCGCGGTTTCCGGGTCAATTTCATACTTTTCATTCGGCTTCCCAATATACCCCAAAATTTTTACGCCGTTATACAACGCATTTTCAGCGTTAAAATTTTGCCCTCTCATAACGTTGCTGCGGTGGTTCTCAATGAAGTTGTGCGCCATAGAAGCATATAACGCCTGTATCACATAGCGCATATGGCTATCATCTGGAAGCGGCTCACCTACGGTAACGATCTGAACGCCGGAATCCTGCAACTGTGCGTCAATAAAAAAGGAATCATGTATTTCACGGGAAAGCCTGTCCAGCTTCCAGAGAATCAAATAGGCGGGGCGTTTATGCTTTGCCTCATAAAGCATGTGCTGCAATCCCGGTCTTTCTATTGTAGTTCCCGTGATACCTCTATCCTCAAATTCACAGCCGGGGGGAATGATATAGCCGTGTTTTTCTGCGTACTCATGGGCCGCTTGCCGCTGCTGGTCAATGGAAACGTCCCGTTGTGCGTCAGAGCTATAGCGATAGTAGCAAAAGGCGATATTTCCCGGATTTCGCTTGAACTTTTTCATTTTGTTAGCCACTGTGATTCGCTCCTTTCCTGTTTGGTGGTTTTCGTATGTCTCAAAATTTCTGCTGGGCCTCTTTGGCCGGAGGTGCGCCAGCACCTCTTGATTACACAAAAGCACAGGGCCGAAAGGCTGTCAAGGCCGCCGAAGGCGAGGCGAAGCCGGTGCCTTGACTGCCTTTCGGCTCTGTGCTATCCCCCGCGCTGCCCCTCTGCAAGCCTCTCTACATACTTCTTTAGCGTGTTCCGGCTGATACCATGCTTTTCCATAACGGCCTTTTGGGTAATCGTCCTGTCGTGCATATAAAGCTCTAAATCGTGCCTTAATTCATCGGTCATTTTGTCCAACGAGCCTTTTTTCCGTCCGCTTCTCTTGTCGCTTGCCGCGATACCGTCTTTTATAGCCTTTGAGATATAACGCCGCTGCTGCTCCGCCATGTCAAGCTCCACAATAAGCAGAGTCTTTATTGTTCCCTCCATGGCGGTCTTTGTGATTATATTGTGACTTTCCGCTGTATTCATCATTTGCCGGATATAGTCGCTTGATATACCGGGATTATCTAAAAAAACAATGTTAATACCCCTTTCAAGCCATTCCATATATTTTTTATAACCGTTCTCGGTTTCGCGTGTAAATCTCGATAAATCCTTAAAAACAACCGTGTCACCGCTGTGTAACGCTTTGTCGAGCTTGTTGAATTCCTTCCTATCCGTGAAGTTCTTGGCGGATTTTTCTTCTGAAAATTCATGCAGATATTCAATACCATGTTTTTCGGCGTATCGCTTCAAAGCCTTTTCCTGTCTGGCGAAGTTCTGCCGCTCCGTATCGGTGGAAATTCGCATATAGCTAAAATAGTTCCCCACAAAATCGCCTCCAATCGTCAAACAAACTATAGTTATCTTGACAATAAAATTATACCGTCAAAATAACTTTTTGTCAAGCTATTTTGACGGTATATTCATTAACGTTTTGTGGATAAGTTAGATTGATATATTGCACTCACATGAGCGCGAGTGCGGCTTAGTTTTCAAATAGCATAATGGTTTCTTCGGTGCCATCAAGAGCGTTCCAGAGGAAACAGCCGTATTCATCGCAGTAGACCAAATACGTCCCGTCTAATATGGACATACCATCAATCTTTTCTGGTCTTGCCCATTTCTCGGTTATCCCGGACGAATGAAGATCTACCAGCCGGTGGGTACGCATCCAAGTAATGTAAACTCCGTGGTCTGTAATATAATTTTGTCTCGTACTCGAATGGGGCACCGGGTACTGTTCATCAAAGGTAAAAACCTCTTCACCGGTCAATGTATCAAATACGCCTTGCTTGCTGTAAACGTACCTTCCATAAAACGATTCATATACTCCATTCGTACCAGTCATCCTATAATAGCCGTCATCGTCAACTGTATCAAATTCCTCCCACTGCCATGTGCCGGCATTTAGTTTATATACCGTATTTCCATCGCTGTTGTAATTTTTCTTGATGCCATAGGCATCGCCATCGACGCTAAAGATTTCGTCAAAACAATCAAGTGGTTCTTTGATACCGTGCCCCACTTCCTTTTCCGGCATCGGAATAATATGCTGTTCCTTGAGGTCGTATGAAAAGTATAAACCCGTGACGTATTGCGTACCCGCTTGGGCCATTGTGGGTCCATTAATAATAAATCCCTTTTCAAGAGGAACATACTCAGCAAAAAGCATATCATACCAATCCTCGCCAAGTTCCTCGCTATACATCAGGGCACCGTTTTTGTCGTAAGCTTCTATTCTTTTGTCATTACTGTCGTAGCAATAGAAAAGCCCGTCTACGTACACATTAGGGTTTTCTATCAAAAGCGGTTCGCTCAATTCCTTCGTGACGGTATTGTAGCGATACCACACTTTGGGTCTGAGTTCTTTTTCACTGATAAAAATATCCTCACCATCGGTAAAGGCAACCGTCGGCAGCTTTACGCAAACATGGCTTGCAGACTCTCCCCAAAGGGGGCCGCCGTTTTCGTACTCATTCCGCAGCAGCGCAAGAAACGCCGCCGTTGGACTGCCAGATTCCTCCTCTGATTCCTCCGGCTCTTCCTCCTTGGGCTCCTCGGATTCTTCCGGCTGCTCCTTGGATTCCTCCGGCTTTTCGCTTTCCTCCGGCTGCTCTGTGGAACTGACAACATTCTCGGATTCGGGTGGT
>OFGH01001358.1_pt1 | contig 16353 bp, 17 predicted proteins | sample 1521721 | NCBI WGS metagenome assembly OFGH01 (sample SAMEA3504132, study PRJEB24116) | mouse gut metagenome | biome: mouse gut; feature: mouse-associated habitat; material: faeces | place: Denmark | collected 2011
TCGGGCAGCAGGGCCACTAGAATTTTGCCCCTGTTTTCCAGCCTTTTCGCCAGCTGGACCGCCGCCCAAACTGCCGCGCCGGAGGAGATGCCCACCAGAATGCCCTCCTTCCGCCCCGCCAGCCGTCCGGCGGCAAAGGCGTCCTCGCTGGATACGGTGAGCACCTCGTCATAGACAGAGGTGTCCAGCACCTCGGGGATGAAGCCCGCGCCGATCCCCTGGATCTTGTGGGCTCCGGCCCGGCCCTCGCTGAGCACGGGGGAGTCCTTGGGTTCCACCGCCGCCACCTTCACCGCCGGGTTCTGCTCCTTGAGGTACTGTCCCACACCGGTGATGGTGCCGCCGGTGCCCACACCGGCCACAAAGATGTCCACCTGCCCATCGGTGTCTGCCCAAATTTCCGGGCCGGTGGCGGCGCGGTGGGCGGCGGGGTTGGCGGGGTTGACAAACTGGCCGGGGATGAAGCTGTCGGGAATCTCCCGGGCCAGCTCCTCCGCCTTGGCGATGGCCCCCTTCATCCCCTTGGCCCCCTCGGTGAGCACCAGCTCCGCACCGTAGGCCTTCATCAGCTGACGGCGCTCCACACTCATGGTGTCCGGCATGGTGATGATGATGCGGTAGCCCCGGGCGGCGGCCACCGAGGCCAGCCCGATCCCGGTGTTGCCCGAGGTGGGCTCGATGATGGTGGAGCCGGGCTTCAGCCTGCCGCCGGCCTCGGCCTCGTCGATCATGGCCTTGGCAATGCGGTCCTTCACCGACCCGGCGGGGTTGAAATACTCCAGCTTGGCCAGAATGCGGGCTTTCAGCCCCACCTCCTCCTCAATATGGGTCAGCTCCAGTAGGGGTGTTTTGCCGATCAGCTGGTCGGCGGATGTGTAGATATTGGACATATTATGACCTTCTTTCATTTGCAAAAAGAGTTTTCTAGGGCTTGTTTGGCACCACTGATCCCAGATTTTTGTCAGGCGGCAAGGGAAACAGATCACGATGCCGCAGACAGCGGCCTGGAGTCCGTGGGTGACTAGGGAGGCAAACATGGGCGCTGGGTAGAAGAACAGATCTCCCAGGAAAGCACCGAGCCTGCCCACCGTAAAGGCACCGACAGGGTCCAGCAGGATGGCGGCGGTACAGATTACGACGTCATTCAGATAGAGGTGCCCGCCCTTGATCTCAGTGGTGCCGTGGCCGCCGCGCCCCCTTCCAGGGCGGCAATCCGCTTCTCCAGCACATCCTGGGTGGAGTTGGTCAGCCGGCCGTAGATGTTCCCTGCGTCCGCCAAACCGAACCGGGCAGCGGCGTGGGCGGAGTCCCGGAAGACATAGGAGGTGGTTTGGTAGATAGGCACCGCCCGGGCATCGGTGGCGGGATCGGGCTGTTCCTGCCCCACATGGAGCTGCAAGGTCTCAAACTTATAACGCATGGGAAATATCCCCCTTCTCTGTTGGTGTCCCGAGTATATTCCTATATACCTACTTTGTCAATAGGATTAAATAAATTTCTTGAAACCCTATTTACCCTGTGGTATGATAGGATAAATTAGGAGGGATTTTTATGATGATTTCCACAAAGGGCCGGTATGCGCTGCGGTTTCTGTTAGATGTTGCGGAGAATCAGAGCGATGGATTCGTTCCCCTGAAGGATGTGGCCGCCCGTCAGGAGATTTCAGAGAAATATCTGGAGATTGTGGTGAAAGAGCTTGTCAAAGGCGGGCTGCTTGACGCACTGCGGGGAAAAGGGGGCGGCTACCGGCTGAACAGGCCTCCGGAGGAGTACAGTGTGAAGTCCATTATTGAGCGGATGGAGGGACCGCTTGCCCCTGTCGCCTGCCTGGAGCCGGGGCAGGGAACTTGCCCCCGGAGCAAGGATTGCCGTACGCTTCCCCTCTGGCAGGGATTGGACAAAGTGATTTCCGACTATCTGGCGCAGTTTACCCTGGCGGATCTCATTCGAGAGTAAATATTTGAAGGGTGGGAGTACCATGACGCTCCAGCAGCTGAAATATGTTATTGCCATCGCGGACAGCGGCTCTGTCAATTCTGCCGCAAAAAACCTGTATCTCTCCCAGCCAAGCCTGTCCAGCGCCGTGAGGGAGTTGGAGGAGGAGATCGGCTTTGAGCTGTTCCGCCGTTCCAACCGGGGGGTCACCATCACAGCGGAGGGGGAGGAGTTCCTCAACTATGCCCGGCAGGTGTGCCAGCAGTACACCCTGCTGGAGGACCGGTTTGTGGCGGGGCGGTCCCGGAAGAAATTCTCCGTCTCCACCCAACACTACACCTTCGCCATCAATGCCTTTGTGGAGATGGTGCGCAAGGTGGGGATGGAGGAGTATGAGTTCTCCATCCTGGAGACCCGGACCTATGAGTGCGTGGAGAATGTGCGCAACTACAAGAGCGAGCTGGGCATCCTGTACCTGGATGACTTTAACGAGAAATACCTGACCAAGCTCTTTGAGGAGAACAATCTGGAGTTCCACCCTCTGCGGGACTGCTCCACCTGCGTCTACCTCTGGGGGGAGCACCCCCTGGCCTGCCGGGACCAGCTGACTATGGCCGATCTGGAGCCTTACCCCTGCATCGCCTTTGAGTTGGGCAAGCAGAACTCCCTGTTCCTCTCTGAGGAGGTAATGAGCACCTACCAGTACCGCCAGCTTATCCGGGTGGATGACCGGGCCACGGTGCTCAACCTGATGAAGGGGCTCAACGGCTATACCCTGTGCTCCGGCATCATCTGCCGCCCCCTCAACGGCTCGGAGTACACCACCATCCCTCTGACGGAGGGGGGCGTCATGCACATCGGCTATGTCCAGCGCCGGGGCAGTCCCCTCAGCAGGCTAGGGGAGCTGTATCTCCAAGAGGTGCGCAAGTCCATCCTGCTTTGAGCCAATATCTGTTATAGCTTTGTCCTATAACCCGCCCCTGATTTTGGGTATTAACACCCGGGGCGGGTTTTGTGCTATCCTTTGAATACGCCAAAGGAAAAGAGGAACTGGAATGATACGATTAGAACACGTCTCAAAGCGGTTTGAGGCGGGAGGACAGACGGTGGAGGCGGTAAAGGACGTCAGCCTCCACATCGAAAAGGGGACCATCGCCGGGATCATCGGCTTCTCCGGGGCGGGCAAGTCCACTCTGGCTCGGTGCGTCAATCTGCTGGAGCGGCCCACCGAGGGTGCCGTCACCGTGGGCGGCGACGAGCTCACCGCCCTGAGCGGGAAGCGGCTCCGGGAAAAGCGGAAGAAGATCGGCATGATCTTTCAGCACTTCAACCTCTTCGCCTCCCGGACGGTGTACGGCAACGTGGCCTACCCCCTTCGAGGGAGCGGGAAGAGCAAGAAAGAGATCGAGGAGAAGGTGAAGTCCCTGCTGGAGCTGGTAGGTCTGTCCGACAAGGCGGAGGCCTACCCCTCCCAGCTGTCTGGAGGCCAGAAGCAGCGGGTGGCCATCGCCCGGGCCCTGGCCAACGACCCGGAGGTCCTCCTCAGCGACGAGGCCACCAGCGCCCTGGACCCGGAGACCACCCGGTCCATCCTCCGGCTGCTGAAGGAGGTCAACCGTACCCTGGGCGTCACCATTCTGGTTATCACCCACGAGATGCAGGTCATTAAGGAGATATGCAGTCAGGTGTATGTGATGGAGGGCGGCAGGATTGTGGAACAGGGGGACGTGTTTCAGGTGTTCGCCGCCCCCCGGCAGGCGGTCACCCGCCGGTTTGTGGACAGTACCTCCCACCTCTCCCGGATCCAGGAGCTGCTGGACGATCCCTCCCACCCCATCCGGCTGAATCCCGGGGACTATCTGCTCCGGCTGAACTACCTGGAGCGCAGTACCTCCGAGGCGCTGATCTCCAGCATTTCCCGGCAGTTTGAGCTGGATATCAACATTCTGCTGGGCAGCATTGAGCTCATCGACGGCAACCCTCTGGGGGGCCTGGTGGTCATCGCCGGGGGCGGCCACGACAAAATAACCGCCGCCGCGGACTACTTATCAAAACGAAATGTGTTGGTGGAGGTGATTTCCCATGGCTGAGCTGCTTAATCAGATCATCCCCGACGTAGTGGCCCGGTCGGACCAGCTGTGGCGGGCCTTCGGGGAGACCATCCAGATGGTGGGCATCTCCGGGGCCATCTCCCTTGTGCTGGGTATCCCCTTCGGAGTGCTCCTGTTCACCACCAGGGAGGGGGGAGTCCTCCAGAACCGACCGGTGAACTTTATCCTGGGCAGAATCTGCGACTTTTTCCGCTCCATCCCCTTTATTCTGCTGGCCATCCTGCTGCTGGGGCTGAGCCGCCTGGTGGTGGGTTCCGCCATCGGCGTCCGGGGGGCGATTATCCCTCTGGTGTTCGGCACCGTCCCTTTTCTGGGTCGGCAAACGGAGAGCGCCCTGGCCGAGGTACCCGCCGGCCTCATCGAGGCGGCCGAAGCAATCGGCTCCTCACCCTGGGAGATCATTTGGCGGGTCTATCTGCGGGAGGCTGTCCCCGGCATTGCCCGGGGGGTGACCATCACCATCGTCTCTCTCATCAACTTCACCGCCGTGGCCGGAACCCTGGGAGCCGGCGGTCTGGGTAACTTCGCCATCATGTACGGCCACAGCAAGAACCTTCCCCAGATTACCTGGACAGTCATCCTCATCATTGTCGTTCTGGTGAGCGTTGTCCAAGCCGTGGGCAGCTATATCGCCAAAAAGGCGACCCACTAACTTTATCTGTTCTCCCGCCTTTGAACCGGGATAATGGAATAGATTGCCCCATTAAAGGAGGAACTTAAAATGAAAAAGAAGAACGTACTCTCTCTCGCACTGGCCGCGGCCCTGGCTCTGTCTTTGGCCGCCTGCAGCGGAAACAACGGCGGAAACGGCGGCAGCTCCAGCCCCGTCTCCGGCTCAAACCCGGGCTCCGCTTCCGGCAGCACTGCCGCTGAGCCCACTGTGATCAAGGTGGGCGTGGTGGGTGCTAACAACGGGCAGTGGGACACGGTCAACAAGCTGCTGGAGGCGGACAACATCCGCTGCGAGATGGTGGAGTTTGCCGAGTACAAGCTGCCCAACAACGCCCTGGACGCCGGGGAGATCGACCTGAACGCCTTCCAGCACAAGGCCTACCTCCAGAAGGAGATTGACGACCTGGGCTATCAGGTCTCCATCCTGGGCGACACCATCGTGGCCCCCCTGTCCCTGTACTCCGACAAGATCACCGACGTGAGCCAGCTGAAGGCGGGGGACAAGATCGCCGTGCCCAGCGACCCCACCAACGAGGGCCGGTGCTTTAAGATTCTGGAGTCCGCCGGCCTGTTGGAGGTGGACCCCGCCGCCGGCTACATCCCAGAGCTGAAGGACATCACCGCCAATCCCCTGAACCTGGAGTTCGTGGAGGTGGAGGCCGCTAACACCGCCAGCCTTCTGCCCGACGTGGCCGCCGCCTTTGTCAACGGGGCCCACGCCGTGGACAACGGCTTGAAGCTGGAGGATGCCGTCTACACCGAGCAGGTGAAGCCTGGCTCCGACAACCCCTACGTCAACATCATTGCCTGCCGCACCGCCGACCTGGACAACCCGGTCTATCAGAAGGTGCTGGCCGCCTACCAGTCCCAGGAAACCGCCCAGGCCATCCGGGATATTTACCAGGGCACCTATATTCCCGCCTTTTAACTGCTGCTCTGCCCCTCTGCGGGGCAGGAGTTCTCCGGCAAAATGCAGTTCCCGCCTCCGGAGGGGGGCGGGAACAAATCATAATCTGAGGTGAATTGACATGGACATCCATCCGCTGATCCAGCAGGACCGGGCGTATATTATATCCCTGCGCCGCCATTTTCACAGCCACCCGGAGCTGAGCATGAGGGAATTTAAGACCGCCAAGCGCATTGATGAGGAGCTGAAAGCTGTCGGCATCCCCACCCGCCGGGTGGGGGAAACAGGCGTGCTGGGCACCATTCAGGGCAAGCGGGGGCCGGGGAGGAAGATCGTCCTGAGGGCGGACACCGACGCTCTGCCCATCCAGGACGAGAAAACCATCTCCTATGCCTCCCAGTGCCCCGGCGTGATGCACGCCTGCGGCCACGACGCCCACACAGCCGCTCTCCTTGGGACGGCCCGGGCCCTGAAAAAACTGGAGAATGAACTGGCCGGGGAGATTCTTCTGGTGTTCCAGCCAGGAGAGGAATACGGTGCGGGGGCCGTCCTGTTTGTTCAAGACGGGGCGCTGGAGGGGGCAGATCGCTCCTTCGGCGTCCATATGCAGTCCAATCTGCCGGTGGGCCAGGTGGCCATGAACCCGGGGGCGGAAAACGCCTCAGTGGATCACTTCACCATCCGGATTCAGGGAAAGAGCGCCCACGTCTCCACCCCGGAGCTGGGAGCAGACGCCCTCTACGCCGCCGCCCAGATTGTCACCGCCCTCCAAGGGCTGGTGGGCCGGCTGAAAAATCCCACCGACCCCGCCCTCATCGGAGTGGGAGTGCTCCGGTCTGGGGAGGGTTACAACATTGTGGCTAAGGAGGCGGTGATTGAGGGCACTGTCCGCTGCTTCTCTGAACAGACCCGGGCCATGCTCAACGCCAAGATTGCCGACACCGCCCGGAGTGTGGCCGCCCTGTACAACACCGCTGCTGAAATTGAGACCGAGTCTTTCACCCGGGCCCTCATCAATGACCCAGAGGTCTACGCCGAGGCTGCCCCCGTCATCGAGAAGGTGGTGGGGAAGGGGAACCTGGTGCCCAAGGCCCTCTCCCTGGGCGGGGACGATATGGCGGAGATCATCGCCGCCGTCCCCGGGGTCTATGCCTTTGTGGGCAGCGGAAGCGAAGCCGTTCCAGGCTCACAAATGGCCCACCATACCCCCGGCTTTGACATTGACGAGAGGTGCCTGACCATCGCCGCCAGTTTATATGTGGAGTCAGCTCTGTTTTGGCTGAGACAGGAAGCGAAAAATATCTAGCTCCGCTTTTCTGACAGCTTCTGTTCAACGCGATCCTTCCGGGTATCCATAGGAATCGGTGTGGGATACCGCCCTGTGAAACATGCGTCGCAGCAGCAGCCCTTTCCGATGAGCGCCCCCAGCTGCTCCACCGGCAGATAGCCCAGGGAGTCCGCCCCGATGATTTCGGCGATCTCCTCCACGGTGTGATGGCAGGCGATGAGGTTGTCCCGGGAGTCAATGTCGGTGCCGTAGTAGCAAGGGTTCAGGAAGGGGGGCGCGGAGATGCGGAGGTGGATTTCGCTGGCCCCAGCCTCCCGGAGCAGGCTGACGATCCGGCCGCTGGTGGTTCCTCGGACGATAGAGTCGTCCACCAGTACCACCCGTTTCCCCGCCACGCTGTCCCGGACAGCGCTGAGCTTGATTTTCACCTGATCCAGCCGGTGGTCCTGTCCGGGGGCGATGAAGGTGCGGCCGATGTACTTGTTCTTAATCAGCCCAATGCCGTAGGGGATGCCGGAGGCCCGGCTGTAACCCAGGGCGGCGTCCAGCCCGGAGTCGGGCACCCCCACTACCACGTCCGCCTGGACGGGGTAGGTTTTTGCCAAAATCTCCCCGGCCCGCAGGCGGGCGGCGTGGACTGACACCCCGTCGATGACCGAGTCCGGGCGGGCGAAGTAGATGTATTCAAAGATGCAGGGGGCGGGCTCCACCTTTCCGCAGTGCTCCCGGCGGGAGACGACGCCGTCTTTGGAGAACACCAGGATTTCCCCCGGTTCCAGGTCCCGGACGAACTCCGCCCCCACGGCGGCCAGGGCGCAGCTCTCGGAGGCGGCTACATAAGTCCCATCCTCCATCTTACCATAGCACAGGGGGCGGAAGCCGTGGGGGTCCCGGGCGCAGATCAGTTTCTGGGGGGACATGAGCACCAGGGAGTAGGCCCCCTCCAGCCTGTCCATGGCGGCGCTGAGGGCGTCCTCGATGGAGGGGGTGGAAAGCCGCTCCTTGGTGACGATGTAGGCGATGATCTCGGTGTCGCTGGTACTGTGGAAGATGGCCCCGGACAGCTCCAGCGCGTCCCGGAGCCGGGCGGCGTTGCTGAGATTGCCGTTGTGGGCCAGGGCCATGCGGCCCTTCTGGTGGTTGACCTCAATGGGCTGGCAGTTGCTCCGGACCGAGGCTCCAGTGGTGCCGTAGCGGGTGTGGCCTACCGCCATGGTCCCCCGGGGCAGCCGGGCCAGCGTCTCGCGGCCGAACACCTCCCCCACCAGCCCCAGATCCTTGTGGGAGGCAAATACCCCGTCGTCGTTGACCACGATGCCGCAGCTCTCCTGCCCCCGGTGCTGGAGGGAGTAGAGGCCGTAGTAGGCCAGCCGGCCCACGTCCCCAGGCTGTGGGCTGATCACGCCAAAGACGCCACATTCCTCATGAATACTCATCGCGATACCTCCGTGTTGGGATAAATAAATGTACCCGGCCAGCGTTTCCGCTGTCCGGGCGTTTGCTTCGGTGATGGATGGATCACACAAAGATTGGAGAGGGCAAACTCAGCGGGAGAAGGTCCCATAGTATTCCGTCAGGAAATCAGCCAGCTTTTTCATTCTCAATTCCTCCTTCTGTTTGTTCGGGTATCCCGGTTAAAAGTCCATGGAGAACGACTTGTAGTAGCCGGTCAGCAGGTTGGACAGTTTCTCAAAGAATGTCTTTTTCATGGTCAGTTCCTCCACTTTCTTAATAATTAGGTTTTGTGTTCCTCTTGGATACTCATATGCTAACACAAAAGCGGGAAAAAAGGAAATACATATATCATTAAGACTGCTATATTTTTTAGATATGATAAGCCCCCGCACCAAAGTGGCGCAGGGGCTGTCTCTGTCATGTCTTTGTCTGACGTTTTTCCAGGTAATCCTGGACATAATGGATAAACTCCCGGGTCAGCCCGGAGGGGGCCTGTCCCTTGTTCCAGACCAGAATGTACTCCGCCTGCCGGGCGGGCTGGGTCACTACTTTGGACACCACCAGTCCGTTGGATACTCCGACCGTCTGGGGGAAGATGCTGACCCCCACCCCCTGGCTGGTCAGGGCCACCGCGTCCATGTAGTTGGACATCTCGCAGAGAATCCGAGGCTCCGCCCCGATCTCCCCGAACCAGCGGCGGATGGACTCGATCCGGGATTTTCGGCTGGGGACGATGAGGGGCTCTCCCACCAGGCTGGACAGAGGGATGGCCTCTCCCGGCTCTTTGGCCAGGGGGTGGTCCGGGTGGAACATGGCGGCCCAGGGCTCCTGGCCCACAGAAAAGCCCTCCAGGTGCTCGGTGTCGTAGGGGGCGGCGATGACGGCCAGGTCGGCCAGCCCCTTGTGCAGCCGGTCCAGCACATCGTCGCTGCTGCCATTCCACAGGTTGTACCGCACCAGGGGGAACTCCTCCCGGAAGCCGGCGATCCACTGGGCGGCCAGGAAGGGGGCGCGGCCCTCCACCATGCTCAGGTAGATGGTGCCCGTCATCCCCTCCCGCAGGCTGGCAATCTCCTGCCGGGTCTTGTCCGCCAGCTCCTGCATCTGGACCGCCCGGCGCAGCAGGAGGGCCCCCTCCTCGGTGAGCTCCAGGTGCCGTTTGCCTCGGATAAAGAGCTGGACCCCCAGTTCCTCCTCCAGGGCCTTGATCTGGTTGCTGAGGGGCGGCTGGCTCATATTCAGCTTTTCCGCCGCCCGGGTGATGTTCAGCTCCCGGGCCACGACGGTAAAATAGTGTAAGGTGCGCAGCTCCATGACAACCCCTCCCTGTGTCATCTCATCTGTATTATTCCACCGTCACGCTCTTGGCCAGGTTCCGGGGCTTGTCGATGTCGCAGCCCCGCATGAGGGCCACATAGTAGGCGAAGAGTTGGAGGGGGACCACCCCCAGGGAGGGGAGGAGCAGCTCGTGGATGTCGGGGATGGTCATCACCTCGTCGGCGGTTTGGGCCATCTCCTCCCTGTGGGGCTCCACGGTCAGGGCCAGCACACTGGCTCCCCGGGCCTTCACCTCCACCACGTTGCTCATGGCCTTGTCAAAGAGGGGCCCGTAGGTGCCCAGGGCCACCACCAGCGTTCCCGGCTCAATGAGGGAGATGGTGCCGTGCTTCAATTCGCCGGAGGCGTAGGCCTCGGAGTGGATGTAGCTGATCTCCTTCAGCTTCAAGGAGCCCTCCAGGCCCATGGCGTAGTCCAGATTCCGTCCGATATAGAAGACGGAGCCGTGGTTGAAATACCGGGAGGCAAAATATTGGGTGTCCTGAAAATCCCTGAGATACCGCTCCATCTTCTCCGGCAGAATCTGGAGCTCCGTCAGAACGGCGTCATATTCGCTCCGCTCCACAGTCCCCAGCAGATCCGCCAGATACAGCCCCACCAGATACAGCGCCGCCAGCTGGGTGGAGTAGCCCTTGCTGGTGGCCACGGCGATCTCCGGCCCGGCCCAGGTGTACAGCACATCGTCCGCCTCTCGGGCAATAGAGCTGCCCACCACGTTGCAGATGGCCAGCGTCCTGCCACCCAGCCGTTTGGCCTCCCGCAGGGCGGCCATGGTGTCCAGCGTCTCGCCGGACTGGCTGATGGTGATGACCAGGGTGTTTCCGTCCACCAGCGGCCCGCTGTACCGGAACTCCGAGGCCAGCACCACCTCCACCGGCCGCCGCAGCAGACGCTCCCAGACATACTTCCCCACAATCCCCGCGTGGTAGGCGGAGCCGCAGGCCACCATGTAGATACGGGAGATATTTCGGGCATAATCCGCTGTCAGGGTGATGTCGTCCAACACAATTCTCCCATCCCGAATGCGGGGGGAGATGGTCTTGCGAATGGCCTCCGGCTGCTCCAGGATCTCCTTGAACATAAAGTGGGCATAGCCGCCCTTCTCCGCCGCGGACACATCCCAGTCCACTATATTGTACTTTTTGTCCACTGGAATGAGCTCATCGTCAAACACATCAATGCTGTCCGGCGTCACCACGGCGATCTCGCCGTCCTCCATGTAGATGACTTCCCGGGTGTATTTGATAATGGCGGTCACATCCGAGGCGATAAAATTGCCGTTTCCGCCTTTTCCCAGAATCAGCGGACTGTCTTTCCGGGCGGCGATCAAGGCGTTGGGATAGTCGGAGCAGATGATGCCGAAGGCATAGGAACCCTCAATCCGGCGCAGAACCCGGCCCACGGCCTCCAGCATATTATGGCACTCGTTGTAGTGGTACTCCAGCAGCTGGGCCACCACCTCCGAGTCCGTGTCGGAGGCAAAGTTCACGCCCAGCTTCATCAGGTGCTCCTTGAGCTCCAGGTAGTTTTCAATGATGCCGTTGTGGACCAGAGCAATGCTGCCGTTCTCGCTGACGTGGGGATGGGCGTTGACGTCGTTGGGCTCCCCGTGGGTGGCCCAGCGGGTGTGGCCGATGCCCAGAGTCCCCTCCAGGTCCGCCCCGCCGCGGGTCAAATCCGACAGCGCCCGCAGCCGTCCCTTGGTCTTGCGCACCTGGAGACCCCTGGTCTCCGAGCGCACTGCCACACCGGCGGAGTCATACCCACGGTACTCCATCCGCTCCAGACCGTCCAGCAAAACAGGGGCGGCCTGGTCCTGCCGTCCCGCAAATCCAATAATTCCACACATGATCAATCATCCTCCTGATTGTTGGTCAAGAGGACAAACGCGCAGGATTTGTCGCTCTCTCCGCGGCCGCGGCCTCTTTGTTTTGCGGTCGCCCGCATATTTCAAGGCCCGCGTCACGCGCCCGCGGGGCACGGAGGGACATCCGCCGAAACTTCGATTCTTCCCTCTCCTCGTCATCCTGTAAAGCAATACAGTATTACAGGAGCTGGCGCTTTTGATGGGCTTACCCCATAGTCCTCCTTTCTGTCTGCGCTTTTATGATAAAACCTCCCTTCGGAGGCAATATCCCGGAATAATTTCACGGCGGAGGCAGAGACTATGCAGACGGAGGGAACCCGCCTATGATGACCGCCTTCGCACGTACCATTATACTCTATTTCCTCATCATGATCGGCCTGCGGCTGATGGGCAAGCGCCAGATCGGCGAACTGGAGCCCAGCGAGCTGGTACTGACCATGATGATCTCCGACCTGGCTACCGTCCCTATGCAGGATTTCGGCATCCCGCTGCTGGCCGGGGTCATTCCCATTCTGACGCTGCTGGCCCTCTCCATGCTGCTGAGCCAGCTGTCGCTGCAAAACCTGCGGTTCCGGGAGCTGGTGTGCGGCACGCCCGCCGTGCTCATCCGCCGCGGAGTCATCCAGCAGCAGGCCATGCGGGAAAACCGCTACACCCTGGACGAACTCCTGGAGGAGCTGCGATGCCAGGGAATCTCCTGCGTGGAGGACGTGAAATACGCCATCCTGGAGAATTCCGGCCAGCTGTCCGTCCTGCCCTGGACGCATCAGCACCCCCCCACCGCCGCACAGCTCCATCTGGAGGTGGAGGACGATGTGACCCTGCCCACAGTTCTGATCAACGACGGACGGGTCCTGCGCAAAAATCTTGCCGCCTGCGGTCATGACCGCGCCTGGCTGGAGGAACGGCTGCGGGAGCAGAACCTATCCTCCCCCAGAGAGGCGTTCCTCCTGACCCTGGACGAACAGGGCCGGGTATCCTGTGTAAAAAAGGAGGATAACCTATGAGGGGAACTCTGCCCCCCCTGGCTCTTCTGGCGGGCCTGCTGGCCTTCGCCCTGTGGAACGGAGGCCGCATCACAGACTCCACCGCCCGCTGGCGGGCGGACACCCTGGCGCAGTCGGAGGACTGGGCCGGGGCAGCCGCCGCCCTTGCACAGAGCCATACGGACTGGACCGGAGCCCAGACCTACCTCCACGTTGTCTCCCAGCACAGCGCCGTGGACGAGGCGGAGGCCATGTACCGCCGCTGTCAGGCCTTTGCCGCCGTCCGGGAGCTCTCGGAATTCCGGGCGGAGGTGGCCGGCCTGCGGGAGCAGCTGCGGCTTCTGGCGGAGATGGAGCGGTTCAGCGTCCGGAATATCTTCTGAGCCGCCGGAACATCACTCATTTTCCAACAGCAGCTTGTTCAGCTCCTCCCGGAAGGTGTCGATGTCCTTAAACTGACGGTACACGGAGGCAAAGCGGACATAGGCCACCTGATCCACCTTCCGCAGCCGCTCCATGACCTTCTCCCCCACGTCCTCGGTGCTGATCTCCCGTTCCATGCTGTTTTGGAGATCCTGCTCAATCTCACCGGCGATCCGCTCCAGATCCGCCAGGGGCACCGGGCGCTTCTCACAGGCGCGGATCATGCCGGAGAGCACCTTCCGCCGGTCAAAGCTCTGGCGGCTACCGTCCTTTTTCATCACCACCATGGGCAGGCTCTCCACCGTCTCATAGGTGGTGAACCGCTTGCCGCAGGAGAGGCACTCTCTCCTGCGCCGGATGCTGGCCCCCTCCTCGGCGGGCCGGGAATCGATGACCTTGCTCTCGCTGTACCCACAAAACGGACACTTCATAAAATGGCCTTCCCTTCTTCCGCCGGCAGTCCGCCGGCGTTGTTTCTTTCGTGCTCTCCCGCCCATCCGATCCGGTATTCACCGGACAACCATGGATCCCTGTCTATATTTGCCACAATTATAACACAAAAACGCCGGATGTGGTATACATTATTTTACTTGATTCAAAGTTTTTTTGCCCCTTTTGAAAAAGAGACGGCAGATTCTCACGGAAATACGGGATGTCCCTCGCCGTCAAAGGCAAAGACGGCGTACGTCCTCCCATTGACGGACCGGATGTCGGCAAGGCAGAACAGCGTGGGCAGGGGAAACGCCCTCCCGCTGTCATAGGGCAGGGCCAGGAGCAGCCGCCCCTCCCCTGTCCGGACCAGGGCCCCCGCGATGCCTCGCAGCCGTTTCCGCAGCCAGGGAGCGCGGAACAGCGTCTCCGGGTCCGGCGCGGCCTGCCAGGACTCCCGGTCCTCCGCCGCCGCTGGCCGGACCTCCCCCCGCACCAGCTGTCCCAGGGGTTCCGTCATCCGCATGGAGAACCGCCGCCGGATTACCGCCTCCTGTCCCGAGGGCTCCAGGACGCCCAGCCGCAGCGAGCCCTCCCGGCCCACGGCCCAGGCGCACCACAGCCCCTCTCCCGGCAGGCGGCAGCGGGCGTCAAACCAGGTGTAGAGGGCCTCCCGCTCCACGGTCAGCTCCCCCGCCGGCCTGCCGTCCATCAGCAGCGGAAACTTATCCACACATCCCTTGTTCATGGGAACACCTCCCCGCCGGAGGAAATTTCAGCGCGTCCCTTCATGGGCCAAGAGGTCAAAATTCCCCGCCTGTGCCAATCTATGCACAGACGAAGCCGGTTATGTAAAAAGCCGCGGCAGGCGGCGAAAACACGCGTCCCGGCGGAAAATCTTCCCGTCAAACCGCGCGCTTTTGCCAATCGAACACCTCTTCGGCAAGCCTCAAAACGCTCACCAGGCGGGTCGGCCCGTTGTCGGCAGTATGTTGAATATTGTCATCGTCTCTCACTCAGGCGACGGTATATGCCCCCCGCACCAGCAGCTTGGTGGTGGCGGCGGTAGCCCGAACGGCCCGGTTCTCGATGGTCATCATGTACAGGTGGTTCTGAGCCAGGGCGCCGCCGTTGTTCAGCGTCCCGGCGGTGGTCTCGTCGATCAGTCCCGGCGCGGAGGGCGCCACGCAGACGGCGGTGCCCACCCGCAGCATCACCTCGCAGCCGATGTCCCCTGTCAGGGTCTGCCCGTTGGTGAGGGTCACCACGGTAAACGCGGCCGCCGAGACTGTCCCTGTGCCGGGGACCTGTCCACCCAGCTGGCCGCCGCGGGCGGCAATCTTTTCATCCACCCGGGCCATAATGGTGTTCATAAACGTCTCGTTCAAATAGCTCAGGGTCACCAGCGGGTCCTGGGCAGACCCAGCCTCCGCCGCCAGCGCCGTGGTCACCAGCACGCCGCACAGGGCCGCCGCCGCGGCCAGCCGCAAAAACCAGTTTTTTCTTTTCATTATGTACCTCCTCTGTAAAACCGTCCTCCCGGAAGAGCGGACCTCCTCCGGGAGGATCGGCGACTCACACCAGCTGGTCGTGCGGCAGTCCGAAGCTCACCGCGATGGCCGTATCGACCTTTTCCATCACATGCTCCTCCACATGGCCCATGCGCTCCCGCAGCCGCTTTTTGTCCAGGGTCCGCACCTGCTCCAGCAGAACCACGGAATCCCGGCTCAGGCCGCAGCTCTGGTCCACGGGGAGGTCGATATGTGTCGGCAGCCGGGCCTTGCCCGTCTGGGAGGTAATGGCCGCCGCGATCACAGTGGGGCTGTAACGGTTTCCGGTGTCGTTCTGAATAATCAGAACCGGCCGGACGCCGCCCTGTTCGCTGCCCACCACCGGGGAGAGATCGGCATAGTAAATATCGCCGCGCTTGACACTCGTATCCACAAAGTTCACACTCCGCCGAAAGAAGTACCCGTCACCGAAGGCTCTTCGGTGAGGCCACTTTCATTCTCCCACGCAGTTCCGGAATTTATACGCTGCCCCGCAGGTAAAATTCCGGCGTCTCCGCCCCGCAGTATCCTATGCGCGGGACAGGACCGGAGTGTGCGATTCAAACTCACATCAGCAGCCTTAGGCTCCGCTCCACCACCTCGCCCCCCTGGATATACACCCGGGGAACCCGCCTGCTGACCGCGCAGGTCAGCTCGTAGGCGATGGTCCCCGCCAGCCGGGCGGCCTCGTTGACGGAGTTATGGGCCCCGTAGACCTCCACCTCGCCGCCCTCCCGGATCTGGGGCAGGCCGGTGAGGTCCACCATGCACATGTCCATGCAGATACGGCCCACGATGGGCGCGGTCCCCCAGGGCGTCCAGACCTGCCACTGGTTGGACAGCGTCCGGTGGAGCCCGTCGGCGTACCCGATGGGCAGCCCCCCCACCCGGCTGGGCCGCTCCGCCCGGAAGGTCCGCCCGTAGCTGACGGTGACACCGGGGTCGAAGGCCTTCACCGCGCCGACCACCGTCTTCAGGGTCATCACCGGCCGCAGGCCCAGCAGATGGGCCTGGTGGCCGATGCCATAGGTGATGATGCCGGGGCGGAACATGTCGTGGGCGAACTGGGGATAGCCCACGGTGGCCCCGCTGTTGGCGCAGTGGCGCAGAGGGATGGCGATCCCCGCCTCCTCCAGCCGCCCCAGCATGGCCGTGAACCGCCGGTGCTGGAGCAGGGTGTAGGCCCGGCTCTCCTCACTGTCCTCGTCGGAGACGGCAAAGTGGGTAAAGACCCCCTCCACCTCCAGCCCCGGCAGGGCGCACACCCGCCGCAGGGCCGCCAGGGAGTCCTCAAAGCGGGCCTCGTCGCACTGGAACCCCAGCCGGGACATCCCCGTATCCAGCTTCAAGTGGACCCGCCGCCGCCCTCCGGCCCCCCCCGCCTCCCGGGAG
>OFGH01001384.1_pt1 | contig 16108 bp, 13 predicted proteins | sample 1521721 | NCBI WGS metagenome assembly OFGH01 (sample SAMEA3504132, study PRJEB24116) | mouse gut metagenome | biome: mouse gut; feature: mouse-associated habitat; material: faeces | place: Denmark | collected 2011
AATAAATTATTTTATAAAGAAGTTTCTTTTAAAACTATACCTTCATTTCTTTCAATTAAATGTCTAATAGACCATTCATTTTGTAATAATACTGCTTGAGTTCTATTTTTATCTTCAACTAATATTGTATCCATTGGCATTGAAATTTTATCTGACTTAACAGAACCATGCTCAATCCAACGTATATAACGATAAGGTAGAGGATTCATTATTATATCAACACCATATTCTTGCTTTAGACGATATTCTAAAACTTCAAATTGTAAAACTCCAACAACTCCTACAATAAGTTCTTCCATACCAAAGTTAGGTTCTTTGAATATCTGTATAGCACCTTCTTCTGATAATTGAGTAAGACCTTTTACAAATTGCTTTCTCTTAAGAGCATTTTTTGTAGATATTCTTGCAAAGTGTTCAGGAGCAAATTGCGGTATACCAGTATATTGTAAATTTGATTGTTTTTCACTTAATGTATCCCCAATATTAAATATTCCTGGATCGTGTATACCTATTATATCACCTGGGTAAGCAGAATCTATTATAACACGGTCTTGAGCCACGAATTGTTGTGGTTGTGAAAGTTTAATCTTTTTATTTCTTTGTACATGAGTTACAGACATACCTTTTTCGAATTTACCAGAGCAAATTCTAAGGAAAGCTATTCTATCTCTATGGTTTTTATCCATATTAGCTTGTATCTTAAATATAAATCCTGAGAAGCTATTAGAGTTAGGATCTATATCACCTAAGTTACTGCTACGAGGAGTAGGTGGTGGTGTTATTTCTAGGAATGATTCTAAAAATGGCTCAACACCAAAGTTAGTAAGGGCACTTCCGAAAAATACAGGTGTTAATTCACCACTTAATATTTTATCTAAATCAAAGTTATCACCAGCAATATCTAAAAGCTCAATATCCTCTAGTAATTTATTGTGAAGAGCATCACCTAATAAAGTATTAAACTTTTCATCAGATACTTCCCCAGTTATAGAGTTAGCTATAGATTGTCCATGGTTACCATCATCAAATAGTTCTATTTGGTTTTTATGACGGTTAAATACACCTTTAAAGTCTTTACCAGAACCTATTGGCCAGTTTACTGGACAAGAACGAATTCCTAAAACATTTTCAATATCTTCAAGTAATTCAAATGGATCTTTTCCTTGACGGTCCATTTTGTTTATAAATGTGAATATTGGAATTCCTCTCATTTTACAAACGTGGAATAATTTCTTTGTTTGGTCCTCAACTCCTTTAGCAGAGTCAATAACCATTACAGCACTGTCAGCGGCCATAAGAGTTCTATATGTGTCTTCACTGAAATCTTGATGTCCTGGAGTATCAAGTATATTTATACAAAAGTTATTATATTCAAATTGAAGAACACTTGATGCAACAGATATACCTCTTTGTTTTTCTATTTCCATCCAGTCAGATACTGCATGTTTTTGAGATTTTCTAGATTTAACTGAACCTGCTTCACGAATAGCTCCACCGTATAATAGGAATTTTTCAGTTAATGTAGTTTTTCCCGCATCGGGATGTGAGATTATTGCAAAGGTTCTTCTTCTTTTAACCTCGTCAACCAAGTTTAAATTTTGTTCTGTCATTTTTTATCATCCTTTATTTTAATTTTATGATTATTTAAATATAAACATCAACGGTCAAATCTTCCCATTGATTTTTTCTAAGATAGCCACCATTCGCCCTGCGGAAAACCTGTACTTCCTCAAAACTTATGGTAAAAGTCCAAAATGGTTTTCGCCTATCTTTGTGCAATTGCCGCCTGTGCCGCTGCCAGTCTTGCGATCGGTACTCTGAACGGTGAGCAGGATACATAATCCAGTCCGATCTTATGGCAGAACTCTACGGAAGAAGGATCTCCGCCATGCTCGCCGCAGATACCGATGTGAAGTTTCTCATTCACCGGCTTTCCAAGCTTAATGGACATCTCCATCAGCTTACCAACGCCTGTCTGGTCAAGTTTCGCGAACGGATCGTTCTCGAAGATCTTAGCGTCATAGTAAGCATCAAGGAACTTGCCTGCATCGTCACGTGAGAATCCGTATGTCATCTGTGTCAGGTCGTTTGTACCAAAGCAGAAGAAGTCAGCCTCTTTTGCAATCTCATCTGCAGTAAGAGCCGCTCTCGGAATCTCGATCATCGTACCTACTTCGTACTCAAGATTGCTGCCTGCCGCCTTGATCTCAGCGTCTGCTGTCTCAACAACAACTTTCTTCACATACTTAAGCTCTTTGATATCGCCAATCAGCGGAATCATGATCTCCGGCTTAACTTTCCAGTCAGCGTGAGCCTTCTGTACATTGATAGCCGCGCGGATAACTGCAGCTGTCTGCATCTTTGCAATCTCAGGATAAGTAACTGCAAGACGGCATCCTCTGTGACCCATCATCGGGTTGAACTCGTGGAGGCTGTCAATGAGAGTCTTAATATCCTCCACAGATTTGCCCTGTGCTGCCGCAAGTTTCTCAATGTCCTCTTCCTCTGTAGGAACGAACTCATGGAGCGGCGGGTCAAGGAAACGAATCGTAACCGGATTGCCCTCAAGAGCCTCGTAAAGAGCCTCGAAGTCTCCCTGCTGGTAAGGAAGGATCTTCTCAAGAGCTGCCTCTCTCTCCTCAACGGTATCTGCACAGATCATCTCGCGGAATGCAGCGATTCTGTCTTCCTCGAAGAACATGTGCTCTGTACGGCAAAGGCCGATACCCTCTGCGCCAAGCTCGCGGGCTTTCTTAGCGTCTGCCGGTGTGTCTGCGTTTGTACGGACCTTAAGTGTTCTGTATTTGTCTGCCCATGCCATGATTCTTCCGAACTCTCCGGCAATCTGAGCGTCAACGGTAGGAATGATTCCATCGTAGATATTACCTGTCGTACCATCAATCGAGATGGAATCTCCCTCGTGGAACTCTTTTCCTGCAAGCGTGAATTTCTTGTTCTCCTCGTCCATAGCGATGTCGCCGCATCCGGATACACAGCATGTACCCATACCACGCGCAACAACGGCTGCGTGAGATGTCATACCTCCGCGGACAGTCAGGATACCCTGTGAAGACTTCATACCTGTGATGTCTTCCGGTGAAGTCTCAAGACGTACAAGGACAACCTTCTCGCCTCTTGCCGCCCACTCTACAGCATCCTCTGCCGTAAATACAACCTTGCCGCATGCTGCTCCAGGAGATGCGCCAAGACCTTTGCCCATCGGAGTAGCCGCCTTAAGAGCTGCCGCGTCAAACTGCGGGTGAAGAAGTGTGTCAAGGTTACGCGGATCAATCATCGCAACTGCCTCTTCCTCAGTCCTCATGCCCTCGTCAACAAGGTCGCATGCAATCTTAAGAGCTGCCTGAGCTGTTCTCTTACCATTACGTGTCTGTAACATGTAAAGTTTTCCGTGTTCTACGGTAAACTCCATATCCTGCATATCTCTGTAGTGATTCTCAAGAGTCTCGCATACTTTCTTAAACTGAACAAATGCCTCCGGGAACTTCTGCTCCATCTCGGAAATGTGCATCGGTGTGCGGACACCTGCAACAACGTCCTCGCCCTGAGCGTTTGTCAGGAACTCACCGAACAGGCCGTTCTCTCCGGTAGCCGGGTCACGGGTAAATGCAACGCCGGTACCGCAGTCGTCTCCCATGTTTCCAAATGCCATAGACTGAACGTTTACAGCAGTTCCCCATGAGTACGGGATATCATTGTCACGACGGTATACATTGGCACGAGGGTTGTCCCATGAACGGAATACAGCCTTGATCGCTCCCATAAGCTGCTCCTTCGGGTCAGACGGGAAGTCCTTTCCGATCTTTTCTTTATACTCTGCCTTGAACTGTCCTGCAAGAGCCTTAAGGTCTTGTGCGGTAAGCTCAACATCCTGCTTAACGCCCTTCTCCTCTTTCATCTTGTCGATCAGCTCTTCGAAATATTTCTTTCCGACTTCCATAACTACGTCAGAATACATCTGGATAAATCTTCTGTAGCAGTCCCATGCCCAGCGCGGGTTGCCGGATCTGTCTGCCAATACCTCTACAACATCCTCATTCAGGCCAAGGTTAAGGATGGTGTCCATCATGCCCGGCATAGATGCCCTTGCGCCGGAACGTACAGAAACAAGCAGCGGATTCTCCTTATCGCCGAACTTCTTCTCTGTGATAGCCTCCATCTTCGTAACAGCGTCCATGATCTGATCCATGATCTCGTCATTGATCGTTCTTCCGTCTTCATAATACTGTGTGCAGGCCTCGGTTGTGATCGTAAAGCCCTGCGGTACCGGAAGGCCAAGGCTCGTCATCTCAGCCAGATTCGCGCCCTTGCCGCCAAGAAGGTTTCTCATGGTTGCGTTACCTTCTGTAAACATATAAACCCATTTTGCCATTGTCATGACCTCCTAAAATCTTAATTTACTAAGTCGCATTTAATATTTTACTGTTTTTGCCAGTATTCGTCAAGTAAATTGCCCTACATTTCCCTCAAAAATGCTTTATAGCCCTTGTACGCCTCATACACATCCGCCTTGCTCACCGCCTCCCACGGAGCATGCATGCCAAGGACCGCAACACCGCTGTCGATAACCTCCATTCCATAGTTGGCCATGATATACGCAATCGTACCGCCGCCGCCTGCGTCCACCTTGCCAAGCTCCGCGAACTGATAAGCTACCTTCTCTTTGTCAAGGGCATTTCGAATCTGCGCGAGATATTCCGCATTGGCGTCATTAGACCCCGCTTTCCCGCGGCTCCCGGTAAACTTGTTGAACACCAGCCCTTTGCCGAAAAATGCCGAACTTCTCTTCTCAAAATTCTCCGCAAACATCGGATCATACGCCGCGCTCACATCCGAAGAAAGCATCTTGGAATTTTTAAGCGACCGCCTTACCTTAAGGTCGGATTCCTCCCCGGAAAGCGCCAAAAGCTCTGCCACGGTATTTTCAAAAAACCGGGAATGCATGCCCGTAGCGCCAACACTGCCAATCTCCTCCTTGTCAACGAGAATACAGCATGCAGTCCGCTTTACTTTCGGCATATCCAGCAGCGCAAAAAGGGAAGTGAACCCGCACACCCGGTCATCCTGCCCGTAAGCTAAGATCATGCTCCGGTCAAGCCCCAAGTCTCTCGCCCTTCCCGCCGGAACGATCTCAAGCTCCGCAGACACAAAATCTTCTTCTTCCATATGATAGTATTCTTTCAGAAGACCAAGAACCTTCGCCTTCACCGCATGTTTCTCATCCTTGTCAAGCCCTTCTGCCTCGTTAAGCGGGCGACTGCCGATCAAAAGATCCAGTTTTTCCCCCTCAATCACCGCATTTGCCTTCTTCTCCATCTGTTTTGACGCCAGATGCACCAGAAGGTCTGTGATGGTAAACACCGGGTCGTCATCCTTTTCTCCGATACTGACCGTTTCCACCGTACCGTCCTTTTTCGCAACAACTCCATGGAGCGCCAGCGGCAGCGTCACCCACTGGTACTTCTTGATGCCCCCGTAATAATGAGTATCGAGGTAGGCAAGCTCCTCGCTCTCATAAAGAGGATTCTGCTTTACGTCAATCCTCGGCGAGTCAATGTGGGCGCCCAGGATATTCATGCCCCCCTCAAGCGGCTCGCTCCCCATATGAAACGCTGCAATGCTCTTACCCATGCACACCGCGTAGATCTTGTCTCCCTGCCTAAGCCCTTCCTTCGCAGCCATCTTTTCTTCCAGGCTCACGTAACCATTTTTACGCAGCCTTTCCACCGTAAGAGCCACGCACTCCCGCTCCGTCTTTCCAAGGTCAAGGCACCTCTTATAGTCCTCGTTAATCTTATCCAGTTCCTTTAACTGCTCATCTGTGTAATCTTTCCATACATTCTTTCTGTCCATCGTCAAACATCTCCCTTCCGCTTTCTTACTTTATAAAATATATTAGTCTTTTCATCCTGTCAATAAAGTACAATCCCCAACTTTTCAAAAAATAATGACACATTGCTGTATCGTTTTAAAGAATTTCCATTCTCCATTATAAATTCCCACGTTTCTCTATAAGTGCCTGATACATGGAATGATTCATCGTATAATAGCTCCAGAAACTCATCCGGGTGTTCCCCATACTTTTCTGCTATTTCATATGCCAAGCTTTCCTTTTCATCATCAGTCAAGTCATCTTCTATATTGTGAAGTACATGTTCTATGTTTCTCGAAAAATAATAAATCTCATATGGCAGACCAGCCATCTGCTCCGACTCTGCCAGCAAATGTGCAATCGCCCGTTTGCTGATTTTTCCTCAGATAGTCAGCTATTTCCCTTTTTATGCGCTCTCCAATATACTTCACTGTCATATTTTCATCTGCTGTGATATCCGTATGCAAAACATCAAATTCAATATCATGCTCTTTTGCGAGCTTTGAAAACACTAAAGCTAACGCCTCTTCATCTGTCAGTCCTTCTACGAGGAGCAGTATAATCTTTTTAGTCATACAAGCCTACCCTTCCTGCTCTCCGCAAAGCGAATTCCATCTCATAAATATTTGTCTCATCATATAATTTCTCTTTCTGCCCTCCTAGTTTAATACTTCTCAAATAAGACAGCCTTGTGTTCTGCGTATTTTTGATATAGGCAGACTTAATGTATCGGTTCTCCGGATTTACCGTTGTATAAATCAGGAATTCGTTCTCGAGAACTTCCAAAGGGCGCAGATTATGCGAAGTAAAGATCAGCTGTCCTTTTGCTTTTTCCTGCATAACCCCCAGGCACTCTCCCAAAAGATATTCATATATCCCCGAGTCAAATTCATCCACTACAAAGCAGTAAGATTCCCGGTTATAACAGGCAACCAGGTTGCTGCATATAGAAATCAGTTTCTTAATTCCCGCAGATTCATACAAAAACGGAATCTTCGCCTCCCCCCGCATCGTAATTACTTCAAACTGAATGCCATCCTTTCCATTCTCCATAAGCTTATCAAACGCATTATAAATTTCCAGCTTAATCTCTGGTATCAGGGATTTCATAACAATATTGATCTGCTCTATCGTATTCGCCACATAAGGAAAATCCTCTTTTGCAACCACATTAACGTCCGTAAGGCGGAGCATAATCCCCCCAATCCGCTTTTTTTCTGAGTTCGTCCAATCAATATTGACAGGTATCGTATCCAGATTCAAAGCCAGCAAAGCATAATGTGCATTTTCCACAACAGCAAGGTCATATATTCCAAAGCTTTGCAAAAGACTGCTTACGCCAAAAATCTTTTCCGCATCGCCTTTTGCTTTTGCAAATATATCCTGCGCCTTTCTTGAAAACAAGAACGAACCAACGTCAGGCCTTTGCTTTTCTTCGTTATAGTCTTCCGTTATCTGCCGAGCGATTCCCAAAGCAACCATGCTCTCCATATTTTTTTCAAAATAGTTCTGATATTTCAGAGGGCGGAAAATTTCCTTTTCTTCTTTTCGATAATCAAATACCGGCGTTAACTTCGTTCTTTTACCTTCTTCATAGTTCCTTACACTGAGTTTTTCCCCGCTTACGCAAAAACTGTGCTCTCCGTTTTTTGACAACTCCACCTCATATTCCGCGTAACTTTCACCAGCATCCGTCCTGATCTCAAAGCAATATTTCACACAGGCATTATCACTCTGAGAATTTATATAATAAAAAAAATGAGCCGGAATCCGCTTTCCGCTAAACAGGCATTTTAACAATACCATACAGTCAACGACAACTGTCTTTCCAGATCCATTCTGCCCGTAAATCCCCAGAATACTTCCCCTTTTTCTTTGTGCAATGTCAATCTTCCCGTACTTTACATTTTTTATGTTCTTTATCTCCATCGCCACAAGGCGAACAACATTCCCGGTCATACGCAACCTCCCCATTCTTCTTATATCATTCCAGTTTATTATATGTTATAATACCCAATAAGTCAATTTATATTCCATATTCGTTAATTTATTTAACATTTATCATTTTTAATTGTATTGCGAAAAATATATTTAGAAACAACACTTATGCAGACCATGCTATATATACAATACAACTCAATGACTAAATTGACTCACGGGCGGCGTTCTCCCGCCAGCGCCAAAAAACGCAGCACCGAAATGATGCTGCGTTTCTTATTTTCTCTGTTATATTCTATCTACTTCATCTCTTCTCTTACTTCTTTAAAGCACTTCACGATAAAGTCGATATCTTCCTTCGTATGGCTGGCGCATACCTGTGTACGGATTCTCGCTTTTCCCTTCGGCACTACCGGATAGGAGAATGCTACCACATAAACGCCCTTATCCATCATCCGTTTTGCGAACTCAGCCGCTGTCTTCTCATCATAGAGCATAACCGGCACGCAAGGATGTGTTCCAGGAATAACGTCAAATTCATTGTCCACCAGCTCCTTGCGGTAATATGCGGTAATCTCCTCTAAGTGGTCTCTCAGCTCTGTACTCTCATCCAGCATGTCAAACAGCTCGATGCTTGCTCCTGCGATTGCCGGCGCAAGAGAATTGGAGAATAGGTACGGGCGGCTCCTCTGGCGGAGCAGGTCGATGATTTCCTTTCTTCCGGAAGTATATCCGCCGGACGCTCCTCCCAGAGCTTTTCCAAGAGTACCGGTGATAATGTCCACACGTCCCTGCACGCCGCAGTGCTCCGGAGTTCCGCGCCCGGTCTTTCCGACAAATCCGACCGCATGGCTGTCGTCCACCATCACAAGCGCGTTGTACTTATCTGCCAGATCGCATACGCCTTTCAGGTTGCAGATGATGCCGTCCATGGAAAATACGCCGTCTGTAGCAATCAGCTTGATCCTTGCGCCTGCCTCGTCAGCCTCTTTCAGTTTCGCCTCAAGGTCTTCCATGTCATTGTTCTTATAACGGAAACGTTTTGCCTTGCAAAGGCGCACTCCGTCGATGATGGACGCATGATTAAGCTCATCGCTGATCACCGCGTCATCTGCCGTAAGGATCGTCTCGAACAACCCGCCGTTAGCGTCAAAACAGGAAGAATAGAGAATCGTATCATCTGTTCCGAGGAAATCAGAAATCTTCTTCTCCAGTTTCTTATGGATATCCTGGGTTCCGCAGATAAAGCGGACAGACGCAACGCCGTATCCCTTTTCATCATAAGTCTTTTTTGCCGCCTCAATCAGTCTCGCGTTGTCGCCAAGCCCGAGATAATTGTTCGCGCACATGCATAAAAGCTCTCTTCCGTCCTCCATCTTTACTCTGGAACCCTGAGGCGAGATGAACGGAGCCTCTCCTTTAAAAAGTCCTGCCTCTTTGATTCCTTCTACTTCTTTTGTGTAAATGCTTAAAATATCATCTTTGCGTGCCATTGGCCTCTTCCTTCTTTCTTTAATTATTATTTCAAAACACGATAAATGAAACTCTTAGTCATTAATATGCGCCCAGTCAAGAATAACCTTTCCTGACTCACCGGAAATCATAGCCTCGAATCCCTTTTCGTAATCCTTAATGTCGAAATGATGTGTGATAATCTCGGAAATATCAAGTCCTGCCTGTAACATTGTAGACATCTTGTACCATGTATCCCACACTTTTCTTCCATAGATGCCGCGAAGGTTCAGCCCGTTAAAGATCACCGTCTCAAGATCCACTTTAGCATCTGTCCTCTGAAGTCCGAGAAGGGCAATCTTACCGCCGTGTTTCATGTTATGGATCATGTCATGAAGTCCTGCCTGCGAACCGGACATCTCAAGGCCCACGTCGAAACCTTCTGTCATGCCGATCTCTTTCATAACGTCCGGAAGTTTTTCTTCCGCGAGGTTTACGGCTCTTGTTGCGCCAAGTTTCATTGCAAGGTCCAGACGATACTGGTTAAAGTCTGTGATTACCACGTGTCTTGCTCCTGAGAATTTCGCGATTGCGGCTGCCATAATACCGATCGGGCCTGCACCCGCCACAAGTACGTCTTCCCCTAACATATCGTAGGAAAGCGCTGTATGTGTTGCATTTCCAAACGGATCAAAAATCGCATACATCTCTTCCGGAATGTTCGGATTGCATGGCCATACATTTGAAGACGGGATTACAAGATATTCTGCAAAAGCTCCATTTCTGTTAACGCCGACGCCTTTCGCGTCTTTGCAGTTCTCTTTATGCCCCTCCAGACAGTTTCTGCACTTTCCGCAAGTAATATGTCCTTCACCGGATACGAGATCGCCGATCTTAAATCCTTCCACACCTGCTCCGGTTTCTACAATCTCTCCTACATATTCATGGCCTGCCGTAAGCCCTACCGGAATCGTATGCTGCGCCCAGTCATTCCACTGATAGATGTGAACGTCCGTACCGCAGATGGCCGTCTTATGTATCTTAATCTTTACGTCATTGGGACCAACCTCCGGAATCGGCACCCGTTTCATCCACAGGCCTTCCTCCGGTTTCTCTTTGACCAGCGCCCACATCATACCATCATTTTTTTCACTCATTGTTTGTGTTACCTCCCATTTCCACCGTCTCCCCAGACGATATTATTGTTGATGCTGTCATTATATCACTCCTCAACTACATGTACAATGGATTTTATACATTTTTTGTCTGATTTGTCAAAATATTCACACACTAAAATCCTTTTTATGTCAACATTTACAATTTTCATATTTACAAATCCAAAGAAATTGTTTATAATTACTTGTATATTATCGATATGTCATATGAGTCAAATCATATAATATCGATAAATCGGGGAAACGAAATCTATAGAGAAAGAGAGGGAGCAGGTACACGCACATGTATCTGCGAAACAAAACATGAAAAATGTAATTGCAAAATGGAATAGCATCAGTCTTGTTCTGAGAATCCTGTGTGGTCTTATCATCGGTATTCTCCTCGGTCTGGCAATTCCAAAGGTAACCGTAATCGCGATTCTGGGAGACTTATTCGTTGGCGCTCTGAAAGCTATCGCTCCGCTCCTTGTATTCTTCCTTGTAATAAGCGCTCTCGCACATACAGGTGAAGGCCAGAAGACAAACATGGGATTTATTGTTGCACTGTACATGATCGGCAATCTGTTCTCCGCACTCGTATCAGTGTTTGCATGCAAAGCATTCCCGGTAACTTTAACACTTGCGGAAGCTGCAGGCGAGGACATGGCTCCTCCAAGCGGCGTAGGCGAAGTATTAAAGAACTTATTGCTCAATGCGGTATCTAACCCTGTAGCTTCCATCGTAAACGCGAACTATATTGGAATCCTTGTATGGGCTTGTATCTTTGGCATCGCTTTCAAGATGGCAAAACCTGCAACAAAAGATATGCTTGATGATATTTCCAATGTTATTTCCCAGGCTGTTAAATGGGTGATCAGTTTCGCGCCATTTGGTATTATGGGTCTTATCTTCAACGTTATTTCCTCATCCGGACTTGGCGCACTGTTATCTTACGGAAGACTGATCCTTGTGTTAGTGGGATCTATGGCATTTGTAGCACTTATTATGAATCCGATCATCGTATTCCTGTGCATCAGGAAGAACCCATACCCGCTTGTATTCAAGTGTCTGTCACGCAGTTTCATCACCGCATTCTTTACACGTAGTTCCGCAGCAAATATCCCTGTAAATATGGAACTTTGTAAAGAACTGGAATTAGACGAGAATACATATTCCGTATCCATTCCTTTAGGTGCTACGATCAACATGGCCGGAGCTGCTATCACAATCTCTGTAATGGCATTATCCGCTGCTTATACGGTTGGTATCGATGTAGACTTCGGAACGGCTCTCATCCTCTGCGTACTTGCTGCACTTAGTGCTGCCGGTGCATCAGGTGTTGCCGGCGGTTCTTTGTTACTTATTCCTATGGCATGCAGCTTATTTGGAGTTCCATCCGAAATTGCTATGCAGGTTGTAGGTGTTGGTTTCATTATCGGTGTTATCCAGGATTCCTGTGAGACAGGACTTAACTCCTCCACAGACGTTCTCTTTACAGCAGCTGCTGATATCAGAGACAGAAGACTGCACCCGGAGAGATACAACGGAAAACAGGTGAACATCTAAGAAAAATATAATACAAAGAAAAGAAATAAAGTTCCGGACATCAAAATCCGGAACTTTATTTTATCTTTTAAAAATCAGAGCTCAAATTTTCTACCACTCAAATTTCTTTGCAAAATATGCGTCTAACTCATCAATCTTAACTCTCTCCTGCTCCATCGTATCACGGTCGCGGACAGTAACCGCTCCGTCTTCCTCAGAATCAAAATCATAGGTCACGCAGAATGGAGTGCCGATCTCATCCTGACGGCGGTATCGTTTGCCGATATTTCCTCTCTCGTCAAACTCGCAGTTATATTTCTTAGAAAGCTGTGCATACACTTTCTCCGCCCCTTCATTCAGTTTCTTAGACAGCGGCAGCACGCCGATCTTAACCGGAGCAAGCGCCGGATGGAAACGAAGGACAGTCCTCTTGTCTCCGCCTTCCAGTTCTTCCTCGTCATATGCGCTGCAAAGGAACGCCAGCACCATACGGTCTGCGCCGAGAGACGGCTCAATAACGTAGGGAACATACTTTTCCTTCTTCTCGTCATCAAAGTAACTCAAATCCTGTTTCGAGACATTGATATGCTGCGTCAGGTCAAAGTCGGTCCTGTCAGCAATTCCCCAAAGCTCGCCCCAGCCAAACGGGAATAAAAATTCCACGTCCGTAGTCGCTTTGCTGTAGTGGCTCAGCTCCTCCGGGGAGTGGTCGCGGTAGCGAACTTCTTCCTCTTTAAGGCCAAGCGCCTTTAACCAGTCAAGACAGAACTGTTTCCAGTATTTGAACCACTCAAGATCCGTGTCAGGCTCGCAGAAGAACTCAAGCTCCATCTGCTCAAACTCTCTTGTACGGAATGTGAAGTTGCCCGGCGTGATCTCATTGCGGAAAGACTTTCCGATCTGGCAGATGCCGAAAGGAATCTTTTTTCTGGAAGTACGCTGTACGTTCTTAAAGTTTACAAAGATGCCCTGCGCTGTCTCCGGTCTCAAATACACTGTATTCTTCGCGTCCTCCGTAACGCCCTGGAACGTCTTGAACATCAGGTTGAACTCACGGATCTCCGTAAAATCATGCTTTCCGCATGTCGGACACGGAACCTCGTGCTCTTTGATATAATTCTCCATCTGTTCATGGCTCCAGCCGTCAATGCTGTCGCCAATGTCAAGGCCATGCTCCTTCGCGTAATCCTCAATCATCTTGTCCGCGCGGAAACGTTCATGGCACTCTTTGCAGTCCATCAGCGGATCGCTGAAGCCACCAAGATGCCCGCTTGCCACCCATGTCTGCGGATTCATCAGGATCGCGCAGTCCACGCCTACATTATACGGGGATTCCTGGACAAACTTCTGCCACCACGCTCTCTTTACATTGTTCTTAAGCTCTACTCCAAGATTGCCGTAATCCCATGTATTCGCAAGACCGCCGTATATCTCAGAGCCAGGATATACAAACCCTCTCGACTTCGCCAGCGCAACAATCTTTTCCATTGTCTTTTCTACCATAGCTTACCCTCACTTTCCTAGGTTTCCTTCTTTTTATTATTGCTTTACCAGGCAATCATGCCGGAAATAACTATTCTATAAGTATAGCGTCAACATGGACGCTTTGCAAGCACTTTATAAAATGCGATGCTGCATTTATATATTGCACTCCGCTTATTCATCCCTCCCATAAATATCTCTTGTATACACTTTCTCCCTGCAATCCAAAAGTTCCTCTGATTGCCTGTTGGTGATTATGATGTCACAGCGGTCTTTAAATTCTTGAAGAGACTCTATTCTTTCACACCCCATAAACATTCCCTCTTTTAACCCTGGCTCATAGATTATAATTTTTATCCCTTTTTGTTTCAGACGCTTTATAATGCCAATAACCGAAGAATTTCTGAAATTGTCCGAATGGGTCTTCATTGTCAGACGATAGATTCCCGCTGTAATATGCCCTTTCATATTTTTATCAGCCGGTTCCCACCCTGCTTTTTTAAATATCTGCTCCGCCACAAAATCTTTTCTCGTCCTGTTCGCATCTACAATAGCTCCGATAATATTCTCCGGCACATCCCCGTAATTCGCCAGCAGCTGTTTCGTGTCTTTGGGGAGGCAATAGCCTCCGTATCCAAAAGACGGATTATTATAGTAATTCCCAATCCGGGGATCAAGGCAGACTCCTTCAATCATCTGTTTCGCATCCAGCCCCCGCAATTCCGCATAAGTATCCAGCTCATTAAAAAAACTGATTCTAAGAGCAAGATATGTGTTAGCGAACAGCTTAACCGCCTCCGCCTCAGACGCCCCTGTAAGAATCACAGGAACATCCTCTTTTAACGCCCCCTCCTGCAAAAGTTTCGCAAACGCGCCGGCATCTGCCGCCGCATCCTGGTTGTTCCGAGGGAGCCCAACGATAATCCGGGAAGGATAAAGATTATCCCGCAGTCCACGCCCCTCCCTTAAAAATTCCGGACTGAACAAGATTCGCCCTGCACCCAGCCTACGGCAGAGGCGCTCCGTATACCCTACGGGAACCGTGGACTTTATGACAATGACCGCATTTTTTGAAAGCCGAAGGACTTTCTCTGCCACCTGTTCCACAAGAGACGTGTCAAAGTAATTCTTTTCAGCGTCATAATCCGTCGGCGTCGCTATAATGGCAAAATCCGCCTCCCGGTAAGCTGCCTCCTCCCCTTCTCCCTCTCCCACTGCTGTCAGGTTCAGCTCTCTTTCCACAAAATAGCGCTCAATGTCCAAATCTTTTATAGGCGGTTTCCCACTGTTAATCTGTCTCACTTTTGAAGGCTCTGCATCCACAACCGTCACTTCATGTTTTTGGGAAAGCAGCACCGCCAGCGACATTCCTACATACCCCGCTCCTGCAATCACGATCTTCATCTATCTTCTCCCCGCAAAGCCCTTTATTTGTTTTAGTTTCTGGTTCACTGCCAGCAAGACAGAAAGTCTTCTGCGGACTCTTTGCAGCGTATATTTGAGCCGGTCGCGGTCCATCCTTCTCTCATTTGCCTTGCAGAGCAAAAACTCCTCCGCAGACATCATCTGCATCCTCTCCAGATCCGCGAGCATCCATTCCTCTTCCATATCTTCTCTCCCGCACTCCGTCAGCCCAAGGCGCTCAAGACCCTCTCGCTGCAGGAAATCATACAATACCTCATAGCAATTAAATGATGTCTGTATATTCAAAGCCCGGAACATGCCCATAGCGGCTTTATTGCGGAAACTTCTTTTTACAAGAGAAAACTCCGGCTCCTTTTCAAGCTCCTCCAATGTGAACAAATAAGACTCATACGGGCAGAAAACTGTCTCAGATGATCTGCCGGTAAGGCTGTCCGCATTATCCATCCGGTGATATGCAAGATATCTGTCAACACAGGTGATCCTTTCTGCCCCATACACTGCTTTCATGACAAATGCCGTATCATTTGCCTGACGGATCTCCTGAAAGCAAAGATGATGCTCTGCAAGAAACTTCCTTCTGAACATTTTATTCCATACCATATTTGACCCAAAATTAAAAATGGAATCACATAAATCAAACTTATTAAATGGGTCTTTATCAGGTATAAGCCCCATTTTAAGATAACCCTCTGTTTCATACACTTTTCCGTCGCCCATAAATTCACAGACACCGCACACACATATATCTGCCTGTGTTTTCTGCATCTTCCGGCACATAATCTCCAATGCCTTTCTGTCAAACTTATCATCTGCATCCCAGAAGACCACGTATTTCCCTTTTGCCTGTGAAAGCCCCCGGTTCCTTGCAGCTCCGGCATTTATGTTTGGCTGTTCCAAAAGCGTGATTCTCGAATCCCGGCTCATAAAGCTCCTGATAATCTCGCCGGAATCGTCGGCAGATCCATCATTAACGCAGATAATTTCTATTTCCTGCATACTCTGCCCCAAAACCGATTCTAACATCTGACTGATATAATTGCCCGCATTGTATACGGGTATAATTACTGAAACCTTTATTGCTTTGCTGTTTTTCATACTCTTTTTCTTCATTTGACTCACTTTCCTAAATGTGCTCTGCTGCCGCATAATATTGTTTTCATTTCTTTTACACCACTTTACAACTTTTCCATAAAAAAAATGTCATACAGGACTTTCTGATGTA
>OFGH01001393.1_pt1 | contig 16039 bp, 10 predicted proteins | sample 1521721 | NCBI WGS metagenome assembly OFGH01 (sample SAMEA3504132, study PRJEB24116) | mouse gut metagenome | biome: mouse gut; feature: mouse-associated habitat; material: faeces | place: Denmark | collected 2011
CCGCAACGTCCAGGTTGTTGATGGTGTGCTCCAGACGGTTCTGGAGGGCACCCAGCCCGGCGCGGGTGGAAGAAACGGTGTTGATGGCTTCCTTGATGGTGTCGATGGCAGCGCTGGCGTTCTCCTCGGTCATGATGCCGTTTTCCTTCAGGTCGCCCAGGCCCAGGCCGTTGGCGCTCATGTCCTTGATGGAAACCTGCATCTTGTTGAAAGGATCCGCAGTGTCACCAATCTGGAGGGTCAGGGCCTTGCCCTGCTTCGCCTCGGCGTCAGCCAGAGCCTTGTCGGCGGCCTCCTGGGCCTTGGCAGTGGCGTCCACATCCACCTGGGAGATGCCAATGTAGCTGGCGAAGCCCTTCATGGTGGACATATCGGTGGTGTCCTTGGCTTCCTGGAGCTGCTTCAGACCAATCTTGCCGCCGTCGCCATCCTGGTGGGAGACGGTGAAGGTCTTGTTATCGGCAGCCACCTCGGAGAGCTTGCTGGTGATCTTCTCCAGGAACTTGGCATCATCAGCGGTGAGACCTTCTACGTAAACCGCGCCCTCAACATCCTTGAACTTGCTGTCCTCGCCGATGGCGATGGTGTAGGTCTGGTCGCCCAGGCGAATCTGGGTGCCGTCCTTCAGCTCTTCGGCCTTCAGGGTCAGGGTGGTGCTGGCCAGCTGGTCCACAGGGGGCTTGCCGGACATGACAACATGCTCGGTACCGGCGTTCAGGTAGCCGGTGGTGCCGGTCATGTAGGCGTCCTCTCCGGCGGTAGAGACCACAGCGCCCAGGGCCGGCTCAACACCGCCATTTGCGGTATCTACGGTGAGGTGAGACTCGAACACCAGGTTAACGGTGTTGCCGCTGCCCTCCTTGCCGGCGGTCTTGTCGGTGAAGACAATGTTTTGGCCAACCACATCAACGTCGAAGTACTCGCTCATGAGATACTTGCTGCCGTCAGCAGCGGTAAGCTCCGTGTTCATCCAGTCGTCCTGGATGTTTTTCAGAATATCCGCTACCTTGAGGTCGTTGCCAGCAGTATGGGGATAATTGCCCTGCTTCCCTACCTTCTTGCCGTCAATGGTGAATTCCAGCTTTATATTGTAGTCTCCGGTGGTCGCCGTGGTCCCGTCCACCATGTCTGTAAAGGCATAGCTGTGGGTGCCAGGGGTGGCGGGGTTGAGAGTGCCTGCCACACCGGTCATGCTCACATCGAAGTGGCGGTTGGGGTCGGTGTCCAGGTTGTCGATGGCGGTGAAGACCAGGTTCTCGCCATCCGCCTTGACGGTGTACTTGTTGCCGGCGGTATCCGTCCAAGCAGTAGCTTCATCGATGGCGCCCAGCTTTTTGGCGATGGAAGCGGCCAGGGCCTTGGAATCCAGCTTGTCGCCGGCGGTCACGGCGTTCCCCTCGGCGTCCACCATCTCGTCTTCACCAAGGACAATGTCCTGGCCGTCCACGGTGAGGGTAATGGAATTGCCGTTTGTGCCGTCCACCACCACGTGGCTGACGCCGTTGAGGCTGACCTTGAAGCCGGGGGCGCCGGTATCGGCGTAGTCCGTCTCCAGAATGGTGGCCTTGCCCGCGCCGTCGGTGGCGTTAGTGGGGTCGTTGCTGGTGCTGGCGGCCAGCATCTTGCCGATGATATCATCGGCAGAGGTCTCCTTACCGTAAACAGCGGCCACGTTCTGGGCGGCCTTGGTGGCGGCGTCCACTGCGTCGGTGCTGGCGTCCAGGGAGCCGTTCAGCAGCTTGGTGCCGTTGAAGTTGGCGGACTGGCTGATGCGGTCGATTTCGTCCAGCAGCTGGTCCATCTCGTCCTGGAGGGCGCGGCGCTCGGTGCTGGTGTAGGTGCCGTTGGCGGACTTACTGGCCAGCTCCACCATACGGTTCAGCATGGAGTGGACCTCGGTGAGGTTCCCCTCAGCGGTCTGGATGAGGGAGATGCCGTCCTGGGCGTTGGAGGACGCAGTTTCAAGACCGGTGATCTGCGCCTTCATCTTCTCGCTGATAGCGAGACCTGCGGCGTCATCACCAGCCCGGTTGATCCGGAAGCCGGAGGACAGTTTTTCCAGGGACTTTGTGACAGCGCTGGTGTTCATGCCCAACTGCCGGTAGGCGTTGAGCGCCATTGTGTTGGTCCTTACGACCATACCCATTGTAAATACCTCCGTGTGGTTTTGGGCCGCCTCGCCTTCCCGGCAAGCGGGAGGACATCCTCTCCTCCCTTGCAGCCCATGTTCTGTTTTCGTACAATAAAACCGTTCCATCGCCCTTCCCCGCCGCGCGCCAACGGGGAAGAAGGGATGAAAACCAGGGGACAGGGCTTTCCCACAGCCGGTTTAGGCTATGGCAGGCCTCCATTACTATTTATTCGGACCGTTTTGGCAAAAGCAAAGGCTGTTTCCCAAATTAAATTTCCCTGGGACGGAGAGATGGAGCGAAAAATATACTTTTGGGATAATTTCCGGGGAATATTCGGCCAAATCCCTGGGGTGACAAAAGTTTTTTTATACAACTCCAAAGATTTTTCTATCGTCTTTTTTCCTCCGACCCGGTAAAATGATAACTGTCCAAAGGGGCGGCCCCTGCTGCCCCAGCCGGAATGAAAACGAATCTTTAGGAGGAAATCATTCATGAAGAAGTTTCTTGCGCTTGCCCTGTGCGCTCTCATGATGCTGTCCGTGCTCACCGCCTGCGGCGGCAACGGCGGCGGCAGCAGCACCCCCGCCGCCCCCAACACCAGCAGCGAGGGCAATAACACCCCCGCCCCGGAGACCCCCGCCTCCGACCTGAACGTGGGCGTCTTCTACTACACCTTCGCCGACGCTTACATCACCACCGTCCGCACCGCCATGGACGAAAAGCTGGGCGCTGCCGGCATCAAGTACCAGAACTATGACGGCGCCAACAACCAGGCCACCCAGCTGGACCAGATCAACACCGCCATCACCAACGGCGCCAACCTCCTGGTGGTAAACATTGTGGAGACCTCCTCCCCGGATGCTGCCCAGCAGGCCACCAACGCCGCTAAGAACGCCGGCATCCCCATCGTCTTCTTCAACCGCGAGGTTGCGGACGACGTGGTGAACAGCTACGAGAACTGCGCCTTTGTGGGCACCGACGCCCCGGAGGCCGGCCACATGCAGGGCGAGATGATCGGCGACTTCCTGCTTGCTAACTACGATACCGTGGACCTCAACGGCGACGGCGTTATCTCCTACGTCCTCTTTAAGGGCCAGGAGGGCAATGCCGAGGCCGAGTACCGCACCCAGTTTGCCGTGGAGGACGCCAACAAGAAGCTGGTGGCCGCCGGCAAGCCGGAGCTGGCCTTCTACAACGCCGGCAACGCCGACAAGTACCTGGTGGACCAGACCGGCGGCTGGAGCGCCCAGGCCGCTACCGACTACATGAACACCATCCTGGCCGAGTACTCCGAGGCCAACAAGAACATGGTTGAGCTGGTCATCGCCAACAACGACGGCATGGCCGAAGGCGCGGTTGCCGCTCTTCAGGCCGCTGGCTACAACCTGGGCAAGGAAACCCCCGATTCCAAGGTTATCCCCGTCTACGGCGTTGACGCCATGGATTCCGCCGTCCAGAAGATCAACGACGGCCAGATGACCGGTACCGTCAAGCAGGACGGCGACGGCATGGCCGAGACCATCGTCACCCTGGTGAAGAACATCAACGACGGCGGCGCCCTGATGGACAACACCTCCTCCATGAACGTGGACGACGGCGTTGCCAAGATCCGCGTGCCCTACGCCAAGATTTCCGCGTAACAATTTCCTTCCGCAAAAATCCGGAGCGGAGCTGTCCCCCAAGGAGGCGGCTCCGCTCCCTTTGGAGCCTTTGCCTGAGTGGGCCTCCCCCCGCCTTGGGGAGGGAGGCGGCCGAGGCGGGGGCTCCAAACCCAAACCATGTGTAAGGAGGAGAGCAGTATGGCAGAGCCGGCATTGCTGGAGATGCATGGCATCAGTAAGGAATTCCCCGGCGTCAAGGCCCTGGACAATGTGGATCTGGTTGTCCGCCCCGGAACGGTCCACGCCCTGATGGGGGAAAACGGCGCGGGCAAATCCACCCTCATGAAGTGCCTCTTTGGCATCTATGCCAAAAACAGCGGCACCATCACCCTGGACGGGCGGGAAATTGACTTTAAAAGCTCCAAGGAGGCCCTGGAAAACGGCGTGGCCATGGTGCACCAGGAGCTGAACCAGGCCCTCACCCGCAGCGTCACCGATAACCTGTGGCTGGGCCGCTACCCCAAGGTGGGGGGCATCATGGTCAGCGAGAGCATCATGCGCAGGCGCACCCAGGAAATTTTCCAGGAGCTGGACATCCACGTGGACCCCAAGGCCATCATGTCCACCCTGCCGGTTTCCCAGCGGCAGATGGTGGAAATCGCCAAGGCGGTGAGCTACGACGCCAAAATCATCGTCTTTGACGAGCCCACCTCCTCCCTTACCGAGGTGGAGGTGGAGCACCTGTTCCGCATCATCAATATGCTCCGGGACAAGGGCTGCGGCATCATCTACATCAGCCACAAGATGGAGGAGATCCTCCGCATCAGCGATGATGTGACCATCATGCGGGACGGCCAGTGGGTGGCGACCCGCCCCGCCAAGGAGCTGACCATGGACGAGATCATCCGCCTGATGGTGGGCCGGGAGCTGACCAACCGCTTCCCCCCCAAGGAAAACACGCCGGGGGAGGTCATTCTGGAGGTGGAGCACCTGGCCGGGAAGTACACCCGCCTCACCGACGCCTCCTTCCAGCTGCACCAGGGGGAGATTCTGGGCATTGCCGGTCTGGACGGCTCCGGGCGCACCGAGGTGCTGGAAAACCTCTTTGGAGCCATGACCCGCGAGGGGGGCAGTATCCGCCTCCACGGCAGGGAAATTTTTAACCGCACCCCCCAGGAATCCATTAAAAACGGCTTTGCCCTCCTCACCGAGGAGCGCCGGGCCACCGGCATTTTCGGCATCCGGGATATTTTGGATAACACCGTCATTTCCAACCTGAAAAGCTACCTGATGGGGGGCGTCTGCCTCAGCGATAAAAAGATGGAGGCGGACACCGAATGGTCCATCCAGGCCATGCGGATTAAGACCCCCAGCCAGAAGACCCAGATCCGCTCCCTTTCCGGCGGCAACCAGCAGAAGGTTATTATCGGCCGCTGGCTCCTTACAAAACCGGAGGTGCTGCTTTTGGATGAGCCCACCAGAGGAATCGACGTGGGGGCAAAGTACGAGATTTACCAGCTGATCATCAACCTGGCCAAGGAGGGGAAGGGCGTCATCATGGTCTCCTCCGAGATGCCGGAGCTGCTGGGGGTCTGCGACCGGATTCTGGTGATGTCCGGCGGCCGCCTGGCGGGAGAGGTAGACGCCAAAAACACCAGCCAGGAGGAGATTTTGACCCTGGCGGCAAAATACGTGTAACTTGAGGAGAGGAGAACGCCCCATGAGTAACGAATCCAAAGCGCTGCCTGCAAAGCAGCCCTGGACCAGCCAGCGGGTGCTGGACCTTCTGCTGAACAACGCCCTTATCATCATTATGGCCTTTGCAGTGGTCTACATAGCCTTCAAAAACCCCAACTTTATTAAGCCGGCTTCCCTCATCAACATCCTGTCCCAGACCTGTGCCTACCTGCCGGTGGCCCTGGGTGTGGGCGGGTGCATCGTCCTCACCGGCACCGACCTGTCCGCCGGGCGCATTGTGGGCCTCACCGCCTGCATCTCCGCCTCCCTGCTCCAGGCCATCACCACCACCAGCAAGATGTGGGAGAACATCACCCCTCCCAACGTGCTGCTGGTGCTGGCCCTGGCTATGGTCATCGGCGCCCTGTTTGGGGCCTTTAACGGCTTTTTTGTAGCAAAGTTCAAGCTCCATCCCTTCATCGTCACCCTGGCGACCCAGCTTATCGTCTACACCATCCTGCTGCTCTATGTGAAGGCCGGCAACAACAAGGGCATGGCCATCTCCGGCCTGGATAAGAGCTACAGCGATTTCATCACCGGCTCCCTGCCCTTTGCCAAGGTGGCCGGCACCCCCATCCCCAACTATGTCTGGATCGCCCTGGTCTGCACCGCCGTTATGTGGTTTATCTGGAACAAGACCACCTTCGGCAAGAATATGTTCGCCCTGGGCGCCAACGAGGAGGCGGCCAGGGTCTCCGGTGTCAACGTCTTCACCACCACCATCCTGGTCTTCGCCCTGGCCGGTGCCATGTACGCCGTCACCGGCTTCATCGAGGGGGCGCGGGTGGCCTCCAACACCGCCAACACCGGCCTTAACTACGAGGCGGACGCCATTGCGGCCTGCGTCATCGGCGGCGTCTCCTTCGTGGGTGGTATCGGTAAGATTCGGGGCATCGTCATCGGCGTGGTGATGCTGCGCCTCATCTTCGTGGGCCTCAACATGGTCAACGTCCCCCAGGACCTCATCTACCTGGTGAAGGGCGCCATTATCCTCTTTGCCTGCGCCCTGGATATGAGAAAATACCTGGTGAAAAAATAACCTTCAGCTGCCGTTTTTCGGGGGGCGCGTTTCCTAAAAATGCGCCCCCCTGTCTTGCTTTTCCGGGGAAAATTTGTCATACTGTAAGGAGGGGAGATTATGGAACGGTACCGGGTGCTGCTGGTGGACGACGAGGAGGACATCCGGGTGGGAATCAGCCGGAAGATGGACTGGGAGAGCCTGGGCTTCACCCTGGTGGGGGAGGCCGAAAACGGCCAGGAGGCCCTGGAGCTGGCCGAGGCCCTCTCCCCCGACGTGGTCCTCACCGACATTAAAATGCCCTTTTTGGACGGGCTGGAGCTTTGCCGCATCCTCACCGGGCGGCTGCCGGCGGCCAGGTTTGTGGTCTTTTCCGGCTTTGATGATTTTGAGTACGCCAAGCAGGCCATCCAGATGAACGTCTTTGAGTACATCCTGAAGCCCATCAGCGCCCCGGAGCTTTCCGCCGTGCTGGAAAGGCTCCGGGAGAGGCTGGACACCGAGCGCACCCAGCGGCAGAACCTGGAGCTCTTGCGCCGCCGGTACGAGGAGAGCCTGCCGGTGCTGCGGGAGCTCTTCTACGCCCAGCTGCTGGAGGGGCGGGTCCCCCCGGAGGAGGCAAAGGAGCGGGCTGCCCGGCTGGAGCTGGACCTTACAGGGGATTCCTGGGCGGTGGCCCTGGCCCGCATCGAGGGGACCGGGGACCGCCGGGAGATGCTCTCCCCGGCCCTCCGCCAGCTGCTGGAGGAGGGGCTGAGCCTGGAGGGCTGCCGCTGCCGGGCCTTCCTTTACGGGGACGGGGCGGCGGTGCTGGCCGCCTTTTGCGGCGCCGGGTCCATCTACCCCTTTGTGGGGGAGCTGAACCGGATCTGCGTCCTGGCCCAAAGCTACCTGGGGCAGCTTTTGACCATCGGGGTGGGGGCGCCCTGCGCCCGGCTGGAGGAGCTGCCCCGCTCCGCCGAGGGGGCCAGGAGCGCCCTGGCCTACCGGAACCTGGAGGGGGCCGGCCAGGCCATTTACATCGGGGACCTGGAGCCGGAGGCCGGAAGCGCCCTGCGGTTTGATGAAAAGGACGAGCGGGAGCTGATGAGTGCCGTCAAGCTGGGGGAGCAGGAGGAGGTCCAGCAGGTGGTGGAGCGGCTCACCAGCCGCCTGCGCACCGCCGGGGCGGGGGCGGGCCAGTGGAACCTCTTTTTCCTGGAGCTGCTCACCTGCCTCCTCCGCCTTGCGAGGGGGGCCAGGCTGGATTTAAGCGAGGTCTTTGGCCAGGGCTTTACCGGCGCGGTTCAGGCGGGGGATTTTTCCACCCCGGAGGCCCTGGGGGAATGGTGCCTGGAGCGCTGCCTGCGCATCCAAAGCCTTATCCGCCGCCAGCGCACCGATTCCGCCGGCTGCGCGGTGGAGCGGACCAAGGCGTTTATCCAGGAGCATTACGGGGAAAGCGACCTTTCGGTGGAGCGGCTCTGCGACTACCTCCACCTGAGCCCCGCCTATTTTTCCACCCTCTTTAAAAAGGGCACCGGCATGAGCTTTACCGCCTGGGTCACGGTGGTCCGGATGGAGGCGGCGGCGGAGGCGCTGAAAAACAGCGAGGAAAAAACCTACCTCATCGCCCGCCGGTGCGGCTACGAGGACGCCAATTACTTCAGCTACGTCTTTAAAAGGCACTTTGGTATGAGCCCCACCAAATACCGCGCCTCCCTTGCCGCCGGGGAATGAGCCGGTCCGGGGGGACGGGGAAAGGAGAAGCCAGATGGGCAAGCTGCTGTCCGCCCTCCGGGGCCGCTGGGCCGGGGTCTACCGCCGCTCCAGCATCCAGCTTATCCTCTCCCTCACCTTTACCGCCGCGGCGGTGGCGGGGATGGTCTTTTTGGGGATGAGCCTCTTCCTGCGCTTTTCCTCCGCCACCAACACCCAAATGGCCCAAACCAGCCAGCGGATCCTCTCCCAGGTGAACCTGAATTTGGACGCCTACCTCCGGGGGATGATGCGGGTATCGGACGCCGCCTACTACCAGGTCATCAAGGGCACCGACCTGGGGAAGGAGGCCCTTTCCCAGGAGCTGGAGCTCCTTTACCAAAGCAACCGGGACCACCTGGTTTCCATCGCCGTCTTCACCGAGGAGGGCCGGCTGGAGGCCGCCGCCCCCCTGGGCCGCCTGAAGCCGGGCGCCACCCCCCAGGGGGAGGGCTGGTTTTCCGCCGCCAGGGAGCAGATGGAAAACCTCCACTTTTCCACCCCCCATGTCCAGGACCTTTTTGTGGACCCGGACCACCGCTACCGGTGGGTGGTCTCCCTCAGCCGCCAGGTGGAGCTGACCCGCTGGGGGGCGGTGGAAAAGGGGGTCCTGCTGGTGGATATGAACTACGGCGGCATCGAGCAGCTTTGCAAGGATGTGGACCTGGGCTCCGGCCAGGGGTACCTCTATCTGGTGGACCGGGACGGGGAGATTATCTACCACCCCCGGCAGCAGCTTATCTATGCCCGCCTGCTGGAGGAAAACAACCAAACCGCCGCCGGTTACGCCGACGGGAGCCACAACGAGACCTTCCAGGGCCAGCGCCGCCAGGTGACGGTGAAAACGGTGGGGTACACCGGCTGGAAGCTCATCGGGGTGGTGCCGGAGGAAAACCCCTGGGATAACTACGGGGAGCTGCTCCTCTTCTTCCTCTTTGTGGTGCTCTTTTCCATCTATCTGCTGGTCTTTGTAAACCTGCGCCTTTCCGCCTGGATCACCGCCCCCCTGAAAAAGCTGGACCGGGCGGTGAAGGAGCTGGAGGCCGGGGCGGAGCAGGTGGACCTGGATGTGGGAGGCCCCTACGAGGTGGAGCACCTCAGCCGCTCCATCCAGTCCATGATCTCCACCCTGCGCCACCTGATGGACGACATCATCCAGCAGGAAAAGCAGAAGCGCCGCAGCGAGCTGGACGTCCTCCAATCCCAAATCAACCCCCATTTCCTCTACAACACCCTGGATTCGGTGATTTGGATGACCGAAAACGGGCGCACCGGGGACGCGGTGCGGATGCTCACCTCCCTGGCCCGGCTGTTTCGCATCTCCTTAAGCCGGGGCAGCAGCCTGATTCCCATCGCCGACGAGCTGGAGCACGCCCGGCACTACCTGACCATCCAGCAGATGCGCTATAAAAACAAATTCTCCGCCAACATCCTGGCGGAGGATGGTGTAGAGGGACTCTACACCATCAAGCTCATCGTCCAGCCCATTTTGGAAAACGCCATCTACCACGGCATGGACTTTGCCGACGGGGACGGGGAGATTGCCGTGCGGGCCCGCCGGGAGGGGGAGGATGTGCTCATCCAGGTTTCGGACAACGGCCCCGGAATGCCCGCCGAGGTGGTGGAACGGCTGCTGGACCCCGCCGGGGAGTACGCCGCCCCCGGCGCCAAGGGCTCCGGCATCGGCTTTCGCAACGTCCATCTGCGCATCCAGCTGACCTTCGGCCCCCGGTACGGCCTCACCATCCAAAGCGAGCCGGACGCCGGGACCACCGTCTCCATCCGCCTCCCCGCCCTGGGGGAGGCCGAGGTCCGCCGGGAAAGGAGGGAACAGCCGTGAGGCTTCGGGAACAAGCGGTGAAGTGGACCCTCAGCCTCCTCACCCTGGGGGTGCTTCTGCTGCTTCTGCTGCTGATTCGCTTCCCCCGCATCAGCCGCCAAAAGCCCCCCCTTTTGGAGATGACGGTGCTCCTGCGGGAGGAGGGGGGCAGCGCCGGCATCTACCTGCGCCAGGGGATGGAGCAGGCCGCCGCCGATTTCAATGTGGAGCTGCGCTTTCTCCTCCCCGCCTCGCCGGGGGATGGGGAGGAACAGCGGCAGCTGCTCCACAGGGAGGTGGAAAACGGCGCCGCCGCCATCCTCCTCTTCCCCGCCGACCGAGGGGTGCTGGCGGAGGAGGTGCGGGCGGGGAGCGCCACCGCCGCCCTGGTGACCCTGGAGACCGACATGAGGGGGGAGGGGGCCAGGGGATACGCCGGGGTGGATAACGCCGCCCTGGGCCAGGCGGTGGCCAAAGCGGCTCTAAACGGCGTCCGGGAGGGGGAGACGGTCCTTCTTATCCACAGCGTCCCTGGGGATACCGGGGTGGAGGAGCGCTTTTCTGCCGCCGAGGCCCTGCTCCTTGCCCAGGGCCGCCGGGTAAAATCCCTTGCCCTGGGGCCGGGGGAGCCGGTGGAAGCGGTTTTGGACCGTTTGGAGGAGGAGCCGGTCCAGGCCCTGCTGGCCTTTGAGGCCGCCGCCCTGGAGCGGGTCTCGGATATCCTTGCGGCCCTGGAATCGCCGCCCCTCCTTTACGGGGTGGGCAGCACCGCCCAGGTAATCGCCGGGCTGGAGCGGGGGAGCATCACCGCCGCGGTGGCCCAAAACGATTTTTCGGTGGGGTACCTGGCGGTGGAGCAGGCCGCCTGCCTGGCCCGCCGGAGGACCCCGGCCCAGCGGGGGGAGCTGCGCTTTTTTACAGTGCGCAAGGAGAACATCAGCGAGCCGGAATACCAAAAGCTGCTGTTCCCGGTGATCTGGTGACGGCGGGGAAAGGGGGAGAGGGATTGTGAGGAAAAAGCGGCTGGCGGCCCTTTTGGCCGCCCTCCTGCTGGCGCTGGCCCTCCCCGCCTGCTCGGCGGCGGAGGAGCCGCCGGCCATCCGCATCGGCGTCGCCGTCTACCTCCAGGAGGACACCTTCATTTCCACCATCACCCAGCACCTCCAGCAGATGGCCATGGAGGAGGAGCAGGCCAGGGGGGTAAAAATCAACCTGAGCATCGCCGACAGCCGGGGGAACCAATCGGTGCAAAACGAGCAGGTGGACCGGTTTTTGGACCGGGGGTGCGATGTCATCTGTGTAAACATTGTGGACCGGACCGCGGCGGCGGTGCTGGTGGACAAGGCCCAGGCCGCCGGGGTGCCCATCATCTTCTTTAACCGGGAGCCGGTGGAGGAGGACCTGAACCGCTGGGAGCGGGCCTACTATGTGGGCTCCAAGGCGGACCGGGCGGGGAAGCTCCAGGGGGAGCTGGTTTTAAACGCCTGGCACTTTTCCCAGGAGGAGCTGGACCGCAACGGGGACGGCGTCCTCCAGTATGTGATGCTGGAGGGGGAGCCGGGGCACCAGGACGCCCTGATGCGCACCGAGTACAGCGTCCGGACCCTGGTTTCCGCCGGGGTGCCGGTGGAAAAGCTGGCCAACAACAACGCCGACTGGCAGCGGGGCCAGGCAAAAATGCGGATGCAGCAGTGGCTGGACCAGCTGGAAAAGCCCATCGAGGTAATCTTTGCCAACAACGATGACATGGCCCTGGGGGCCATTGACGCCCTGGTGGAGGAGGGGATACCGCCGGAGGAGATGCCCTTTATTGTGGGGGTGGACGCAACGCCCCCCGCCCTGGCGGCCATGGCGGAGGGGAGCCTGAAGGGGACGGTGCAGAACGACGCCAAGGGCCAGGCGGAGCGGATGCTGGAGCTTTGCTGCAAGCTGGCCTTTGGGGAGGAGCTTCCCCCGGAGAAAATCACCGACGGACACTATGTTTGGCTATGGTACACCGCTGTGACCAAGGAGAACCTGACGGCGCTCCTTGGGGAGCTGTCATAATTCATCACAGAAAAAGGAGTATGGACAGATGGAATTGGAGCTGAAGGCCCGGCTGGAGCGGGGAGAGTTGGACGAGACACTGGGGCTTTTGTACGGGGAGGACCTGGCGGGGGCCCGCGGCCGCTGCCAAAAGGTGATGGAGAGCTTTGAGGCCGCCTTTGGGAGAGCCCCGGAGGCGCTGTTCAGCGCGCCAGGGCGCACCGAGCTGGGGGGGAACCACACCGACCACCAGCATGGCCGGGTGCTGGCCGCCGGGGTGAACCTGGATATCCTGGCCGCCGCCGCTGTAAACCACACCGGGGTGGTCCGCTTCCAATCGGAGGGGTACCCCATGATTAAGGTGGACCTTCGGGAGCTGGAGCCCAAGGAGGAGGAGAAGAACAGCTCCGCCGCCCTTATCCGGGGGGTGGCCGCCCGGATGGCCCGGCTGGGCTGTTCCCTGGGGGACTGGGGGCTGGACGCCGCCCTGGTTTCCTCGGTGCCTGGGGGGAGCGGTCTCAGCTCCTCCGCCGCCTTTGAGGTGCTGGTGGGGACGATGGTGGACCACCTCCTCTGGGATGGAAAGCGAAGCCCGGTAGAGATTGCCCAAATCGGCCAGTACGCCGAAAACGTCTACTTCGGCAAGCCCTGCGGCCTGATGGACCAAACCGCCTCCTCGGTGGGCGGGGTGGTGGCCATTGACTTTGCCGACACCGCCCGGCCGGTGGTGGAGGCCATCGCCCTGGATTTGGCCGCCGGGGGCTACGCCCTGTGCATCCTGGATTCCGGGGCGGACCACGCCGACCTCACCAGCGAATACGCCTCCATCACCCAGGAGCTGGCCGCCGTCTGCGGCTACTTTGGGAAAAAGGTCCTCCGGGAGGTGCCGGAGGAGGACTTTTTGGCAAACCTCCCCAAGGTGCGGGCCGCTTCCGGGGACCGGGGGACCCTCCGGGCCCTCCATGTCTACGGGGAAAACCGCCGGGCCGCCCAGGAGGCCCAGGCCCTCCGGGAAGGGGATATCCCCCGGTTCCTCCACCTGGTTCGGGAATCGGGCCGCTCCTCCGCCCTCTACCTCCAAAACGTGGTGCCCACCGGACAAAGGGAAAAGCAGGAGCTGCTCCTCACCATCGCCCTGGCGGAGCGCCTTTTGGAGGGGGAAGGGGCGGTTCGGGTCCATGGCGGCGGCTTTGGGGGCACCGCCCAGGCCTTTGTCCCGCTAAAAAAGCTCCCGGCCTTCCAGGCGGGGATAGAAGCCGTCCTGGGGGAGGGCAGCTGCCATGTGCTGTCCATCCGCCCGGTGGGCGGGGTTCGCATTGGATAAGGGAGGAGGTTTTACGATGACAAGCCAAGAGCTTTCCCGCACAGTGGACGCCCTGGCGGGCTACGCCATGGAAAAAAAGCTCATCGCCCCAGAGGACCGGGTTTGGGCGGTAAACAGCCTGCTGGCGGCCCTGGGAGCCGATGAATACATCGAAGGGGGGGAGGCGGTTCAAGGGCCCCTGGCGGAGCTTCTGGAGCGCCTTGCCACCCACGCCGTAAAGGCCGGCCTCTGCGGGGAGGACATCACCAGCCGGGACCTTTTTGACACCAGGCTGATGGGCCTTTTAACCCCCCGGCCCTCCCAAATCATCGGGGAGTTCTGGAGCCGGTACGGGGATTCCCCCCAAAGCGCCACCGACTGGTACTACGCCTTCAGCCAGGATGTAAACTACATCCGCCGGGAGCGCATCGCCCGCGACCGCAAGTGGGTGGCCCCCACGGAGTACGGGGATTTGGACATCACCATCAACCTGTCCAAGCCGGAGAAGGACCCCCGCGCCATCGCCGCCGCCAAAAAGGCCCCCCAAAGCGGCTACCCCAAGTGCCAGCTCTGCCGGGAAAACGAGGGGTACGCCGGCCGGATGAACCACCCCGCCCGCCAGAACCTGCGGGTCATCCCGGTGTCCATCGACGGCCAGGATTGGTTCTTCCAGTATTCCCCCTATGTCTACTACAACGAGCACTGCATCCTCTTTAACGGGGCCCATGTCCCCATGAAAATTGATGCGGCCACCTTCCGCAAGGAGCTGGATTTTGTCACCCAGTTCCCCCACTATTTTGTGGGGAGCAATGCCGACCTGCCCATTGTGGGGGGGTCTATCCTCAGCCACGACCATTTCCAGGGGGGGCGGTACACCTTTGCCATGGAGCGGGCCCCCCTGGAGGAGACCCTTGCCTTCCCCGGTTTTCCGGGGATTAAAGCGGGAATTGTGCGCTGGCCCATGTCGGTGATTCGCCTGACCGGGGGGGATAAGGAGGCCCTTATCCAGCTGGCGGACGGCATCCTCACCGCCTGGCGGGGCTACAGCGACGAGGCCGCCGGCATCTTTGACCAAACCGGCGGGGAGCCCCACAACACCATCACCCCCATCGCCCGGCGGCGGGGGGAGGACTACGAGCTGGATTTGGTGCTGCGCAACAACCGCACCACCCCGGAGTACCCCCTGGGGGTGTTCCACCCCCACCAGGAGCTGCACCACATCAAAAAGGAGAACATCGGCCTGATTGAGGTGATGGGGCTGGCGGTCCTTCCCGCCCGCCTCAAGGGGGAGCTGGCCGCTTTGGCCGGTGCCCTGGCGGCGGGGGCGGACCTGCGGGCCGCCGAAGAGACCGCCAAGCACGCCGACTGGGCGGAGGAGCTGCAAAGCCGCTACCGCTTCACCCCGGAAAACGGGATGTCCATCCTCCAGGAGGAGGTGGGCAAGGTGTTTGCCCAGGTGCTGGAGCACGCCGGGGTCTATAAATGCACCCCGGAGGGCCGGGCGGCCTTCCGCCGCTTCGCCGCCAGTCTGTAGGGGGGAGGAAAGGCAATGACAAAGCAAAGCAGGCCCTTCGGGCAGATGGAGGGCCGGGAGATTCCGCTGCTCACCCTGAAAAACGAAACCATGGCGGTGGAGCTGCTCCCCTTCGGGGCGGCGGTGAGAAGCCTTTGGGTGCCGGATAAGAAGGGGAACCCCACCGACGTGGTACTGGGGTACGAAAGCCTGGAGGAATACCGGGAGCTGGACGGCTGCCTGGGGGGCACCCTGGGGCGGTGCGCCAACCGCATCGGCGGGGCCCGCTTCGCCATCGGCGGCCGGGAATACCGCCTAACCGCCAATGAGGGGACAAACACCCTCCACGGCGGGGCGGTGGGCTTTCACAAGCGCCTTTGGGACTGGGAGGCCGGGGAGGAGCAGGTCACCTTCACCCTGCATTCCCCAGACGGGGAGGAGGGATTTCCCGGAAATCTCCAGGCCCAGGTGCGCTACACCCTGGCAGGCAGCGCCCTGGTGATGGACTACCGTGCCAAAAGCGACCGGGACACGGTGGTGAACCTCAGCGGGCACAGCTATTTTAATTTGGCGGGCCACAGCGGGGGAAGGGTGGAGGAGCACCGGCTCACCCTCCACGCCAAAGCGTACACCCCCGCCGGGCCGGATAACGTCCCCTTGGGTGTTTTATCCCCGGTGGCGGGCACCCCCCTGGATTTTTGCACCGAGACCCCCCTGGGGGAGAGGCTGGGGGACCCGTTCCTCCAGGCTACCGGCGGTTTTGACCACAACTTTGCCCTGGAGGGGGGGCACACCGGGGAGGCGAAAAGCGGGGCGGAAGTTTGGTGCCCCCGCACCGGCATCGCCCTGGAGCTGCGCACCACCCTGCCGGGGTTGCAGCTTTACACAGCGGGGTTCCTCACCCCCCGCAGGGGGAAAGAGGGGGCGGTGTACGCCCCCGGCCACGCCGTCTGTTTGGAGGCCCAGCACTTCCCCGACGGGATCAACCACCCCGCCTTCCCCTCTCCCCTCCTTCGGGCAGGGGAGGAATACCAGGAGCAGACGGTGTACCGCTTTTCGGTGCGGTAGGGGATTTCCCAAACCGCCGAAACTGCATTATAAAGTATGGGGCCGGGAGCTACAAAGTAGATCCGGGCCCCCAGCTTGTCGAAAAA
>OFGH01001394.1_pt1 | contig 16038 bp, 8 predicted proteins | sample 1521721 | NCBI WGS metagenome assembly OFGH01 (sample SAMEA3504132, study PRJEB24116) | mouse gut metagenome | biome: mouse gut; feature: mouse-associated habitat; material: faeces | place: Denmark | collected 2011
CCGCCGCGGCGGCGGAAGAGGCGCCGGAGACCGGGGAGGGGCGGGGAGCCACACGGACTCGGGACATGGAGGCCACCAGCACTTTTTGGGCCAAGGCGGTGATGAAGGCGGCCTGGGTGTCGTCGGTGGTGGGTTTGCGGACAAAGTCCACCGCGCCGGCGGCCAGGGCGTCAAATACTTTCAGGTTCAGTGAGGAGACGAGGATCATGGGCACGGGATGGGTGGGGAGGTACTCCTTCAAAAACTCAATGCCGTTCTGACCGGGCATCTCCACGTCCATTGTGACTACGTCGGGATTCAAAGCGGGAATTTTCTGTCTGGCGTCCAGAGTGTTGATGGCGAATCCGACGATCTCGATCCTGGGATGGGCCGAGAGGCCTTTTGTGATCATGCTGCGTGCCAGCAGCGAGTCATCCACCACCAGGACGCGGATCTTTTTGCCTGGTATCATGTCTGTTGGGAAACCTCCTTACAAAGGGGCGTTATTTCTGGAAGACCGCCGTGGCCAGCCTGCGATAGGGAGCGTTGGCGCCCAGATTCTCCGAGCAGCTGATCATGAAGTAGCCGCCGGGAACCGTTGCGTCATAGAAGCGGCGGACCAGGGCGTCCTTGGTGGGCTGGTCGAAATAGATCATCACGTTGCGGCAGAAAATCATGTCGAATTTCCGCCGGAACTGGATGGGGCCCATCAGGTTGAAGGTCCGGAAGTCCACGTTGTTCCGCACCGCCTGAGAGACGGTGTGCGTGCCGTCCTTGTTGGGCGTGAAGTACTTCCGCTTCCACTCCAGTGGGATGGTGTCCGGCAGGGTGTAGGTGCCCTTCCGGGCCGCCGTCAGGGCCTGGGCGGAGATGTCCGTGGCCAGGATGCGGGTGTCCCACTGGCTGGCCTGGCTGCCCAGATAGTCGAAGAGGAACATGGAGAGGTTGTAGGGCTCCTCTCCGCTGGAGCAGCCGGCGCTCCAGATGGCAAGGCACTTGTCGCGCTGGTGGCGCTGGACCAGATCCGGGATGATCCTCTCCCGGAAAAAGTCCAGCGGCTCCTTCTCGCGCATGAAAAAGGTGTAGTTGGTGGTGAGCTTGTTGATAATCAGGGTGATCTCGCTGTCCTCTTTCTTGTCCAGCACGTGGTTGACAAACTCCCCGAAGCTCTTGTAGCCCAGCTTCCGGATGGCGGGAGAGAGCCGCCCGGTGATGAGCTGCTTTTTCTGGGAGAGGTCGATGCCGTAGGAGGACTGAATAAAATTCACCATCCGCCGGAAATCGGCGTCCGAGATCGTCATAGGGGAAAACGCGCCGGCCCCCTCCGCGCTCTTGGCCGTGTTACTCATGGGGGATCAGCTGGTCGCAGTCCAGCACCAGCATGGTTCCGGAGCCGTCGGGCAGGGTGCACATTCCGGACACCAGCTTCTGGGCGCTCTGGGAGGGGATGGGCAGGATGCTGGCGTTGGGAATGTCCAGCATCACCTCCACGGAGTCCACCAGAATGCCCAGCTGGGTGCCGTTGTAGTTCAGGACCACCAGCAGGTTCTCACTCTCCATGGGGGCCTTGCCCAGCCGCCGGCGGATGTCCATGATGGGGATGATCTGGCCGCGCATATTGTAGATGCCGCGGATGTAATCGGGCATCATGGGCAGGTAGGTGGCCGTGTGGGTATTCAGAATCTCCACCACATACTCGGCGTCCACGCCCAGGCGCAGGTCGTCCGTGATGAAGATCAGGTATTTCCGGCTTACTACGATCTCTTCCGAAGAGGAGCTCTCCGGGGTGTCGTCCTCCACCTGGAACAGAACATTTTCATTTACCGCACTCATTGCGTTTCCTCCTTCGGCGCCTTATACGCCCCGGGCCGCCGCAAAGAGGCCGCCCGCGTCCAGAATAATACTGATGTTGCCGTCGCCCAGAATGCTGCATCCGGTGATGCCGTAATTCTTGATGTCAAAGCTGTTGACATAGGCGGGAAGGGGTTTGACCACAATCTGCTGCTCGCCCAGCAGCTCATCCACAAACAGGCAGTAGGAGCAGTCGCCGGACTCCAGCCACATCAAAATGCCCTCCTCAATCTCGTCCGTGCCGCTGGGGAGGTTGTAGAAGTCCTTGGCGCGGACCACGGGGTAGTACCCGTCCATGACCTTGACCATCTCGCCGTCGATGGAGTCGTGGAGAATGTCCGCGGAGCTGATCTTCATGGTCGAGCGGATATTGTTGATGGGAATCGTGAAGATGGAGTCGCCCACGGAGACCTCCATGCCGTCCATAATGGCCATGGTCAGGGGAATCCGCATGGTGGTGATCATGCCCTTGCCCTGCTCGCTGGTGATGCTGACGGTACCGCCCAGGCTCTCCACGCCGCTTTTCACCACGTCCATGCCCACGCCGCGGCCGGAGAACTCCGTCACCTGCTGGTTGGTGGAAAAGCCGGGAGCCATGAGGAAGTTGAGAATCTCCTTGTGGCTGTACTCCACATCCGGGGAGGCGATGCCGTTTCTGATGGCCTTTTTCAGCACGGCCTCGTCGTTGACGCCGGCGCCGTCGTCCTTGATCTGGATGATGACCTCGCTGCCGGTGTCCTCGGCGGAGAGGACGATCTCGCCCACGGGGTCCTTGCCGGCGGCCACGCGGTCCTCCGGATTCTCCTCAATGCCGTGGTCCATGGAGTTGCGGACCATGTGCATGATGGGGTCGCCGATGGAGTCCACAATGGTCTTATCCACCTCGGTGTTCTCGCCGATCAGCGTGAGCTTGACCTGCTTGTTCAGCTTCTTGCTCATGTCCCGCACAATGCGGTTCATCTTCTGGAAGGTGTTGGACACCGGGATCATCCGCAGGGACATGGACACGTCCTGGAGTTCGTCGGTGAGCTTGCGCAGCTGCCGGGCGGACTTGGAGAAGGCGTCCAGGTTCAGCCCCTTCAGATCGGGGGAGGAGGTCACCATGGACTCGGTGATGACGATCTCGCCCACCACGGCGGACAGCTGGTCCAGCTTGGACAGGTTGACGCTGATGAGGGTCTCCTTGGGATGCTGCTGCTGTTGCTGCTGGGCGGCAGGGGCGGAGGCGGCCGCAGGCGCGGGGGAGGGAGGGGCGCTCTGGGCGGCAGGGGCGGAGGGAGCCGCCGGGGCGGGCTTGGCGGGGGCGGCAGGCTTGGGAGCTGCCGCGGCGGCCTGGGGAGCGGGCTCCTCCTCCGGCTCCTCCTCCTGGGGAGGGGCGGGGACGTAGTCGTGGGGCTGATAGGAGTGTACGGAGCCGGCCTCCCGGATTACGGGAATGGACCGCTCCCGGTCGGCGGCGTTTTTGAACATCAGCCAAAAGCCGTTGTCGATGATCTGCTCGGAGGTGGAGGCGTCGCTCTCCACGGCGGCGGGCTCATAGAGGAAGTCCGCCTCGGCGCAGAAGCTCTGGATGGAGGTGATGAGCATATAGGCCCGCAGGTTCTCCATGCCGCAGCCGTCGTCAAAGAACACCCGCAGCTCATAGGGGAAGTCGGGGTTTCCCGTGCCGGGGGCGGAGGAGACGGCGGCGGGAGCCGCCGGGGCGTTCTCGGCGGGAGCGGGCGCCGGCGGCGGGGCGGGGGCCTCCTCCGGCTCCTCCCCTTTAATTTTAGCAATCAGGCTATTAATATTTGCAAGGAAGCTGTCGACATCTTTATTAAGAGGCTCTTCTGCTTCCACCTTCTCCATTTCCTCGCGGAAATAGTCCACCGCGTGGAGCATTACGTCGAACAGCGCAGGGCGGTCCGCGTCCTTGACCACGGACATCGTGCCCTCCCGGATCAGGAAGAACATGTCCTCGATCCGGTGGGAGACCGTCGCCAGGGTGTCGAACTCCATCATTGCGGAGGAGCCTTTGATCGTATGCATGATCCGGAAGATCTCGTTGACGTTGTCCTGGGAGAACGTATTCTCCTTTTCCGCGTCCAGAACGATCGTCTCCAGCTGCTCCAGCAGGGAGTTGGTCTCGTAGATATACATGTCCAGGATGTCATTGCTGCTCACGGGAACACCACCTCATTCGTCTTTTTCAGATTTATCGGCCCGACGCCGCAAAAAAATAAGTAGTCTTCTGAAGATTTTTCTGCTATGATATACAGTATAAGTCTTTTTCTGCGAGGTGTCAAGAATGCCTGACCTTTTAGGAGCAACCAATCCGGTACCGGGGTATGACAAAGCGGTCACAAACCGGAATCTGCCGGTGTCGCCGGACAATACGCCGGTGCAGAATGTCCCAGACCCCAGCCGGGTCACCAGAACGGACCAGAGAACCGACCGGCAGGACCACGACCTCCAGGGGGACGGCCAGGTCCGGTACGATTCCAATTACCAGACCTTCCTCCAGCGCCTGCGGGACACCCCCGGCATGGCGGAGAGCCTCGCCCGGCTCTTCTCCGGGCGAGAGGGGACCGTGGTCCTCTCCGGCATGAGCGAGGGGATCGCCCAGGAGATGAGTGAGATTTTGGAGATGCTCCGGATGGACAAGGAGCAGCTGCTGGACTTTCTCATGGGGCAGTTCCGGGCGGGCACCCGCTTCGGCGGGGCGCTGTTCGCCCTGCTGCGCAACGCGTACGCCCGGGCCTCCTCCAGCGGCGTCCAGGCCGACATCCTGCAGTTTCTGCGCTGCTATGCCGACTTCGGCTCCACCGCCCATATCGAGGGGAATATCCTGCGCAACCTCTCGGATATGGCCGACGCCATCCCCGCCAGCTGGGCGGAGAAGCTGCGGGAGCTGATGGCCCAGCTGGAAAACGGCATGGCGGCCGGGGACCGGAAGGGCAACGTGGAGCTCCTCCAGCGTGGGATCATCCCCTATATGGCCGGCTATGTGGAGCGGACCCACGACCTGGGACTGCCCCGGACGCTTCTGACCATGCTGGCGCTGAATCTGGCAAGGTATGAAAACGGATCCGAGGAAAAATTGCTGGAGGCCTTCCATCAGCTCAGCGGATATGGTACACTGAAGGGGCAGCTGGGCGGCATTGACGACGAGTCCCTCCTGCGCCTCCTGCGCAGCAGCCAGCTCAGCCAGAACGGAACGGCGGTCCAGTTCTCGGACCATCTCGCCGCGGCGGCGGCCCGGGCCCTGCGGGGCGAGGGCGGCGCCGAGGTGCAGCAGGCCTTTCAGAACCTGGTGGGGGCCATGCTGGTGAACGAGAGCGTCTACATGCCGGTGAACCACTACCTGATCCCCCTGGAGTGGGACGGACGGATGCTGTTTTCCGAGCTGTGGGTGGACCCGGACGCCGAGGAGGAAAAGGGCCGCGGCGGCGGGAGGGAGAACACCATGAAGTTCCTCTTCAAGATGGATGTGCAGTCCCTGGGACTGTTTGACATCATCCTCACCGCCCGGGACAGCGAGGTGGACATCCAGATCGCCTGTCCGGAGAAGGTGGTTCCCTTCTCCAGGCAGATTGAGACCGCCGTGTCCCAGATTCTGGCGCGGAACGACCTCACGCCCTCCCGCGTGGCCGTGCGGAGGCTGGAGCGCCCGGTCACGCTGACCGAGGTGTTCCCCAAAATCTTTGAAGGGAAGAACAGCGTAAATGTCAAGGTCTGACGGAACAAGAGGCGCCGCCAAAAAGGCCGTGGCGCTGCAATACGGGCCGGGCGACGCCGCGCCGGTCATCGTGGCCTCCGGCATGGGGTACCTGGCGGAGAAGATCGTGGAGACGGCGGCGGACAACGGCGTGCCCATTTACGAGGACAACTCCCTGTCCACCATCCTGACGCAGCTGCAGCTGGGCCAGGAGATTCCGCCCAGCCTGTACCAGGCAATCGTGGAGATCTATGTGTATTTCCTCCATTTTGACGCCGCCGGAAGGACGGCGGAGACGGAGGAGGGCGCGGGCAGCCCGCGAGGAGAGGAGACGACATGAGCGAGAGGCAGGAAGAGCGGCTGTATCTGCTGCTGGACAGTGTGAACAATCCCCTGGCGAGAGGAAAGCTGGAGGGGCCCCAAAACGGGGAGATTTTCCAGATGCTGGTGCTGGATAACGATGTGGAGAAGGTGACGCGGCATGAGGTCATCGTGCTGATGAGCATGAGCGGCAGCGAGCCGCCTTTGCAGTGCCGCATCGTCCGGCAGCGGGGGGACCGGGTGGCGCTGGAGAAGATCGCCAGCCTGGACCCTGACCTGCGGCGGAATCTGCGGGTGCCCATCAAATTCGATACATTTATCTATCCCATCACCGGCCGGTGGCGGGGGCGGCGGCCGGTGCAGTCCATCGACCTCAGCTGCGGCGGCGTGGCCTTTTACGGGGACGGCGGACTGGAGGCCGGCGAAAAGCTGGAGATGGTCATTCCCGTGACGGAGGAGCCGGTGATTCTGCGCTGCGAAGTTCTGCGCAGGAAGGAGCTGCGCAACGACAAGCTGCTCTACGCCGTCAAATTTGTGGATATGTGCGAGGACGAGGAAGTGACGGTGCGGGAGGCGGTTTTCAGCATCCAGCTGGAGAATCGCCCCCATGCCGCAGGCGACGACAACAGGGAGGAACAGCGATGAACACGAACAAGAGAGGACGGAGGACCCTGCGGGCCGCTTTTGCCAGAAGACTGATGTCCCTGGCGCTGGCGGCCGTGATGCTGTGGAGCCTGCTTCCGGGGCTGACCCCGGCGGCGGCTGCTGCCGAGTGGATGGAGCCCTATCTGGAACAGCTGGTGGAGTGGGGCGTCATGCGGGGGAGTTCCTCCGGCAATTTGAATCCGGACCGGGTGCTGACCCGGGCGGAGTTTGTGACCATGATCAACCGGGCCTTCGGCTACACGGAGCGGGGAAACACACCCTTCCAGGATGTGCCGGCCAACGCTTGGTACGCCGACGACATCAACATCGCCTATCAGGCGGGCTATTTCACGGGCACCTCCGAGACCACCGCCGGCCCCCTGGGGCGGGTGACCCGGGAGCAGGCCGCCGTTCTGCTGGGGCGGAACCTGCGGCTCCAGGGCATCCCCGGCGTCAACAGCGACTTCACGGATGTCCATCGGATGGGCAACTGGAGCCGGGGCATGGTGCAGGAGTGCGCGGAGCTGGGCATCATCCAGGGTTACGCCGACGGCACCTTCCGCCCCCAGAACTACATCACCCGGGGCCAGATGGCCTGCTTTTTGGTGCGGGCTCTGGGCACCCTGGTCCATGAGACCGGAGACCAGATTGCCGGCGGCGTGTACGGAAACCTGACGGTGAACACTTCCGGCGTGAAGCTGAAAGACACCGTGATCACCGGCAACCTGTACCTCAGCGGCGGCGTGGGCCTGGGCAGCGTGGAGCTGGAGAACGTCACCGTCATGGGCAAGATCGTGGTCTGCGGCGCCGGCGAGGCCGAGCGGGGCGAGAGCAGCATCATTCTGCGCAACGTGACGGCGGAGGCCATGGAGATCGACAGCCTGTCGGACAACTTCATGACCATCCGCACCGAGGGTCTGACCAACATCGCCAACACCACGGTCCGCACCTCCGCCTATCTGGAGGATGTGACCGACGATGACATGGGCCTGCGGGTCATCACCCTGGACGGCACCTCCGACGGCACGCTGCTCCAGCTGGCGGGCAACATCAAGGAAGTTGTCAACATCACGCCCAACTCCAACCTCCAGGTGGTCCAGGGCGTTACCCATAAGCTCACCGTGGATGAGCGGGCTACCGGCTCCGCCCTGAGCATCGCCAACGACACCACCGTGAAGATCCTCAATCTGGACGCGGGCACGCCGGTCACCGGCAACGGCGACGTGGACAAGATGAACATCAACGCCGCCGGCTCCAGTGCCACTATGCTGCCGGACAGCATCTTCATCCGGCCCGGCATTGAGTCCAACATCAACAACAAGGTGATGGACAGCGTTGCGGCGGAGGAGTCCTCCGACGAGCCCCGCCTGCTGGCGGGCTATCCCCTGGTGCGGAATTTGGCCTCCACCTCGGCGGACGGCGTGTTCAGCACCAACAAGCGGGGTACGCTGTACTGGGCCGTGTCCGCGCTGCTGGACGGCTCCGCGGGTGAGGATGAGCTGCGCGATCCCTCCGCTTACCCCGGCAAGATCCTGCGCAGCGGCACCATCAATGTCACCGCCTCCAAGACGGAGATGACCGCCCGCCTCACGGGCCTGTCCCGGGAGGGCTCCTATTACCTCGCCGCCATGCTGGTGGATGAGCGGGGCCACGCCAGCCCGGTGAAGGTGACGGCCTTTACGACAACCGACGACAGCGTGCCGGCATTTGCCACCGGCTATCCGGAGGCGGTGGTCTATGTCACGGAGGATAATGAGCAGATCGTTCAGGCCCGGGTTATGGCCACCAAGACCTGCCGCCTGTACTACGCCCTGCTGCCCCAGAACGCCTCCGCCCCCACGGCCAACGATATGCGCTCCGGCGCCATCGCGGGCAACCTGGGCTACGGCACCATGGAGCTCCGGAAGAACACGGCCTACACGATTCCCAGGGTCAACACCGCCTATCTCCAGGAGAAGACCACCTACGCCCTGTACCTGTGGCTCAACGACGCCGACAGCGGCAAGAGCTCCGCGGTGCGGCGGCTGAACGTGACCACCAAGGACGTGACGCCGCCGGTGATCCAGCGCCTGGAGGCCACCGGCATGACGGGCACCAGCATCACCATGACCTACTCCCTGGATGAGCCCGGCACATTGTACTGGGTCATCGTGAAGAAGGGCACGCCCTTCTATTCCAAGGATATTGAAGAGGTGGGCACGCCCCCCAGCCAGGCCAACAACGAGCTGGCCAAGATGCAGATCAAGCGGGGGCTGGGCGTGAAGCGGGGCAGCAGCAACGCCGCCCGGGAGTCCACGGATGTCAGCTTCACCATCACCGGCCTGGAGCCCCAGACGGCCTATGACCTCTACTACGTGGCGGAGGACCGGGACGGCAATTTCAACATCTACACCACCACCCTGACGCCGCCCATGCAGGTGAACACCCTGGATGAGCAGGGGCCCACCGTGTCCCAGGAGTTCACCCACGACGGCAGCGACGGCAACACCCAGCACCCCACCCCCTACACGGACACCTCCATCCGCCTGATCTTCTCCGAGGAGGTGCAGGGCATCGACGCCACCAGCCAGCAGGAGCCCAGCAAATTCCTGGACCTGTACAACCGCGGGGAGAGCGCCCTCCTGGCGGCGGCGCTGACAAAGCACATTCGGCTGTACTATAAGCCGGCCCTGGACCAGCCCATTCTGCTGACGGCGGAGCACACCCCCTACGGCTGGATCGACTTCTCCAAGGCCCGGGTGGAGCCGGACGCCTCCGGCTCCGGCGAGCTGATCATCACCTTCCCCCAGGAGGGGGGCGGCCTGGGTCTGGCCAGCGGCGCCACCTACTACTTCGAGCTGGAGGGCATCTACGACACAGCCACGCCCCAGCCCAACCAGATGCAGGGCACCACCCGGGGCATTTTGAAGCTGCCGGAGTTCACCACGCTGTTTGCCACGGTGAACCTGACTGCCAGCAGCGAGCGGAACATTCAGGTGAACGGTGCGACAGTCCCCGTGGACCGCAGCTTTACCGTGACTCCCACGGACACGGACACGGTTTCCGATGAGACCTACTGGGATATGCTCTTCTGGAGCGACACCACCATGACTTACAGCCTCTATGTTCGCAAGAGCACCAAGAACGCGGAGGGAAAATGGAGCGACTGGGGCGCATGGGAGGTGGCGCGGGAGGACATTCCCGTCAACGTGGCCGGCGCGCCGGACGGCAGGGTCTACGCCAGCTATGACGGCTATATCACCGCCCCCGCCGGCGGCACCCAGAGCGACTTCCCCAAGCTGAAGGAAATGGTGCGGATGGAGTTTGCCATCGCCGTTGACGATGACAGCGTCTATAAGGACCCCAACGACACGAATCAGAATATCAACATGGAGATCATGGTGCTGGCCGGAGACCTGAACACCATCGAGGCCCTGGCGGGCTACGGGGACCACGGCCGGACCACCAACCTGGAGACCGCCCTCAACAGCGGCGCGGTGCAGATCAACGTCCCCAAGCCCTTCCCGGTGACCATTCCCCTGCCCGGCAAGGCCCCCGAGCTGATCGACGGCTATCCGGAGATTGAGGCGGGCGACACCGCCGCCACATTGTGGGTGAAGACGGACCGTCCCGGCAAGGTCTACTATCTGTGGGCGAAGGTCCGAAACAGCGCGGAGCTGACAGATGTGGAGCAGGAATGGACGGACGCCAACAACACCACGTATACAAGGCTGACGGGGATCACCTACCGCGCAAGCGTGGAGCCCCAGGACGGCAGCGGCAGAGTGGATCTGTCGCAGATCTACTCCAGCGGCGCGCTGAATTCTGGGGAGACGCTGGCGGTGCTGACCGACCCCAAGGTGAACCTGGTGACGGCTGACGGAACCAACAGCAACGATATGACCCGGGGCAACCAGTCCGTTCAGGGCGGCTCTGCGGAGCAGATTCCCCTGACCAATCTGGAGGCCAACACCCACTATCTTTTGTATCTGGTTACCGAGGACGCCAACGGTGTGAAAGCCGATAAGGCCGTGTGCTACCAGTTCAAGACCGGAGCGGTGAAAAAGCCGGTTCTGGAGCTGAATGTGGTGGGAGAGAACGGCTATGCGCGGACGGACCGGGCGGCAAACGTCAAGGCGACGCTGATCGTGCAGGGCGGATACGATCTCTTGAACAAGGACTTCTCAACAGCTGCCGGAACAGTGGACGCCAGCAAGACGTTCACACCGCCGAGAAACCCGTATACCGTCCTGGACGCGCTGATGGACCGGTATCCAACGACAGGAGTGGGCATCAGGGGTTCTATATTTGACGAATACGCCTCCAAAGCAACAAAAGACTCCCTGTATGGCGTGATTAACAGTTCCAGCTTCCCCCCCAGTGTAATCATCGACCCGATTGGCATGTTCTATGTGCCCGGCGGAGAGGAGTGGACAACGCCCAGAGCCTTTAATGTCAAGAACAAGAACGGTCTGTTTACCTTCCTGGCGTTTGCAGAGAGTCCCCTGGGGTCCGAACCCTCGTTCTCCGCGGTGGGCAACATTCAGTTTACCGACGACGAGTGGCCCCGGGTCTCCAGCGTGACGCTGAACACGGAGAAGGTCACTGACACTACTTATAAGCAGCGTGTGACCATCGTCTTCACAGAGGATCTTTATTTCCGTGAGGGGAATGATCCTGTGGTGCCGGTCACCCCCACGGTAGTGGGCTCCTACACCGATAAAGAGTGGATTGCATCTTCGCTGATCGTTGAGGACGCCTATCCGTGGAGCCCTGTATCCGTAACCGGGACACCTCGGACCACCCGGCAGGTATCCTTTGAGAGGACTACCAGTTACCCGACAGGCAGTCATGTATTTACCTTCCGGGACGGCCTGTGCGACGAGTGGGAGAACCGCCCCCCGACGGGCGGCGGCTTCAACGTGACGGTGAATATCACCTATAACAAGGACACCGATACCTATGAGGCCACGCTGAGCAACATCCCGCCGCTGTGGGATGGCAGAGGAAATTGATCATTCCCTTTCGGAAGGGCGGGCGGCACCGCCCGCCCTTCCCGATTTATGCAAGAAAAAAGGAGTGTAAGGCATGAAGCATACTTTCCTGCGCAGGACCGGGGCGCTGCTGCTGGCCCTGATCTTGGCGCTCTCTCTGGCTCCCGCCGCCCTGGCGGAGGACGCCTATACCATCACGCCGGCCGCCTGGACGCTGGAGGTGGGTCAGACCGCTGAGCTGACCGCCCGGCTCAACGGCGGCGCCCTGCCCAGCGGAGTCTCCGTGGAGTGGACGGGCACGGACGCGGTGTCCATCAAAGAGAATTATGGAAACATTGTGCAAATCCAGGCGGATGCCCCCACGCCGGACGGAGAGCCGGCGCTGGTCAAGGCGGTCTTTTCCCGGGATGGGGAGGAAGTGGGCGAAGCGAAATGCAGCGTTACGGTGCGCGCCGCCAAGGTCACCGGCGTAACGCTGAACAAGACCGAGCTGTCCCTTGCCGTGGGCGGCAGGGAACAGCTGACGGCCACCGTTGTGCCCTCCACCGCGGCAAACCAGGACGTTACCTGGGACAGCACCGACACCGCGGTGGCGATGGTGACCAACGACGGCACGGTGATTGCCCGCGGAGTGGGTCCCGCCGAGATCATCGTCAAAACGGCCGACGGCGGCTATACGGCCAAGTGCGCGGTGGAGGTCAAGGAGGCCGTGGGCGTCACGGCGGTCAGCATTGACCCCGTTTTCCCGGTGGTCCAGACCATGCAGGGCAAGACGCTGTCTCTGGAGCGGGACGGACAGAAAGAGACGCTGTCTGTGACCGTCAGTCCCACGGAGGCCTCCGACAAGACAATCAACTGGGTCAGCAGCGACGAGAAGGTGGTCACCGTCAATAACAGCGGCCAGGTCACCGCCGTCAGCCCCGGCACGGCGAAGATCACGGCGGCCTCCGCCGCCAACCCCAACGCGGTGGATAACTGCGAGGCTACCGTCTCCGGCATCTCTCTGTCGGAGAGCAGTGTGGAGCTGAAAGTGGGGCAGTCCCAGTCCGTGGTGGCCACCGGCTATGGCCGGGCCAGCGGCAGGCTGGTATGGACCAGCGACGACCCCACCGTGGCCTCCGGCGCCAACGACAAGGTGGTGGGCATTGCCATCGGCACCACCACCGTCCGCGTGTCCGCTCCCGGCACCAACTATGAAAAGAGCGTCCAGGTCAAGGTGGTGGAGAACACCGTCCGCATTGACGACGCCGTCAACGCCGGAGAGGTGCTGTATTTCTCCAACCTCCTGAGCAAGCTGCACGGAGCCTCCCGTGAGGGGACCACCGGCAAGGAGAACCTGAAATCCATCAGCAACGTCACCGTCTCCCCCCGGGAGGGGATTGTCCACTACGGCTATATCTCCCCGGATACCCCGAACCACGGCGTGGGCGGCAGCGAGACATACTATGTCAGCCCCAACACCAGCAAGGGAGAGCAGTCCATCTCCGATCTGAAATATGTCCCCGCCAGCGGGTTTAACGGGACCGCTGTGATCAGCTATGTGGGCCGCAGCACCAAGGACGAGATCTTCAACGGCACCATCTATGTCACGGTGAAGGACAGCGGCGATATTATGCTCAGCACGGCCAAGGACCGGCCCCTGGATTTCACAGCCAAAGAATTTAAGGATATGTGCAAGCTGAAGACGGGGCGCAACGCAAGCTATATCACCTTCACCCAGCCCAGCGGCAGCAAGGGCGTCCTCTACTACAACTACACTCCCGGGCAGTACTCCCAGAAGGTGGACGGCGCCACGAAATACTATCTCAGCAGCACCCCCTCCCTGGAGAAGGTGACCTTCGTCCCGGCGGAGAACTTCACCGGCACGGTCAGCATCCCCTACCGCTGCACGGACACCACCGGCGGCGGCTACTCCGGTACCATGACCGTCAATGTCTACTCCGCCAGCGGCGAGAGCAGCGGCGGCGTGGAGTACACCACCGGCATCAACCAGCGGGTGAGCCTGAACGGCGGCGACTTCAACGACGCCTGCCAGGACTTCAACGACCGGACACTGAGCTACATCTATTTCGACGAGCTGCCCGCCGCCTCCCAGGGTATTTTGTACTATAACTACACCAGCGCCTCCAGCAGCCGGGTGGATACCTCCACCCGCTACAACCGCAGCAGCACCGGCAGCCGCATCTCCAACATCACCTTCGTGCCCGCCGCCAATTTCAGCGGCACCGTCACCGTGCCCTACACCGGCTACGACACGGCGGGCCAGACCTACAAGGACAATCTGGTCATCCAGGTTACCGACGCGGCGGGGACGGTCTACTACACCACCGGCGTGGGCAGTCCGGTGACCTTCCGGGCGGAGGACTTCAACGAGGCCTGCCAGCGGGCCAACAACTCCTCTTTGAACTACATCACCTTCACCCTGCCCTCCTCCAGTGTGGGCACGCTGTACCGCAATTACCGCAGCAGCAGCAACACCGGCACCCGGGTCTCCTCCTCCACGCGGTACTACCGGGGCGGGACGCCCAGCGTGTCCGACATCACCTTTGTCCCCAAGAACCGGTATGAGGGCACGGCGTCCATCTCCTTCTACGGCGTGGACGCCAGCGGAGCGGAGTTTGAGGGCACCGTCTCCATCGCCGTGGGCCAGGGCACCGGGCGGGTGGTGAGCTACTCCACCGTCAGCGGCGGCGTGGTGCGCTTCCGTGCCAGCGACTTTGACGCCGCCTGCCGCAGCGCCACAGGGGACGATCTGAACTACCTGAGCTTTGAGCTCCCCGCCAGCCGGTACGGCACGCTGTACTACCAGTACAACGCCAGCCGGGACGCCGGTACGCAGGTCACCACCTCCAGCTACTATTACCGCACGGGCGGCAGCCGCCTGCTGGACGACGTCTACTTTGCCTCCGCCAATGTCAACGGCGTGGCCTCCTTCCAGTATACCGCCAGGAGCACCGGCGGGGAGCGGTTCACCGGCACGGTGGAGATCACCATTGGAAACGCCGGTTTGGACAGCGGATACTCCAACGGCACCCGCTACATCGGCAGCTCCGCCCCCATCGCCCTGCGGACACAGGACTTTGAGGCTGCCTGCCAGTCCGCCGTGGGCGGCACGCTGTCCTATATCCGCTTTAGCAGCCTGCCCAGCGAGAGCGCGGGAAGGCTGTACATGAACTATGAGTCCCCCAGCCGCCCCGGGGCCCCCGCCACCACCACCTCCAATTACACCGCCAGCAGCGGACTGACCATCGGACAGCTGTCCTTTGTGGCCAAGGCGGGGTATCAGGGGCAGGTGAACATCCCCTATACCGGGTACAGCACCCAGGGCGGGACCTTCAGCGGCAGCGTGATCATCAACATCTCCACCGGCTACTGCGCCACACCCTTCTACGATGTGGATGCCGGCTGGGAGTGGGCGAAGCCCTCTGTGGAGTTCCTCCGCAGCGCGGGGATCTCCAACGGGTACAGCAACGGCTCCTTCCGGCCCTCCCGGTCCATCAGCCGGGGCGAGTTCACGCTGATGGTCTGCCGGGCCTTCGGCTTTGACACCAGCGCCAAGGTCTCCAGCTTTCCGGACGTGCCCGCCAGCAGCCCCTATGCCGGTGCCGTGGCCACCGCCCAGAGCATGGGCATTGTGGAGGGCAGCGGCGGCCTGACAGCGCCATCACCCGCCAGAGCGCCATGACCATCATCTGCCGTGCCATGAAGGCGGCGGGGGAAAAGGTCCCGGTCACCGGCGGCACGGTCCTGAACACATACCGGGATCAGGCCCAGATCGCCGCTCACGCCAGGGATTCTGTGGCGGCGCTGGTAAGCCTGGGCGTGGTGCGGGGCAGCAGCGATATGCGGATCAATCCCACCCGGTCGATCAGCCGGGCGGAGATGGCGGTGATTTTGCACCGTGTACTGACACTCTGAGAAGAGGGGAGAGAGATCGCGTGAGGTTTTTCAAAGGGACTCTGCGGACTGTACCGGAGAAGGCGGAGGCAGTGCCGGGAGAGCATAGGGGCCTCAAGGGGGCGCCGGAGCTCTCCTCCGGCATTCGGGTGGAGGTTTTGACCATGGAAAACCACCTGCTCTTTGTGGGGCGGATGAAGATCCTGGACGGCGGTGTTCTGGAGCTGCGGCGGGACACCGGCGACCCGCTTCCCCAGGCGCTGTACAACAGCAAGGTCAAGCTCCGGGGCTTTCAGCGGAATTCCCAGCCCTTTTGCATGAATGGGACGGTGGGCAAGAGCTCCCGGGACTTCTGGCAGGTCGAAAACCTGGAGGTTCTCCAGAACCGGGAGAACCGCAGCTTCTTCCGCCAGAACACCGAGCTGGACGCCCGCGTCATGCCCAGCGGGCACTACCGGGGCATGGGCCGGGAGCAGGCGGAGTGCAAGGTGCTGGACATCAGCGCCGGCGGCGCCCGGGTCCTGAGCCGGAATGTGTATGTGGAGGGAGACCGCTTTCAGCTGGAGACGGAGCTGCTGCCGGACGAGCGGCCCTTCTCCGTCGTCTGCCAGGTTTTGCGGGTAATCCCCAGGAGGGGCTTCAAGTACGAGTACGGATGCAGATTTGAGGGTCTGA
>OFGH01001405.1_pt1 | contig 15955 bp, 11 predicted proteins | sample 1521721 | NCBI WGS metagenome assembly OFGH01 (sample SAMEA3504132, study PRJEB24116) | mouse gut metagenome | biome: mouse gut; feature: mouse-associated habitat; material: faeces | place: Denmark | collected 2011
GCTTTCTGGCGTTTATTTTAGTATGTCTTAACCACCACTTTAAGGCTTCACACTAGTCCCCTTCCTCTGTGAGCTGAAAGAAATAATCCTCCAGCGTATCCTGCCTGCGTCCCAGACTTTCCAGACCAACGCCGTTCTCAACGAGGTATTTCGAAAGAGTTTTACCGGAAAGGTCAGAATCATAAACCCGGATAAACTCCTGATCCTCTGCAGTAAAGTTTGTAATTCCCTTCTTTTCAAGGAGGGCCGCTGCACGGGGTACGTCATCCACCTGCAGGCTGATATATTCTGTCTGGCGTTTATGGATCTCCTCAACAGGCAATTCCGCCAGAAGTTTTCCGTGCCGAAGGATCCCGATGGTATCCGCAAGCAGATCCACCTCGGAAAGAATGTGACTGGATATGAAAACAGTCGTCCCGTTTTCACGGTTTAACCGCTGGAACAGTTTTCTCATTTCCCGGATTCCTTCGGGATCCAGGGCATTGATCGGCTCATCCAGCATCAAAAATTCCGGATATGCAAGGACGGCCCTTGCGATAGCCAGCCGCTGCTTCATGCCCAGCGAAAAATGCCGAACCTGCTTTCCTCTGACCTCCTGCAAGCCAACCATTTGCAGCACTTCATCAATTCGTTCCCTGTTCGGAAAGCCCATATACTCACAGTGTAACTCCAGGTTTTGACGGGCTGTCATTTTTTCATAGAAGTACGGATTTTCAATAATGGAGCCAACCCTTTTGAATACTTCATAGCTGTGATCAGTGACCTTCTCCCCGAAGAGATGAACCTCCCCGGCATCCGGCTGTATCAGGTTCAAAACCATTTTCATCACCGTACTTTTTCCCGCCCCATTCGGGCCGACAAATCCATAAACGGCTCCTCTGGGGATATGAATATTAACATTGTCTACCACCACATTTCCCCTGTAGGATTTTCGCAGTCCCATGGTTTCCATAATGTAATCCATTTTTTCCTCCATTCCGAAGCGCTTTGCGCCGAGGACGCGGGCAGAATTTCAGAATTTTCCGAAGGAATACTCCAATTCTGCTCTGCACTCAATCATATCTATGACTTTATGATACAGTACAGACTTCTCTTTTCTCTGTCGGAATTCTAACTTTTTTCTAACTTTTACAACTTTTCATAATAATGGAGAAAATCGTTTTTTGATTCTGTATGCTGTGAACCTCCAACTCTGCCCCTGTCATTTCGCAAAGGCTTTTGGCGATCGCAAGTCCCAGGCCGCTGCCTGTTGATCCGGGGGCCGTCGTATAATCTCTTGCAAAAATCCGTTTCTGCTGCTGCGGCGTCATTCCTTTGCCGTGATCTTCTATTTCAATAACGCTTTTGTCTTTTGTTGTCGTAAGACGCAGGGCAATATATTTTCCGTCACCGCCATGCCTGATCGCATTGTCGATCAGATTCTTCAAAATGCGCTGCAGCAGGTCCCTGTCCGTATCTGCGCAGATCGGTACAGACGGCACCTGAATCTCCACTGTAAACTGCTTTTGATCAAGCAGATCATAGTAATCCAAAATGGTATCATGGCACAGCTGCGAAATATCCTCCTTCTGCAATTTCAGGGGAAGATCGCCGGAAGTGATCCTGGACATTGTGAAATAATCGCTTATCGTCGTTATCAAGGCGTCCGCTTTGCGGTCGATTTTAACAGCCATCTCATGAATATTTCCTGCACCGGGCAAATCCGCTGTCCTGGCCGCCAGCATTTCGCTGTTTCCTTTTAATACCGTAAGCGGGGTGCGGATATCATGTGAAATATTCGTCAGAACCTGTGCCATTGCTCTCTGCTCCTGCCCGAATTCCGACTTTTTTGCATAAAAATCCCGCAGCAGCGTGTTAACAGCCGCCCCTAATTTCCTGACGCAGATGTGCGCAGCGGGAAGCAGGACGAAACCGTTTTCGGAAGCGATAGAAAGTGTTGTGAGGCGGTTGCTGATATACTCGATTTCTTTTTGCAGCTTCCTGTACAGGATGCGCTGCCGGATCAGAATCAGCAGCAACACGGCCAAAAGCGCAGCAAACAGAATCCACATTTATCTCTCCTCCATCTTATAACCGATTCCCCATAAGGTTTTAATATACGTCGTTGTATCTGCCTGATCTTTTTTCAGTTTCTGACGCAGGCGGTTGATATGCGTATTCAGTACATTCTCATTGCCGAAATACGGCTCCTTCCAGATCAGTTCATAGAGACGTTCCTTTGAAAAGGCCTGCCCCGGATGGGTCGCCAGCAGATACAGAATATCAAATTCGATCGGTGTTAAATCCATAACAGCGCCCTGCCGGCTGACAGAATGGCCGGCACGGTCTATCTTCAAATCCCCGAACTTTACAACCGTATTGTCCGAAATGGCCTGATAAGTACCGGCACGCCGGATATTTGCCTTAATTCTTGCGGTAAGTTCAATCAGGGAAAAGGGCTTCACTACATAATCATCCGCCCCTAAATTCAGCCCCAGCGATTTATCCGTATCATTATCTTTCGCTGTAATGATGATTACCGGAATGGTGCTGACCTGTCTGATCGCCTTAATAACCTCCATGCCGCTAATGTCCGGCAGCATAAGGTCAATCAGGGCAAGGGAATATTCGTCAAGATTTGCGAGCTTTCGCATGGCGGTTTTTCCGTCGCTGAAAAAACACACTTCAAATTCGCCCGATAAATAGTCTTGTATCATGCTCCTGATCTCTTCATCATCTTCAACCAACAGGATCCTGTTTCGCATTGTGATCGCTCCCTTTATTTTTTTCAAATCCATTCGCCATTTTTCATTTGTTTTATGCTATACTGATAAGCGGTGGCGCTGTTTGGTAACTGCCGGCAGACCACTGTCTTCTCATCTGTGTTCCATAACAAATATAGCACATTATCATGACAAATTATATAAGAAAGGACATCTCACCCATATGAACGACTTATTGACCCGCATCAAAGACAATGTATCCAAAGTTATCATCGGCAAAGAACACGTCACCGAACTGCTTCTTTCCGCACTGGCGGCGGGAGGGCATGTTCTGCTGGAGGACGTGCCCGGGACCGGCAAGACAGTGCTGGCCAAATCACTGGCCCGCTCCATGGAGTTCTCCTTCGGACGGATTCAGTTCACACCGGACCTGCTGCCCAGCGATGTGACCGGCCTTTCTTATTTCAATCAGGAAAAAGGCGCTTTCGTCTTTAAGGAAGGCCCCGTGTTCACGAATCTGCTGCTGGCGGACGAGATCAACCGCGCCACACCCAGAACCCAGTCAAGCCTTCTGGAATGCATGGGCGAAGGGCAGGTGACCGTGGACGGTGTGACCCGCTCTCTGGGCGTTCCCTTCTTCGTGATCGCCACGCAGAACCCGGTGGAAACACTGGGCTGTTATCCCCTTCCCGAAGCACAGATGGACCGTTTCCTGATGCGGATCAGCATGGGCAGCCTGAGCGAGACACAGGAACGGCAGATGATCGACCGGTATATCAACGATCAGCCGTTAGAGACCATCGGGCCGGTCTGTACCCTCCCGGAGGTAGCGGCCCTGCAAAAAGAATGCCGTAACATCTATGTACATGAAGATCTGAGAAATTATATCGTTAATCTTGTCCAGGGAACCCGCAAATACGATGCCGGATCCGGTGATACCAACGCCCACAGCATCGCGGAAGGAGTCAGCCCCCGTGGAACGCTGGCGCTGCTCCGCGCCTCTCAGGGTTATGCCATGGTGCAGGGCAGAGATTTTGTCGCACCCGAGGATATCAAGGCAGTGGCCATTCCGGTGCTGGCGCACAGGATGATCTCGGAAGCCGCTTACACGCAGCAGAAAGAATCAGCCATCCGTGGACTGTTGAACAGCATTTCCCTGCCTACGGAAGATTGGACGCGGCCATGATCAGTTTATTTTTCTTAAGTCTGCTGCTTTTGACGTTTCTCTGGAATCGGTATTATGAAAAGCACTGGAACACCGGCCTGCTGGTCACGCTGCGCTTCCTGCAGGATTTCGTCTATGCGGGCGAACAGGCGGAAATGACCGAGCAGATCGAAAACCGCAAGAAACTGGTGCTGCCCGTGCTGGAAGTTGCTTTTCATATGGATAAAAGGCTTGCCTTCCACGACTGTGAGAACACCAGCGTCAGCGATTTTACTTACAAAAGGGATATCTTTGCCCTGCTTGGCTATCAGCGTATCACCAGGAAACTAACGCTCAACTGTACGAAACGCGGCTGTTACCGCATCGACAAATCTTACCTGACGGCTTTTTCCATGCTGCACAGGAAACGTTTCTCCATAGAGGCGCCGGCGGACACACAGCTTTATGTCTATGCCGCACGGACCAACGTCTCGGATATCCTTGTCACCTGCGAACGGCTTATGGGCAGCGTGCAGTGCGCGAAGCGTCTCTTCGAGGATCCTTTTGCCTATGCCTCGATCCGCGAATATACCGTCACCGATCCCATGAAGACGATCAACTGGAAAGCCAGCGCGAGAACAGGCGAGTTGATGGTCAACACCTTCGAATCCACTCATATGGAAAAGGTGCTGCTCTTTCTGGACGTGGAAGACAGCGGCATCCTGAAATACGAATATCTGATCGAAGACACCGTCTCCGTGACCGCCACTCTGGCGCAGAAAATGATCGCCCGCGGCATGGAAGTCGGATTGTGTACCAATATCGCGGCGGATTCCGATTCTGCGTACACCTGCCTGCCTCCCACCAGCGGCAAAAAGCAGCTCACCGACATCGAACGGCTGCTGGCGACTCACCAGTCCGACGCAGGCGTGCTTCCCCTGCCCTCCATGCTTGACAGCTTTGCAGACCGGGCGGCGGATCAGATGGAGGATGCAGTCATGATCTTCATCTCCAAAAATGCTGTGCAAAATCAGACCGCTATCGAAGCCTTTACCGGCAGGGAACAGGCCGTGTGGGTGGTTCCGTGCCCGCGTAATGAACCCTGCTGCCTGCAGACGATAGACAATATCCGTCTGATCAGCAGAGAAGTGAACGATTTCTGATCCCGGCAGCAGTTTCCGGCCGCCGTGAATCATTTATTTTATCAGAAAGGGGACAGCCGCTTTGAGAAAACTGATCAAAACAACTGCAGGATGGATCCACACCACGCTCATCCTGTCCGTTATCATACCGTTGCTCTATGTCCTGTGCGTGAGAGACCAGACCCTGGTCGGCCCGTATCTGTATCTGAAATGCCTTGTGATCGTGTTTCCTGTCGTGGTTACCGACTTTGCCGCCGAGAAATGCAGAACGCTCTTCTCCTACCTGCTTCTTTCTGTGCTGACCTTCGCCGCCACGGGAGCCGCAGGCTGGGTACTGGCCGGTTCCCTGCACGACAGTTTTCTGATGTTGGGCTACTTACTGCTGCTTCTTGGCGAGACCCTGTTTGTGATCGTCAACCGGATGATTGCGCGCCTGCAGAAAAAAAAGGACCGGGAGGCCGCTTTCGAAGCCGATCCGTCCTTTCGTCCTTACAATGATATATTAAAGGAACCTGCCTTTCCGGTGCTTTTCTATTTCGGCGGCGTTTATCTTCTGGGAGCCAATTTTAACGGCCCTTCCGTGTGCAATGACGCCCTGTTCAGCGCCATTTTATACGCCGTGACTGCATTTTTATATCACTATGTATGTGAGACCGAACGCTACCTTGCCCTGAACAGAAGAACCTGCAACCTGCCTTCCCGGCGCATCTATGGAATCGGGAGCGGTATGCTGGCGATCTATCTGGCGCTGCTCATGGTGCTGGCGCTGTCTTCCCTGTTTACCGTTTCGCTGCGGCACTACCGCGATCTTCGGGATCTGAAAACCAATATCGAAATGGACTTTACCGAAACCGCACTGCCCTCTCTCACAGAGAACATGGGCGAAAATCCCATGGCCGCTCTTATAGGAGATCCGGAAGACATCAAACCTGCTCCCTGGTGGCTGGACTATATATTCTACGGCCTTACGACTCTGATCTTTGTGCTGCTGGCCCTGGCGCTGGTCAAAAAGGTGCTCGCCGTTTTTCAGGATTTCCGCATCACAAATGACGAAAACGGGGATATTGTCGAAGAACTGCACGATACGGAGGATGAAGTGAAAATTACGGCACCCGCCCGCCGCCACAGGCTGTCCGAGCGGGAGCGCATCCGCAGAGAGTACCGCCGGGTAATCCGCCGCCACCGTAAGGACCAACCCGCCGATCACGAATCCCCTGCCGAAATTGAGCAGGAAGCCGGCATAGCGCAGACCGAAGAAGGCATGGCACTCCACGCCAGATACGAAACGGCCCGCTATGGACGTGTGCCGGAAGCCTCCCGCTGACCCGGCTCTTCCTGTTCTATCCGGATCAGGAACTTCAGCACATAATCCCGCTCCATCGGATAACAGTACTCTTTCGCCGTCTTCGGACCGCAGATCCCGGTGCCGATTCCCATCTGGAAGGCCGAGATCGTCACGTAAGTGCCGGTCACCGTTTCCTCTTCCCGATGTCTCATCTTAAGAAGCTCTCTGTCACTGTAGGGCTTGATCCCCAGCTCGAAAGGCTGCTCGAGCGCGGTAAAAGTCACTGTCTGCCTGCCGTCGCTTAACGCTGCCCAGCGGCAGTCACAGCGATTGCCGCTCTCCTGGGGCCGGATATTCGGCTCCGTCATGTCCGACACCCTGCAGGCCGCTTCCTCGATCTGCGCCTGCTCCTTCATATCGGCGTAGGATTCTCCGTTTCTTGCCAGATAGCGCACCTGCCCAAAGCTGTTGTCCAGCCGGAACGCCTTGCCAAACCGCGGCAGATTGCCCCTGCCCTTCTCACAGTGCAGCCTGCTTGTGACCACAAGCCCCTCCGCACTGCCTTCATAACAGTCCGTACAGAGAAATGTCTGCTTTTTACAAAGGATTCTTGTAATGACTGTGATGCGGTTTTCCTCCCGTTCCACGGACAGCACATCCTCCTGCTGCTCCAGAAAATCCTCCATACAGTTGTGCAGAGAGAAGTTAAAATCATTGTCCGTGGGAGCACGGAACAGGATCGTATAGGGATCCGCGGTTTCCAGACAGCCAGCTGCCAGCTGTATCACCGGCCGGCCGCCGTTTATGGCAAATCCTCCTGTTTTCAGCGCAGTATCCGCAGCCATGTCCGCACCGTTCTCAGTCTGTCCACCTGTCGCCAGAGCCGACGCAGGTTCCACGCATCCGGCATCCTCCGGCACCGCAGCGATCTTTTCCTCCAAAACGATCTGTTCTCTCGCCGCTTCCCTGTCAGCGCCGTCTTTCGTATCTATGGTCACGATCGTCAGCATCAGGTCTTTCCCCGCTGCTCTTGCCGCCTCTCTATGCGGTTTCGTATCCAGCACGATCTCCTCTCTCGAAAGCGGCCCGGCCTCCGGCGCCAGCGTCATTTCGCTGCCGTCGCTCCATCTGCACACCAGCCGGTAACGGCTTCCCGCCGAAAAGGCCGTCGTATTAAAAATCTCGAACCGGTCTCCGCCCAGATGCCGCATCCTGATCGGACGATATATAAACCGCATGATCCTGGCCCCGGTAGACGGGCTACGGTCCGGATAAAACATGCCGTCCACACAGAAATTGCCGTCATGCTCCCACTCCCCGTGGTCACCGCCATAGGTATAAGTGCCGTCCGCGTGACGTACCGCATGATCAACCATCTCCCACACACAGCCGCCCATCAGATTGTCGTATGCATAGATTTCCTTCCAATACCCTTCCGCGTTTCCCGGTCCTACCCCCATGGCGTGCGCATATTCACAGAGAAAATAGGGCCTGTCGCACAGTTCCCGTACCCGGTAAGTCTTCTCACCGATGGCATGCACCCTTTTGATCGGCGGATACATCTCGCTCCCCACATCGTAAGCCTTTTTCTTCGTGTGGACTGCACTCTCATAGTGCACCGGCAGGTCCGTATGCTTTTTCAGATAGGCATACATCCGGTCCGTATTATAAATACCGCCCGCCTCATTCCCCAGGCTCCACAGAATTACGGACACATGAGTCTTGTCACGCTGGTACAGCCGTCTCGCCCGGTCCACGTAATGCCTCGCCCACGCCGGATCGTTGCTGATGCGGTTGTAATCCGGCGGAAGCCTGTGCGACATGGTACCGTGCGTCTCCAGATCCGCCTCATCCACCACATAGATGCCCAGTTCGTCGCACAGCTCCAGCAGATACGGATCCGGCGGATAGTGGGAAGTGCGCACCGTATCAATATTATATTCCTTACAGAGCTTCATATCCCGCTCGATCTCTTCCGGCGTCAGCGTATAACCGTTGTCACAGCTCGTATCGTGGTGATTGACGCCGTGCAGCTTCACTTTACGGTCATTCAGATAAAAAACGGCGCCCCGGATCGTCACATCCTTAAAGCCCGCCCGTATCTTCACACAGCTGCCGGGCACTTCATAGTACAGATCGTACAGCACCGGCGACTCCGCATTCCATTCCGCTGCCGGCAGATCCTCGAATACCGCTTTGGCCACCCTGTTTTTCGACTGCACCGTCCGGCGTTCGGAAATACCGTTTCCTTCCAGAATAAAAGTCACTTCCCCGTCCGCATACAGCTTCGCACTGGCCGCCGCCCGGTAGCCCCGCGCTGTCTTACGTGTCTTAAAACCGATATCCCAGATGTCCCCTTTCTCGCTGATCCGCAGCAGCACATCCCGAAAGATGCCGTTATTGCGGAACATATCCTGACACTCCAGATAAGTGCCGTTACACCAGCGGCGCACCACCGCCACCAGTTCATTGGTCCCCGCATGGATATAAGAAGAAATATCGAACTCCGCCGTATTGTGGGAACCTTCCGAATAGCCCGCAAAGCTGCCGTTCACATACAGGTCGATACAGCTTGCCACCCCGAGGAAGGACAGCACATGGTTTTTCGTACAGTCCTCCACCTCAAAAAACCTGCGGTACACACCCACATAATTATACTCTTCCTCCGGCTCCTGCCACCGCGGCCCGATCCCATGATCCGAACCGATCCAGCAAAAGCTCTTCCCCACCTTCTCCGTGGTCGGAATCTCCGGCGGCTGGTATGGGAACTGGTAACGCATATTCACATAGAAAGGCTTCGCATACCCGCGAAACTGCCAGCAGGAAGGCACATCCAGCCTGTCAAACTGCATATCATCCGTGTCGATCACTTCCGGAAGCTCACCCGGCCGCGGATAAAACTTAAAGTCCCACTCGCCGTTCAGGCAGACGACCTTCGGAGAGCCGTAACGCTTCCCGGCCCCGCTCACCCTGTCCGCCTGTTCCCTGTCCGGATACGGGATAAAATAACTTCTCGGCGGAAGTTTGTTGATCTCAAATGTGTGAAAATCCTGGTAGTTCGTTGTGTTGATCCTGTACTTCATACCTCTGCCTCCTGATTCCGGCTGTAAAGCCCTGATGCTGTCCGCTCCGTTCTCACTCACTTCATACCGCCTGCGTTTATCTACCGCTTTTCTCCTATCACTTTACAACGCTTCTTATAACACGCAATACCATACCGGTAGATGGTCTTCATTCCGTCACGCACAAGAACTTCCTCATATTCTCTATCCTTAATCTGCCGCATGGCCGTTTCACACGCGGCATCAAAAGCTGCATTTTCTGCGTACTTTAATTCTATGACAATACCGGTTTCTCCGGATGCAGTTTCTATCAGAATATCACTGTAGCCTTCTCCGGATTCCGCATTAGACCGGACTGTCCAGCCGTGCATGTTCCCCAAAAGTCCAAGCAGAAGACCATGATAGAAGTTTTCTTTCATGCCTTTTGGGGCATTCGTATCCCGAATACTGATCGTCTTCTGCAGATACCCATTGAAGCCCCTCTCGATAGCAGTCACATCATTCTTCTGAAATGCCAGGCAGAAATTTTCCAGCATTCCCACATCTCTTAGCGTTTCTTCTTTAAACCACTTGCGGATCTGCTGTACAAAGATCCACCTTATCTCCTTATTGGGAATCAAAAGCTCCGTCATGCCGTCCGCCTCTGTCCCACGTTTCGTCAGATAACCTGTCATAAAAAGGATACTCCACAGATGATCCAGATCTGCATCCAAATCCCTGTAAGTCAATTCCTGATGTATCTCCTTTTGAATACTGCCGCCGCTGATCAACTGCTCAATCTCATTTCTGGCAGCCGGATTCGCTTTCTTTACAAAGTTTCTGATAATATCGTTGCTGCTTGTATTCACCCAGTAATTCTGCGGCACCGCTGTATTTCCATCCCGAAGATCATCGCAGTAATTGATCACATCCCATGGGCAGTATATATCTGCATCTCCAAACTGATAGCCGTCATACCATTCCTTAATGAGGTCATATTTCTCCATAAATCCATAGTAATCCAACATCCTTCGAACTTCTTCATCCGTAAAACCAAAATACTCGTGATAACGTACATCTTTCACCGTATACACTTTAAAATTATTCAGTCCTGTAAAGATACTTTCTTTCGATACTCTCAGGCATCCCGTAAGAACTGCACAATACAGGCTGCTGTTCGTCTTAAGCGCCTGCCCAAACAGTCCCCCGACAAACTTCACCATGGCATCATAATAGCCGGCCCGATATGCCTGATCGAGAGGCACATCATATTCATCGATCAAAATGATCGCTTTCTGTCCAAAATGCTTATATAACAGCTGCGACAGGATTAACAGACTGCTCTTGAGAAGCGCATCTGCCATCGAAAAAACACCTTTTTCATTTAATTCGATCAACTTTCTGTACTGTTGGCGCTCCGTTTCCGATAAACGGCCGCTTTCCGCCAGAAATGAAAAACAGGCCGCCTCTCTTCCGATGATATCGCAGAACATCCCTCTCGCCTCTTCAAAATTATCCCCTGCCGCCGCTTTCAGACTGATGGAAATGACCGGAAACTTTCCCATGTACTTATCACAGAGTTCCTTTTCCTCAGCAATTGCAAGTCCATCAAAAAGCGTCCTGTCACATCCCAATCTGAAAAAACATTTTAACATGCTCATGTTCAAAGTCTTCCCAAACCTTCGCGGCCGTGTAAATAAATTGACATAGGCACGATTTTTTAAAATACCTTTGATCAGTCCCGTTTTATCAATATAATAAAGATTTTCCCGCCGGATCGTCTCAAAATCCTCAATACCCACCGGCAGCGCCGTTTCCGCTGTCATAAATATGGTTCCTTCCTGCAAAGTCTTATGCTTAACTGTTACCCTTGATCTACCTGCTTATTGTTTGTCAATTTCAACTACAAAGCCTTTTTTCTTTCACTCCGAAGCGCTTTGCGCTGAGGCCCGGGCAGAATTTATTCATCCTTATACAGTATAGCACATATCCTCCGCGGAAACACATCTCAATTAATAATCACCTCGCGGCAGCCGCCAAATATCTGCAGGCAGCCACCTGGCTCGTTGCCCGCGGGAATAAACCCCGGCATGCTCAGCCCGCCGGACGGCGGACCACATAGCCATCCATATCAGGAAAGTCGAAGATTCTCACAGCAAATCGTCTATTTCTCTGTATGAATCACAACTTCCTGTACCTCACAGCCTTCCGCCGCAAATTTCACACGGATCTCGCCCGCTTCCATACCTGCGCGGATCACTGCCATCACATAGCCGTCGTAAGTCTTCCAGGTAACGCTGTCATAGCTGCCGATGGCCCGCGAATCTGCGCTGCCAAAGCCCTGCAGGGTGCCCGCGCCTTCCACGGTCACCGTAATCTCCTTCTCAGCCCGCAGATTCTCCACGCCGTCCTTGTCCGCTAACCTTACCGTCACAAAGGCCAGGTCTTCGCCATCCGCCTGCAGTGTTTCTCCTTCCACTGTCACCTGCAGCTCCACATCGGCATCTGCGGTCTTCAGCACGAAACGTCCCGTCTCTGCGCCGTCGGTATAGCTCACTGCCAGAAGCTCTCCCGGTTCGTAGGTCATCTCATAGGAAGCCGTAAACCCATTTGCCTCACCGGCCGGTTTCCTGCCCAGAGATGTGCCGTTTAAGAACAGCTCCACTTCCTCCGCCTCGCTGTAAACATCCACATTCGCCGGTTTTCCTTCATACCCCGGCCAGGTCCAGCTGGCGATATTGTCCTTTAACATCCATGCGGTCTGAGAGTGCGGCATACCGTGGCGGTCCACACGTTCTACCGCGATATACGGCTCCTTGCGCAGGCCAAAGACAATCTCCCGCAGAAAACTGATCGGTCTGCGGTAACCGATAATGTCCAAATCACCGATATAGGCCGTCCGGTCCGGATATACGCCGTTGAAATTCTGGGTGCCGTCATAATAGAAAATACCGCAGCCCGCCTCGCCCAGATAATCATAACCGGTCCACGTATAGTCACCCAGCACATGGTCATTGTTCTTCACGATATCCCAAAGCCTCACGATATCGGCAGGGAAGGTCTCCGTGCCCACCACCGGTTTGTTGGGATGCAGTTCCCTCTCCAGCACATGACGGCCGGTCAGATAATTCAACCCGATAATATCCATGCCCTGACTGGCTTCCTCGATACACTCCGTCATCAGCGGATGGCAGGCCAGAGCATCCGCCGCCGGTCCCACCATCAGCGCCATCATGCCGTTTAATGCACTTGCCCCTTCTTCCGCACGGCCTTCCTGCTCCGGCTGTCCTGCTCCCGCTGCCGGTTTAGATGCTTCGGCCGCCTTCATCAAATCCTGAATGATCGTCCCCATCCGCGGCCCCAGCGCCAGCATACCATTGATCGCATTGGTCGTGTAGCGGTAAGGATCCAGCGCATGGAACCGATTGCAGATGGCGCGGTTAAGCTGTGCTCCCCTGGCCGTCCCCAAATCCGGAATCTCATTGCCTGCAGAATACAGAACCACGCTGGGATGGTTGTAGTCTTTTCTTACCATGCGTTCCACTTCCGTATCCATGCAGTCCAGAAAATGCAGCGCGAAATCATTGGCATTCTTATGGTTCGTCCACATGTCGCTCAGCTCGTCCATGACCAACATACCGATCCTGTCGCATGCATCCAGCATAGCCTTACTCATGGGATGATGGGCGCTGCGGATACTGTTAAAACCTGCCTCCTTTAACTGGCGGCACCGTCTCTCCTCCGCCTTTTTCAGCGTCGTCGCGCCGATAATGCCGTTGTCATGATGAATACAGGTGCCCCGCAGCTTCACCTGCCTGCCGTTGATGCGCAGGCCGTGCTCCGCATCCAGTTCCAGCCTGCGGATACCAAAATGTTCTCTCGTCTCATCCAGAAGCTCTTCTCCCGCATAAATCTTCACTACGCAATCGTACAGCTGCGGCGTGTCAGGACTCCACAGCTGCGGCTTAAGCAGTGCGATCCGCTGACTGACCTGCTCCTGCGCCTCCATAAACATGGTCACGCCCACTTTATCCACGCCCACCACGGTTCCGTCACAAAGTAACGTCGTCTCCACTGTGATCTTTTCTTTCTTCCTCGTAAGATTCCGCACAGACGTACAGATCTCCACCACCGCGCTATCCTCTCCCACATCCGGCGTGGTGATCCGCACGCCGTCCGCCGGCACATGAATCCGTGAACCCACCAGCAGATTGACATTGCGGTAGATACCACTTCCCGAATACCAGCGGCTGTTCTTCTCCGCAGCGTTATCGGCAACCACTCTGATCTCATTCTCAGCACCGTACTCCAGATATTTGTCCAGCGCCACATAGAAATCCGAATAACCGTACAGGTTGCTCTGTGCCAGATTCCCGTTCACATACACCATGGCCGTAGCGTAGACTCCTTCAAACTCCAGAAGCACCGTTTTCTCCCGCCACTCCTGCGGCACGTCCAGCTTCCTGCTGTATGTATAAAGCCCGCCCGGCCAAAATCCCGTCTGCGCGCTGTTGGCCGTGTCCGGCGTCCGCTCCTCATGCACCATCGCGTCATGCGGCAGATTCACCGCCTCAAACTGCTGCCCTCCCATAAAAGCCGACATCAGTGATGCGCTCCCTCTGGCGAACTGCCAGTCTCTGTTAAAATTCTCCCGGATCATAATACCCTCTCCTCTCTACTTTTTTACAAAATGTCTGTCGATAACCGTTCAGAAACCCGCCTTTCCATTTCCGCCTTTTCATGTTATACTGTCCATACCTATTTGTGGATCCGTATCTCTTACGGTACGCTTTCCTGTATGCAGCGCAGCGCTGTAAGCAGAACTGTTGTGCAGATTACTGTTTATATCTCATTATAGGTGCATCCTTCCCGGCGCTCAATGACAGAAACCAACTGGCAGAAAGCCTGTTTGTAACCATATTCAACCTGTAGACGCCAGCTGCCGAAATGTCAAAGTGCACTGTACAAAAAAAGGAGCTTTCCATGATAAACCACCCGAAAACTCCCCGGCCGGCAGATCCGGCCGCCCCAAATACCCATATTCATATTTCAAAAAAATATCCGCCGGAGTGTTACTTCTCTCCGGAAGAACTGCAGCTTCTCAGTGATCCCTCCAATCCGCTGGTCATCAGTCAGGATCTGTCACAGTACGGGATCCAGACCCCGTTCATGATCATGCTGGAGACCTGTCGAGAACAGGACGACCTCTGTAATATGTTCCAGTTCACGCAGCATTCCTACCGCTCCACCCGGCTGGACAAAAAGGTCGTGGATTTCACGAGAAAAAGGCCCCTGCACCGGCATTCCTGCATCGAGATCATGTATGTCCTGCAGGGCTGTGTGACCAACCATGTAGAGAACCAGATCTTCACCTACGAGGCCGGAGAATGCTGTATCATGAACAAAAACATACGGCACTCCGAGGATTTCACCGGTGATTTTCAGGCCGTTTTTCTCATGATGCGGGATGACTTTATCGCGGAACTGCTGGCCGAATACTATGAGATGGCCGCCGTCGCCTCCAAACCCGACGACGCCAATCTGGTGCTGCAGCTTTTTCAGGACAGCCAGAACCAGTCCCTGCAGTTCGACAAGGTCTATCTCGACTGTTTTCCCGTCATCCCCGCCGACAGGATCCTGGAAAAGACGGCTCCGCTGTTCAACAGCATCCTGCATGAGATCATCAACCTGCAGCCCGGCTCCCTTTTTTATATCAAGGGCGCCTTCTCCCGACTGCTGCAGCTGATGACGGATCCCGGTCTGTTCAGCATCAACCGCATACACTCCGAGTCGGACAATCAGGAATATCTGTTCAGCAAGATCACCCACATCATGAAATCCAGTCACGGACGCTGCACCAGAGAAGAACTGTCCTCCCAGCTGCACTACAACGGAGAATATCTGAACCGGATCATCAAGAAGTACACCGGCAAGACCATTCTCGAATACGGGCAGTCCGTCTACCTGGAAGAGGCGCGGACCATGCTCGCCGGCACCGATAAAAGCATCTCCGCCATCATTGACGAACTGGGCTTTTCCAACAGAAGCCACTTCTATCGGCTGTTTGAAAAGGCTTACGGGCAGACGCCTCTGGACTACCGCAGGCAGTATAAGTCTGCCGGACTGTAACATATCGGGTAGGAGGCTACCCATTAGTTGAGTAGCCGACCTCCCACACCATAACGTATGCCGGCAGACTGGCAAACGGCAGTCCGGAAATAATATAATCTGCCTGCACTATTCCATGCTTATCCAGATATTCCCTCATATGCTCTGCTGAATCACGTATGATATGCATTTTTTACATCCATTGTTTTGACTGTTATTTTTATTTCTGAAACACTACATCTGCGTTTTCTAACAGGATTGCTTCTACGTGTGCCCACCGGGCACACAAAAAACGCCACACAGTCAGATACCTCATCCTGTGCAGCGTCCTAACACTACTCAATATAAACAGATGTAACTAAATCAGGTAATTCATCATCATGCCCACTGCATAATAATTACTCATATTGTATGCTCCGCCCCTGGAGTACATTCCCAGTACACTGTACGGATTCGTCGCCATACTCTCCAGTGAAGATGAACTGCTGGACGTACCAGAAAATGACTTCTGGCTGCTTCCATTAACCAGAGAA
>OFGH01001411.1_pt1 | contig 15903 bp, 12 predicted proteins | sample 1521721 | NCBI WGS metagenome assembly OFGH01 (sample SAMEA3504132, study PRJEB24116) | mouse gut metagenome | biome: mouse gut; feature: mouse-associated habitat; material: faeces | place: Denmark | collected 2011
TATGTCACAGAAGAACAGCTTTCAACTTTTTTCTAATTTAAATTGACATTTCGGGCCTAATTTATAGGTTCAATATGATGTAAGGAGCGTATTGTATTCTGGTCATAAGTACTTTAGTTTTTTAACAAAACAATTAGTTTGACTGACGTATTAGTCCTCAGGTATAAATACGCGTGATGATCGTGTAATGTTACTTGAGGACTTTTTATTTAAATAATTGAGGAGAAGTAGGATGATACAAAATTACAATGCTGGAATCACTTCATATGCGTTGTGGTTCAGTGAATTCAAATTATGTCTTTCTATGTATCAAGAAGGTAACACACTCGATGATATTAAACAGGCTAGCGATAGTAACAATATCTTTGAAATGCCATCACGTGATCGTGCTAAACGAGCATCACGAAATTTAACTAAACGTTTAAAGGCCCTCCCTGAAAATATAATTAATCAGTTTGAATTTTTGGATGTCAACAATCAAAAACTAGTAGCTTTGTTATCGATGATGTTAACTAATCGATTACTAAATGAGTTTGTGTATGAGGTTTATCGCAATGAAATTATTTTAGGAGACAGGGTTCTGGAAGAACGTGAAATGATTGAGTTCATAACTAGAAAACAGATGGAAAGTGAACAAATTGCTAAGTGGACAGATGAAACATCCAAAAGGGTTCGAGGTAGCTTAAAAACCATTTTACGTGATGCGGGGTTGTTAAAACGTGAAAAGAATATTGATATTGTCCTTCAACCATTTATTGATATTCACCTAGCTAAATTAATGAAGCAAGACTACTTAAATAAGGAGTTAACCGCATTAGGAGGGCAAAACTGATGTATAAAGAGGAGCAAGTACATTTTGAAAAATTGATACAGAAAATTCAGAAACCTGATTTTCAGCGTAATCAAGGGTTATCAAATGAAGTTGGGTATTATATTTACCCATATAATGTTGCAGATACACCTAGGGTGCGTGCAAATTTAGATGATCTTACTAAGTCTGAAACAGCAATGAAAATTAACCTAAAAGTATTTGATTTGTATGACATTATGCTGGATAGCATTCATAAATTAAAAGGGATAGCAGATGATGATCCATTTCGGATTTTAGCTGAAATGGAAAAGCAAAGTGGGATCGATCAAGTAGCTCAGCAAATTAATAACTTGATGCGGATGGATGAAAACAACAATGATGTTGTTATGTACGTACAGGACCACGTTGATAATCAGCATTGTGTGATTTTCATAACTGGTGTTGGGAAGGTTTACCCGCTGATTAGGGCGCACAAAGTGTTAAATACAATGCATCAAGTGTTGGATAAAAACCCAGTTGTGATGTTTTATCCCGGTAAGTATAATGAACAAAATTTACAAATTTTTGGTGAAGCTAACGACCAAAACTATTATCGTGCATTTTCAATCTAGTAATTAATAATTTAGGAGAAAACAATGATTATTAAAGATATTTTTGCAAAAGACATTAATCGAAATATTCGTGGGGTCATTAAGATTGGCCAAGAAGCTGAAACCATAAAAAAACAAGAGCTCGAAGAATACGTGGTAACTGATGAACTTCAGTCTCACTTTAAAAGATTCTTTTCGGCTTATGTTAATAGTATTAATCGGCCAACTGATGCAACTGGTGTTTGGATTAGCGGTTTCTTTGGATCCGGTAAATCTCATTTCCTTAAGATCTTGTCTTACCTACTAGACAATTCTATGGTGGCTGGGAAGCGGCCAATTGATTATTTCAGAGATGATAGCAAAATTAAGGATCCAGACACTATCCAGCTAATTGAACAATCAGAGCAAGTTCCGACCGATGTTGTCTTATTTAACATTGATGCTAAAGCGGATGCTAATGCAGCAGCAGATAAGTCGGCTATTCTCACTGTTTTTCTTCGAGTCTTTAATGAAAAACTGGGATATGATTCTAATCCATCTGTGGCTAATCTAGAACGTTGGCTAGATGATCATGGTCAGTATCAGGCGTTTAAGGACGCCTTTTACAAAGCTTCTGGCAGTCACTGGGTTGATGTTCGTAATAGTTTTAGTTTTATCAAAAATAGTGTTAAAGAAGCCTTAGTGCAATCCGGATCGATGACTGAAGGTAATGCTGCCGATTATTTATCTAACATGGGAAACTTCACGATTAATCCTGAAGAGTTTGCGGGAATGGTTAAGAAGTACCTTGATAAGAAGGGCAATAATCATCATATTATCTTTTTGGCCGATGAAGTAGGACAGTTCATCGGCGATAATGGGGACCGGATGTTAAACCTACAAACCATTGTCGAACAACTTCAAACACAATGTGCTGGTCAAGCATGGGTTGTAGTAACTTCCCAGCAACAAATTGATGAGGTTACTGCTAACTTTACTAATCAAAAGCGTGAAGACCTTTCAAAGATTCAGGGACGTTTTAATACAATGATTAACATGTCATCCGCTAATGCCAATGAAGTTATTCAGAAACGATTATTAACTAAGAAGCCAACGGCAAGTGATCAGTTAGCAGCGATTTTTGAAGAAAATCATTACAACATTAATAATAAGATTAATTTTAGTGATCAGGTCAGTCGTAAGAAATATGCAGACGATAATGACTTTATTACGAATTATCCGTTCATTCCCTATCAGTTTGACCTTCTTAAGGATGTATTAGGAGCAGTCAGAAAACATGGGGCAGAAGGTAAGCATATGTCAGATGGCGAGCGTTCTTTGCTTGCTACTTTTCAGGCAGCAACAGTTACCTATGAAGATGATAAAGTTGGTCGCTTAGTGCCCTTTTCTGCTTTTTTTAGGGGAATGTATGAATTCTTAAGTCATGATCATCAAGTAGTATTTACCAATGCTGAGAGTAACGATGCCGTTTGCCCAAATGGTAATCATGATACTTTAGCTATGCAAGTTCTTGAAATTCTGTTCATGGTTAAATATCTTGATAATTTCCCCGCAACATTAGAAAATATTACCACGTTATTGATTGATGGGATTTTTACTGATCGTGAAGACCTAACGTCTAAGGTAAAAAAGGCATTAGAACTTTTAATTTCTCAAAAATACGTTCAGTTGAATGTCGAAACATATGAATTTTTAACTGATAAAGAACAGGATGTCAACGAAGCAATTAATAGTTACGAAGTTGATGATACCTACATCATTAATAAGATTGGTGGATATCTAATTGGTGACAAGTACCTGAGTGATCGTTATGTGCCAAAGCATATGGGTAACCAATATGTATTTAACTTTAATATTTATATTGATGGATCGGCATACGGGAGATCTAATAATAATCAAAGTTTACGGATCGTTACGCCGTTAAACCCAGCTGGCGAAGAGCAATATCGAATGACTGCTCAGAGTGGTAGTACGGTGGTTCTTGTTCTGCCAGACAACAACAGTTACATCTCTAATTTCCGCCGTGTTGGACAAATTGAACAATACATTCAAAAGTCTGCCGGAAACCTTGATAATCAAGAAGGTGCTATCCGTTTAGGTAAAATGGATGAGCGAAAGAAACTGGAGAAAGCTGCTGATGAAGCCCTTTTAAATGATTTAAACAATTCCACAATCTACGTCATAAATGACGTTCTGGATGATAATACTGATATTACAAGCAGGTTAAATGATGCTTATCAAGAAGTTATTGATTCTAGTTACCGCAACTTGAGTTATCTGACTGCAATTAAAGATGAAAAAGACGTACTTCACCTGTTAAAAGGTACCGGTGGAGAGGCAAATACGATAATTGATGATAATCAACAAGCGGTTCAGGCAGTGATTGATTACCTGATGATGAAAACTAATCAGGGGATGCAAGCACTGTCGATGGAAAACATCCGTGATCACTTTAATGACATTCCGTTTGGCTATAATGACGAAGATATTGCTTGGTTGGTAGCGAAGGCATTTAAAGACGGTAAGGTTAAATTAGCATTTAATAATGCTCCGATTTCTATTGGCGATGCGGTTAATAATGCTCAATTAATTACTAGCTACTTAACGAAAAAACAGCAAGTAAGAAAGTTGACCTTGCAAATTGTCCGGGAAGTTTCAGAAAAACAGAGGAAAGCTGCACGTGATTTTGTGAAGGATATTTTACAAAGGCGTAGCATTCTTGCCGATAATAATTCGACTGAGCAGTTGGCAGCTAAAATTGTTACCACTACTGAAGAAAAAATCAATGAACTAAATGACTTCGATGCCTTCCCTCAGGGCCCAGGAAAAGCCTTAATCGATCAAGGAGTAGAATTGTTAGATCCAATCGCTAATTCAGGCAATAATAGTGAACGAACATATGGCTTGATTGATAAACACTTAGATGAGTTAGAAGATTGGTTAGAAGACATGGATGATAATGGTATCTCTGATTTCTATCATTCTGATACTCAGAAATCGGTTTGGCGGAGATCGTTGGACTACATGGATAGATATAACCTAGCAAAGGGATTTATTGATTCTGATAATGCTGTTCATAAAACTGCACAAACCATTAAGGAAAGCCTTAAGAAGCAAAATATTAGTCGGGTCATTCCTCAACTAGAAGCCTTGAATCAAGATTTTGCTACCCAATTTAATGATTTAGTTGATGAGTTGTATCGTCAATACCAGGACAAGAGTGAAAATTACTCGCAATTGCTGAAACAACGTTTAGCAGACGCTAATTTTCCAGAGCAAACTGCTAACAAACTTCAGCAGCGGATTCAGGATAGAATTACAAGAGATAATCAAATTGCTGAGCGAAAGAGTAATGATGGCAAGTACACCGAATTAAATGATCAAATCCAGTTGCTGAGACGAGATGCGGACCAATTACAACGGGAAATTGACGAAACTAGTCAACGAATTGCTCGAGATTTACGCCGTAAGCAAGAATTGGCAGAACAAGCAACGGAATATGATTCTAATGAGCGGCCTCATCCGGTTAAAAGCATCCCCCATGAAGTAGTTCATACTAAACGGGTAAAGACAATTAAGATTAGTGATCTTGAAGGACAAGCATGGCGAATTACTAGTGATAGTGATTTGGATAGCTATATTAACCAGTTGAAGCAGTCCTTACAACGTGAAATAGATTTAAACGATATTGTGAATGTTGATTTTAAGTAGGGTAGAAAATGGATAAGACAAAGATAAAGAATTTTGCTGTTAATGCACGTAAAGAATTAATAGATAGTGTTCGGCAACGATTGGCAAACTTTGGGATTGATAAAACAGGAATAGCCGATGAGCTACCAATTTCCACCGCAGCTGTTAAGTATTATACTAATGAACACTTCCCATTAAAGGGGAAGGCGATTGACTGGCGTAAGCAAATAGTTAGTCGAATTAAACAGGATGCCAACCAGGAATGGGATGAAAAACTGAATCAATTTATCGATGAAGTTGCTTATACCTGGTTCAACCGGATTATTGCCATCCGTTTTATGGAGGTAAATGATTACCTACCTAGTAGGACACGAGTTCTTTCAAGTGAAGAGGGCAGAATAGAGCCCGATATGATAACCCATGCTCTGGAAATTGAGGATGATTTGGGTGGCTATAGTGATAAAGAACGTACGCAGATTACAGATGCTCTAATGAGTCATAATCCTACTCAATTGGATAAGGTATTCGGGATGCTGTTTATCAAGCAGACAGATGAATTATCGAATTTGCTACCAGGATTGTTTGAAAAAACTTCTGACTATATGAAATTATTGTTTGTACCTAACTACAGCAATGGAGTCATTAAAGAACTAGTTGATGAAATTCCAGAAGAAGACTTTGATGTATCAAAGTCTGGCCAGGTGTCCATTATTGGCTGGTTATACCAATACTATATTTCTGAATTGCACGATCAGGTCGTTAACATTACAGGAAAAAAAGCGGTAAAAAAGGTCGATATTCCTGCAGCTACTCAGTTATTTACAACAGACTGGGTAGTCAAATACATGGTTGATAATTCCCTTGGCAAGTACTATTTAGAACGTCATCCCCAAAGTAGCATTAAAGGTGATCTTAAATACTTATTGCCTGCAAAAATGGAATTGGTGCAGGACGGCAAGCAGCTTAGTGAGTACAAGTTCCTGGATAATGCCATGGGTTCAGGCCATGTTTTAATATATGCCTTTGACGTGTTTATGAAAATGTATCAAGAGGAGGGCTACTCCTCTCGTGAGGCGGTTTGTCTTATTCTTGAGAATAATCTGTATGGCTTTGAAATTGACAAGCGAGCTTACCAGCTGGCCTATTTTGCTATAATGATGAAAGCCCGGCAGTATGACCGACGAATATTTAAGCGAGATATTCATCCCAATCTATACCTCTTTAAGGATTTAGTATTGCCAAATGCATTCTATGATAGGTTGCCACAACAGATTGCTGACGAATTAAAAGAAACTATGGCGGATTTTTCTAATGCAACTGAATATGGGTCAATTATGCAGATTAACAGTCATCATGATTGGGATAAATTAATGGCAACAGTAAATTCAATTGAACCGGTTGAAGGCTTGGATATTGATGGTATTAATAGGGCCAAGGATAATGCCTTACAAGCACTTAATTTGATGAAGTTACTGACTTCTAAGTATGAAGTAGTAGTAACGAATCCACCATACCTAAATAAATTTGATAAAACACTTAAGAAGTACCTAAATAATCATTATCATGATTATTCTAAAGATTTATTTGCAGTATTCGTGTACCATAATCAAGAATTATTATCTGATAGTGGGTATGCTGGCTTTATGACACCGTTTGTATGGATGTTTATTAAGACATATGAGCCCCTTAGAAGGATAATTATTAATCATGTTAAAATAGATAGCTTGATCTAAATGGAGTACTCTGCGTATGAAGAGGCTACAGTTCCAATTGATAGCTTTGTTCTAAAGAAAACACATGAAGATACTATCGGCACCTACATTCGTTTATCCAATTTTAAAGGAGGAATGGATGTACAAAGAGACAAGGTTATTAAAGCTATTGATAATCCTAACAGTGATTATCTATACCATACTGATCAGGATAACTTTAATAAGATCCCCGGTTCTCCAATAGCGTATTGGGCTCCTCAAGCAGTAATTAATGACTTTGAAAAGGGTAAACCATTAGGACAGCTTGTTGATGCTAAAGTAGGCCTTCAAACAGGTAATAATAAGCGTTTCTTACGCTACTGGTATGAAGTTGATTTTAATAATATCTTTTTTGATACTCATAATACCGCAGAAGCTAAGCAGTCTGGGAAAAAATGGTTCCCATATAATAAGGGCGGCTCTTACCGTAAATGGTATGGGAACTATGACTATGTGGTAAATTGGCAGAATGATGGCTATGAGATCAAGCACTTCACTTGGACTAATGGCAAGCAAAGATCTGTAGTTCGAAATCCAGAATATTACTTCAAGGAAGCAGTTACATGGTCGGATGTAAATAGTGGGCGTTTCTCATTAAGGTACCGTGAACCAGGAAGCATTCATGATGTTAAGGGCATGTCGGCTTTTAGTGAAGATCATGATAAACTTTTATATTTACTGGGACTGCTTAATACAAAAATTGGTAATTATGTTTTTAAGATGATCAACCCGACGATCAGCTTGCAAATCGGTAACTTTGTGGTTTTCCCTGTGTTAAATTCTTCCAGGGAAATTACATCTAAGGTATCTAACAACATATTAATGGAGAAGCAGGATTGGAATAATCATGAAGAAGCATGGGGATTCAATAGTAATCCATTAATTGGGCTGTCAACAACATTACAAGAAAGTTATAAGCAATTTGTGAGTGATTTAAACGATAAAAGACGTCAGGTTAAGTCGAATGAGACTGACCTCAATCGTTTTTTTATCAAACTATACGGTCTAAGTAATGAATTAGATGCATCCGTTGAAGACACCAGTTTATCGATGGAAAATCCTCAAGATGATAATCATCGTGAATTGACGGTAAAGAGGTTACTGTCCTATTTTATTGGCTGCGTATTTGGACGTTACTCTTTAGATAAACCGGGATTAGTGTATGCAGGCGGTGACTGGAATGGATCGGCATACACTAGCTTTAAGCCTAACCAGGATAATCTAATCTTGCTAACAGATCGTGATTACTTTGGGGATGATCGAGATATTATTAACCGCTTGAAGGAATTTCTACGTATTACCTTTGCCTCTTCGTCCTTAAACGATAATCTACATTTTATTGCCAAAACACTTGATCCTAAAAAGTCTGAACGAGGTGAAAGTGATGAGCAGATTATTCGTAACTATTTCCTCAATGATTTTTATAAGGATCATGATAAAACGTATCATAAGCGGCCTATTTACTGGCAGTTTAATAGCGGTCGTAACGATGGGTTTAAGGCCTTGATGTACTTACATCGATATAATAAAGACGAATTGGCAATGGTTCGTAACTACTTACACGACTTGCAAGCTGCATATAGTAACACCATTAAATTTAACGATGAACAGGAAACGAAGTCCTCGACAGCACGCGAGAAGAATCAGTATCGTAAAGATACAGTTAAGCTAAATAAAAAGGTAACTGAGGTTATTAAATATGATGAAGCACTTCAACACCAAGCGTTAGCTCAGGTTTCCATTGACCTAGATGATGGTGTTGTTGTTAACCATGCTAAGGTTCAAGGGAACGAAGAATTGTTCTCTAAATTGTAGAACATTGTTAAATTAATTGAACAAACAGAGGATGGGGTCTAACATCTCCGGCTTTAATAGTGCACTCGGCAATATGTCTTCGCTGGTATCCGCAAGGGCTACTGGCGAACTATACACAGTAAGACTTTGAGCTATTCTCTAACTAATAGAAAACTGGAACGTCTTGGACATATTTATGGATATCTGTCAACTGGTATGGTTGACTAAAAATACTTCCTATGAAAATGTAGGGGGTATTTTTTATGAAAAAATACAATCGATTCTTAAAAAGAAAAATTTTTGATTGGCAAGACCATAACAAGTTCGTTTTAGAGTTTTGATTTTGCGATTGATGCCCTCTAAAGGTCCGTTAGAGTAGTCAAACTTTGCGCTATTTAAGACATATTTCATATTATGACGTAAGGTTTGAATAGCTGTATCCATTTCTGTATTTGTTTTTTGGTAGTCTAAAATGGTGGACGCTAGTAATTCACTATTGCGCTCGTTTAGGGCTTTCGTGATATCTTGGTAAGTTTGGTATACTTCAGCGAACTTAGAAAATTTGCTAGTAATGAGATCAACAGTATTTTGGCGAGTCATATATTGCTTAGCGCCGCGCAGAAAAACTACTTTTTCTGGCTGAAGATCTTCAGCTTTTTTATGAAATAGTTTCCAATGTGATTTCATAATTTTATATTCTCGACTATGTTTATCGAGGTTTTTAAGAATAGAAACACGATAATTATCTAAAGCTCGGCCCGCTAATTGCACAAGGTGAAAGCGATCAATAATGTTGGCATTAGGGAAAAGGCGATAGATAAAGCTTTGATATTGAGCATTTAAATCAATTACAACTGATTGAACGCATTCGCGTTCGGCCTTTGAATAACGATTTTCAAAATAATCAACAATGGTGGGGGATAGACGGTCCTGTAACTTTGTGACAATTTGGTGAGTTTCAGCATCGCAACAAATAAAGGACATCACAGACTTAGTTGAACGAAATTCGTCAAAACGTAGATGCTTAGGCAACTTAGCCACACGGTAGTGTGGTTCCATGCGCTCTAAAATTGTACGACGAACACTGCTAGGAGAGCAGTGACACATTTCAGCAATCAGCTGACCAGTAGGCCCTTTACGAGCTAAAAGCATGATTTGATTTTTGAGATCACTAGATAGGGTTTGATTTTCTTTGGTTAAATTAGTAACAGCTCCAAAAGTAGTGTGACATAATTTGCATTTATAGCGTTGTTTATGAAGTTCTAGTTCATATCTTCTCCCGTTTAAACTAGCAAGTCGTACATGAGTTTTGCGAAAGCCATCCTTATTAACTGTGGGAAAACCACAGTTACGACAACGACTAATCGGATAAGAAAGCGTAGCTTTTATTAGGGTTATATACTCGTTAACAGAATTATTGTTGTGTTCGACCTCTTCAACAGAAATAACTTTAATATTTTTATCTTTAATTCCAAGAATATTTAGGATAGAATCATTATGGGACATTTGTTTAACTTTCCTTCATGATTTTTGTGGTGAATTGATTGTATAACGAGGGGACAGCAAATGTCCTCTTTTTGTATAAAGAAGCTAGTATAAAATTTTTATCCATAAGTTGCTTATGTCGTAGCTAATAATTTTAGCCGCTAGCATATAAAGTATGAAGAATTATATATAAGTTACGAGATAATAAAGAAAATTTGTCATACAATAAGGCGAGAAAGGGGTTACAATATAATTGTAAGATAAATTTGTTGGTTTTATATAGGGAGGAATGTTCTTATGTTAAAAAGATTTAAACTATATAAAAGTGGTAAGCTTTGGATAAGAGGATTAGTTCTAATGACTGCTGTAGGATTTGGAACGATTATTGGATTCGTTAATACTACATTCGCGGATGATTCTAATAATGTGGGTTTAAATCAAGACGAGATAGCACAACAAAGTTCAACCTCTATATCGGGGGTATCTACAACTAAAGTTAAAGCGGAAGATGATTCTAACTTTAACACTAGCTCTAACTCCTTAAATGCTCAAGCTACTGAAAAATTAACACCTGATTCTGTGCAATCTAATCAGCAAAACATTAATAAAAATGGTTGGCAAAAAAATAGTGAAGGTCAAATAATATATTATCAAAATGATAAGCCTCTTAGTGGGCGACAATATTCCTATTTGCCTACAATACCAAATACAAATGTTCAAGGAACAAATAATTGGTATTTGACTGATAATGGGGTAGTTCAGGCCGGTTTTCAAGCTTGGGCGGGCTCGCATTACTATTTTGATCCGTCCACATATTTAAGAGTAGATAACGATTATCGTACAATTGGAGATGGGTCTACAGGTTATTTATTAGGTAGTAATGGTCAAGCATTAAGTGGAGTTCAAAAATGGGCTGGAACTTATTATTATTTTGATCCAACAACTTATTTAAAACAGAATGACGTATATGCTACTTCTCAATGGGGAATGAAATATATGTTTGGCAAAGATGGCCGAATAGTTACAGGGTTATATAAGTGGGATAAAAATGGTCAAGTATATTATTTCGATCCAACTACCTATTTAGCAGTTACTAATAATTACATTCTTGCTAATGATGGACATTGGTATCTATTTACAGCTGACGGAACAGCCGCAAGCGGAGTTCAAAGGTGGGCAGGCACTTATTACTATTTTGATCCGGTAACTCACCTTCGAGTTGATGATGACTATGTAACTTCTCAATGGGGAATGAAATACATGTTTGGCAAAGATGGCCGAATAGTTACAGGGTTATACAAGTGGGATAAAAATGGTCAAGTATATTATTTTGATCCAACTACCTATTTAGCAGTAACAAATAAATATATGCAGGCTAATGATGGACACTGGTATCTGTTTACTGCAGATGGGACTGCAGCTAGTGGTGTTCAAAAACTGGGTGATACTTATTACTATTTTGATCCACAAACTCACCAACGTGTAGATAATAATTATGTTCAATCGCAATGGGGTGACTGGTATATGTTTGGCAAAGATGGCCGAATAGTTACCGGAGAGAAAGAATGGTATGGACACTACTACTACTTTGACCCTATTACCTATTTGAAAGTTACTAATAAATGGGTTAATGGTAAATACTACAAGTCAGATGGAACTCGAGCACAAAATGAAACAATAAGTATTAATGGACAAAATTATTCTTTTGATAATAATGGTAATGTTGTTTCGAATCGTGCTTCCCAGGTAGTTGCTATTGCTCGGCAGCAACTTGATAAACCGTATGTATGGGGTGCAACTGGACCGAATTCCTTTGATTGTTCAGGTTTAGTGCAATATGTATATCGTCAAATAGGTGTAAACTTACCAAGAACCACTTATCAACAAGAATATCAAGGCACAGCAGTAAGTCTTAATGCTCTTCAACCAGGTGATTTATTATTCTGGGGTAGTTACGGTAGTGCTTACCATGTTGCAATCTATATTGGTAATGGCGATTTTATCCAAGCACCTCAACCAGGTGAACGGGTAAAAATAACCAATATGAGCTATTATCATCCGGATTTTGCTAGACGAATTCTTTAAAAATCAATAATATTAAAAACTTCCTCCTCAGCCGAGCAGGAAGTTTTTTCTTTTACCCTCTTGCCAAATCTCACATTTACATATATACTTAGTTGCATAAGTAATGAAGTGTTGAACGAAAAGGAGGTGCACTTATGAATTTCGACTTTAATGACTCAACGCCGCTTTATCAGCAAATTGCCGACCAGCTTGAAGAGATGATTTTCTCAGGGGGCTTTGATGAAGGTTCGCAGGTACCATCAACGACCCAGCTTTCTCAGCAATTGCATATCAATCCTGCGACAGTCCTTAAGGGGATGAATATTTTAGTTAATAAAGACCTCTTAGAAAAGCGACGTGGGCTCGGGATGTTTGTAAAAAAAGGTGCACAACAAAAAATTATGGAACAACGTAAAGAAAGTTTTTATAACGACTATGTAAAGAGTTTACTAGTTGAAGCAGGTAAGCTCGGGATTACCAAGCAGCATTTATTAGACTTAATCGAACGAGGTGAGAATGATGGATCAATTAATAGTTAAAAACATTGTTAAAAAGTATCGTCGCCAAACAGTATTGGATAATATTTCATTTACCCTAGAACCCGCTAAAATTTATGGTCTCCTTGGCCGGAATGGGGCTGGGAAGACGACTCTTCTTAATATTATGAGCAACCGGCTTTTTCCAACGAGTGGGGAAGTACAAATTGGTAATGAAGATGTTAATAACAATGATGACCTCCTCAGCAAGATCTTTTTGATGAGTGAAGTTAATCTTTATCCGCGTCACATGAAGATAAGTCAAACCTTTGACTTAGCGGATGCCGCTTATAATAACTTTGACTATGACTTAGCCCACTGTCTCCTCAAGGTATTCGGCTTGAATGACCGGATGAAGATTACTAACTTATCGACGGGGCAACGGACGGCCTCCAAGCTAATCGTCGCCTTAGCAGTCAATGCCGATTATGTCCTATTAGATGAACCGATTTTAGGTTTAGATGCTACTCACCGTGATAGCTTCTATAAAGAATTAGTTAAGACTTATCAAGAACGGCCACGCACTTTTGTCTTATCAACCCACTTAATTGAAGAAATTCAACAACTAGTCGAACATGTTCTCATCATGGATCAACATCGCATCATTATTAATGAAGATACAGAAGGTTTATTAGCTAAGGCTTATGCAATTAGTGGTCCGGAAAAAATGGTTGATGAGTATACTGCAGGCTTAAAAATTCTTAAAACAGAGATGATGGGTAATATTAAGACTGCCTACTTACTTGATCGCTTAGATGACCAGCGTGTGATTCCTGATCAAGTTAAGATTGGCCATTACGATTTGCAGCATTTATTCATTTACTTAACGAATGGGGGAGAATACTAATGGAAAATCAAAAGAGAAACCTTGTTATTTCAACCATGTTTCAACAAGCAGGTCACGCTACAGGAATTGCCTTAGGTTGGGGGCTGGGAATTGCATTAATAACCTACCTGCTTGGATTAATTATTTCAGACAACCTTGAATCTTTTTTGGTTAGCCTCCAAGCCCTTCCAAGCATTGCTTCATCAATCTTAAACGTGCTTTTAATGGCGCTTTTCCTTGTAACTCCTTACACTGACTTTAAGTGGGCAATTCAAAACGGTATTTCTCGTAAAACACTATGGCAAGGACGAATCTTATCTCTTTTCCTAATGACATTAGTAGTTTGGTTTATTGCCCAACTTGTGGGTTTAATGAATACACCGTTTGATCTTGTTTCTGCTTGGCATAGTTTATTATCGTACTTCAGCCTTTCTTTAACGATGATGGCAATTGGTAATGGTTTTGCCTTATTAAATCGTCGGTGGAAATGGATTGTAGGAATTGGGCTTCCCATGGCGTGCTTAGTATTATTGATGATGTTAGCCTATTCACTGGTTGGCTTAATCCCAGCGCTTTCTGCTAGTGGTGTCTTTAAATCAATAATTATCTCAAACGTTACTGGTTGGGTAATCTTAGTTATTTACTTAATCATCGTTTATGCTTTAGCGCGTTTCTTTAATAATAAAATTCAATTACGACGGGATTAATTAAAGTGAGTGAGAATTAGCCTTGAGCCTTGTGGCGATGCGAAGCTAGTTCCACGTTATCTTACTATTGTTTGGAAAAATAGGAGAGGTTGAGAAAAAGACTTTTGCTTTTTCTCAACCTCTCGCTTTTTTATTCATCATCTTCCGGATATTCAATTTGAATGTAGTTGCTAGTAATATACTTCTTGCGACCCACTTGGTACCAGGTAATCTCATCATTATCGTTTAATTTTCCAATTAGGGTAATTGTTTCGCCGTTTGGAATCTCTGCCACTTTATTTCCATAAGGCGCATCATAAACATTGATTGACTTATTATGGAGATAATCAACTTTGGCCTGCACATTCTTCAAGGGAATTACCGTTAAATTATTAATGAGTTTTGACTTTTCTTTCCGGATATCCTGGTTGAATGGATTATCAACAACGTGCATTTGATCATACTTAATCCATTGATCAGCGCCGATTTCATACCAAAACTGACCATTCTTAGTCGCAACCCGGTGGAAGGATTTAACCGTAATATCAGCAGGGAGAGGGGCACCGACTGGCATGCCACCAGCTGTATCAAATACCTGTGTCGGGGCATCGAGGTGGAGGTACATTTCAATCGATTGGACCTCTCCCCAATTCTGTTTTCGATAAAAAAGGTGTACAATTCGTTGCCGCATATCAAATGTTCCCTTAGTTTCACCTTCAGTTTTTACATATCGGTAATTAGGAAATTGCTTTTGTTCAATTTGGTATTCTTGACCGATGAATCCGCGTAATAATTGCGGGACGGTAAGGTTTGCTCCTGAATCAATATCATTATAGTAAACCCAGATAGGATTTCCTGTTTTAAACTTGTCAATCATTATTAACACTCCGTAACCTTAATTCTCTATTATTATAGCGCTTTTTAGTAGCTGACACGATAAAGAACGACCATATTTCTCTTGAGAATTGCGAATAGGTGATTTTTTTATTACAATAAGCCTATTCAAATTTATTTAGGAGAAGAAAAATGGCAAAAACTCGGCACCAACAAATTAGGCACAATACGACATTAGCAATCTTTATCGCAATTATTCTCTTACAAGATTTTGTCCCATTTTTTGGCAACATTCCGCTGGGGCCGCTTAGTATTACGACCCTTCATGTAACAGTCATTATTGCGGCAATTGTGTTGGGTCCCGTTGATGGCGCAATTATTGGTGGTATTTGGGGACTCCTGACTTGGGTGCGGGCATTTGTGGCACCAAGCAGTCCGCTTGCTCCCTTAGTTTTTGTTAACCCGCTTGTTTCCGTTGTCCCGCGCATTATGATTGGGATTTTAGCAGGATATACTTTTATTCTTATGTGTCGTTTGGTCAAAGCAAAATATATTGCCGCGGTAAGTGCTGCAATAGTAGGAACACTTACTAATACTGGCTTGGTATTAGGCTTTATTTATCTATTTTATCGTACTCCAGCAGTTGCGCAAACTTATGGGGTAAATGTTAATCATTTATTAATTGCTTTAGAAACAGTCATGGCGACTAATGGGCTCGCAGAATTGATATTGGCAATTATTATTGTCCCAATGGTTGCTCTTCCGGTATTGGAAGTCCGCCGTCGTTTGGAAGTAAATTGAGCGCAGTATAAAAAACGAGGCTGAATTTTTCAGCC
>OFGH01001417.1_pt1 | contig 15836 bp, 14 predicted proteins | sample 1521721 | NCBI WGS metagenome assembly OFGH01 (sample SAMEA3504132, study PRJEB24116) | mouse gut metagenome | biome: mouse gut; feature: mouse-associated habitat; material: faeces | place: Denmark | collected 2011
GTCCCTCCCGGTGATGGAGCTAACGCCCCTCACCTGGTAGCCACTTAGGGGGTCTATCGTACACCCTATTTCCAAAATTTCTTGAAAATATTTTTTAAGTACAGTCTAATAGATAACATACCAGCTAGAAGGGTGTGTTAAAGATGATAAACAGTCAGTTTGCAAAGAATATCAAGGCCCTTCGCCTTGGTCGTGGCTTGACGCAGAGACAGTTGGCTGAAGCGGTTGATGTTGATGTTTTGACTGCCGGAAATTGGGAGCGCCAAGGAAAGATGCCTCGCCAAAGAGAAACCATCCAACGCCTCTGCGATCTTTTCGATGTAAACGAAAACGATCTTTTTGGATATGCAGACGGTTTTTTCTCAAAGGCAACTGGCGTAGGATTTTCATTTGGGCTTCCCCTTGTGACCTCCTCTGAGCCTGGATTCCTCCCCCGTGGCGGCTTCGCTCATGCAGGAGAGTTTTCCGACCCCAACGACATCGAGAATGTAATGGTGGAAGTCCCCAAGTCGGTGGCGGAAAACCACCCCGAGGGCCGCGTGTACCGCGTTGAGGGCGACTGCATGAACAAGGTGTACCCCGAGGGATGCCAGGTGGTGGCCGACCCGGCCATAGAGCCCCGCAATGGCTCCGTCGTGTGTATGGCGACCGAGAGCGGCGATGTGATCATGCGGCGGATGTACCGGCTTGCAGGCCAGCTCATCCTGTCGCCGGACAGCTTCAACCCTGAGCACGAGAACATGATCTTCGACGACCCCGATGCGGCGCCCCTGACATACCTGGGCACCGTAGTTTGGTTCCAAGCTGAGAAGGAGATGGAGTAGATGACTGGCAGCAAGAAATATACGGTAGCGAAAAAACTAGCAACAGTCGCATCGCTGATCATGGTGACTATAAGTATTTTTACTTTATCAGGCTGCACTTCAAGCGAAATTGATGAGTACAAAAGCAACAGCAGCGTCCAATACTTTCTCGGAGAAGGATGGATTGAAGATGCCGACGTGCTCATACATTACGAGTACCTATCTGACTTGTCTGATCAAGAGGCAGCCCGCAAGTACCTTGACGCTAGCCATAATGTGACGGAACAAGCAACTAACCTTAATGGAATTGCGGTTGACGAGAACAGCGACCAAGGTGTGATTGAACTTCACATGAAACTCCTCGAAGGTTCCGAGGCATTGGTAAACGCCTCTACAGGATTCATGAACGCGTCAATGGGGCTTGCGGACGGACAATACGACGATTCCTCCGCAGAGTACATGGCCAAAATTCTCGAAGCGCAAGATGACATGAGCAAGGCAATCGGAGTTTTAACCGATCTACAGGAATAAGGAGGAAATAATGAAGAGAATCGCAGTAGCAGCAATACTCGCAGCAGCCATGTCCCTCGGATTAGCAAGCTGTTCGGCGCCGCAAGAGAAACTTGAGGTTTCCGGCGCTTCTATTAGCTACCCGGCTGACTGGACTGGAGATGTGCAAGATTTGAGCAACGGCAAAGTTTTGGGAGTGACAACCGAAGAGGCAAAGGCGATCACCTTTGATCTAGATGGAGAAGCCAATATCGTCGTTGCAGAAATATCGGGCAGCAACATCCCTGCAAAAGATTTCGTGGGCGCAATAGAGGCCCAAACGGCTAGCGCCAAAGAGCAAGGAGTTGACTTCGCCGTGACGACGGAAGACGACAGGGTGAAAATCTCAGCCGAAGGAGATGGTATGCATATTGCGGGCGTCGCCACCATCGCCGACGGAAACATCGCCGCCATAGCGTTGGTAACAGGCGATGAAAGCGCTTGGTCGTCGCATGGCAAGGAATTGGAGGCGGTCGCGAACAGTCTGACGAGCTAAAACACGTAGGGCGGCCACCCGACCGCCCTACGCCGACCCGCCGGCCTATCCCGGGCACCGCCCCCATGGGGCAGCGTTCCGGCGGGAACCTTTGAGCACATTATATCGGAAACCGACCTACCAGAGAGTATGCAGCCATGGCATTCACGGAAGTAGTGGGCGCATTCGCCTACATCGACAATCAGAACCTGTATATGGCAACCCACAGGGCCGATGACCCGTGGGACGTCGATATGAGGCGCTTTAGGGTGTACCTGAAAGAGAAGTACAACGTTGTCAGGGCGTACCTATTCATGGGCGCATTCGAGATTTCGCTTCAAGATATGTACCTGCGCTTTCAGGAATACGGGTACCTGCTCATCTTCCGCGAACACGGCGCCGACCTCAAGGGCAAGAAGAAAGGCAACGTCGATGTCGATCTTGTATTCGAGATGATGCGCGACAACTTCACCAGCGCCCAGATGGAGGAAGCCGTGCTCGTCTCGGGCGATGGTGACTACTTCCGCACCGTTAGCTACCTCATGGAGATGGAAAAGTTCGGACGGTTGCTGCTTCCATCCAAAAAGAACGCGTCCTCTCTTTATAAAAGGCTGCCAGAAAGCATGAAGGCATACATTGACACACCAGGAATCAAGAGCAAGATCGGAAGGAGAAAATAAAAAGGCGGTTTCGCTTAGGTATCTCTCCTTTTGCGTCCCCGCCGTCGTAACGAGGCTATATTACCAAAAAAATATGCCTTCTGTTAAAAAATTTTTGAAAATTTATTTCATTGTAAGAAAGGGAGCCCCGCCCTCCGTCGCCAAACAGATGCGAGGCTCCATGACCTTCCAGATCATGAAAGGCTGGGTGAAGTATACCATGCGAAGCGCACAGGGGTCGGTGTACCCCATGAAAGACGGGCGATGGCGCGTCCAGATCGAGCTTCCGCGCCATCCCGAAACGGGAAAACGGCAGCGCATCACGCGCATCACGCGCGGTTCCCGCAAGGATGCGGAGGCCCTTAAGATCGAGCTGCTGGCCCAAGCCGGTGCCGAGGGCATCGACAGCGCCATGACGCTCACGGAATTCTTCCATGCAGTGTTTGTGCCGAAGAAGCGCAAACTCATAGAGAAGAAAAGGTTCAAGCAGCGCAGCCTGGAAACCTACCAAGACCGGTTCCGACTTTACATAGAGAAGGAGCTGGGTCGCTTCAAGTTGCGTGAGATCGACGCTCCGAGGGTTCGGAGATTCCTTGACGGGCTGGATCGCCAGACCGTGCGCGTCGAGGCGTACAAGACCTTGAGCGCCGTGATGCAAGCCGCCGTGTACGACGGGAAGATACCGTCCAACCCCCTGGCGGCGGTGGAACCGCCCAAGCCCGACGACTACGAGCCCGAAGTCTTAGATATAGAGGACATCGAAGTGTACCTCTGGCACTTTCGGGAAACCCGAATCGAGCCGATTGTCCTGCTAGCCCTGGGCGGCGCGTTCAGGCGCGGCGAGATGGTGGCCCTTGACGCGGAGGACATCGACCTTGAGCGCGGCGAAGTGCTCATCGACGACTCGTACGTGGTGTCTCACGAGGGAACCCTCCACGAGGACACGAAGAACCGAAAGGCCCGCCGCGTCCACTTCCCGGCCTTCATCACCGAGCGCCTGCGCGAAGTGCTCCCCTCCTCCGGCCCCGTCATGCAGACGCTCAAGGGCAAGAGGATGCAGCCGAACTCCGTGCGACAGCTATACTCCCGCACTCTCGCCAAGATGCCGGAGGGCGTTCCTCGCATCAGCCTCAAAAACTTGCGGCACACCTCGCTCACGCTAGCCTACGACAGCGGAGCCGAGCTGAAAGCAATCGCCGACCGTGCCGGACACAGCGTGAGGGTGTCCGAGAAGTTCTATGTGAGGACAAAGGGGAAACGCGACCGCGATACCGCCGATAAGATCGATCAAGCGTTCGTTTCGAGGGCCTGAAACCGCTGTAATTTTCTACGTTGGCACAAGTTGGCACACGGCGGCACGCAAACCACAGCAGCCAGGAAAACAAAAAGGCCAGAGGTTTTCGACCTCTGGCCTGGTGTTTCATGCTCGCTTGAAATGGCGGGATGTACGAGACTCGAACTCGCGACCTCCGACGTGACAGGCCGGCGCTCTAACCAACTGAGCTAACACCCCCAGTGCCTTTCGGCTGGTACAGTCTAACATAGACTTTTCAAATTGGCTCAAAAAGTTTTGAATTTTCTCGAAATGGCACATTTTGGCACACGGCTACACCTTCTTCGCGTACACCTTCCCCTTGTAGTTAATGGCAATCCAGCCCATGTTCGTCTTGCCCCACGTGTCGGAGCCGTCCTTGTAGGTCTTGGTGACCGTCGGGGTAGCGCCCTTCGAGTAGCCGCCCACGCGCTTGGCGTTGATCGAGTGGCCGCCCCGGATGTTCAGGCCGGCATCGGGAAGCACCTTGTACTTGGCCGCCTTGACGGTCGCCGGCTTCGAGGCGCCGAAGGACTCGCCGCGCAGATAGGCGTTCACGGCCACGCGCACGGCCTCCGGGTCGTAGCCCTCCGCCCGCAGCTTATCGCTGCGCCCAGGGTCGTTGCCCCACTTGCCGTTCACCACCTTCTCCACGAGCGCCCTGGTGACCTCCTTGGCCGCCGGCTCCGCCGCCTGCGCCTTGCCGTATTTCGGGCGGATGCCGCCGCAGATGGTGGAGTACGCCCGGGTGCGCTCGGCCACGCGGCCGCCGGAGGTGTTGCCCTCGATGGTCTTCACCGTCTTCGCGGCCTTGTCGTTGGAGGCGACGATGCCGATGTGGTCGTCGGTTCCGTCGTCCTCCCAGTCGAAGAGCACCAGGTCGCCCGCCTTGAGGTCGGCCGCCCTGAGGGTCTGGCTGTGGTGGATGGAGGGGCAGTAGGCCCCCGGCATCCCGTCGCACTCCACGCCCGCCTTGGCGAGCACCCAGGAGGCGAACATGGCGCAGTAGGCCACGCCGTTGGCGCCAAACGCCTTGTCGCCTACAAGGTCGGCATACCAACGTCCGTATTTTGTTCCACGTTCAGGATCGTCGTATCGGCAGTATCCAACTTCGTTTTTTGCAATTTCTAGTACTTTGCTGACGGTGGTCATGTGTTCCTCCTTGTACAATATCGTTTGTTCTATTTCCTGTGAATATGGCTGGTGTGCGATGCGTTTTGAAGATTTGCGATTCCTCAGGTTCGGTCGTTTAACAGTTGTAGAGAGGGCACCGAATCAAAAGAGAAAGACGATGTGGCTCTGCCAGTGCGATTGCGGGAACTTAACCACCGTTGCAGCCTGTCACTTGAAATCCGGAAAGATACAGTCGTGCGGATGCCTGCACAAAGAAGTGACTTCAAGTAGGTGCACCAGCGTTAGCCCTGGCGACAAGTTTGGTCGTCTTACCGTTGTCGAAAGACAGACTGAAATGGGCTTAACTCCAGTCATGTGGTTGTGCACGTGCGAGTGTGGAAACCAAGTGTCGGTTTCCACAGACCATTTGCGCGACGGCCACACGAGGTCATGCGGATGCCTGCGGAATGAAGTCGTTGTCGGTCGCAGTAAAACGCATGGTCAGTCAAGCTCACGCTTATACAAAGTCTGGCGATCTATGAAGACAAGGTGCGAACTCGAATCGGATACGAACTACAAAAAGTATGGAGCGCGTGGCATATCGGTCTGCGAGGAGTGGAGAGAAAGCTTTGCGGCTTTTCGCGACTGGGCGCTTTCTAGTGGATACGACGAATCGGCTCCACGCGGCGCGTGTACGATAGACCGAATTGACAATGACGGCGACTATAGCCCAGGCAACTGTCGCTGGGTAGATGCGAAAACCCAAAACAATAATCGCCGCCCTAGATCCCATTAAGCCATCGCCACGCGCAGCACGTCGTTCGCGGTCGCCATTCTACTCGCCGTCCCTGGCGAGCGACTTGCCCAGCGCGTCCATCGTCGGCGCCAGCACCGCCATGACCGACGGCGCGACGATGCCGGTGAACCACTCGGGCATCCCCGATGCCGCCGACAGCGCGGCCGCTGCCACGCCGACGACGCCCTGGGCCACGGTGCGCTCGAACTTCGCCGCGGCGGAGTTGTCCAGCAGCCACGCGGTGAACGCCTCGGTGGCCCTGCGGATGATCGTCTTCCTGTGCATGATGTCTCCTATCTCTTGCCTGTGATTCCGTCGATGCGCTTGTGCGCGGCCTTGGTGGACTGCTCCACCGTCACCATGCGCTCGATGAGCCCGTTGTGCTTGTCCACGCGGTCGCTCAAGCGGTCGATCTTGTAGTGAAGCAGCTCGTTGCTCTTGTCGACGCGCTCAGCCAGCACCGCCGTGCTCTTGTTGTTGATAAGCGCCGCGCCGCCCACCGAGCCCGCCGCCGTGATGAGCGCCGTCACGACGCTCGCGATGATCGCCTCCAATCGGCATCACCCCCTCTCTAGCAGTCCTCGGCGCCCTCGAACTCGGGCAGCGACTTCAGCCACGCGTAGGCGCCCGCCACGTCCATCTCGCCGTCGTAGGGACAGTTCAGGTAGCGCGCGTCCACGTAGGGGCGGTTCGTCTCGTCCATTCCCAGCCTCTCGGCGGCGTGGTCGCGCTCGACCTGCCTTCCGTCCTCCGACACGTACGAGTGCACGAGCACGGTGTTCTGGTTGTTCACGTCGATGCTCAGCAGGGCGACGCGGTGGTAGTCGGTGACCACGCCGTTCGGCATGGCCATCTCTTTCCTCAGTGCCATTTCCTAAACTCCTATCACTTTCGACAGAACCCACCTGGCGTTGTTGTAGGTAACGCCGTTCTTCGTCCCCGAGTTGGTCGATGCGGCGTTGCCCGTGATCGACGTGCCCCAGATTCCCACTACCTTCCCGCCCAGATACCTGAACCCCTCGGAGAAAAGGGGGAAGTAGCAGTTCCCGTTCACCGACTTCGGTACGAAGCAGCACAGGCTGTTCGACAGCATCTGGTTCGAGGTGTTGTACGGGCACCACACCAGCACGACCCCGTTGGGCTGGGCCGATCGCGACTGGCTCAGCGTCGCCGTCTGGTTGGCGCCCATGTAGAGGCACCCCGACCACAGCACCCTGTTCGCGCTCATGTCGTTGCCGTTGGCGTTGTAGAAGGTGCCGCCGTGGAACGCCACGCTCTGCACGTCCTTCCACTTCCAGCCGGAAGTGCCGAGGACCGAGTTGGCCCCGGACGTGTCGTAGGGGATGAGGCCCAGCTTGGTGGTCCTCACCCACTCGGTGTCCGCGCCGTTCGGGTCGCGCAGGCCCCAGTAGTTGCCGGTCCCTGAGCGGGCCATGCCGGAGATGTTGTAGTTCCCCGACAGGGGGCGCTCCAGGTTGACGACTCGGGCGGTGTTGTTCCCCGCGTCGAAGTCGGCCTTGCTGATGAAGCTGAAGGCGAGTTGCTCGCGCAGGACGCCTACGCCCCAGTTGCCCCCGGCCGTCCTCATGGAGAGGGCGCCGCTGTAGGAGCCGTCTCCGGGGGCGGAGGTGACGTTGACGAGCGACCCGTCCCTGTGGCCGCCCACCCACGAGTCCGAGCGGCCGGCCCGCATGACCCTCGCGCGGGGGTCCCGGTCGAGGAGGATGTTCCCGGCGTGCGAGTCGCCCGCCACCGTGAGCGACTTCGCCATCTCCGCGGCCTCGGAGAAATTGGCATCCATGCCAACCTTAAAGCCCTCCTCCGTTGCAGCGGTACCGAAGGCGATGCCCCGACCGCCCTTAAGGAGGTCTATGGTGAAGTACGGGATGGCGATATCCAGAATGCCCTGGGCCGTCGCGAACCTATCGGCCACCGTGAACAGGGCCTCGTAGCTCACGGTCATGTCGAGGTCGCCGGCTATCACGATCGCTTCCCCGTTCGGCAGGGCCACGGGCTCGGACCAGGCGTCGCTCCCCAGCGGCCTGTAGCTCACTGTCGCCGAGCACCAGTTGTCGCCGTCGAGTGGGGGGAACGCCCACTCGGCCTCGGCCCTGGCCCACGCCGCGTCGTCTTTCGCCGTGCCGTCCTCAAGGCAGCGGAACACCGTGGCAGACGAGATGCCCGGCCGCTCGTAGGGGATACACTCGAGTTGGATGGTCTTTCTCGTGGCCACATTCAGGGTTGAGGCGACCGTGGCTTCTACCTCCACAGTTCCCGACTTGTAGATTGCGGGGGTAACTAGCACCGTCGAGTCCGAGCGCCAGCCCAGGCACTTGACAACAACCGATTCGATGTCGCCCTTCTCCACCCTCGCATTCGCCACCTCTGCCCTGATTTGGGTGAGGTTCTGCAAGATGCCATAGTCCGAACCCGGGCCGAAGCCGACGGCTGATAGGTCGAAGGAGGGCGAGGTCTCCGGGGAATCGCCGATCCTAACCTTCACCTTCACACGGTCGTCGTAGGTTTCCGACTTGACCTTGAGCGCTACCCACATATCCATCTCGTAGCTGCCGGTCCCGTCTATGTACTCCGCCACGGCATCGACGAAGCCGGCAGGGAAGGGGGTGCTCGTCCACGAAAACACCTTGGCCACGGGGACCGACCAGGAGGTGAACCGCTCGAAGACTGTTCCCCCGTTGCCGACGTAGAACTCCAGGGCACCGTCCAAGTCGGGCTCGGTGTTTACGAGCACGTAGGCGAACTTCTGGCGAAGCTGGTGCGCCGAGCTGACCATAATCACGTCGTCGACTTCAACCGAGCACGACGCCCGGGAGCCGAAATTTGCCTCCAACACCGCCATGGCTACTCACCCCTGTACCTGATCGCGAGGTTTCCGTTGGGACGCTGGTCCAGCTTCCAGCCGCCGATTGCGAGCTGCTGAACGATCTCGGCACGGGTGATGAACATCGACCTGTTGCCGATGTGCGCCACCGCCGTGCTGCCCTCAAGAAACGAAATATCGTCGTTGGTTATCATCGTAGAGAACGGGCTGCCGGCCTTTCCGATTTTGAGCCCGTCTATGGTGAATGCGAAGTACGTCAGCAGCATCTTCCACGCGTCGTCCATGCCGCCGGTCATTGCCGCCACTTCGGCGACCTTCTGCTGGAATTGCAGCGTGATGTCGGTGGCGGTCTGCTCGAAGCTGCTCTCGGCGTTGGTGATGCGGTCGCCCAAGCCCCGTATCATGGCAAGAAGCGACTCGATGTCTCCTCGGGCGGCCTCAACCGCTTCCCGGGCTTCCTGCAAGTTGCGCCCAGCCTGGGCCACGGAAGCCTCGCCCGACGCCACGGTGGCCCGCGCAGCCGCAAGCTGCTCCTCGGTGGCGTCCCCCGCCGCCTCAAGGTCGTCCAGCACCTTCCTGGCCGCCGCGAGCGATTCGCGGGCCTCTTCCAACCCGGCCTGCGCCTCGGCCTCGGCGGCCTTGAGCGCATCAAGTTCGGCCGTGGCGCCGTACAGCTTGCCCGACAGCTCGCCCAGGGCCCCGTTCACCTCGTCGCTGTTGCGCTGCCACTCCTCGCGGGAAACCTTGCTGGCGATGCCTCCGGCCGACGCCTCCACCAAAGCGCCGAGCGTTCCTCCGAGCGTGGCCGCCTCGGTCTCCACCTCGTAGGAGTCCTTCAAGCCGGCGAGCACCGTCTTTGTGGCCTCGGATATGGCGGCGGCCGCGCCGTCTGCCACCTTGCGGGCATCGTCGATGCCGTCCTTGATGGGCTGCATCTCGCCGGCCACGTCGTCGGCGGTCTTCTGGGCGTTGGCCGCAGCGGATGCGGCGTTGTCGGCCTTCGTGTTCACGTCGGCTATGAGGTCGGCGGCGGCGTTCACGTCGCCCTGCACATCCTCGATGGCCTCCTTCAGGCGCTCCGCCCGCTCCTGGGCGGCCTTGTCTATGCCGTCCGCCGTCCGCTCATCGACGGCCTTGGACGAGAGGTTGCCCGTTACCGTGGCGCGGTGGTTCGCCACGCGCACGATCACGCGGTCGCCGTCGTTCAGCTTCGTGGTGGCGGTGCAGGGCGTCATGATGGAGCCGGGGCCGTCCAGCACCACGTAGGGCACGCCCGCCACCACCTTCACGGTGGCGTACTGCTCGCCCTTGGCCGGTACGGGGTCGGTCCCCATTAGGGGCGACAGCACCCGCTTGTTCAGCATCAACGCCACACCACCTCCGTGTACTTGGCCGTCTCCCTCACAAGGCACCCCGTCTCGCAAGCTATCTCCTGCCGCGTCACGATGGCGCGGGCGTCTATCTCGGCCCGCTCGAAGCCCAGCAGCACGCAGTCGCCCACCCTCACGCCCTCAACGTAGTCGTGCTCGTAGGTGACCTCGTGCTCAACGCTGCTCAGCTCCACCAGCCTCCGCCGCGCGTAGGCGTCGGCCTCCTCCTGCGTGGGGTCCTCCAAATCGGGGCTAGTATCCCTCACTGTCACATCGCGCCCCCGGCACACGGTGGATACGGGGCTGGACGGGCTGTCGTTCTCAGCGCGGCCCACCACGCACCCCGCCTCGGTGGAGCCCACCACCTCCACCCCGTTTGGTATGCCGTACAAATCGCGGCTGTCCTCCACGTCGGGCATGAGCAGCGACGCGTTTCCGTCCGTGAACGTGTAGACCGGCTGCATGGATTCGATCTCGCGCACGGGAACCATCACGACGTCGCCCATCTCGTCCAGGCCGAACTCAAGGTCGGCCTTCGCCAGGGCGCCGGAGAGGAATTCCAGCCAGCTTTCGTCAAGCTCGGCCACGTAGGGCTCCGAGAACAGCTTGGCCCCGGTATCGACCGCGCCGATCACGGGCGCGTGGCAGTGCTCCCGCGCCGCATCGACCACCGACTTCACGATGTTGGCCCCGGCCGGGAAGTAGTAGCCCACCGGCGTGAGGTCGTCCATAAGCTCCAAGAGCGGCGAGTAGGCGTCCATATCGACGGTGCGCGACCGCCCGTCGTGGCTTGCGGCGGGGGTCTGCACCAGCCATGGGGCTCTTGCGCCCGTCGCGCACGAGGTACACGCGCACGTAGGCCTCGCCCAGGTCCTCGGCGCCCTTCATGGTCGCGTTTCCCCTGATGTCCTGCGACGAGTCCCAGTTCACCGCCGCCTCGTCCATGGAATCCAACCTGCGGGCGTCGGCCCATGTGCCGGGGTCTACCTGGTAGAACTCGTAGGTGTCCCTCATGAGCCCACCACGCATTCGTCAACCCTGTCGATCTGGGACACCTCGATGGTGCCCGAGGCAACGGCGCTGTCGGCCTGCCAGTCCCACTTCACCTCGGCCATGGCCCAGTAGCCCGCGCCCATGGGCTCGTAGCAGTCGTCCATGAGGGCTTCCAGCTCGCGGATGAGGGCCACCGTCGCGGCGTCCCTGCGCGGGAAGCTGAACGACAGCGTGCAGCCGGTTCCGAGCTGGGTGCCGTAGCGGGAGGCCGGGTGGCTGCGGCCTATGAAGGGCCTGAGAACGCCGTCCTTGGCGGCCCTGTAGCCCACCTTGATGCCCTTGCCCAGCTCCAGCACCTTGCCCGAGGTGTCGGGTGCGTCCGCCGCGTCCTCCCCCACGTAGTAGCCCGCCGCGTTGCCGCCGTCCCACTGGATGACGATGCCGTTGCAGGGGATTACGCCGTCCGACACGTCCTCGTAGTCGATGCGGCCCGTGCGCTTGTCTACGGCGACCACGCGGTAGCTCTGGACGCCAAGGCTCGCATGGCGGTCCACGATGGTCACGGTGCCGTCGTTGGGCAGCCTGCGGGCGAGCTGGGTCATGGAGCCGTCCGACTCGTGGCGGTACACCGACAGCTCGATGTCGGGGGCGTAGGCGATGGGCTCGCCCTCGTCGGGGGCCTCTTCCTCCGCCTCGCCAGCCGCCCCCTCTGCCCCTTCATCCACTGGAAGCGCCACAGCGAAGGGCCGCACCTCGGCGGCGTACCTGCCGTGCTCCTCTATGGCTCCCTGCACGAAGAAGTCAAGCGGCTCGAACTCCGTGTCGATGCGCAGGGCGGCGGCGCAGTTGAGGGAGCTTGACATGGCGCAGGCGGCTATGACCTCGTAGCCCTGGCCGTCCGCGAGGGTGATGTCGCCGGCGGTGAAGGTGATGTTGAGCGGGTCGGAGGGGTTCGAGTAGTGCCCGGAGAACACCTCCTCGCCCGCCGCCACCGTGCGCTCGGTGCCGTCCGGCGCCATGACCTGGTGCTCGGCCACGGCCCGAACGGACACGTCGATGGCGACGGCCCTCTGGGTGGGAGACTCGGGGTCGATCGTCACGGAGAAGGGGTAGGCCGTCACCACGGCGGGCGCGTCCACGCGCACCGTGGGCTGCTCCCACACGCGCACCACGCGGTTCTCGCTCTTGGGGCCGAACTCGCCCGTTATGCCGGCGGTCTGGACGTTCCAGAGCACCTGCGCCCCGTCGGGGAAGGCGGATGTGTCAAGCTCGTAGGAGTCCTCCGAGCCCAGCGTCACCACGCGGTCGCCCGTCCCGGGGTTGTAGGTGAGCCTGGCGGCGGTCTGGTCGCTGCCGTCGGCCGTGTTGTGCTTCCAGCACAGGGCCACCTTCTCGCCCTTCACGGCGTTCATGGAGCTTGACCACACGGTGGGGGCCGTGGGAGGCTTGCCCAGCAGCAGCGCGTCTGACAGGGGCGACCAGTCGGAGTGGCCCGTGGAGTTGACCGCGCGGACGCGGAAGAACCACGCCCTGGCCTGCTCAAGGTCGGCGAACGGGATGCTCGTCACGCCCTCGGTGCTGGCGGTCTGGGACTGGTCGGTGCCGAACGCCCCCTTGTCGTCGGAATACTCGACCTCGTAGGTCTCGGCCCCGGCGCACTTGCCCCAGCTGACCACCGCGCCCTCGCCATGGGCCTTGGCCGTGGGCTTTCCAGGCGCCACGGGCTTGGTCTTGACCGCCGGGGATTTGGGTGACCAGCCCGACACCTCGTGGTCGGCGTTGTAGGTGTTCTGGATGCGGCACTGGGCCGTGTACGTGCGGCCGGCCACCCCCGACTCCACGAAGGTGTGCTCGTCGTCCACCTGGCGGTAGTCGGTGCTCCGAACCTTCGCGGCGTCGGGCCACTGGATGGTCTTGCTTCCCCCGCCCCAGGAAAGCAGCAGGAAGTACACGGCCGTGTAGGGGTCGTTCGACTTGCACTTCACCGTGAGGGTGGTGCCGTCGTCGCCCACCGACAGCTGCGGGGCGTCGGGCGCCTGGGGGTTGTGGACGGCGCCGGTGTTGGCGGCCTCCTTCTGGTGTATCTCCTTGCCCGAGTACCACGCGTGCTTCTTATCGTCGTACTTGCCCTTCTGCACCTTCCCCTTGCTGTCCTTCTTGGGAACGTAGTCGGTGAAGTCCTTGGAGATCGGCTTGACGTAGCACCAGATGCCCGTGGCGCCCTCGGTGATGGAGAGCGTGGCGTTCCTCTGCTCCTGCGTGGACTTGCTGCTCGTGACGTAGCGCTTAGAGCCGTCGCGGTCGAGCACGAAGTATCGCCAGTGCACCTCGTACTTCTGGGTTCGGGAGGCCCTTGTGTAGGTGTGCGTTGCCGATGACTTGCCCTTGTCCCTGTACACCCGCGACACCTTGCCTGTGGGCGGGTTCCAGCTCGCGTAGGCCGTCCTCTTGTCGCCGCTTATGGTTACCTTGAGGCCCGATACGGTGACGTCCTTGTGGTTCTTGTTAGCCACGGCCCCTCCTAAAGTTCGATCTCTGCTCCATCCTCAGGGCGCGGGACACCTGGGCCACGGCCCGCCCCATCTCGCTCTCGGCGTCCACCTTGATGCCGTCGATGTAGTAGTTGTTGACGATGGTCGTCCCTCCCCCGCCCATCTCGGAGGCAACCGCCTCGGCGAAGGGCGCCAGGTTCGGGCGCGTGAGCGGCACCACGGCCTCCCGGCCCGCCTCGCCCACGCCGATGATGCTGGCGCGGTCGAAGATGCCGCCGGTGGCGTACCAGTTCACCTTGAAGTCGGGGGCGCTCGGCGGGTCGAGGCTGAACTTGCCCGACACCGACACGTGAGGCACCTTGAGGTGCGGAAGCGACCACGAGAAGTTCATGGCCGACTTCATGGCCCCCACGGCGTTGCGCACGGCGTCGGTGGCCGACCCCATGGACGATTGGGCCTTGGAAACCAGGGCGTCGAAGGCGGCGTCCATGGCCGCCTTGCCCTGGTCGATGGTCTTCATGTTGGCCACGATCTCGGCCATGCCCTTGGAGACGGCGGTCTTCATGCCCGACAAGCCCGCGTCGGCCGACCTCGCGGCCCCCTCCATGGAGTCGGCCACCCCTTTGGCGAGGGCCGTCGCGCCCTGGTTCGAGGCTTCTGTGGCCTTAGACACGGCGTTGGACAGCGCCGCTGTCATCGCGGCCGTCACCAGCCCCTCGCTCTGGGATATGCCCTGGGCCAATCCCTGGTCTATGTTCGCTCCCATCTCGGCGAACACTGTGGAGGGGGAATGGACGCCCAAGGTCGATCTGCCCGTGTCTATAATGCTTTGGCTTGTCTCCTCCACAGCCCCCGTAGCCACACCGGCACTGCCCGACACGCCCTCGGCGGTGCCCTCGTTGAGGGCCGCACCCATCTCCGCCGACTGCGAGCGCACCGTCTCAACCGCCTTCTGCACTTCTTGGCCGATGCCCTCGGACATGAGCCCGGTGCCGGTGATTGCGGCGTCCTTGCCCGCCTCAACGCCCTTGCCCCACTCCTCGGCGAGCTGCGCGAACTTTGAGGATGACGTGCTCACCAGATCATCGACGATGGGGGCGTACTCCACGCCCATGCTGGCGATGTACTCCACGAAGGCCCGCTCGGAGTCGCTGCCCGCCTTCTCGTACAGCTTCGTCACGTTGTCCGTCCACTGCTCGGTGGCCTCGCGGTTGCTCCTGAGCGTTTCCAACATGGAATCGAGCGATATGTCGGACTTCATCTCGATCTCATCGAAGGCGTTGGCGGTCTTGTCCACGAACCCCTCGATGGAGGATGCCAGCTCGTCGGCGGATATGCCGGTGTCCTGAAGCTTGCTCGCCAGCTCCTCGGCGCTCATGCCGCTGTCGGCCAGGGCCGACGCGAACAGCTCGCTCTTACCGGCGACTTCCTGGATGTCCTCCACGATCTTGGCGTTCTCTTCGGCAAGGGCACGCATCTGGTCGGTTGTCATCCCGAGGGATTCCGCCTGGGCATCGAGCGCGGCGGTGGCGCCGTCGGCTGCGGCCGCCTGCTCCTGCGCTGCGGCGTTGGCCTCCTGCTGGGCCGCAGTGGCCTCTTCGAGCCTTGCCTTCAGCTGTTCTTCGAATCCCGCTGATGATTCCGTTGCCTCAGCCATGACATCGCGCTGATCTGCCAACTCATTCGCCTCGGCTGTGGCGAAACCCTCAACGAGACGCACGCCGCCGATGGACAATTCAAAATCTCGCTCTGCTTCGTCGGCCGCCTTGGTGGCCCTCACAAGCTCCTCTTCATCTTTGATGCGCTGCTTGACGGCATCCTGGTACGCCTCTTGCAGGGCCATGACCTCGGCATTTTTCTTCCAGGCGTCGGCATTCGCAAGCACCTCATCGGTGCTGGCGCTCAACTGGCCGTTCATGGCGTCGATGACCTCGTAGGTCGTGCCGCACACGCTGTTGAGTCCGCTCACAGCTGCCGCAAGCTCGCCCTGCTCGGACGCGCTGAGGTTCGACTTCCCCGCAAGCTCCTCGATGGTGGCCGTGTAGCTATCGACCAGCGCGTTGTTCCCCGCAAGGTCGGAGAACGCATCGCCCACGGAATCGGCGAAGTCGGCCTGGGCCTCTATGGTCCTGCGCGATGCCTCGATGATATCGTCGGCGCTCGCCTCGTACTCATCGGCAACCTGCGCGATGCCGCCGCTGCCCATGCTGCCGAGCGATTCGGACAGACCGTCGGTGGCCCGCTCAAGGGTGGCTGCGTCGTCTGCGGCCTGTTGGAAGCCGCCCGCAATGCCCATGACCGCCTCCAAAAGCAGCGCCATGGCCGCCACCGGCCCGATGGTCTTCACGGCGGCGCTGAGGCCCGTGGCTGCGATGCGGCCCGCGTTCATGGCGACCGTGGAAGCCTTCACCGCCGTGGCTGTGGTCTTCGCC
>OFGH01001422.1_pt1 | contig 15776 bp, 12 predicted proteins | sample 1521721 | NCBI WGS metagenome assembly OFGH01 (sample SAMEA3504132, study PRJEB24116) | mouse gut metagenome | biome: mouse gut; feature: mouse-associated habitat; material: faeces | place: Denmark | collected 2011
TTGGAGGGAAGCCTGCAAGCCGCCGAGGCGGCGATCGGCAAGGACACCGCCTCACTCGATGAGGCGCGCCAAAAGGTGACCGATGCCATCGGGAGGGGGAAAGAAACGCTCGATGCCTCAAGAGCCACCTACAACGATCAGCTGAAGGGCGAGCTCGAGAGCCTTTCAGCCAGTCTGCAGAAGGTGGGTGACGACACCTCGACGCTGGCGGCCTCCCTGCAAAGCACCGCCGCGGGTCTCGGCGACTCTACCGACTCCCTCGGAGCAAGCTTGCATGCGGCCGAGGACTCCCTGCGCAAAACGGCCGACACGCTGCGCGCCGCCGCCAGCCAGCTGACCCAGGCCCGCGACGATCTGCACCAGGCGCTGAGCGCCGGCGACATCGACGAGGTACGGCGCATCATCGGCAACAACCCGGCCGCTATCGCCCAATTCATCGCCGCCCCGACGAAGCTGGAGCAGCACACCGTGTACCCCATGGCCGACAACGGCAGCGCCATGAGCCCCTTCTACACATCGCTGTGCCTGTGGATCGGCGCCATCTTCATGGTGGCCCTCATGAGCGCGCAACTCTCCCCCGCCCAGGTGCAGGCGCTCACGGCCCGCCGCGGACGGCCGCCCACCCAGGCCGAACAGTACCTGGGCCGCTACGGCGTGTTCTGCCTGCTGGGGCTTGCCCAAGCACTCATTGTGGGGCTCGGCAACGTGTTCTTCCTCGGCGTGCAGTGCGAGCATTTCTGGCTGTACCTGGCCGCCTGCTGCCTTGCCTCGGTGGTGTTCACCAACCTCGTGTACACGCTCACCGTGTCCTTCGGCAACATCGGGAAGGCCCTGGCCATCATCGGGCTCGTGCTGCAGCTGGCCGGTGCCGGCGGCCTCATGCCCGTGCAGATGCTGTCGGCGCCCCTGTTCGGCGCCATCTACCCGTGGCTTCCCTTCGCCCATTCCATGCCCGCGCTGGAAGGGGCCATGGCCGGCATCTACGGCAACCAGTACCTCGTGCAGATGGCCGAGCTGGCCGCCTTCCTCATCCCGAGCCTCGCCCTCGGCCTCATCTTCCGCCGTCCCGTCATCCGCCTCAACAACTGGGTGTTGCGGAAGTTGGGCGAGACGAAGTTCCTGTAAGGAAAAAGATGCACGGCAAGTGAAGAGAGGGCTGGGAGTCGCAGGTAGCGAGGCTGGAGGAACGTTCAAAAGAGCATAACGCTCGCTACCTTTCAAGCTCCATCGTCGGCCCGACACAGAAAGCGGCGTACAGGGGCAGACTTCGGAGGGTCGTACCGGTATCTGCAATGGGCTCTATGCCGAAGTTGGCCTCGGATAACCGAATGGCGTAGGGCGAGCGCCCCTCTTCCATGAACTTCCGCAGGCTTCTCGCCTTCACGTTCCGCGCCGACTTTACCTCTACGGGAATCACCTGGGCGAGCCGCGTCTGGAACACGAAGTCGATCTCGCCGTTGCCCACTTTGTCACTCGGCATCCAATAGAACGTGCGCACATTGTTGGCCGTGAGTGCCTGCATCACGTAGCTTTCGGCCAATGCGCCGCGAAAGTCGGAAGCCAAGCTCGTCCGCATCGTCTCATCAAGGAAGAGTTCCGGGGCGATGCCGAACTTGTGAAACATGACTCCCGTATCGGCCACATACACCTTGAAGTAGCTGCCCTCCTCGTCGTTGAACGGTGCAAGAGGGGCGGTGTCGTCGCAGGTGAGATCATTGATGGAGACAATGCCGGCCGCCGAGAGCCATTCGAGGGGCTCCAGGAGACGCTCGCGACGACCGCCGCGCACCACCTCCGAGTACTTGAACTTTTTCGTAGAAGCACGCAGCAGCTGTTTGGGAAGGCTGTCCCAGATGCGCTTCGCCGAAATGCCGCTGATGCCGTTTTCGGGGTCGGTCATGTCAGCCGTGTAAGTAGCGTTGATTTCTTGCTGAACCTCGGTCGCCGCCGCAAACGTTCCCTCGGCACGATAGGTGTCCAGCACGCGCGGCATTCCCCCGAGAACGAGATAGCGACGATACAGGTCGAGGGCCCGATCATGGTTGACATAGGGAAGCCCCGTGCGCACGTGAGTGCGAATATCGGCGGCCATGACATGCTCGCCAAGAGCCCAAAGGTATTCCTCGAAATCGAGCGGATGCAACTCGAGCTGCCTCACATCAGACGGAAACGGAAGGGAACGCCGCTTCGTGGTCACACCCAGAAGACTTCCCGTTGCCAGAATGCACCATGACGTACCCGCGAAAAACCGCAGGGAATTAAGGGCCTGCTCACAGAGTTGTACCTCATCGAGAATGATGAGGGTCTTCCCCGGTTCGATAGGCTGCCCTTTGTACTCGGCGATGCGCTGGACGAGGCCATCGACATCGTCGGTTGGCCAGTCGAACAGGGCACTTGCCCGAGCAAGATCGGTCTGGAAGTCCAGCTTCACGAAACCGTTCTCGAACAACTCGCTGCCCATACGTTCGGCGAGCACGGTCTTGCCCACCCGCCGAGCCCCCTGAATGAGCAGCGGCTGACGACGCTCAGATTGAGCCCATTCCTCGATGGAGCTTTCCAATTTTCGGCGCATATACTCCATGGAGCCTCACTTTCATCAAAGCGAGTATACTCCTCATTTTCAATTTCATGTACAGGCTGTACATAGAATTCTGAAATTTCGCGTACAGGTTGTACACGAAATTGGAAAAATAATCTTCCTACGGGTAGGAAAAGGCGCACGGCCGGAGCGCGTGCGCCTTTTGGGAGGGGAGGCTTTTCGGTGCCGCTTAGGCCCCGGCCACGTACTCGTGGGCGGTCTTGGCCGCGGTGCGGGCGCTGTTCACGCCGTGGCAGGTCATGGAGCCGTTGATGTCGATGCCGTACATGTTGTTGTACAGCATGCCGCCGTCGGCACCCACGGCGAACAGGTTGGGGAAGGCCTGGTCGCGGCCGGGTTTCTTCACGCGGAAGTTGCGGTCGGTCTTCACGCCGCCGGAGTAGAGCCCCTCCAGCGCCCCGCGGATGAGGCCGCAGTAGAACGGCGGGTTCTCGATGGGCATCAGGTACTGGGCGTCCTTGCCGTAGTCCACGTCGACGCCGCCGGCCACGTTCTCGTTGTACTGGGCCACCTGGGCCAGGAACAGGTCCTTGTCCACGCCCATGACGTCCACGAGCTCCTCCAGCGTGTCGGCCTGGTAGGCATCGTCGCCCTTCTCCACCATCTCGGCCCACAGCGCGGCGCACTCCTCGTCGCCGTCCATCATGGTCTCGAGGATCTTCGCGTCGTAGATGGCCCAGCAGGTGCCCCCGGCCAGGCGCACCGGCACGTTCTGCAGCTCGAAGTTGTGGGTGTAGGTGGAGCAGGCCTCGTCGGAGAAGCGCTCGCCGTGGATGTCCACCCACAGGCTCGGGCCGCCCCAGCACAGCTTGTCCCAGATGGGGCCCCAGGGGCCGGCCGACCCGATGATGTTGGTGCAGCCGAAAGCGGGGGCGCCGTGCTCGATGCCGCCGGCCTTGATCATCATGGACACGCCGTCGCCGTAGTGGCCCGGGGTGCCGATGATGCGGATGTCGTCCAGGTCGATGCCGAGCTTGGCCATGCGGTCGGCGTCCTCGCCGAAGCCGCCGGTGCCCACGATGACCGCCTTGGCGTTGATCTTGATGGTGTCGCCGTAGGTGTCGGTGGCGTACACGCCGGCCACAGTGCCGGCCTCGCCGAGGATGATCTCGCGGGCGCGGGTGTTCAGGCGCAGGTTCACGCCGTACTCGGCCAGCTTCTTCTTCATGAAGGGGAAGTACCCGATGCCGGCGGCGCCCCCCTTGTACACGTAGTCGAAGCTGAACTCGGCGCGGTAGCGGCCCTCCTTGTACATGGCCAGGTACGCCGGGTCCAGGTCCTCCACGGCCTCGTACTGCACGCCGCAGTCGATGAGCCACTGCACGTTCTCGGCGGCGTGGCTGATCATGTCGCGGATGAACTGCTGGTTCACGGTGTAGGACTGGGCGTCGGCCTCGTAGCGCACCATCTCGCCGAGGGTGGCCTCGCCGGAGTTGGGGTGCAGGCCGTAGGCGTTGGTGCATTCCACGCCGGTGCCGTTGCCGCCAAGGGCCGACTGGCCCTCGATGAGCAGCACCTTGTCGCCCAGCTCGCCGGCCTGCACGGCGGCGGCCACACCGGAGAAGCCGCCGCCCACCACGAGGATGTCGCAGGAAATCTCCTCGGTGACCTGGCTCGCCCAGTCCTCTTCGGCCTCGTCATCGGCGGCGTAGGCCTTCGGGGCCACGCCCGCCAGGGCCATCGCCGCGCCGGCCACACCGGCGCCGAACAGGAAGTTCCGTCTCGTCAATTCTGCCATGGTTGATACCTCTCTATCGTCAGAAGCGTTGGTGTCAAATGGTGCAGGCGGTGCGGCCTACTTGAAGTCGCCGTCGGCGTAGGTGATGGTCTGCCCGTCGACGACCGCCTCCAGCGCGTCGATGCGGTACATGTTGTCGGTGACGTTTTCGTGGGTCGCGGCAATCTCGGCGCCGGCGAACTCGGTGATGGTCACCTGCATGGTGATGCTCTCGATATCGAAGCCCGTGAGCTCCTCGAGGGAAGCGAGGTACTCGGCGAAGCGGGCGTCGTCGCTCGAGATGGTGAGCGGGCTCTCGTCGGCGGTCACGTCCCAGTCGACGAGGGTCATCTCGTTGGTGGCCGTCTTCACGAGGGTCTTGGTGGTCATGGTCACCGGATCGGTGCTCGCCATGGACGTGCCGCCGCCCGACTCGCTGGCGCAGCCGGCAAGGCCGCCGAAGCCGAGGGCCGCCACGAGTGCCAGCGTACTCAAAAGCGCGGCCTTTCTGGTCAGGATGTTCTTCATAATGGTCCTTCCTCCTTGGATTGCCGCCCCCTCCGTCCGGCTCCTGCGAGCTTGGGCGGCAAGGCCATTGAACGGCAAATCCGTGGGGAAGATTTCGCCCCTATCGGGTGTTTTTCCGCAGAATCACCCGTTTGTGATGAGGGTGGCCTGCACCAAATCGAGCAATTCCTGACGGTCGTGCACGTCGAGCTTCGTGTAGATGTGGCGGATGTGGGTCTTCACCGTGTTGGCCGAAATGCAGAAGTGGTCGGCGATGTAGGGGCCACTGCGCCCGGCCACGAGCAGCGCCAGAATGTCCACCTCCCGCGCCGAGAGGAAGTAGCGCCCCGCGATCTCATCGAGCGAGCCTTGCAGGGCGAGGTTCGGAATCTCGCCGCTTTCGGTCGGAGCCAGCGCGGCGGCGCAGCCGTCTTCCCGCGACGAGACCGCCGCGAGATCGGGCTCGCCGGCTCCGAGCCCATAGTCGTTGCCGCCCATGTTCTCCACCACGCTCCGGTCGCGCACGAGCAGGCGCATAACGAGCAGCATGACCGCCACGCCGAGGGCCGCGTTGGCAATGGCCACCACCTGCCCGTCCCCAGCCCAGGGAATGAACGTGCCGAGCAGGATGCCCGCCTGGTCCACCGCCTGCACGACGCACACCGTGCGCAGGACGGAAACGCCGCTGCCGTGGTTCATGCCCACGATAAGCGCCCAGATGAGCAGATCGAAGCATACGTAGCCGGCCAGGAACACCAGTTGCACCGCCCCCGCGGTCACTACCGCGCCGGCCACGAGGCTGACGGCCATGACAATGAGCGCGACGTTGAAAATGGCCTGCGGGCGCCAGGAATAGCGCACGTAGCCCGCAAACACGATGGCGCTGACGAGGGCCCGTACCACCAGGCCGCTGTAGGCATCGAAGGGGCCGTTGCCCGTCACTTCGATGGTCTGGGCATTCACCACGCCGAACGCAACGGTCACCGCGAGCACAATGCACAGGAAGTTTCCGTTGGCCCCGAAGCGCCGATGGACGGCAGAGCCCATCGGCCGGCCCACCCGCGAGGGAGCCAGGACCGTGGCAAGAGCCGTTCGATTGAACGTGCGGGCACGATACACGGCGAAGCTGAGCGCCGACAGCAGCGGCAGCAGCGCCGTCAGCACCAGAGAGGCCGAGGGTACGAGAAACACCACGAGCAGGATAACGACGATGTTCATGGGGAGCGCCGCCGCGATATGAATGAGGGCGTTGGTCGTCCCCTGGCACGTGGCCACGGCCCCCACCGTCACAATGCCGGCGCCCTCGAACAGCCCCACGACGATGCCCGCCGCCAGCAGCAATTCCGGCCGCTGGCCGTGGGCCCCGGCGAAGAGCAGGAGCGTGCCGATGGTTCCGCAGAGGAAAGCGGCGCCCGCGAAACCACGGGGGCGCGTTAGAAGCGACCGCAGCCTCTCGCTGGCGGCAGCCGCAGCCAGCACGGCAATGCTCGACGCGAACGACAGCACCATGGGCATCGTGGGCATCTCGACGCCCGCTGCCTCATACACCGCCGGGCCGAACACCACCACATCGAGCCACGTCCAGAAAAACGACGACACCAGCAGCGCCGACGGCGAAATGTTCCCCACGAACCGATTGAGCAAACGCTCCACGGGCCTCCCCTCCCTCCTTCCTTAAGTGTAGTCCGGTTTTCCAATTTCGTGTACGAGGCGACGCAGAATTTCGGATTTTCGTGTACAGCTTGTACACGAAATTGGTATTTTGCTTTGAGAACAAGCACCCGAACTTACCTTTTTCCCTGATGATTGACTCTTCCTTCTGAAAATATTATATGTATAACACCAGTTAGGAGGTCATTATGGGAAATTCTTTGGTCAGTGCGCGAGTTTCTGTGGCGAAGAGGGAAGCGGCCCAGGGGCCTTTGGCGGCGCTGGGGGCTACCACATCCGACCTCATCAATAGCGCCTTCGATTATCTGCTCGCTACGAAGGAGCTGCCTCGTCCGCAGGATGCCGCCGCGCGGCCGTCACGGGCTGACTTCGCGCGGTTCTTGGACGCAAGCTCGCTGGATGTGGACTGGGGCACCGATGCCGCCGACGGAGACTATCGTTCGCTTATAGCGACGGGAAAGCGATCCGATTATGAATCTCTTGCTTGATGCCAACGTTTTCATCGACTACCTCGGTCGGAAAGAGCCCTTCTTCGCCGACGCGCGGGCCATCGTAGCTGCTGGATTTTTCGGCGATGCCAAGCTGTGGGTACCGGCCCAGGCAGCAACGGACGCCTTCTATGTGCTGAACCGGTACGTTCCTTCGGAACGTTTGCAGAAAGCTCTTTTGTCGGCCTTCGAGGTTATCGAACCCGTGGCCCTGAGTGCTGAGGAACTGCGCCGGGCAGCCCGACTCTCCTGGCCCGACTACGAAGACTGCCTGATAGCCCTTGCCGCTGACAAGGTCCGCGCCGACTACCTCATCGCCCGCGATGCCAAGGGCTTCCAACGCTCGTCAACCCCCGTACTCTCCCCCGCCCAATGGCGCGAACTCATGCTGGAGGAACACCATCTCGACTTCGATGAAATCCAGTTGCAGGGTCTATCTCTCTCATCCCTTGTTCAACGATGAGAGAGATCAATTCCTGGCGTGAGTGCACATCGCATTTGCCGTAGATGTGCTTCACGTGGGTGCGCACGGTCGTTTCGCTCACGAACAGCTCCTCGGCAATGAACACCGCGCTGCGACCTAGCGCGAACAGCGCCAGCACCTCGCGTTCGCGAGGCGTCAGACCACAGCGGGCGGACAAGCGCTCGATGCCCTCCTCGTAGCCGACAGCCTCTCTACGCACCTCCTCGGAGGTTTTGCCCCAGAAGTACACGATGAGATCCTTGTCGTTGAAGGCCCAGGTGGCCACTACCACCAGCACGAGCGCTATGGCCACGGTCATGACGGCCTGCACCGTCGGCGCCACCGCCGCAGCATTGAAGGCTCCCCCGCCCAAAGCCTGGGCACCGTAGACCAAAAGACTGAACACCGAGAAGGTGCGCAAAGGGCTGAGGCGTGATTGGGCCACGAGGGAAATAATGGCGCAATCGCTCACCAGTTCGAACAGGGAGAACCCGCTGTCGAGAACACCTATCGACAAAACGCTGCGCAACCCGGCGGAGAACAGCACATAGGCGGCCAAGGCCAGAGCGGCGATAACCCGGAACAAGGGAGCGAAACTCGCATCGTCGGAGCGCACCACCGTCACGAACAGCACCACGGCCACGATCTTAGTGACCATGACCAGGGCCACCACGCTGCCTTCCCCCTCAGCGTAAAAGGCAGTCTGGGAATAACCGAAGGCCAGGGCTATGGCCATGAAGCCGACGATCACCGAAACGGGAATGCGCACCTTGGGGGCACTGTCCCGAAAAGACTCCGCCGCCGCATCCTTCTCCGCTTCGGTATCGACATACGCCAAGGCAGACTCCCGGCGCTGTCGCACCGACCCCTCCACGAACACCGCGCCCCCGAGCAGAAAAACGGCGCAAGCCACGGCGGCGGCCGGGGCCTCGAGGGCGAACAGGGGCACAAGGGCCGCATTGACCAGAGCTGCCAAAGCAAGAGTGGCGCGCAGCGATCGCAAGCTGAGCGAAGCAAGCAGCTCGAACAGGATCAGCCAAAGAAACTCGGACGACGCCACCACCAGCAATGCGCCCGCCTCGGCCCACCAAGAGCTGCCGTCCACGGCACGACCGCCGATCATGAGCAGCGATCCTGCCGCCGCGGCGCCCAAGATGGCCACGGACGACCATCGGGAGACCGCGAGAGAAGCCATGCGCATAGATAAGAGCAACGCAAGAGCCACAGCTCCGGCACGGCCAACGGAGAACAAGGAGAAGTTGCCCGCCGCCACGGGGGTGGCCGCAACCATGTCGCCGAGACGGTAGCCCAGAATCTCGGTGGCAACGCACAGGCAGGCGAAACCCCACATAAGAGGGGATGCCGCGACGGCCCGTAGTTCCCCTCGCCATCCCATGACGGCTGCCTCCCTTCGGCCTTCGGCGATCCTTGACCTTTTATCGAACCGAAAGCATAGCATAGATAGGACGCAGAATGCCCTGACACCCCTTCTGTGCGGGCCTTTTTCTCATTCTCCTCGGCCAAATCCTCAGTTTTTGAGGATGCCCTCATCCGCGAAATCCTCTCTTTCGGGATATTACCCTGCAGCCCCCCCGAGCCCCATTATTGATGCAGCGATACGCAGCGCGACCCCCGAGGGCACACGCCGCACTTAGCGGCAAGGAGGGTGCCCTCTGCTGCGCATCGGAAGGAGTGAGAGAAAGGACCCTCATGCAAAGCACGAACAACATGAAGCACGACCTTAATGCAGAGCCCGCAGCAACCGGGGCAGTTACCCGCCGCTCTTTCCTGACGGGCCTTGCCCTCGGTGGCGCGGGCATGGCCGGAGCCGCTATGCTCGGCGGCTGCGCACCGCAGGCGAAAGCACCCGAAAGCGGCGAGGCGGCCCAGCTCGCCGAGACCGGCGAGCCCTCCTTCATGACGCCGCCGGAGCCCGTTGCAGAGGCAGATATTGTCAACACCCTGGAGACCGACGTACTCGTCATCGGCGGGGCCACGGCCGGCTCCATCACCGCCTCGGTGGCGGCGACGAACGGCCTGAACGTCATCATGATCGAGAAGAACGACGAGGCCCGCTGCATCGGTCGCGACTTCGGCTTCGTAAACCCGAAGCCAGTGCTCGATGCGGGACTGCCGCGCCTGGATCCCTACGAACTGACCCGCGACCACATCGAGAAGAGCGGCCACCGGGTATGCGGGGACGTGGTCTACCGATTCATGACCAAGTCGGAAGAGGCCGGCAACTGGTTCACCGACAAGTGCGCCACCTGGGGCCTTCACCCCGAGGTGCAGGCCTACTCCAGCAACAGCGACTTCTACCGCAATTACACCCACGTCATCAACTACTACCCGGAGGAGGGCCGCAGCGAGGATCGCTACGGCGTCATGAAGACCATGCTGTCCTCCATGGCCCAGGAAGTGGTGGACGCCGGCGGCCAGTACCTGACACGCACCGAAGCCGTGGAACTCGTTCGCAGCGACGACGGCGCCATCACCGGGGCCATCTGCTCCACCGACGAGGGCTACGTGCGCATCAACGCCAGCAAGGGCGTGGTGCTGGCCACGGGCGACTACGCTGCCAACGAGGAGATGATGGCCTACTACTCCGGCTGGCCGCTGGAGGATATCGACTGGCCCGAGAGCACGGGCATGGGCGAGGGCCACAAGCTGGGCCTGTGGATCGGCGCAAAGATGCAGGAGGCCCCCCATCCCATGATGCTGTTCAAAGCCTACTGCTACCACTACCTGCGTGTGAACAAGCACGGACGCCGTTACGTGAACGAGGACAGCGGATACGTGGGCACCGCCGTGAGCCAGCTACGCCAGCCCGACCATATCAGCTTCGCTATCTGGGACAGCAAGTGGCCCACCGAGCTGCCCGCCAGCCTGGAATACGGCGGCGGCATGGCCTGGGATCAGGATTTCCGCGCCTACGGCGAAGAATGGACGGCCGAGCGCGAGGAAGAATCGGCCTTCGGCTGGGAGCGCGATGAGGACGAGATCCTCTACGAGGCCGACACCCTGGAGGAGCTGGCCGACCTCATGGGATTCGAAGGCGATGCCCGCGAGACGCTGTTCGCCACCATCGACCGCTACAACGAACTGGTGGCTACGGGCAACGACGAGGACTTCGGCAAGCGTCCCGAGCTTCTGACGAGCATCACCGAGCCGCCCTTCTACGCCCTGGACATGAAGACCGAGCTGGGCGTGTCGGTGGGTGGATTCATCACCGACGTGGACAGCAACGTGCTCGACGAGGACGGCTCCCCCATTCCCGGCCTGTACGCCGTGGGTACCGTGACGGGCACCCTGTTCGGCGTGGACTACAACGAGACCACGGTCCCGGGCATCAGCCTGGCCCGCAACGTGGTGTTCGGCAAGGCCCTGGGCGAGCACCTGGCCTCCCTCGCATAACGTTTCCTCTACCCTCCCCACAAACGAAGGGCAGCGTCTCAAGGCGCTGCCCTTCGTTCCTTTCAGGGACCGAATTGCCCCTGCCGCCTTCGCGCGTCGTGCAGGCTCCCGAACCCGTAAAAAGGAAAGTGGGCGCGCGAGCCTTGAAACCCGCACGCCCACTGAGGGGAGGGCTGGCTGAAAATCGTTGTCTAGAACACCTGGGCCAGAGTGGCGATGCAGCTTAAGGCTACGCCCTGCACTTCGGCGTTCATGATAGCGCCGCCGCCAGGGCCGTTGGTGGAGCAGGCACAGCCCATGAGGTAGCTTGCGGCCTCGTCCTCAGCGGCCATCTCGTCCACGGTGGCGTCGAACGCAGCATCCCCGGCCGTAACGGCAATGGGGCCTGCCGAAGCAGCCTCGTATACGGGCAGCCCCTCGCACAGCACGGCGGCCGCCTTGCTGAACATGCCGGCAATGGAGCCGTTGTCGCTCACTACAGCCTGGTCGAAGGAGAACTGCCCTTCCACCCGGTCAACAGCGGCAGCGGTCGTCGCATCCGCCAGCCCCAGAGCTTCCGCGTCGGCGGCGAAGGCCACCTCGGCATCCGTCGGGGGAACTTCCTGGGCCGTGGCCATCACAGGGGCCATAGCGCCGGCGGCACCAACCGTCAGAAGCACAGCGCTCGCAGCAGCGCCCACGGTCCGCGCAGAAATTGTCTTTTCCATCATGTCCATCCTTTCTCGCACGGGCCGTGCTATTCCGTAACTTTCACGATGACCGACGCGGGCACGTACTGCTCGGATCCCGCCGCATCGATGGCCTTCACCTGCAAGATATAGGTGCCGGCAGTGTCAGGCGTCCAGGCGCCCTCGAAGCGCGTCCACTGCTTCTGGTCGAAGTCCGCGGGCACATCCAGCGTCGTCCAGGTGGTGCCATAGTCGGCGCTGAAGGCAATCTGGGAAAGCTCGTGGCCGGCGTAGTTGTCCAGGTAGGCGTAACCGGACACGGGCACCGCCTCGCCCACCTTCACTTCGGTGCCATCTTTGGCCGGGCTGAACCAACCAGCGCAGATAGTACCTTGGAACTGGCGCTTCATGCCGGCAACATCGTAGAGCATCCAGGGATTCGGGGTAGGATCGTTGGTGTTGAAGTCCATGGACACGACCCACTTGTCCCACATAAGGCCGCTCACGCCGGGCAGCACGAAGGTGACCGGATAGCCCTGGTTCACCGTCAGCTCATGGCCCCAGTACTCCAGAGCGATCATTGCGTTTTGCTCCAGCAGGAAGTCGATATTGTTGCTGTGGCCCCATTCGTCGGCACCAGCGTTGGTCAGCGTGGTGTTGCCATCAGCCACGCCGCCGCAGGCCTCGATAAGGTCGGCCAGCAGCACGCCCTTGATGGGGATGTTGCCGATGAGCACCGAGTTGCTGGCGTTGGTAAAGCAGTCCTGGGTAACGACCGCCTCGGTCTGGGGCAACGCACGCAACTCGTCCAGCGTGAAGGTGCGCTCGTTGTTCACGCCGGTCACCGTCAGGGTGTAGTCCTCGGCGGAGAGCTCGGGCACAACGTAGTTGTTGGCCACGTACATATCGGCCTCGTCGCTCGTCGGTTGGGACAGATCAACGTTGATAGCCAGGGCGTTGTCGATGACCACATCGTTAGCGCTGTGGTTGGAGCGCCCGCGCAGGCGCAGCCAGTTGTCCAGGCTCGGATCGGCCGCGTTCGCGTAGCCGCTCGCCTCGGCGGTGTACTTCTGCTCGTCGTACATGACCAACTCACCATCAGCGTTGGTCTCGTGGCAGCTCCAGCAATTGCCGTTCTCGGCATCAGTGAACGTAGCGCTTGCGTAATGGATGTTGTGAATGCGCGTATCCAGGCGCGGGGCACCCAAGGCGGCGTTGAAGGTGTGGCACGTGGTGCAGTCCGTCCAGCCGTAGGTCTTCCCATAGCCGGCCGCGCTAGCCAGCACGTGCTGGATGGGAGCCACATCTCCGCTGATGGTGGTCCACAGGTCAGCATGGCAGGAATTACAGCCGCGATTGCCGTCGTTCATGTTGCGGCCATTGAAGCCGTCGCCGTCGGTGAAGTCGCCGGCGGACAGTTCCTGAAAGTTGGTGACGGCCATGCCGTCCACGCCCGTTTCCGCCAGGGCCTGTTCCTGGGCGGCGGTGTCCGTGGCCGTTACCTCCGCCGTAGTAGCGGGTTGGCAACCGGCGGCCACCACCACGGCCAGCGCCAGCGCGGCCACGGCTCCCGTCAGCGCTAGTCGGCGGCCGAGGCCCCCTCCTTTCCCTTCGGTCTTTTTTCCCATAGTACGTTTCATGACGTTCTCCTCTCCTTGGGCTTCGTCGGTACCTGAAACCATAGAGAAGAACTGCGCTGCGCACATCTACGCAACCTGCACATTTTCCTCTGAAACAGGGGCTATTTTTGCTGTGTACTTTTTATACAGTCGCTGTTGACCAGGCTATTTGCCCGAGATTGTTTCTGCAACCCGCGTTTCCACCAAGCTCCGCGCTTCATCGTAGGAATGCACGCCGAGCTTCATGTAACCCCGGTTGATGTGGTTGCGCACAGTGCCCAGAGAGATGCCCAGCACCTCTTCGATCTGCTTCGCACGATAGCCGCGCACCACCATGAGAAACACCTCGCATTCGCGCGGCGTAAGGCCGGCCGCGGCCGCAACGCCTTCCGCAGCTTCAAGGAAGGGCCGCCGACTTTCCGGCTGCACGGGAGCCGCCGCCTCCGCCTGGCGGGCCACAAGACCCCATCGCGTGCTGAGGGACTGGCGAGAAAGAAAAGCCACAGCCGCCCCGGCCAGAACAAACGCTAGCACCAGCACTATTACCGAGAGTTCCGGGCCCTGCGCCCATGCCAGCGGGACAGATGCCCCCGCAATGCCCGCCACCAAAGCAGCGCCGTAGTTCGCCACCGAGCCCTGGGCAAACACGAGCAGCGGCGATGAGGAGGTCTGGAACGCAATATCCAGATAGAGCACCTTGCAATACAGGTGATAGAGCATGATGGCCGCCGCCAACAGGCTACAGGTCAGCAGCAGGGGGAAGGCCTGGGGCGCTTGCATCATGAACAAACCCGTAGCGCACAGCATGAACGTGACGGCAAGCACGATAAGCCCGAGTCGATCTGCTTTTCGGCGATAATGTCCAATCAACAGGAACACCAGAGCAGCCGCAATCAGGCCGCCCACCATCGGCACCGCTAAGGCCTCGGTCCTTCCCACATCCATAAGGCTGACCAGGCCTATGGCGAATCCGAAAACGCCCCACAGAGCTGCAGCAGCTATCGAAGGAACCAAGGGGATGGTCCAGCGATGACGGCGCTCGACCTCCGCACCGGCGGGAATGAGCATCGTATCCGATCCCAGTGTTGAGTCGGTAGCCAGCACGAGACATCCCAACGACCCCAACATGACCAGCGCCCCGAGGGCGGCGCCCAAAACTGTTCCCTCCAGCCCATGGAGCCCAGCAGCTACCAGCACACCGACAGCCGTTGTGGCGCCCATGGCCCCGTAAAGCGAGCCGCTGCTGCGCACGCACACGATGCACATCCAGAGGATGGTGAGCACCAACGTAAGAACTCCCAGCACTCCCAAAAGCCACGGACTCATGCACCCGGCCAGCGCTTGCAGGGCGTAATAGAACGTTCCCGCTACGGCGCAGCCAAACGCCAGGCCCACCACCACGAGCGACAGGCGGCAGCACGAGAAAACCCGCTGCCCGAGCGTCACAAGAAGCACGGCTCCCAACACGTAACCGACAATGAGGGATGCCTGCAACCACGGATCCGCCGGATGACTCACGGCCACAGAAGACAGGGAACACAACACGACCAGCTGCACATTCCAAGCAATCCAGAGCGTCGTGCCCACGTACATAATCCAGCGATTGCGCCGCTGGATGCGAGATTTTTTCTCCTCCGACATAGGCGATCCTCCGATATGCCCGATACATTTCGCCGGTTGCCAATGCGCCAGCCGTGCCGCCATTATACCTGAACCACAACACAGTCCGCGCCCCGGCGTGGCCGCGTAGGGGCAACGCTCGCCGAAGCGCCCCTCCCAACGAGGCTCCACCCCTTCAAGCCTCGATGTGAAGTTTCCGCTCTTGAGGGCGCGGGCGTTGCCAAGGGTCTGCCTTCTTGGGAAACTAGGCGCAGCGAAGAGGAAGCAGAGGAGGGCTTTTCATGGCACAGGAAGAACGCGCGGAGCCGATGAGCGAATCGCACGCGGAACAGGCCGGCGAAACCCGGCAGAGCAACACGGTCACGTTCACGGCTTCGGACGGGATGCAGGTGGCCTTCCCGCTTGACTTCCTTATTGAACGCGGGGCTATTGTGGCCGATAAGATCAACGGGGAGGACATCGCCTCGGTGCTCGGATGCGCCAACCAGCTGTGGATTCCCGGCTTCCCTGCGAAGTACTTCGTGCGCGACATCGTGGCCATCGATTTTTCTTGGCAGGAGGAGCCGCCGGCGCTGCCCGACTTCATCGACGACGGCCACGACTACACCAACCGCCCCAACGTGTCGTGCAAGGCCGAATACGTGGGCACCGTGGGCGAACCCATGACCTTCGAGGGCTGGGCCGACGACTACGACAAGCGCATCGTGGCCGTGGAGTTCTCCCTAGATGAAGGGGCGCACTGGACGCGCCACGAAACCGCCGGCACCGATACCGTGCGCTGGGTGTGGTGGACCTTCGAATGGACGCCCCCGGCCGAAGGCGATTACGTCATGCGCGTGCGGGCCGTGAACGAGAACGGCAAAGTGTCTCCCACCCCCGCCGAGCACCGCTTCTCAGTGATGGAGGGAACCTAATCCCGCTCGCCCGGTTGGCGGACGGTGATTTCCTGGGACTTCACCGACACGCGGGAGTTCGGCGGCACCGAGAAGGTGACGAAGGTGGAGCCGGCG
>OFGH01001429.1_pt1 | contig 15723 bp, 16 predicted proteins | sample 1521721 | NCBI WGS metagenome assembly OFGH01 (sample SAMEA3504132, study PRJEB24116) | mouse gut metagenome | biome: mouse gut; feature: mouse-associated habitat; material: faeces | place: Denmark | collected 2011
GAACCGTAGGTTCAAGCGCGTTTTTGCCTACTTTTGCCGCGCGGCAAAAGTAGGCCGCCGTCCGGGCGCGGGAGCCCGGAGCTTCCGGAAAGAAGAGAAGCGGTCGCGGCCCGCAGGGCCGCAAATTAAAACCCGTGCCGCCCGGAGGGCGGCAAAGCCTCACCGGAGCATGTCGTGAATCTCCTCGCAGAATCCTCGGGCAGACTCCGTATCCTTCATCACCAGCACCACCGTATCATCCCCGGCCAGGCTCCCCACCACATAAGGAATATTCATACTGTCCAGCGCGGCGGCCGCCGCGTTGGCCAGCCCCGCCATCGTCTTAATTACCACAAGGTTCTGGGCGAAATCCACGCTGGTGATACTCTCGCGAAAAATATTCCGCAGCTTGTCCGCCACATTCAGCCGGTTGCGCTGGCTGGACACCGTATACCGATACCGCCCCTGCCCCACCGGCTCCTTAATCAAATGCAGCTGCTTGATGTCCCGGGAAATAGTCGCCTGGGTGCATACGACCCCCTGCTCCTGCAGACGCTGCTGGAGCAGCTCCTGGGTATCGATGGGCTCCCGCTCCACGATCTCTAATATTCTTCTCTGACGATCAGTTTTCATGGCCGATGCCTCCTGTCATTTTTGTCCGCAAAATTTCATAAATGCTCTTGTCCGTCAGCCGCAGCAGCTCCGTCTCATACCGGGACCGGCAGATGCGCACCTTGTCCCCCTGCCGCAGGGAGAATGCCTTGCCGCCGTCAACCGACAAATAGACCTGCTTCCGGTTCTGCTCCGCCGGCGCGATGGTCACCGTCCCGGCGGCGGACAGTACAAAGGACTTGGAAAATACCGAGTGGGCGCAGATTGGGCTGATGACAAAATTCTGCGCCGTCGGCTCTACGATGGGCCCTCCCGCCGAGAGGGAATACCCTGTGGACCCGGTGGGAGTCGCCACCACCACGCCGTCTCCGGAGAAGATGCCCAGCTGGTCCTCTCCCGTGGTCACCTGAAGCCGCACCACCCGGGCCATGGCCCCCTTGGTCACCACCGCGTCGTTAAGCGCCCCGCCGGTGTACACTGTCCGCCCATCCCGCAATACGGACACGTCCAGCATCATCCGTTTCTCCCGCCGGTACCGGCCGGCGGCCAGATTTTTCAAAAGTCCCAGCTCGCTCAGCTCCAGGTCGGACATAAACCCCAGGCTTCCCAGGTTCACCCCCAGCACCGGAACCCCCCGCATGGAGGCCGCCCGGGCCAGGTGCAGTATCGTCCCGTCCCCGCCGAAGGCAACCACCAGATCGCTGTACCGCAGCTCCTGCTGGAGGGGGCGCAGGGGTACGCCGAACTGCGCGTCTCCTCCCTCCGGTTTGAAGGGCAGGCAGTACACCGTATGCAGTCCCGCGCTCCGCAGGATCTCCTCCGCCGCCTTCGCTGCGGCCAGTCCCTTGTCCCGGTAGGGATTGGGGCATAAAATCACGCGCTTCATTTTAAGCACCTCTGTATTGAAAGTCAGCCATTCAGACGGAAAAGAGCCATGACCGCCCCATCTTCATCTGTACCAGCTACGGTAAACCCACTCCTAAGAAACATGTTTTCTGAGGCTCTATTCTCAGGGCGCCATACGGCATACACGCTTTCCGCTCTTCCGCAGGGGAATGTCCGGATATGATCCAACAGCAGCCTGACCGCTGCCTTCCCATAACCTTTTCCCTGGTGGTCCTTATCGATCATCAATCTGTATATTTCGTACGCCGGCTGGCCGTCAGGGTCATGTTCTTTCTCATAGGTTATCATAGCAAAACCAACCAATTCAACTCCGCAATATATGGCAAACGGAATGCAGCGGTAGTACGCTTCCGCTTCGTCCCGGTTCGCGTCCGAATGCACGTAAGCCTCAGCCAGACTGAATATATTCGGATTGACAAATCGGCGCTGTTCGTCAGAAACTGCCAGCTCTATACATTGCAGCCAATTGCCGTGACCGACTTTCCTCAATTCTATCACTGCCTGTTCTCCAGCTCCTCATGGGACGCCTCTACCAGCGCGGTCAGATCGAACCTTTTTTCCTCCCACGCCGCCTTCCGCAGCCAGCCTAAATATTCAATGTTTCCCTCCGGCCCTCGGACGGGGGACCAGCTCAACTCCAGCGCTGTAAAACCATTTTCCTTTACATGTTCCAAGAAGCGCTCCAGCACCTCCAGATGGACGGCGGGGTCCCGGACCACGCCCTTTTTGCCCACCTTTTCGCGCCCCGCTTCGAACTGGGGCTTCACCAGGCAGACCACCTCGCCCCCATCCTTCAATACGCCCGCGATGGCGGGGAGGATCAATTTCAAAGAGATAAAGCTCACGTCCACGCTGGAGAAATCCGGCTCCTCGGGGATGATCTCATGGTTCAGATACCGGGCGTTGGTCCGCTCCAGGCACACCACCCGCTCATCGCTGCGCAGGCTCCAGGCCAGCTGTCCGTAGCCCACGTCCACCGCGTAGACCTTCGCCGCCCCGTTTTGGAGCATGCAGTCCGTAAAGCCTCCCGTGGAGGCCCCTACGTCCATACAAATTTTTCCCTCTAATTGGATGGGCCATACCGCCATCGCTTTTTCCAGCTTCAGCCCGCCCCGGCTGACGTACCGCAGGGTATTCCCCCGAATCTCAACATCCGCCTCCGGGTCCACGGCGGCGCCGGGCTTGTCCACGCGCTGGCCGTTTATATAGACAAGCCCACTCATAATGGTGGCCTGGGCCTTCTGGCGGCTCTCCTGGAGGCCCTTCTCCGTCAGGAGAACATCCAGCCTGATTTTTTTGCCCATCGCTTACCCTTTCTCCACAGCTCCAGAACTATAACCCGCCATGTCAGTCCTCCCTTTCCGCGATCCTCACCGCCAGCTCCAGGGCCAGCAGCGCGGCCTTGTCCTTGCCTGTGACGTTGGCGTCCTGGCTGAGGCTCCACGCCTCCCATTCCCCGCCGTCCAGGTTGTCCGAGGCATGGAAGAAGTGAAACGCTTCCTTCCCCCGGAACTGGGCCAGCGCGGCCACCGCCGAACACTCCATATCCACGCACACGCACCCCGCCGCCTTCCGGCGCTCCATCTTTTCCGCCGTCTCCCGGTAAAAAGCGTCCGTGGTCCAGACCTTGCCCAGGGTGTATGTGCATTGATGGTAATCCAAAATCTCAATAAATTCTTCCCGATATTTCGGGTTTACCTCGATCTCGTCCGAGGGCGGCGCGTAGTGGAAGCTGGCCCCCTCGTCCCGCAGGGCAACGGTGGGGATGATGATGCCGCAGTCGCCGATGGACCGGTCCAGCACCCCGCAGGTGCCGAACAGCACCAGCTTCTCCACCCCGGCAGCAAACAGCTCCTCCAGATCCCCTACACATCCCGCCGCGCCCACATATGCCTCAAACAGGGCGATCTCCACGCCCTTATACTCCGTCCGGTAGACCGGAGCATCCCAATTGGCTTTCTTCAGCCGCATGATCTCCACCCCGCCCAGACGCTCCACCATTCGGTCGAAGGTCCCCCGCTCAAAGCAGGACACCGCCACCCTGGGACAGTCCTGTACCGGCTTAATAAGCCCCCACGGGTTGATGACCGCCGACGGGTTGGGGTCAAATTCGTGCAATAACATGTCTCTCTCCCTACACATCCCGATAAAACAGGATGTCCGTCTTGCCCTCCTGCTTGGTACCCTTGTAGACCTCCGTGTCCAGTCCGCCGATACGGAACCCGGCTTTCAGATAGAACCGGCAGGCCCCCAGGTTGTTGTCCTGGCCCTGGGTGTAAAGGCCCCGGTATCCGCGCTCCTTGCATACCTCCCCGGCCTTCTCCATCAGCGCACGTCCCACGCCCTGCCCCCGGCAGGCCCCGGAAACTTTCAGATCATAGAGGTACATGTACTTAAAAAACGCCTCCTGGAGGATCGCCAGGCCGACGCACTTCTCTCCATCGTATGCTCCCAGGAACACGCTGTTTTCCTTCATTGCTTCATAGTCATAGTTCTCATCCGGAAAGCACATTTCAGATATGCTTTCCTCATCAAAAAGGACCTCTCCGTATCCCCATCTGCCGTCCACATAAGACGGCTCCATCCTGCCGAACAGGCTAAACGGCTCGTTCGGTAAATGAATATCCGCCTTGCGGGCTCCATCAATCTCTCGGATCTCGATCATGCTTATTCTTCTTTCTCTCCTTGACAAGCCAGCTGCGCCCACAGTTCCCGGTAAGTCCGGTTGCACAGTTCCGTCACGGCCTCCCGGTTTCCCGTCAGATAGGCGTACAAGTACGTGCAGGCCGCGTCGGCCTTGTTCCACTCCTCCCGAGTGATGGTCCCCTCCGCCAAAGCCTCGTCCAGCTCGTCCTGATCCATCACAAACAGCTCGCCCCGGCTGTTCACCACGATGTCCAGATACATATCCACAAACGTCGGGTCATCCGGATCGTCGAACCGGTTGCCCGCGGTAATGTCAAAATAGATCTGGATCAGCCGCCCCCGGTCGTTGTACATGGCGGTCAGCCAGAAGGGCAGCCCCTCCAGGGCAATCTGCACCCAGGCGTAGTCCTTCTCCGCGATCAGTACGTCCTCGCCCCCATCGTGGACGGTCAGCGGCCCGGTGACCTCCCGGATGACCAGCAGGCTCTCCTTCCCCCGCCGTCCGCATATCTGACAGTCCCGGCTGACGTACTCCCGCCGGAGGATGCGGCACCAGTCGCTGCGGCGCATATCTTTTTTCACCATTTCATCGACCTCCGTTCCAGCTTCCCAGACAATAGGGACACACGTCCCGGCAGGCGTGGCAGGAGATCCGCCACACCCGCTTTTCAGGGTCATCCCCGAAGGCATAGTCCCAGCACGCCTGCTGGGCCAGCTCCTCGCCGTCTAAGGCGTAGGCTGGGCAAACTTCCACGCACTTTCCGCAATCGTCGCAGACCGGCTCCCTCATGGGGTCCGGCTCCAGTTCCGCGCCGCACAGCACGCACCCAAGCCAGACCATGCTCCCCAGCTCCGGGGTAATGAGCAGGGAGTGCCTCCCGATGGTCCCCAGACCCGCCGCCTGGGCGGCGTGCTTCTGGGAGACGATGGACCGCCACCGGCCAGTTTTCTCATCCCACTGGCTCTCGTTGGCAGGAATAGGGACGCACTGTACGCCCTGTTTCTCCAGCTCGATGCACAGGTCCAGCGCAATGGCATCCATTTTCGCCGTGATGGAGTTGCGGACCCGGGTATACGCCGCCGCCGACCCGCAGGCAGCCGTCGCCGCAGGAAACCGGCAGGCAAAGGAGATTACCGATTGACATCCCGGCCACACATCCCGGGGATGATAGCCCTCCGGCGCGCCCGAAAAACGGTCAAGGCCGGCGATTCCGCACAGCTCCGCACCCAAGGAATATGCGATTTGCTTTACTTCCCGACTGGTCATATCGGTTCTCCTTTCCCGGCTACCGCAGATTCTTAATCAGATACAAATTCAGCTCATCATCGTTGCGGTATGCTTCATAGGGCTCACAGGGCTTATCCCCGTACCATACGCCGCTGCCGTCGGGCACGTAGCCCCGGCGGGCGTACAGCCGCTGGGCGGGACCGTAGAACTTGTGCAGTCCCACCGCCAGATACACCAGCCCGGACCGCTCCGCCGCAACGGCCTCCGCCGCGTCCATCAGCCTTGCGCCGACCCCCTGCCGCCGGAATTTCTCCAGTACGCCGAAATCCACGATTTCCGGACAGCCACGGCCCCCAAGGGGGCCCCACTTGGAATCCGGGTACACGTGGATGTATCCCGCGATCTGTCCGTTATATTCCGCCGCGATGGCGACGCACGTCCCCTCCTCCTGCTCCCGCAGCCGGGAGAGAAAACGGTCCGGCGTCGTGTCGTATCCCTGCGCCTGCTCCCCCGCCGCGATGGCGTGGGCGTCCGCCTCCGTCAAGGTGCGGATCGTCAAGGTATCGTCCGAATAATAGATCATAGCATTTCCAGTACCGCCTCCGCCACGCCCGCAGCGTCCAGTCCCAGCAGCCCGCGCAGCTGCGCCACTGACCCCTGGGGGGCGAAAGCGCCCTTCAAATTCTTCAGAACCATCTTCCGGGGCGCAGCTCCCGCCTGTACCAGCGCCGAGGCCAGCTGCTGCCCGATGGAACCGTTCTCGTTGCAGTCCTCCAGCGCCAGCAGCCGTCCCGTGCGCCGCACCGACTCCGCCACCGGCTCCACATCCAGCGGCGCGATCCGGTTAAGCTTGACGACCTCCGCGCCGACGCCCTTCTCCTCCAGCAGCTCCGCCGCCGCCAGGAGTTCGTCCGTCAGCGTTCCGTAGGACACCAGCGTCACATCCGTCCCCTGCCGCAGCAGGGACGCAGCCTCTCCGGTCCACGCCGGATACTGCCGCCCCTCTCCGCCGCGGGGATACCGGACCGCTACGGGACCGTCCATGTCGACAGCAGCCCGCAGCATGGCCTTCAGCTCCTCGAAGCAGGCCGGACAAAGCGCCGTCATGCCAGGGATCTGGGTGAGATACCCCACGTCCTGGCACCCGTGGTGGGTGGGGCCGTCGGACCCCACCAGTCCCGCCCGGTCTACGGCAAACACCACATGGAGCCCCTGGAGGGCCACGTCGTGGAGCAGCATATCAAAGCCCCGCTGCAAAAAGCTGGAATACACGGCGAACACCGGGACCATTCCCTGCTTCGCCATGCCTGCCGCCATCGCCACCGCGTGGCCCTCGGCAATGCCCACGTCAAAAAAACGCTTGGGCCAGGCAGAGGCAAACTCCTGCAGTCCCGTCCCCTCCGCCGGTCCTTCCCCGCCAGCTCCACCAGCTCGTGGCCCAGAATATAGGAGAAATCCACCTTCCGTTCCAGACCCGGCCCGACCGCCGGATCAAATGGCGACACCCCATGGCTCCGCTCCGGCTGGGACTCGGCAGGTGTATAGCCCTTCCCCTTTACAGTGTGAACGTGGAGCAGTACCGGGCAGTCCATGGACTTCGCCCAGGCCAATGTGGTACACAGCTGCTCCACATTGTGGCCGTCCACCGGCCCCAGGTAGGTGAAGCCCATGTCCTCAAACATGGAGCAGGGATAGATCGCCTTTTTCAGCCCGGTTTTCAGTCGGTGGTTGAAGCGGTACAGCGCCTGCCCGCCGGGGATATGCTCCAGCGCCGCCCGGTAGCCCTTCTTAAACCGGTAGTACCCCGGCCGCAGCCGAAGGCGGCTGAGATGGGCGGCTACTCCGCCCACGTTGGGGTCGATGGACATGCCGTTGTCGTTGAGGATCACCACCATGGGCTCCCCCGACGCGCCCGCGTCGTTGAGCCCCTCGTAGGCCAGGCCGCCGGTCAGCGCGCCGTCCCCGATGAGGGCGGCCACAGAATATGTCTCTCCCCGCAGGGTCCTGGCCCGGGCCATGCCCAGGGCCACGGATACGGAGTTGGAGGCGTGCCCCGCCACAAAGGCGTCGTGGACGCTCTCCTCCGGCTTGGGAAAGCCGGAAAGCCCTCCCAGCTGCCGCAGGGCGTCAAACATGCCCTGGCGGCCGGTCAGGGCCTTGTGGACATAGCACTGGTGCCCCACGTCGAATACCAGCCGGTCCCGGCTGGTGTCATAGGTCCGGTGGAGGGCCACGGTCAGCTCCACGGCCCCCAGGTTGGAGGCCAGATGGCCGCCGGTGCGGGCCACGCTCTCCACCAAAAACCGCCGCAGCTCCCTGCACAGCTCCTTGAGCTGGGGGACTGTCAGCTCCTTTACGTCCGCTGGGGACGCGATATGCTCCAAAATCAAGGGAGTTTCACCTCTTTTTATGGCTGGAAAACACGTGCAGAATCCGGCCCACCGTCTGGAGAACCGCCGTGCTCTTGTTGATGGCGAACATCTTTCCCACGGCCTTCCCGCCGATGGTCAGCCCGGAGACCAGGGCTGTCACGGCCAGGGAGATGACCACGGACCGGATGGACAGGGCCTGCTGCAAGCGGGTGACGATAATGGCCGCGGTGGAACCGGAGATAATGCCGCAGATATCCCCCACCACATCGTTGCAGAAGCTGGAGACCTTGTTGGCCTTCCGGATGAGGCCCAGGGCCTCCCGGGCTCCGGGTGTGCGGTGGGCGGCCATGGAGTGGAAGGGCCGCTCGTCCGCCGCCGTCACTGCCACGCCGATGATGTCAAATACGATGCCCAGCAGGATAAAGCAGGCCAGCACCACAAAGGCCAGCGCCATGCCCGCCCCGTCCAGGGCCTCCTCTGAGGCGAGGCTCAGCACCGCCGAGAGGACCACGGACAGGAAAAACACCTGTATGGCCCAGCGGAACCGCCCCTCCCCTTTTCCTTTTTTCTCCTGCTTCTTTTTACTGTCGCCTGTGTCCAAGCTCTCTTCTCCTGCCTTTCTTTTATGTTCTCTTAGTGTATGCGGATGAACTCCGCCTACTGCTGTTCTCCTACGTAGATGGCCGCCCGGCTCTGGATCAGGGCCGCCGCCTCGTCCAGGCTCTTGTCCCCGGCGAAGTATGCCTCCGCCGGCTCCCGGATGATCTGATAGAGGTCCCACGTGCTGTCGGTATATACATGGTCAATGGCGTTGTAGAGCTTCCAGAAGTTCTCCATCTGGGGCTCCGTAGGGGCCAGCGCAATGACCACCATGGCGGCTTTCATCTGCTCAGCAGGCCCCCCGTCCAGGGGATCGCGTACAATCTGTCCCTCCACAGGCAGGGAAAACACGTCCTTGGGCTCCTGGATCCGCTGGCCGTCCTTGTCCAGAACGTACTCCCCGCTCTTGTTCACCAGCCACTGGGGGGCCATGTCCTGCTCAAAGTCCGCCCGGTTCACCGGGAAGCCCGGCGAGTAGGAGTGGTCTGTCACGCCCACGCCATCTCTGCGCAGGGAGCCTCCGGGCAGAAGGGACTGGCGGATATAGGCCCAGGCCCCCTCCTTATGCCGGCAGGCTGCGGACATGGACAGCGTGTCACAGAGGGTAAAGGAGCTGCCCGCGCCTCCTTGGGTAGGAAAGCCTACATAGGCGGCGTAACCGCCCCCCTCCAGGGTCCCTGTTGGCGCGCCGGCCCAATTATTACTCGGGCTCTGGCCGCTCCTGAAATACTCCAGCCACGACAGCGCATCACAGGTGACTGCATCCTTCTCCCGCCAGTTCCCGTTCTCGTCAATCAGGGTGCCATAGACATGGTTCTCGCTGAGATACGCCTCGTAGTCCGTCAGCGCCTCCGGCCCCGCGCACCTGGCCTCACAGGAGAGGAAGCTGTTCATATAAACCATTGTGGTATCCCACAGCAGCATCCGCCGCTCCCGGAGGGACGCGCCGTCGCTGGTGGCAAAATCCGCCTCCTGGGGCAGACGGGCGCACAGCTCCAGCAGAGCCTTGAACGCCTCCGTATCAAAGGCGCAGGTCCCGGCCTCCCAGTCCACATACCGGTCCAGGTCCTCGGCTATGAGCTTCTGGAGCAGGTCCCCGGAGGCCACGTAGCCGTTGAAAAGGCTGGCCCCCGGCTCCAGAGTCTCATAGGCCGCCAGCAGCTCCTCCAGGGTCCAGCTGTTCCTGTCCCCCACCACGCTGGAGAGACCGTAGGCCGTATTGATGACAAAGGACCCGCAGACTGTGTACAGTGCGCCGTCTGTGGAGGCGCAGTCCAGCACGTGCTCCATCACCGCCTCCCGGCCCAGCGCCGGGTCCCCCTCAATCCAGGGCCACAGGTCCTCAAAGGCCCCCTCCCGGGCGTACTGGTCCAGGGGCAGGCTCTGGTCCCAGATATCCGGACCGTTTCCCGCGGCCACGTCCGCATAGAGCCGCTTTCTGGCGGCGGCCTCCTGCTCCTCGCTCAGCTGCCAGGGCAAAACGCCCTCGCAGTAGTCCCGGAGCTCAATATGGTACTCCTCGCTGCGCTGGTTGAACTGATTGATTCGGAACACCACGCCATCTCCGAGGCCCATTGCGCCGTAGACCAGCTGGATCTTGTCCGGCAACTTGTCCGTGGGGGACAGGAGCCGCAGCCGGAGGCGGCCCTCGTCGATATACGCTGTGCTGCTGTCCTCATAGGACATGGTCAAAGCGGCCAGCCGCCCCGCCTCCAGGGGGGCGAAGCACATGATGCCGCTGTCCAGCCTGCCGGCGGACAGCTCCAGCAGCTCCCGGCCCTCCAGCCCCTCCGGCTCCCAGGCCCACAGCGTATCACGGTCCTTGTAGTAGAACAGGAACCCTCCGCTGCCGGGGTAGATCTGCGTTACCCTGCCGGGCATCTCCCAGCGCTCCTTACCCCAGCCCTTGGCGGCGGGGTCCAGGGTCCGCACCTCACGCTTTCCGCCGGACTGGACGGTGAGAGCCGCCACGGTTCCGTCCGGCAGAAGGGCCAGGGAGGTCCCGGCGGAGCCCATGACGCCGGAATAGGGCAGGGTGGCCTCCTGGGTGAAGAGGACCTGTCCCCTGCTGTCCAGGACGGTAACGCCGCTGTTGTCGGCCAGATAGATCCGTCCCTTCCCGTCCACCGCAAAGGCGGCGGACACATAGGGCTGCTGCTTCCCCAGCTCCTGGACAGCAGCGGAAAAGTCCACCACAGCCAGCTCCCTGCCGGTGGCGCTGTCCAGCTGCCGGACCTGGTAGAAGAGGTCCTGGCCTGTAAAGTATTTTCCCTTTGCTTCCCGCTCCTCGTCAAAGTCCTCCGGCAGATCGAAGTGGGATATGCTCCAGGCCTCCCACAGCCACAGCGTCCCGTCCGCGCCCAGCGCCGGGCCCAGGAAGGTGTATCCGGAGCCCTCCGGCATGGACGGGGACTGGTACTGCTCCAGGGGCTCCGCCGTCCCCTCCGACAGGGAGGCGCGGCACAGCTGGAAGCTCCGCGCCCCCTCCGCCCGCGTCTCGGTCAGGTAGTAGATGCTCTCCCCGTCGGTGCAGGAGCCGCTGAGGGCGCAGGTCTCCACAGGCAGGGCCACGTCCTCAGACAGGTAGGCCGGGGCCGTCTGCCAGTTGATCTTGTGGACGGTTTTCTTTTCCCCGCAGGCTGCCAGACAGAGGCAGGCCAGCAGAGTGAGAAGCGTCAGCTTTCCCCATTTCTTCATCCCAATACCTTCCTTTCCGCCGATGCTTGTTGACGCGACGTATATATATAGGGCGCAGAGCCCGCGCTCCCTCCTTCTACCTCTGCTCGTTGACGTATATCTCCCCGCGGCGCTGGATCAGCGCCGCCGCCTCGTCCAGGCTCTTGTCCCCGGCGAAGTAGGCTCCTGCCGCCGAGATCACAATCCCATTGAGGTCTCGATTCTCCCGGTAGGCCAGATCAATGGCGTTGTAAAGGGCCATGATCTGATCGTACTCCGCCTGGGTGACTGCATAGCGCTTATAGCCCAGCTCCACGCCGTCCACCTCACCGAAGCTCTCGCCTCGGGTGGAGACCTCCCTGCCGCTGCTGTCCCCCCGCTCCGGCGTCATGGCCGCCTCCGCCACCCGCTGGAAGTCCGCCCTGTTGGTGGGGAAATGAGGGACAGACGGGGACACGGCCCCATCCCCCCGGGGCAGCAGCAGCTCCCGCAGGAAAGCCCAGGCTCCGTCCTTGTGGGCGCAGCCGCTGGACATGGCCAGACTGTTTGTCAAAAACAGGGCGCTGCCCACCTCCCCCCAGGGGTTGGGGCAGCCCACGAAGGTCACCGGCCCGCCCAGAAGGTAGGATTTCTCCTGCACGTTGTAGAAATCGGTGATCTGCCACTCGCAGAGCATCTGACGGCCGCTGACCAGGGCCGCCGCGTCGCCGCCCTCCGGGCTCTGGTCCGGCAGGCCGGCGCAGAAGGCCAGCAGGTCCTTAAATTCCTGGCTCTCAAAGGCGCAGGTCCCGGCCTCCCAGTCCACAAAGCGTTCCCCGTACAGGCTGAGGAGCAGCCTGAGCATATTTTCCTTGGAGCCGTAGATGGACAGGGGCACACAGCCCTCGGGCATGGCCTCCAGGGCGGCCCACAGCTCCTCCCCGGTCCAGGTCATCTCTTCCCCCACCACCTCCGCGGCCCCGGTGAAGGTCATGATGCGAAACTCGCTGCCGATCTGATAGAGCTTTCCGTCCCGCTCATAGGCCTGAAACACTCGCTCCATCAGATCTCCCCGGTTGATCTCCGGGTCCGCGTCAATATAGGGCCACAGGTCCTCCAGCAGCCCGGCGGTCTCCCAGTAGTCCGCCCCCAGCTGGCCTATGTTGACAATGTCCGGCCCCTTGCCCGCCAGCACCTCCGTCACCAGCCGGGTCCGGCCGGCAGCCCGGTCCTGGCCCTGGGCGTAGTCCGTTGCCTCTATATAGTAGTCCGGATTGGTCCGGTTAAACGCCAGAATAGCCGTGCGCTCGGAGCTCACCATGTCCATGGTTCCGTAGGTCAGCTTCTGCCGCTCCGGCAGGGCCCCGGCCTCCACAGGGGTGAGCAGAAAGAAGCCGGCCCCGGTCCCGCTGTGGACGCTCATGACCGCCGCCACGCGCCCGTCCGGCAGAACGGCGAGACTGCGCACCTGGGTGCCGTCCACGCTGGCGGCCATCCAGTCCAGGACCTGCTCCTCCGCCCCCTGCCGATAGGCGTACAGGCTCTCGCCCTTCAGGTAGTAAAACAGTGCCTCCCCGCTCCCGTCGTACACAAAATCACGGTACGTGCGCGCAGGCAGGGGATAGGTCTCCCCCCAGTCCTGGGCCGCCTTGTCCGCCACCCGCAGGCAGGGCCGGGCGCCGCCGGACACGTCCTGGGTCTGGCCCAGGGCCCCCACCCGGCCGTCGCCCAGGCGGATGAGCTTGGCCCCGAGCACATCTGCATCCAAAGGCAGGGTGAAGCGGACCTCCCCCTCCCGGTCCAGCAGGGCAAAGCTCCTGTCGGTGACAGCGCAGATATCCCCGTCATCGTCCTGGAGCATGTCATAGACAGAGGAGGCCTCCAGCTTCCTGGCCAGCCCCGGGGCAGAGAAACGAAACAGCTCCGCCCCCTCCCCGTCCAGCCGGCGGAGCACATACGTGTCGATCTCTTCGGGCCCGGTCACATGCTCCACCACCCAGAGAGCGCCGTCCTCGCCGGCCCGGATGCTGCTCAGGAAGGTGGCGGCGAGCTGTTCGCCAGCCTCGGCCGGCGCGTAGGCGGGCAGGGCCTGGGCCTCGCCCCCCTCCAGGGGGAAGCGCAGGATGCTCCTCCCCCAGCTGTCCGCCACATAGACTCCGCCGCCGGACACGCAGGAATAGAAAAAGCTGTCCGTCTGTCCCGGGAAGGGGGTCCACGCTGCGGTGTAGGCCGCCGCGCCCAGAGGCTCCCCGGAGGGGGGCTCGCTCTCCTTTGGCGCGTTTCCGCAGGCCGCCAGACAAAGGCAGGCCAGCAGGACCAGAAGCGTCGGCATTCCCCGTTTTTTCATGGCAAAGCCCTCCTTGAAATCCCCCAAACATGCAAAATATCCGTCCCAATATTTCAGGGACGGATATTGGTCCGCTGCCAAAAAAGCTAAACGCCGGCAGCAGGCAGGGTAAATCTTACGGCTTAGGTACGGGTTGGATTTCCCCGGAACATACCTCTCGTTGCCGATCAGGCGGTTTCCCTTTCAATGCTCCGGCGCGGCGTTGCCCACCGCGCTACCCGACTGCCACTTAGTCCGCACTGCAATCCCCCGTCTGCCCAATGACGACAGCCTAGGTGTTTTCCACCGCAGTCAAACCGCTTCTTAGCCTCTTTTGCAGGCAGGGTTTCAAGGAGCAATCGCAGTCCTCTCCCTGGCCGGGGAGCAGACTGGGTGTTCTCCTATCCGCCATGCCCACGCAAGGCAGGCTACATCTGCACACAGCGTTCACGGCTCCAGGCCGGGTAGCACCGCAATACAGGTTTCTACCCTGAGTCGTACACAGGTCGAGGTACCACAAAGGGAGTACGCCCATGCACAAAAACAGGTCTCCACGCCCGCAGGGTCGGCTTCCCCATGCCATTGGGGAACGCCCTACGGCCGCAAGCGCAGGGGAGTCCCGCGCTTTCCACCCAGCACCCACCCCAAACTGGGCGTAAGAAGCAGGCACCAGGGGTTTCACAGCTATGCCCTTTGAAGGATTTTTAGGCCCTTCTTCGGAAGCGGCAGATCTGACTAGGATACTGCGCCGTCGTTTAGCGACCACAGTATACCATATCTCTCCCGGATATTCAAGGGAGTATGCAAAATTTTTTGCATATTGTCCCCATAGGCGGATTTTTACTCAGAACCTGTCCCCGCCGTCTCCCTGTCCTCAGAAGTGCATCTCATACCAGTACCAGCTCTCCGTCAGCCGCTGGGTATAGGCCCAGTTGTCCCCCTCCGGCTCCTCCCAGCGCCAGCCGCTGCCGGAGGGCGTGTAGCGCATCTCCGCCGTCCCCATCAGGGGCAGGGGCACATCCTCCGGGGAGTAGTAGAATCCCCAGTAGCTGGTGGAGGACCCCAGGCCGGACGCGCCGGTCTCGAACTCCGCCATGCCCAGCTCCGGCCAATAGCTGACGGTCCAGCTGTTGTAGGTCCCGTCCGCCGTCAGCTCCGCCGCGAAGGCCTCCAGCGCCGCCCGGTTTCGCTGGATGTACCGGGCTGTGCGCTCCCTTCGATCCCCCCGCGCCAGCAGCCCGGCGCACACAAGCAGCGCATACAGGAGCGCCGCCGCCCAGACCAGTTTTTTTCTTCTCATCGCTCCGCTCCTCCCGTGTACTCCGACACCACTTCCAGGGCCGTATTGACCCGGACCAGGGGGCCCCGGTAGGGGTAGTAGGCCATGCAGTAGTCCATCCACCCCTCGTCCGCCGCCACCACCTGCTGTCCGTCCCGGACCGTCACCAGCTCCGGCCCGGCTGCGACGGCGGTCAGCCACCGGCCCAGGACCAGGGCCCCCAGCAGGACCGCGCAGAAAGCGGCGCAGGCGATTCCCCGCCAGCGCCGCCGGTCCTCCTCCGGCCACGGCAGCTCCGGCAGGGCCCGGACTGCGGAGAGCATGGCCCCCGCGCCGCCCAGGAAGAGGAGGCCGTACAGGGCCCGGAGCGTCCGGGACCGCCACGCCAGATCCAGCGCCGCCAGTGCTCCGCTCCCCAGGATGAGCAGGGCCAGGGCCGTCAGGAATAGGGCGGTCCAGGCTCTGAGGGCCCGCCGTCTTCCGCATTGGATCAGGCCCGCCGCCCACAGCCAGGCCATGATCGGCGCGGCCGCCGTCCCCAAAGCCAAGGCGGCCAGGGAGAGAATGGTCCCCGTCACTGCTCCCCCTCCTCCACATATTCCAGGATATCCCCGGGCTGGCAGTCCAGGGCCTTGCAGATGGCCTCCAGCGTGGAAAACCGCACCGCCCGGGCCTTGTTTGTCTTCAGCACCGACAGGTTGGCAATGGTCACGTCAACCCGCTCGGAGAGCTGGCTGAGGCTCATCTTCCGCCTGGCCAGCATCACGTCCAGATTCACCACAATGGGCATTGCGCATCACCGCCCTTTCTTCTTTTTGGGTGAGCAGAGGAGCCGCCAAGACGCCTCCACCGGCTGCGAATACAGATGCTAAATCGTCAGATCGTTCTCCGCCTTCATGTCCGCCGCCTTCAGCACCAGATGGCTCAGCAGGAACGAGGCCACGGCAATGGCCACCCCCACCACGCACACAGCCATCCCCAGCACCCACAGGGAGGACCCCGCCAGCAGCTCGATGGTCACCGTGCCAACGGCACAGTACCCCGTGTCCACCATGGCGCAGAGGCCGATGCCCCCAAGCCACCGGGCGTTTTTGTGGCAGAAGGAGTTGTGCCGCCCGAT
>OFGH01001433.1_pt1 | contig 15700 bp, 15 predicted proteins | sample 1521721 | NCBI WGS metagenome assembly OFGH01 (sample SAMEA3504132, study PRJEB24116) | mouse gut metagenome | biome: mouse gut; feature: mouse-associated habitat; material: faeces | place: Denmark | collected 2011
TTTTTTAACATATTTCTATCATTTTCTCTCTTGTTTTCTTTAAATTATCATTTTTTTTAATATTTGTCAATAAATATTTTTAAAATATATCTCATTTTTTAATTAAATTTTAGTTTCACTTTTAATAAATAACTATCTAAGTATTGCTTTTTCTTAAATTGTATTATAAAATTGTACATACGATTAAAAAGCAATTTTTATGCAGTTTTAGAAAGGTATGGTACTTATTATGACAATCAATGAATTGGCAAAATTAGCGCAGACTTCCCCGGCAACGGTCTCCCTTGCGTTAAATAACCGTCCCGGCGTAAGCCCTGTGACAAGACAGCGCATCCTTGACATCGCCGCCTCGGAAGGTTATATCTCACGCAAAAGAGAGATTGCTCCGGACAAGAAGATTATCAAGCTCATAGCAGTTTCCAAACCGAACACAAGCGACGTGCATAATTTCCGCACTTCCTTTTTTGCCGATATCATCAATTGGGTACAGAAACGATGCTCGCAGTTTAATTACTCCATGCTCTATTCCATAATCCCGCACAATGATTTTATTGCCACGATCAATAGTTCCGAGGCAGAGCAGCCCTCTGACGGCATCATATTGTTAGGAACTTATCTTGACGGCAGTGAGGTTGATTCCCTGACGGGCATTTCCACCCCCCTGGTAGTGCTGGACCGAAACTGCACGCTCTCCCAGCTTAATTCCGTAGGGATCAACAACTACATGGGGGCGTATGTTTCTGTCTCCTCGCTCATTGAGCTGGGACACCGCCATATCGGATATGTCAGCTCCTCCTCAAGCGTTGCTAACCTGACAGAGCGAAATCAAGGCTTTACCAAAGCCCTGTCCGATCAAAAACTTACCCCGTATCAGGATTCCTATTTCCATTGCAACAGCTATATATCCGACGGGGTGCGGCTGCTGGGGCAGCAGCTTGCTAAATGCAGGGATCTGCCCACTGCCTTCTTCTGCGAAAATGATTACAATGCCCTCTGCCTTATCAGCGCCCTAGCGCAGCTTGGCCTGCGTACCCCTGAGGACATCTCCGTAATCGGCTTTGACGACGTGCCGGAATGCATCATCGCATCCCCCCAGCTCACCACGGTACATGTGAACCGAAAGGCCATGGCATATACGGCGGTTGAGCTGCTCCATTCCTTAATTTCCGATCTGGACGCGGACGCCACAAAAAACATCTGCATCAACGTCCGTCTGGTCAAGCGGGCCTCAACCTGTCCTCCCTCCTCATCCCGGACTGAGGCGAACATTCCGTCGGCGGACTGAAAATTATCAAATTTCCATAAAAAATGTTTTTGAATCCTCTTTCTTATGATAGAATGGCTTTATCGAATCCATGCCCCGCAAGCGGGGCATAGTTTAAGAGGTGAAAATAATGCATAAAGAATTTTTAATGGGCAATGAGGCCATTGCCATGGGCGCGATTGCAGCCGGGGTAAATTTTGTCTCCGGCTATCCCGGCACTCCCTCTACGGAAGTCCTGGAAACCGTCTCCAAGAGACGCCCCGACAGGACTTACGTAGAGTGGTCCGTCAATGAAAAAGCAGCTCTTGAAACGGCGGCAGGAGCGGCTTATTCCGGAGCGAGATGCCTGGTGACGATGAAACAGGTCGGCTTAAACGTCGCCTCCGACCCGCTCATGAGCCTTGAATATGTAGGCGTTAAAGGCGGAATGGTAATCCTTGTGGCAGACGATCCCGGGCCTATATCCTCACAGACAGAGCAGGACACAAGGCATTTTGCCGCATTCTCAAAGCTTCCCTGTTTCGACCCGTGCTCGGCTCAAGAGGCATACGAGATGGTCCAAGAGGCATTTTACTTTTCGGAGAAATACAAAACTCCCGTCTTCTTAAGGCCCACTACGAGAGTCTGCCACGCCTATGCCTCCGTCACCGTAAAAGATAAAGAAGAATACGTCCTTCACAATCCTGAAGGTTTTATAAAAGACTCGAAACGCTGGGTAATCTTCCCCCGGCTCTCCTATCAGAACCATATAAAAATCGAAGAGCGCAACGCGCGCCTTTCCGAGGAATTTTCAGATTACAGCAAAAACAGCGTATATCTCCCTAGCGAAGGAGAGCCCCGCAAAGGGATTGCCGCCGGGGGCATAAGCTATACATATGTCTCGGAAACGCTTAAATCCTGCATGGGGGCAAAGCTTTTTAAAGTCGCGACGCCCCACCCGTTTCCTGAAAAACTGGCTCTTCGTTTCCTCGACGGCCTAGACGAGGTTCTGTGCGTCGAGGAGCTTGACCCGGTGATTGAGCGGGAGCTTACTTACATCTGCGGGAAACACCATCTTCCGGTGAAAATATACGGGAAACTTACCGGCCATGTACAAAACGCCGGGGAGAATACCCGCGACAGCGTAAACGGATGCATCCACGATTTCCTGGGGAATAAGACGCCTTCCGGCGGAGCACATGCACCAGAAGATGCTCTTCCAGCGCTGCCCGTGCGCCCTCCGGTGCTCTGTGCAGGTTGTCCGCACCGCGCCTCATTTTACGCGGTAAAGACTGCCATGAAAGGCAGGAAGACCATTTTCTGCGGGGATATCGGATGCTACACCCTCGGGAACGCCATGCCTCTCGACATGGTGGACACATGTCTGTGTATGGGGGCGGGGCTTGGCATCGCCCAGGGCGCAGGGCGGATTTCCCCGGACACATCCTGTTTTGCTTTCGTCGGGGATTCCACATTTTTTGCCTCCGCTGTCACCGGTGTTATAAACGCGGTATACAACCAGGCAGAGATGACCCTTATCGTGCTGGACAATTCCACCACTGCCATGACCGGACATCAGCCTCATCCCGGCACCGGGCGGACCGTGATGGGAGATGCCACGGCAAAAATCAGCATCGAGGCCGTCCTGCGGGGCATCGGGCTTACCGTTGTGGAAACCGCAGACCCTTTAAACCTCGAGACATCCATAGAATGTGTAAAACGTGTATCGGCCAAACCCGGCGTCAAAGCGATTATTTTCAGGTCTCCCTGCATTGCGGTCACAAAACCGGCCGGGAGCCTTGCTGTCAATCCTGAAAAATGCATTAGCTGCAAGAGATGCATCCGGGAGCTTGGCTGCCCGGCGCTGATCTTAAAAGACAACCATGTCTGCATCGACGCATCCCTCTGCACCGGATGTTCCCTGTGCAGCCAGGTCTGCCCTACTGGAGCTATTTCAAGAAACGGAGGTAATGGCGATGAATAAAAATATCGTACTGTGCGGCGTGGGCGGTCAGGGAACCGTCCTCGCTTCAAAACTAATCGCCGCAGCCGCCATGAAAAAAGGACTTTCCGTCATGAGCGCGGAGACTATCGGCATGGCGCAGAGAGGCGGCAGCGTATTCAGCCATGTACGCATCGGAGAGGATGTCTGTTCCCCGATGATTGCCAGAGGCAGCGCAGACCTCATTGTCGGGTTTGAACCTGGAGAGGCCGTGCGTATGCTGCCTTTCCTCAAAGAAGGCGGCCAGGTTGTCACCAGCAGCCGGGCGATACTCCCGGTCACAGCCTCCCTGTCCGGCTCCTCCTACAACGGTGAAGACATGGTCTCATACCTGAAAAGACATGTGGAAAATCTCCTTGTAGTTGATTCCGAAAAAGCATGCGGGGAACTCGGTTCCCCAAAGGCGCTTAACACCCTTCTTCTGGGAGCCGCCGTCTCAAGCGGCAGGCTGGGATTTACGGAGGAGGATATAAAAGACGCGATAGCAGAAAGGCTGCCGGAACGTTTCCATAAGATGAATTTCGCAGCTCTTGAATACATGCGCCTTCATCCATAACTAACATTTCACCAGGAAAGGATATTTATATTTATGCAGATTACAGATTTACAGATCAGCCAGGTAAACAGCCAGATACAGGCTCTTATAAATGCGGGCAGCTTTTACGGGAAAAAGCTCTCAGATGCGGGCATCTCCGGCATCTCGACGCCGGAGGATTTTGAAAAGCTCCCGTTTTCCGAAAAAAATGACCTCCGGGAGGCTTACCCCCTCGGGCTGATGACCGCTCCCGAAGAGGAGATTGTGAGGATTCACTCTTCCTCCGGAACCACCGGGCTTCCGGTCATCATCCCCTACACCGCAAAAGACGTTGACGACTGGGCTGTCATGTTCGCCCGGTGCTACGAGACAGCCGGAATCACCAATACAGACCGCATCCAGGTCACTCCCGGGTACGGCCTCTGGACCGCCGGCATCGGGTTCCAAAACGGCGCGGAAAAGCTGGGAGCCATGGTTATCCCCATGGGGCCGGGAAACACAGACAAGCAGCTGCAGATGATGACGGACATGAAAAGTACCGTAATCTGCGCCACCTCCTCCTATGCCCTGCTCCTTGCAGAAGAAATCGAAAAGCGCGGCATCAAAGATAAGATATGCCTGAAAAAAGGCGTCATCGGTTCTGAGCGGTGGGGAGAAAAGATGCGAAACCGCATCTCCTCTGAACTTGGAATTGAGCTTTATGACATCTATGGGCTGACGGAAATCTACGGCCCCGGCATCGGCATCAACTGCAAATACGACACCGGGATGCATTACTGGGATGATTATATCTACATAGAGATCATTGACCCTGTAACGTTAAAGCCCGTTCCTGACGGCGAGCTGGGTGAAATCGTTATCACCACCCTTGTGAAAGAAGGGGCGCCCCTAATCCGCTACCGCACCCACGACCTGTCCCGCATTGTACCCGGAGACTGCCCCTGCGGCAGCAAGTTCCCGCGCCTTGACACGATCATGGGCAGGACGGACGATATGATCAAAATCAAGGGAGTCAATGTATTCCCAAGCCAGATTGAGGAGATCCTCCATGAGTTCTCAGAGGTATCAAGCGAGTATCAGCTCCGCATCTCCCACCTGGACGGGCGTGATACTATGCGTATCTATGTGGAGACAAACGGAACGGTTGATTTCTTAGACCTGGCCCGCAGGATCGCCGAGAGGGTCAAGAGCCGCATCGGGTTCACGCCGCTTGTCAAAGTCGTAGAGCTTGGGCTTTTGCCGAGAAGCGAAAAGAAGTCAAAAAGAGTCTTTGACGAGAGATATGAATAAAGAAGTTCATAGAATAAAGCATTTCATAAACAGGGGGGCAGATAAAATCTGCCCCCCTGTCTCTGTATTCGTATAGCGTCCATGCCGCCTATCGGACAAGCCCTGTCATCTCCGACACAGTCTTAAATCCATTTTCTTTCATATACCGCTCAATCCCTTCCACGACCTCCATCGTCACTGCGGGATTATAAAAGTTTGCGGTTCCCACTGACACAGCGTCCGCTCCTGCCAAGATCATCTCGATTGCATCCTCCGCGCTCTGGATGCCGCCCATGCCGATGACCGGAATCTTCACGGCTCCAGCCGCCTCGTACACCATACGCACCGCAATGGGATGAATCGCCGGGCCGGACACTCCGCCTGTCTTATTGGCAAGCACGAATTTCCGCCGGTTGATGTCTATCTTCATACCCGTAAGCGTGTTGATCAGCGACACAGCGTCCGCTCCGCCTGATTCCACCGCCTTTGCCATATCGGCAATGCTGGTGACATTGGGGCTAAGTTTCATGATTACCGGCTGCCTGGCATGCCGTTTTACTGCTTTTGTAATCCGCTCTGCCGCCCTTGGATCCTGCCCAAAGGCGATGCCGCCCTCTTTCACATTCGGGCATGAGATATTGATCTCCAGCATATCCGCCGGCTCGTCTGCCAGCCTTTCCACCACCCGGCAATAATCCTCCTCGGACTTCCCGCACACATTCACAATGATTTTTGTATCGTACTGCTTAAGAAACGGGATATCCCTCTCGCAAAGCATCTCAATCCCCGGATTCTGAAGCCCTACCGCATTCATCATGCCCCCGTAGGTCTCCGCTACCCTGGGCGTCGGATTCCCCGCCCACGGAACATTTGCCACGCCCTTTGTCGTTACCGCACCAAGGCGGCTCAAGTCCACAAATTCTGAAAATTCAGCTCCCGAACCAAAGGTTCCCGCAGCCACCGTCACCGGATTTTTCCACTCTACTCCGGCAATCCTTACCCGGAGGTCTGCCTCTGTTCCTGCTTTTTCCTCAATGCCCATCAGATTTCCACCTCCGTCGATAAAAATACCGGTCCGTCCTTACAGATGCGCTTATTCATCACATTTGTATGGGAATCTTTCTCCTTTGACCCGCACACGCATGCTAGGCATGCCCCAATTCCGCATGCCATCCGCTCCTCAAGGGAAAGGTAGCACTCAATATCCTTTTCAGCGGCATATGCCTTAAGCGCGCGCAGCATCGGCGAAGGGCCGCATGCAAAGATCACATCCGCCTCTATGCCGTTTTCCCGGATTGCGTCCAGCACATTGCCTTTCACACCTGCGCTTCCGTCCTCTGTGGAGATATAGAGTTTCCCGTTCGCCTCAAATTCATCTTTCAAAAATGTCTGGCTGTTCCGATAGCCTGCCACGATCAGTTTCTCCCGGCAGTCCATCCGCTTTGCAAGCTCCAGGACAGGCGGAACTCCGATGCCTCCCCCTGTTAAGATTACCCGTTTCCCGGTTCCTCTCTCCAGAGGGAAACCGTTCCCTAACGGCCCGATGATCTCAAGGCCGTCTCCTTCTGTCAGCCGTGAAAACTGCTCTGTTCCGGTCTTTTCGCCTGTCACACGGTACACAACCCGCAGCCTCCCCCTCCCGGCATCTGCCTCGCAGATGCTGATGGGCCTTGGGAGCAGCTTGCTCTTATCCTGTGTGTACATGGATATAAACTGACCCGGCTTTGCCGAAAGGGCTGCTTTTGTCTCAATCCACATGCTGAAAATCCCGTCTGCGATGCACTCCTGGGAAAGCACTTTCACTCTCTCTTTTTCTCTCTCCGCCATCTCTTTCTCCCGACCTTTTCTCCTGTATAAATAAACCTCACTGGTACCGCGTCCTGCCATGCTACCGGCCTGCAAGCGCCTCCCTGATATCCGCCGCCATATCCTTTACGGCCTCCCTGGATGCCTCTCCAAAGTTTTCTGCACCGAATCTTTCATATTTTTCCTGTTTGTATGCCGCGATAATTCCCCTGGAAGAATTCACCACAGCTCCCAGCCCATCCTCATTAAAGAAATGTACCAGGTCTGCCCCTTTTCCTCCCTGTGCCCCGTATCCAGGCACAAGTATGTAGGATTTCGGCATGACCTTCCTCAGAGCCTTCCCCATCTCCGGGTAGGTAGCGCCCACGACAGCGCCGATATAGCTGTAACCATCTCCCATACAGTCCTCTCCCCACTGGGCAACCTTCTCTCCCACAAGCTCATAGAGCGGGCGCCCGCCAACAAGCTGATCCTGGAACTCGCCGCTTGACGGGTTGGATGTCTTCACAAGGATGAACAGCCCCTTCTTTTCCTCCTGGCACACTTTCACAAAAGGATTCACCCCGTCTGAGCCAAGGTAGGGATTCACTGTCACGAAATCCTCGTCAAAAGGCGTGTACTCTTTGCCGCCAACTTTCACTCTTCCGATATGCCCTGTAGCATAGGCAGCCGATGTAGAGCCGATATCGCCTCTCTTAATATCCCCGATTACGACAAGATCCTTACTCTTGCAGTAATCAACTGTCTTCTTAAATGCCATAAGCCCCGGAAGCCCGAACTGCTCATACATGGCAATCTGTGGCTTTACCGCCGGAATCAGGTCGCAGGTCTTATCCACAATCTCCTTATTGAACTGCCAGATTGCCTCCGCCGCCCCCTCAAGCGTCTCCCCGTATTCCGCAAAAGCCTTTTTCTGTATAAACTCTGGAATATAGCTTAACATCGGATCCAGCCCCACGACGATAGGAGCGTCTGTCTTCTTAATATTCGAGATTAATTTGTTGATCATTTCCTCTTCCTCCTGATTCCCTGTTATCTTTCGTATACGACCTTGCCTCCGGCAATCGTACATTTTACTTCCCCGCTGACCTCATACCCGTCAAAAGGAGTGTTCTTTCCCTTAGATACAAATGTCCGGCGGTCAATCCTGTAAGTCTTTTCCGGGTCGAAGATCACGATATCCGCAGCCTTTCCCTCCGCCACGGAGCCTTTCTCTGCAAGCCCTAAAATCCTTGCCGGGTTTAAGCTCATCTTCTCTGCCATCCCCATAATGTCCAGAACCCCGGTCTTTACAAGATACGAATAAGTGAGGGCTGCGCTCGTCTCCAGACCGACGATACCAAAAGCAGCCTGGGCTATGGACTTCTCCTTCTCATCTGCGGCATGGGGGGCATGATCTGTCGAGATGACATCCATAATCCCTTTCCCCAGCCCTTCCCTCAGCGCATACACATCCTCCCGGCTCCTGAGAGGCGGATTCATCTTATAGTTCCCGTCGTCCTCTTTTATATCGTCTGATGTCAATATAAAATGGTGGGGGCATACCTCCCCGGTTACGGAAAGTCCCTCTTTTTTTGCCTCCTCCACCATCTTTACGCTGTCTGCCGTAGAGCAGTGGCACAGGTGGAGGCGCGCCCCCGTCTCCTTTGCCAGGAGGATATCCCTTGCGGCGATCACATCCTCCACCGAATTGCTGATCCCTGAGAGGCCGAGTCTCTCTGCGTTTCCGTCGGCGTTCATCACGCCGTCTCCTCTCAGATTAATGTCCTCGCAGTGGGCAAACACAGAGAGTCCGCATTCTTTTGCCAGTTTCATGCCATTCCGGTAAAGCGCTGCGTCCATGACGGACTTACCATCCTCGCTGATGGCGCGGCATCCTGCCTGCGCCATCCCCCTGATATCTGACAGCTCCTGGCCGTCCTGGCCTTTCGTGACCGCGCCGATCTGTATGACATTTACCGGAGACTCAAGGATCGCCCTTCTGTGGACTTCTGCCACCTTCCCGCCGGTGTCTATGACCGGTTTCGTGTTCGGCATGGCACAGATTGTAGTGACGCCGCCCTTCGCGGCAGCTTTCCCCCCGGTCTCAAGCGTTTCCTTATACTCAAGCCCCGGATCGCGCAGATGCACGTGAAGGTCGATAAAACCCGGCATTACATAACATCCGCCGGCATCAATCACTTTCTCTGCATCCACCCTTATCTCTTTCTCCACTTTCTCAATGCGCCCGTCCGCCACCAGCACATCATAAATTCCGTTCCTCCCTGTCAGGGGATCTGCCACATGTCCGTTTTTTATCAAAATACTCATAAGCAGCCTACATCTCTTTCTTCAATTCTTCTACAGCCCTCTCAAGCTGGTTGTCTGCCTCCGGATGCTTTTCATCGTACTCATACGGCACTTCTACATCCGGCGTTATCCCTTTTCCGTTAATATTCCGTCCTTTCGGCGTATAATACTCTGCAATAGTAAGTTTGACACATGTGCCGTCCTTGAGGTCGAAAATTTTCTGCACGACCCCTTTGCCGTAAGTCTGGGTTCCTATGATTTTTCCAAGCCCGTAATCCTGTATGGCTCCGGCGTAAATCTCAGAAGCGCTGGCGCTGTTGCCGTTCACAAGCACCGCCATGGGCAGCGTAAACTGATTCTCATCGTCGGAAGTCATCTCCTCTTTCCGCCCGTTTTTATCCTGCATATACACAATCAGGCCCCTGGGCAGCATCACATCAAGCATATCGCACACTGTGTTCAGGTTGCCTCCCGGATTTCCCCTCAGATCCACGATCAGGCCCTTCATATCTTTCCCCGCAAGCTGGTCAAGCCCTTTGATATACTGGCTATAGGTTACGGAGTCAAACTCGCTGACAGAAAGATAACCGATGCCGTCCTCAAGCATCTTCGCCTCCACCGTCTGGACTTCTATCTTATCCCTCACGGCAGTCACTGTTATCTCCTCGCCTTTCTCCCCCCGCAGGACAGTCAATTTCACATCCGTTCCGCCCTCGCCCCTTATGTGGGAGACGACTTCATTTAAGTCCACTCCTGTCACTTCCAGCTCTTCCACCTTATAGAGGATGTCATTGTCTTTAAGCCCTGCTTTCATAGCCGGAGAATCCTCATAGACATGCGTCAGCGTGATGACCCCTGTATCCCTGCTCTGGGTGAGGACCGCGCCGATACCATCGTATTCTCCTTCTGTAGCCTCCATAAAGGCTTTTGTCTCTTCCTCGTCATAGTATGCAGAATACGGGTCGTCAAGTCCGCTCACATACCCTTCATAGATGCCCTGCTCCAACTGCTTTTCATCTACATCGCCCAGATATGCCTCGTCAATCAGGCTCTTTAATATATCCAGTTTCTTCTCTGTTCCTGACGATACCGCCTCTTTCCCCGGCGTTTTAATCCTGCTCTCCAAAAGTCCGCAGGAGACAAGCCCTGCCACCAATAATATAGCGAGGGCGCCGCAAAACGCCCCCCGCAAAAAATCTTTTCTGTTTTTCATCTAATATACCCTGTCTCAACTATAAATAATTCATTGGGTTTACCGGCCTTCCTCCGGACATCACCTGGAAATGCAGATGGGGCCCTGTTGAATTTCCTGTTGACCCGACCGCCCCGATATTCTGTCCTTTGGAAACCTTTGTTCCCGCACTCACATATATCTTGCTGCAATGCATGTAATACGTCTGCAAACCGTTGCCGTGATTGATTACGATCATATTTCCGGCATTTCCGCTGTAACGCGCAGACGTAACGGTTCCGTCTGCCGCCGCATAGATCGGAGTTCCTGTAGCTGCCGCAAAATCCATGCCTTTATGGTTCGTGCTGGCTCCTGCAAGAGGCGCTTTCCGGTATCCGAATGTACTGGAAATACGCCTGTATCCCGGGCATGGATGGGTAAACATCCCGTTACCGCTGACCACGGCCGCTCCCGCTGAGCCTCCCGTTCCGGAGGCTGCATCCTGCTTTGCCTGTGCTGCCCTCGCTGCCGCTTCCTTGGCGGCTGCCTCTGCCTCTGCCTTCTTCCTTGCAGCATCCGCTGCCGCTTTCGCCGCTGCCTCAAGCTGCTTTACCTTTTCAGCGTTGGCGTTGAGCTCCTCTTTCAGACCGATAATCTCGTCGTTCTTACTTTCAAGCAGCGCCTGGAGGGTTCCCTGTTTCGCAATCAGGTCATCCTGCAGCACTTCCATCTCTTCCTGTTCCTTCTGCAGGACTGCTTCCTGTTCCTCCACCGTCTTTACAATCTTCTGGAATTTCTTGAGCATATCCCTATCATAGTCGGAAATTGTAGAAATGTACTCCGTCTTGTTAAGGAAGTCGCTAAGGTCTTTTGCCTCAAACAGGATTTCAACGAACTGGCCATTTCCGTTTTCATACATGTACTTAATCCTTTTTTTCATGCTCTCGTACTGGTCATTTTCGTCTACCCTTGCCTGAATCAGCTCTTCCTCCTTCAGAGTGATCTCCTCTTCCTTCGCATTGATTTTCCCCTCAAGCTCAGTCATCTCCGTCAGAAGTGTGTCTAACTGTATAGAAAGCGATTTCTTCTCTGTTTCTGCCTGTTGTTTCTGCTCTGCCAGCTCCTCGCTTTTTTCTTTCGCCTCGTCCGCTTTTTCTTTTGCAGCCTCGGCCTCCTTTTTTGCCTCGCTTGCACTGGAAGCCTGGGATGTAAATGACGACCCAAAGCAAAGAACCCCTGCAAGCAGGAGACACAATAATTTCTTTCCCCGCATTTATATATCCCCCTAATATTATTGTATTATACCCGCAAATGTTTATGAATCGTAAAGAAACTTCCTATAAATCCGATTCCAACTCCAAGTGCAACACCTACTGGAAGGAGCGTCCTGTAGACTGTTGTTACCGGAAGGAATGTGATGATGTTGTTCAGAAGGCTGAATTTCGTCATAACATAGGATACCGCCTTGTCATACATGAAAAAGAGCATGATAAGCGGAATAATCGCTCCCACGATACCAATGAGAAGACCTTCTATCACAAAGGGCGCGCGGACAAACCCGTCCTTCGCTCCGATATATTTCATGATTGCAATCTCCTCCCGCCGCACGGTAATACCCATCGTTACCGTATTGCTGATCAGGAATACGGATACCGCCAGGAGGATCAGTATGATTGCGGCCGACACATAATACATCAGCCGGTTCACGCTGGTGAGCGTCTTTGCCACCACATCTGATTTGTTGACTTTCCGGACTCCCTCCAGGCCTTCTGCAAAAGCTACGACATCCTTCTGTTTCTCTACGTCTGCCATATATACTTCATAGCTGTCTGAATTTGCCAGCGGGTTGTCATTTTTAAAGCCTTCCGCCGCATCCTTGGATTCCCCGAAATAATCATCCTGGAATTTATCCCACGCATCTTCCGCACTAATATAATTGACCTCAAGAACCCCGTCTTTTTGCTCTAGCTGGCTGCCAATCTCGTCCTTTTGCTCCTGTGTCGCGTCATCGTTGAAAAATACCGTGATCGCCACCCCTTCTTCCGCTTTCTCCACAATATAGTTCAGGTTGATGACGATTGAATAAAACAGGCCGAACAGAAAGATGCACGCCGCCATTGTCGCGATGGACGCGATAGAAAACATCTTATTCCTGCCTATGTTTTTTACCCCTTGTTTCATCGAATATCCAAATGTACTAATTCTCATTCTTCCTATACCCACCTTTTTTCTCGTCGCTTACGATGACGCCCTTCTTCATCGTAATTACGCGTTTTTTCATCTCGTTTACAATCTCCTGGTTATGTGTGACAACCAGCACCGTTGTTCCCCTGTCGTTCGCCTCTTCCAGAAGTTTCATGATCTCCCATGAATTCGTCGGGTCAAGGTTTCCGGTCGGCTCATCCGCCAAAAGGATTGCAGGCTCATTTACGATTGCCCGGGCAATGGCTACTCTCTGCTGCTCCCCTCCGGACAGCTCCTTGGGGAAGGACTTGTATTTCTGCGCCAGCCCTACCAGCGACAGCGCTGCCGGAACTTTCTTCTTGATGATCCTGCTGGGAGTCTCCGTAACCCTCTGGGCAAAAGCAATATTCTCATAGATATTCCGGTCTTTCAGCAGACGGAAATCCTGGAACACTACTCCGATGGCCCTTCTGTACATCGGAATCTTCCGATGGCGCATCTTGTTAAGATTCTGCCCGTTCACAACAATTGAACCTGACGTCGGATCCAGTTCTTTCATGATCAGCTTGATCAGGGTGGACTTTCCCGAGCCGCTGTCACCCACGATAAACACAAATTCACCCTGCTCTACTTTCAGGTTGATTCCATTCAGGGCCGCAACCCCTTTTGAATACTCTTTCTTTACGTCCTTTAATTCAATCATAATTTCCTCCTAGATTATTAGTACTCCAATGATTCCATGTACTTCATATATTTTACGACCATAAGGGCAATTTTAAAAGTAATGGCATCTTCAAACACGCGCAGGTCGAGGCCTGTGCTTTTCTGGAGCTTATCCAGCCGGTACACCAGCGTATTGCGGTGGATATAAAGCTGCCGGGATGTCTCGGAAACATTCAGGTTGTTCTCGAAAAACTTATTTATAGTAGCCAGCGTCTCCTCGTCGAAATCATCCGGCGACTTTCCTCCAAAAATCTCCCGTATGAACATCTTGCACAGCGGAATCGGAAGCTGGTATATAAGCCTCCCTATGCCCAGCGCGCTGTAAGCAATAATGTTCCTTTCGCCAAAAAATATCTTTCCCACGTCAAGGGCAAGCTTTGCCTCTTTGTAGGACTTTGATACTTCCTTGATATCGCCTACCACCGTGCCGTAAGCTATCAGGATATCTTCCTCTCCGTCAGCCCTCAGTATATCATAAATATTCTGGGCTGCTTTCCCTAATTCCGCATAGCTGTCATTGGCATCCACCTCTTTGACAACGATGATATTTTTCTCATCTACCGCCGTCACAAAATCTTTTACCTTATTCCCGAGCAGTCCCCGCACGTTATCAAGCGCATTGCTGTCTTTTTCGTGCTTGGTCTCTATAATAAAGATAACACGTCTCACCTCCGTGTCAATATGTAATTTTTTGGCTCTGTTATAAATGTCGACAAGCAGCAGATTATCTAAAAGAAGGTTTTTGACAAAATTGTCTTTGTCAAACCGTTCTTTATATGCAATCAGGAGATTCTGTATCTGGAATACGGCAATCTTGCCGACCATGTACACATCGTCGCCCCCGCCGTTTGCAAGAAGGACATACTCCAGCTGGTGCTCATCGAAGATCTTAAAAAACTGATGCCCCTGCACCACCTGGCTGTCCGCCGGTGAATTGACAAAAGACAGAACTTCTTCCTCATGATTGCCCTGCTCGGAAAAAGTGCTTGCCAGAGACTTCCCGTCCGTATCCATCACGCAAAAATCAATTCTTGCAATCCCCTTCAATCCTTCAATTGTATTTTGAAGTATTTGATTAGATATCATATTCCATCTCCTCCACTCATTTCAATATGCATTTTTCACAACAAAAAAAAACTTCATTCCCGAGGAAATAACATCTTTAGAGTTTATATTAATATATATTTACAAAAAAATAAAGAGGAAATCACATTTTTTTGTTGATTTCCTCAATTTTCTTGTTTTTTTTATCAAATTTGCAATGTACATAGTGACCAAAAGGTATTTCTTATTATTTTATTATTTTTTGGTTTTCTTATTTTACAGCCTGCATAGCCCCGGCTGTCTCCCTCTTCCTTCTCTCCATCTCTTTTCGGAACAGCTTTTTTACCACGAACTGGGAGAATCTGCTCTGTGCAGCCTGCATCCCGCTGGGGGGAAGGAGCGTCTTGCCAAGCCCGAGCCAGACATTGGCATTCAAAGTGCTTTTATTTTTTGTCACAAAATCTTCCTGCAGCGGGGATGACATGGATGAAATAACACAGTCAATATCCGCGCCGTTGATCGCGTTCACGATCATGTCGTCCGCCCGGTCAAGTGCGGATACCTTTGCAAGCCCCCCGATCTGCGCTCCTTTGCAGTACCGCTCAAGATAATTGAGAAGTGTCTCGCCCTCCGACTCCGACTCCACAAGCAGGTACACCCTTTTATGATGCCTGTTAATATACCGGAAAAGCATCTTCAAAAAGACCCGTTCCTGTGTCTCACGGAGGTTTTTCGCGTCTGCAATATCCGCAGATTCTAATATGGTCGTGTCTGCTGCCAGCACAAGGTCAAAATAAGAAACACATGTCTTTAACCCAGGCGCCTCATCCATCTGCATAAGGCTGTCCGCCGTCACCATCTCAATAACGCTTATCGGTTCCGACTGCATGGAGCTTACAAACCGTTTCATAGATTCCTTGGCCGTAAAATTGTCAATATCTATATCCAATATATTAATCCTGTCACTCATATATTCACCCACTACTATACTTTATCAGTTATTCGATTATAACCAAAGGAATCTTTATTTTCAACAGATGTCAAAAAATTTTCATAGTAATTAACATTCGTAATATTTTTGTTAGGATTGCCCCGCCGCTTTCTTCTTCCTGGCCAGAAGCCCTCCGATCCGACCGGTCTCTTTCGAGGAGAGAGAACGCCACCCATCCGCCATCACACGGTCCAAAAGCCCAAGCTCCTCTGCTATCTCGTACTTCATCTTTTCTTCCGCCGTCAATTCATCAAGTTTAATCTCTTTTTGCTTTTTTCCTGCCATCAGCCATTCTCCTTTCTGCTGTGATAAAATGATTTACGGTATAGAGTATTGACACTCTGCACAAAAGTATACCTGAAAGGAGCATTCCAAAAAAAGAAGGAGCCTTAAGCCCAATGTCATTTAGTTAAGGCATCAGCAGTGACGCTCCTTACAGAGCA
>OFGH01001437.1_pt1 | contig 15656 bp, 19 predicted proteins | sample 1521721 | NCBI WGS metagenome assembly OFGH01 (sample SAMEA3504132, study PRJEB24116) | mouse gut metagenome | biome: mouse gut; feature: mouse-associated habitat; material: faeces | place: Denmark | collected 2011
GGCTTGTGGGGGTGGCAGGGGACCAGGGGACAACAACACGTCCAGTGAAAGCAATACGGACAAGACGGGCTGTATTGTAAGTAAAGGCTTGTTTGTTTTGGAGCCCAAAGACGGCTTTGATTTAACAAATGAAGAGAATTTATCACCACAGGAAATCTACATGATTCATGTATATGATGTTATTCCGGATTCTCGAAAAAACGGTGAAATGAGCGACATGCAATTTGATTATACAGTCACTTTAAATGATGCAAATACTTATGAGTCCAGAACAATGGCAGGCGGCGCGGCACAGATCAGCTTTGTTACCAGCAGTAATTATACTGTTGCCGATGATGTGGGCACTGTTTTTGCAGGGAGTGACCCAATACGTGCAATCGCTGTTTTCAGAATCAACAGGAACGATATTAACGAAAACACCACGGTAAAATTTACGATAGAAAACTCCGGTATTTTTGATTCCTCTATGAAGTTCAGCAGCAGTGATATCCGGAAGATTGATATGCTTGATAAAATATTTGAGATTGAAGATAATCCCAGTGAATACCAGCTTGCGAGTACCGTGTTTGGACGTGCAGTATCTATCCGTGGTGCAGTTGAATATTTATCTGATAATGGTGGACTTGGCAACAGTACGGCGGTTATTTTAACACTTAATGCCGTAAAATTTGCTGCAAAAATGAATCTTTCAGCCGCTTGGAACGGAGATAATAAGCTTGTGTATTATGATTATGATAGTGATACATTGCTGCTTTCTCCTGAATCACCAGGATCTTATGTGGAAAATGCAGAATTAGAGGCAGATAAACTGATCGATGCAGTAAGCAATACCTATCCTGAAATTCTTAATGCCACTACAAAGCTATTAACAGCAACGGATATTTTTATAGAGCAGCTTGAAATTTGCAGCAATCCAGATACATATACAGATGACGCATTGCAGCAGCTCAATTCTGCAATTGGGGATATTAGCTCTGCAAGAGATGAAATATATAACTTCTTTGCGAACAGCTAACCCCTGTGTATTTGGCAGCGGCATCAGGGCCATCCCGATTTAAGGGAAGGCTTTCATAGAGGAATAAAAAAGGCGGCTGGTATTAACACCACTGGCCGCCTTTTTCTGTTCATAGCTTCTGCACGAAATTTTAAGGAGTGTTTTGTCGTTATTTTCCCCTGGCTGTGTTAGAATACATCCTGTAGATTGGAGGCTGTTCCATGAAAAACAGGCAAAAGCTCTTTCTTTTGGCCGCCGCCCTCCTGCTGCTGGCAGGGGGCGGGCGGTTTTTATACAGCAGAGGCTTTTTCCAGGCATTTCCCAAAAGGCTTGAGACAGCTTGTTGTGGTTCCTCCAAGCCCCAGACTGGCCGCCTTGCGTCCAGTCGAACACGCCTGACGGCGTGGCTTTCCGCTCCCTTGTCTGATCTTTTTGTACCACATCACAAGAAAATTTTCCGTTTTCTGTGACAATTCCCCCTGCTGCTTTGAGTAATAGGTGAAAGGAGGTCTTGCGTATGGAAGCTCTGCCGCTGCGCGCGGGCGGTGAGATGGATTCGATCATAGACCGCTATCAAAACACGGTGTACGGCCTGGCCCTGGCCCGGACGGGCAATCGGGCCGACGCCGACGACGTATTTCAGGAGGTTTTTCTGGCCTACTGCCAGTGCGGCAAGACATTTCAGGACGAGGAGCACCGGAAGGCCTGGCTGCTGCGCACCACCGTCAACCAGTCCCGGCGGGTGACTGCCTCCAGCTGGAGGAAAAAGACCGTTCCCTTGTCGGAGCGGGAGGACGTGCCCGTGCAGTTCAAAGAGCCGGAAGAAAACCGGGTGTGGGAGGCCTTGCAGAGCCTCAGTGAGGACTACCGCCTGCCCATCTATCTGTTCTACTTCCATGAGCTGTCCACACGGGAGATCGCCAAAATTCTGGCGATACGCCCCGGAGCCGTCCGGATGCGGCTCACCCGGGGACGGGAACAGCTCAGGGAGAAGCTGAAAGGAGAATTTTTCGATGAATAAGGAATTGTTTGATTCCATGCGGAAGCAGATGACCCCCTCCCCCCAGGTCCGGGCGGAACTCAGTGAAAAACTGGCCCAGCCGGTGAAGAAACGGCCCGTCCCCTGGAAAAAGTACGGAGCCCTCGCCGCCTGCGCGGCGCTGGTCGTCGGGGTATTGGGCGCCTCCCAATACCCAAGCTGGGAGCACATCCTTCAAAACTTCCGTCCCAGTATTCTGGAGCGCAAACTCCACAGCTATGTGACGGTGGAGAACATGACTGGATACATCCCTGAAAACGCCACCACCGCCACCGGTGGAAGCGAAGGGGCCGTCCGGGACACGGACATGGGCATGACCCCCCAGGACCTGGAGCAGGCCATGCTGGATGTGGGCTACACCCAGGAGGAAATTGACGAGTATCAGGCCATCGGCTACCAGATGACCTGGGCCAACTGGTGGAAATTTGTCGGCGAACAGCAGAACAGCGAGGGGGATGACCCCTTCAACTTGGACTCCCTGAAGGTGTTCTCCCAGAAAGAGCTGTACGTCAGCACTGGAGCCCTCCCCGCTCCCAACACCGGCGACCTGCCCGGCGGGGCCTATATCGGTGACGCCCCTTCCCAGGAGGAGGCGCTGAACGCCTATGAGGAGCTGATGGACCGCTTCAACGGCGTCTACCCCGACTGGTACGGCGGGGCCTATATCGACAGCTCCGGCTGGCTGGTGGTCCAGCTGGTGGAGGACAAGGACCCGGCGGACAAAAGTCTGGAGCTGCAGGTCCTGGACTGGACGGACAACGGCCATGTGATGTTCTCCTCCTGCAAATACTCCCTGGCCTATCTCCACGACCTCCAGGACAAGGTTGTGGACGCCATGCAGGAGTTGGACCTGTTCAGCTCCTGCGGCGCTGACGAGGAGTCCAACCGGCTGGACCTGACCCTCACTTCTGTCACCGATAGGGCTTTGATCCTCCTGGCCCAGCTGGACCCCGACGACGATGCCATCTTCGTTCAGGCGGGCCAGCGGGCCGTTGCGGACGTGGGCTTTGAAGATCTCCACACAGACAGCTCACGGACTGAGGACCCGGCGGTCCGACACGTGATGCCCGGCGGGGTCACGGTTCCCGATGACGAGGACCTCACCGCTGTGGAGCCCTACTACGTGGAGGAGCTGCCCGGGAAGCTGCCCAAGGAGGAGCAGCGCTCCGCCACTCATGCGGATACCTCCTGCTACGATCCTGATGCCAAATAAACGCGAAACAGCGGCCGCCCGGTTAGGTGGGTACAGATAAGGAAGCACCCCACCCACCTACAGCCGAACCCTAAAACCGAAAAGACAGGAGGCCGAACCCCGGCCCCCTGTTTTTTCATACCTCCAAGCGGCCCACCGCTGACCGCTCAAAAAATCCTATGGCCCGCAGGCCATCAAAGCGACGGCAATTCCCACGGGTGCCAGCTTCCCCTATATCGCCAGCCTAACGGCGGGGAATTGCTAGGGAGCGGAACCAACCGCTAACCCCGCCTTGCTCCTGCCCTCCGACAACTGCCCAGCTGCCAGCCGTGGCGGGCCACCCAGCCACCGAGGCCCCTACTCACTCACTTGTTCAACAACTGTTATGACTAATACAATTCCTACTGTCTTTTTGTTCATTTGACTTCCCCCTTAATAAACTACGTTATTGGTTGATGCGACTTGACTTTCTCTTGATACCATGTATTGTTCCTTAGTCTTATATTTTTAAAATTTACAACTCTTTTAGAACAAGCATTTGGAGGAGATTAATGCTTCTTTTTCTTCTGATTCGCACATTTTTGTTATTGCTTTCTAGCTAAATCATTATTTCTGATTAGTAAAGTCAAAGAAATTAGATGTATACTGCACTATATATTTATATAACAAATAGAGGCAGTTGGATAATACCAACTGCCTCTATTGAATGAATTACTTTAATTGATAACTGGTTTAGCTCTAAATACTGATGTTATTAAGTGATTATCCGAAACTGCCGGTGATTCCGTCTACTATTTTTTGAGTTGCTTCTTGGTCTGCCTTGATAGCTGCTTCTCTTTCTTCTGGGGTCATGCCTTCATACGGTCTCCAGGCTTCGCTATTGCCTCCCTCTATTTGAGAAAGAATTGGATCATCATCTTCTGCGCTATGTGTATGATTACTTCCCTGACTACTACCTGTAGTTTGCTTACTTCCGCCTGTACTGCTAGTACCACCTGATGGTTTACTGCTTGATTGACTCACTGGCTTTGTTGTGGTTAAATATTTGGATGCTACATAAACCTCTGATCCATCTGATAGCCTTACCTTGCTCCAGTTTGCATAGTCACCTGTCCCTATACCTATGCGTGTTACACTTTGGTTTTTGTTTAAACTACCTACTTTATCATCATCTGTACTTGGGCCACTACGGATATTCACCGTTCCTGTTGCCCAAACCGTCTCATTACAATCAGTAAATGTTAATGTAACTTCTGAATTCTGTGAACTAGCTGAGGGACGCCATTCTCTGTACTGCACTTCATAGTCAGACGGGAGTGACTTCTCCATACACTCTACCGTTATCCTAATCATTTCTAATTCATTTTGAATTGTTTCCTCTGAATCTGAATTGTTAATCTCCTTAGATATTTCGTACTGCTGCTCAAACACCACTAACAATTCATCGTGACTAATTTCTTCTAATTTTTGATTATTCTGATCTTCAATCAAACCTATGTCTGAATGGCTATCGCTCACAATCTGCTGTCCATCTGTGTCTAGTACTTGAGTTGCATCTAAACTCTGCTTGCCTGGGTCGGGGATGGCGTATTCTATCGAAACATCCGGGGACTCGTTCATGCTTTTTAGCATTTCATCACTGGTCATGGTTGCACATCCTGCTAACTGGGATGTCATGACTACAAGGGTCATGAATGGAATGATTACTCTTTTTATTTTCATAAATCTGCTCGCCATATCTTATAAACCTCCTTGTCATGGTGCTAAATATAATTGAATCGTGTTGTTTGTGATATTATCAACCACCGTTTAACATTTGTCCTAGTATTTCTTTGTCTGCATCTGAATAATCAGTACCATCAACATTTGGTCTTAAGTATCCTTGAGATTCCAGGTCCTCTAATTGTTGTTTAATGCTGGGCTTTCCAGTAGTAGATGGTGGTGTTTCGGTTTGCTGTGTTTGCTGCTGTTGTGTACTCTCACTCGGTTTTGACTGCTGTCCGCCGCTTGGTTTTGACTGCTGTCCGCCACTGGGTTTGCTGGTCTGCTGTTGCTGAGGGGCTGGCTTGGTGGTGCTTAAATATTTGTTCGACACATAAACTAAACTGCCATCACTTAATTGTATGCGGCTCCAACCTTCTGCTTCTGCTGTTCCAATGCCTACACGGGTTACGCTGTCACTTTTGTTGAGGGACCCCACTTTGTCATGCGCTGTACTCGGACCACTGCGTAAATTCACCGTTCCTGTGGCATAGACTGTCTCGTTAACGTCAGTGAATAATTGCACCTCGTCCTCTTGGGGTTCTGTTTCTTCCGGGGGCTGGGTGTCCTCAACTTCATCCGGTGCCGCTGGGATAGTGTCGGAAAGCTGGTCCGGGGACGCTGGGGCCTGCTCCGGCGGCTCTGGTTTGGGGTCTGCTAACGGCTCCGGAGTGGATACGTCCGCTTGCGTTGTCGTTACTGTCTGGGGCGGGTCTGGCTCCGTAGGCTGGTCTGCCTGGGGCTTGTGACAAGCGGTCAGGCTTACCAGGAGTAATGCCGCAGACAAGCAAAAAATCAAAACTTTTTTCATATTATGTCCCTCCATGCAAAAACATGTATTATTTTAGCAAAGGTATTGTACCATATAAAAAAGCACTATGCAAGAACAAAATGTTAGTTATCGCCTAACATACAAACATATATTATTCAGCTATATTTTTGTTGGGTGATAATAGAAGATGAAAAAATTGCAGTTTGATAGCGCGATTTATGACACTATCCGCAAGAATATCAAAAAATACCGGAAAGAAAAGGGGCTAACTTCGGCGCAGCTGGCGGAGTTGGTCGATTTGTCCCATGATTTTATCCGTCAGATTGAAAGCGAAAAAGCTCACTATAATTTTTCGGTTGAAACATTTTACAAAATTTCTGTGGCTCTGGGGACTGGGATGGACAAGCTGGCAAAAAAACCGGAAAATTAGCAACCCTATTTTTTACCGCAAAAATACAGTCAAAAAAGTTGCGATATTTTTAATTTTCAAGGTGATTTTTATGGATTCTCAAGAAAAAAGTTAAAAAATCACTTGACAACCAGTCTGCGATGCATTATAATGAATATGTCGGTGGGGACCTCGGACACCCCCATAGACAGGATAGGGCCGATCTGGCCCAGTTAGATTATTAGAATCGCAAAAATGCTAGTTTCCCGGACTTTGATAAACGCCGGGAAATGAAATAATTATCAAGATCGGCGGCCCCTCTGGGCTTGCCCATAGATACGTTCAGTTTTTTTGAAAAGTTATGCCTATATTTGGGCATAACTCAAAAAATCTGGCGTTTTTTTGTTGCCTAAATATGTCCCTAAAAATCAAAGTAAGAACAAGGAGGTTAACATGATCGATATTTCAAAAATTTCGCTGACCCTGTCCCAGTTTGCGAACGGTGGACCAGTAATCGCCACCAGTATCTCTCCCATTAACCCATTCCGCGACGGTCACTCTGTAACGGAGGAAGTGGTGGGTCGCAAGATCACGGTCGTTTTCCCTGATAACGGTTACGAAACCCAGGAAATCAAGGTGAGCGACCCAACCGACGCTTTGACCCCTTTACTAAAGGAGGCTTCTTTCAGTAACCCGGTTTTTGTCGAGTTTCCGGGTTTTGTCGGTCGCATATATTTAATACGCGATAAGATCACTGGAGAGAAGAACCTTGTCGTCAGCGCCAAGGCCGACAGCGTTCGTGTGGTCCCCGCTCCCGGCACCGATGATCTGATGATCGAATGATGCAGGAGCATGAGACAGCCCAGCGGCTGATTTGTCAAGCGCATGCGGCGGTAATGTCGGTGCTGGTCCTTAGTGATGTGCCACCGCTCCGTTCCCTCTACTGCCCTAGATACCTCCGGGAACTGGTCCCAGAGGTGGTCAAGGGGGAAGACGGCTACTACATCAAGCTACGAGTTCCCAAGCGGGGCTATGGCACCTACAAACGCCGCGCCCCAAAGAATCGGGCCATCCCGCCCGAGGTTGACGTGAAGCAGCTTGAAGCTGTGTTCACGCTGTTCCTACCCACCCCTTTCCGGTGCGTTGCTGTCCGAAATTCACTGGAAAACGTAGTGATTTTTATTGATGAAAAAAAGGAGAATACTTATGAACAAACAATATTTGAATCAACTTTTGATGATGGCAGCAGCGGGTTATCCTGACGTTCTCGCCGTCCTCGTGGAGATGCTGCGCAAGTACGCCGCCGCCCTGGGCCTGATGACCCCTGGACTGCCTGAACAGCTGGCGGTTCCTAACGGCGTGGCTATAACTGACAGCGGCGTACCGCTCTACTATGTAGCAGTGAAACGTCGTAACGAGCAGTTCCGTTCCCCAATGGCTTTCGGTCAAGCCGTTCAGGAGGCGCTTGATCTGACAGTATATGAAAATTGCCTCCCTCGCCTGGTGCTGGTCCGTGTCGATCAGCTACCGGGCGGATACGTCGGCCTGACGCTGACGGTGGGAGGTTAAAAAGTGGACAGGGTGATTCATCACCGGGTCATGTCAATCCTAGCGGAGATGGGGCTTCACAGCCCCATTTCCCTTATCGAAGATTTTGACCCACAACATTGTTGCAAAAACATTGGGCCATTTCGCCTATACGAGTTTGCTATACTCGTTCGTGACGATATGAGACGGGATAAATTTGTGAAAGACTTTGGAGAACAGTTGAAAGCGTATAACGAAGTCAGCAACATCAAGATCGATTTTTACGACCTGACCGAGTACTCCGGTACTCTGAAAAATTACTCAACGCTTTATCTGACGGTTACGACCATATAACCAGTCGCCCAGCCCAGGGAGGGCCGGGCCTGTCCCGGCCTCCCGGCGTGGGGGACCCAGGGCCAGGACGGAGCAGCGGAGCGCGGAGGACGGCCCGCCCGGGCCACCAAGCCAGCGGGCAACCGCATCCCCGGCCCCCGTCAAGGGGGCCGGAAATACACATAAAAGAGGTGGTGAAGGATGGTATCAGAAATATCAAAATCATGGTTCGCTGTGCTGAACAATCCGGCGGACCACGGCTATGCAGGCACCCCGCAGGAGGTCTGCAACCGCCTGCGCGACGAGTGGACAGCGAACAGCAGCAGCCGCACGGGCGCATGGGCCTACTGCATCAGCGCGGAGGGCCTGCATCATATTCACATGGTTTTGGAGGACCGTATTTCCATGCGGTTTTCCAAGATCAAGAAAAGTTATGCTGTGGGGATGCACTTTGAAGCGACACGGGGAAACAAGGAGCAGGCGGAGGATTATATCAACAAGCGCGGAAAATTCGAGGAAAAAGGCGAGCAGGTTTTATACATCTGCCGCGCGGGGGAGATCAAAGCGGCCCAGGGCAAACGCTCAGACATAGAGGAGATCGCCGCCATGCTGGAGGAGGGGAAAACCCCGGCGGAGATCATGAGCGTGGATTTTGCGTATCGCCGCTATGAGCGGATGATACGGAGCGCATATTTTGACAGACGAAAACGGGACACGCCCCCGAAGCGGGAGATTGAGGTACATTACTTGGTGGGCGAATCCGGTAGCGGAAAAAGCCATACATATGTGGCGCTATGCGAGGAACACGGGGAAGAATCGGTATACTTTTTCAGTGACTATGATGGCGGCGGTTTTGATGCCTACCAGGGAGAGGCGATTTTGTTCATAGACGAGATGAAAGGGCAATTTTCCCACGGTTTTTTCCTGCAAATATTAGACGGGTATAAAATCCAGGTCCATGCGCGGTACTCAAATATATACGCGCTTTGGACCGAGGTTTATATAACGTCGGTATTCCCCCCGGAGGAATTGTATAAAAAAATGGTAGAAGAATCGGCGCGCGGATTGGACAAACAACAGCAACTGCTACGGCGGATAACGGATATAACTTATTGTTTTGTGGATGCTGCCGGGAAGTATCAGCGGTACACGGTTCCCATGAGGGAATACATCGACTATGCGGAGTTGAAAGCAAGAGCGGCGGAGAAAATCGGAGCAGACGCACTAGAGATCGCGGAGTTTGCGGAACTGGATGCCTGCAACGCTGACGAACTCCCGTTCTGATTTGGTGGGGGGCCAGTATTACCCCCCCACCTCGACACAACGACACAAGTCAAATCCTGCAAGGGCTACAAGCGTAACCGCCGCCGTTACAACCTCGATACACTACGAAATTGTGTTGTGCAAATGAACGAAAATTTTTTTAAAGTTATTTGATGGGAAAAGAAATAGTGTAAAAAAAATCAGAAAAAATGGAAAAAACAAAAATTTCATATTGGAAAGAACGTCTACCCAAAAAGAGATAAACGTGTCTTTAAAAACAGGCAGACTATGAAAAACAAAAAGTTGCCAAAAAAGTATATAAAATTCACAATTCATCTGCATTTGACATCAAAAAAGTTACGTGTTAAGGTGTAGACACAGGACGGAAAACCGTCGCTGAATTTACATAAATTGGGGCGCAGCCCCAGAAAGCGAGGTCCAGTTATGGACAAAAAGCAGAAGATCAAGACAGCCGCAGAGAGCGGCACCAAGACCCCAGAGGCACCCCAGGGCATGGAGGCCCCCGAGGTTGCTACCCCCAGCGAGACGGCAGAGGCTACCGAGGCAACTAAGGCCCCCGAGGCCAGCAGTAGCCTCCCGGCAGATTATTTGTCAGAGGGCTACTACAAGGGGGAGGGAGCGGCCCGCTACATCGACCCTGATCTGGTGGGTGAAACGGCGCAGCGACTTGCGCAAGACCTTGCAACAGGTGGGATGAAGCAAACAGCAACAAACTCCATTTTGCGGGAGTTGAAGCGTGCTGACAAAAAGACGCTCCCACTAGATGCCAAGCAAGGCGCACTGTCTGGTGCAATCGTCACGGCGAAGCAGTTGCAGCAGCGCCACCGCGCTCCCGGTTTACTGGTTGACATACTGGAACGCAACCGGGCAGCGGTCGAGAGCGATGCAGACTATAAGGCCGCCGTCAAACACCTGACTGCCGTGGGGGTGTACCTGGGCGACTACCAGGAGTAACGGGCACCGGCCCCCTCCGGGGGGCCACAAAAAAGGAGGAAAAACAATGACCCAGAATATGGAAGCTGAGTACAGTAAATTTATTGGGACCCCCGACGAGAACAAAACACTTGAGTGCAAAATTGCGAATGATATTCAGTCTGGTTATATTGATATAGGCGAGAATGTTCGTCTGATTAAAGGAATCTTTGGAGACATTTTATTGTGTTTTCAAAGTGACATCGGACTACAGCGCATACGAAGTCGGGGATGGGGGGTCAAGTACGGATTGGACGAATTTGGTCAATGGAGTTTGCTGGCCATACGTCCAGCGGGACAAAAACCGTTGAAAGACAAGGATTACGAGCACCTTTACAGTGCTTGGATGCCGGGAAGTTGGGGAAGCAACACGAAATTGATAGTATACCACAACGGGATAATGTACGGGGTAGATCATCCCAGTGCAGACAATTGGCTGTACCTACGGCGGGCGAATCAGCAACAAGCAGCGTAATGAGGTGCCAGGGGGCGAAAAATAAAATCCGCCGCGCAGCGGCCACCGCTAACCCCTACACAATAAGCGCCGCAGCGCCACCTTTGAAAAAGAGGAAAAAAGCCCTCCAACCGGGGGGCTTTTCTCATACGAAAGGGGGTGAACATATGGAATCACTGAACGCAGAACCCGCAGATCATAGCGGTCTTTCCTGGGACCAGCCGCCAGAGCCGCACAGATACGCGAACGTTGTAGTAGTCGGAAAATCGGTCGTTCTGGTCCGTCATTCTTTCGCAGATACGGGAGACGTTGAAAAAATCTACAACGAATTTATCGACGAAAAAGTTGCGGAGAACGGTAGTAAATAGAGCAAAACGCTTGCAAATCAAGTCTTTTTCTGGTATAATAGAAGCATCTCAAAAAGTGCTGTGATTCTGCAAGGACGATGAAAGGAGCGTAAAAATGAACTTGCAGAACAACACCGCCAAAGCTGCCATTTATGCCAGGAGAAGCCCCGAGGACCGGGCCAACCGTCAGAATCAATTCCGTGGAGACGGCGTTTCCGATAGCATCGAGACGCAGATCCTTATGTTGCAGCAATACGCAGACAGTCAGGGATTCACCAACTGCCGGGAATATTACGACGATAACATTTCCGGGACCACGTTTGCCCGTCCGCAATTCATGCAGATGCTTTCCGACATCCAGCAAGGCCGGGTCGATACGGTGATTGTGAAGGACCTTTCCCGGCTGGGCCGTGACTACATCGAGAGCGGACGGTATCAAGAAATCGTGTTCCCGGAGCTGGGGACCCGGCTAATTGCTATCAATGACGGCTACGACAGCGCGACAGGAGCGGGTACAGATTGCGCAGTTTTCAAGAATGTTTTTAATGATTATTACGTTAAAGATATATCGAACAAGACCCGTTCAGCCCTAGCCGCCCGAGCCAGGGCGGGGAAGTATCTTTCCTCCGGTGTATATGGCTACGCCAAAGACCCCCACGACAAAAACAAGCTGATACCGGACCCCGAGACAGCGCCCATTGTCCGCCGTATCTTCTCCATGACTGTCAGCGGTATCAGCTTTCGCGCTATTGCTCGAACATTGTCAAGCGAGGGTATTTTAACCCCAGCGGCGGTAAAAGGTGTATCGCCCCGCAAGGAAACGACCCGCCCCACAGATTGGAGCGCAACAACAATAAACGGCATCATCCGAAATCCCGCCTATCTGGGAAAGCTGGTGTATGGCAAGAGCCGCAAAGTCAGTTATAAGAGCAAGAAGCAAATCGCCTCGCCAGAAGATCAGTTAATTGTCACCGAGGGGACCCATGAGCCGATTGTCAATCAAGACGTATGGAATCTTGCAAATGAGATTGCCAACAGGCACAGGAAAAGCAGCCGCACAGGGAAGACGCATATCTTCTCCGGCCTGCTGTTTTGTCAAGATTGCGGCTCGTCAATCGCCCAAGCTGACAAGGCTTTTATCTGCCAGCGATACCGGGCTTTTGGCAAGAGTGAAAACGGATGCAGCAGCCACCGCATACCGTACAAGCTGTTATATGCTTCGGTGCTGGCAAGTGTCCAGGAAGTGACCGCAGAAGCCCGCCGAGATCGTGACGGCCTAATAGCGAAGCTGTCCGGGATAGGCCAGAAGCAGCAGCAAGCCGCCCTTGCCGCAGCCAGGAAAACCCAGGCTAAGACGGAAAAACGGCTTGCCGAAATCGGGGAGTTGATTCGTAAAGCGTTTGAAAAAAACGTCCTGGGTGACCTGCCCGATGATGTGTATAAAAGCCTGACAGACGGCTACACCAGGGAACGCGCCGAGTTGACCGCACATCTTGAAACCGTCACGGAGCAGATCGCGGACTTGATGAAAGAGACGGACAACGCAACCCGATTTGTAGAACTGGCTGAACAGTATGCCGATATAACCGAACTGGACCGGGACCTGATACACAGGCTTATTGACCGTATCGAGATCGGCGAAAGCTACAAAGAGGACGGCATACGATGCCAGGAGATCACAATTTATTTTCGATTTGTTGGTAGAATCTAAAAGCATCCTTTTGAACAACAAACGGAGGATTTTATTATGGCACAGAAAACGACGGGAGCATTGGTATTTGACGAGCGCACAGACCGCTACGACATTCGCTTTGACCTTGCCAGCTATTACGGCGGGCTGCATTGCGGGGACTGTTTCGACGTGTTCACACGCGGCAAGTGGAAGCCGACCCGCATTGAAATGAATATGGCGCAGGAATGGTACTTGGTGGGTATCAGAGCCGACGACTTAAACGGGCTGCGGGTGCGTATCTGACCGCCGCCCCATAGACTACCCCGAAAGGAGGGACAGACCCCATGCAGGACGAAATCAACGAAAAAACCGTTGCCCTGTATATCAAGACCGGGAAGCTGACCGCCGAAGTGCTGCAAAAGGCAATCAAAAAGCTGCTCTCACAGGCAAAGAAAGAGCTTGACAGACAGGCAATCCCCCACGGGAAGCAGACCCTAAAGCAGCTTATGAAGCAGAATACAGGCGTTTCCAACATTGAGATCACAAAGGACAACATCAAAGCCTTTGAGAGTACAGCGAAAAAATATGGTATCGACTTTGCGCTGAAAAAGGACGCGACGGAAACCCCGCCCCGCTACCTTGTATTCTTCAAGGGCAGGGACGCGGACGCGCTGACCGCCGCTTTCAAGGAGTTTTCCGCAAAGAAGCTGACGCAGGATAAAAAGCCCTCAATCCGAAAGGCATTAGCCGCTTTCCGGGAAAAGGCAAAGGAGCTGAACGCCAGCCGCCAGCAGACCAAACACAAGGACAGGGAGGTATCGCTATGAAGCCGGAAATCAAAAAGCTGCTTATTCTCAATCTCCCGTATCTGCTCTTTGTGTACCTGTTCGACAAGGTGGGCGCGGCTGTCCGGCTTTCCCCCGGCATAGACGCAAGCCAAAAGATTTTACATCTTGGGGAGGGCTTCACAGCCGCCTTTGCCAGTGCCGCGCCCAGCTTCCACCCCGCCGACCTGCTGATCGGCGTTGCCGGGGCGGTGATTATCCGGCTTGCCGTTTACCTAAAAGGCAAGAACGCGAAGAAATACCGCAAAGGCATTGAGTACGGTTCCGCGCGTTGGGGAACCGCCGACGATATAAAGCCGTACACAGACCCGGTATTTGAGAACAATATCCCATTGACACAGACGGAACGGCTCACCATGAACAGCCGCCCGAAGCAGCCGAAATATGCAAGAAACAAAAATATCCTTGTGATCGGCGGTTCCGGCAGCGGCAAGACAAGGTTTTTCGTCAAACCGTCGCTTATGCAAATGCACAGCAGCTATGTTGTCACAGACCCGAAAGGCACTGTCTTAATCGAGTGCGGGAAGCTCTTACAGCGGGGCGGCTATCGGATAAAAGTGCTGAACACAATCAATTTCAAAAAGTCCATGCGCTACAATCCCTTTGCCTATCTGCGGAGCGAGAAAGACATTTTGAAGCTGGTAAATACCATAATCGCCAACACCAAAGGCGACGGGGAGAAATCCGGGGAGGATTTTTGGGTAAAGTCGGAACGGCTTTTTTACTGCGCCCTTATCGGCTATATCCACTATGAAGCCCCGGAGGAAGAAAAGAATTTCACGACGCTGCTTGAAATGATAAACGCCAGCGAAGCCCGCGAGGACGACCCGGAATTTCAAAGCCCGGTTGACCTCATGTTTGAACGGCTGGAAGAAAAAGACCCGGAGCATTTCGCTGTCCGGCAGTACAAGAAATTCCTGTTATCGGCGGGCAAGACGCGAAGCTCTATCCTCATTTCCTGCGGTGCGCGGCTTGCGCCATTTGACATACGGGAGCTGCGGGAGCTTATGGAAACGGACGAAATGGAGCTTGACACGCTGGGGGACAGAAAGACCGCCCTTTTCGTCATTATCAGCGATACCGACGACACTTTTAACTTTGTCGTGAGCATACTCTATACCCAGTTATTCAATCTCTTATGCGACAAGGCAGATGATGAATACGGCGGGCGGCTTCCCGTCCATGTAAGGTGCTTGCTTGATGAATTTGCCAATATCGGGCAGATACCGAAGTTTGAAAAGCTCATAGCCACCATAAGGAGCCGGGAAATATCCGCTTCAATCATCTTGCAGTCACAGAGCCAGCTAAAAGCCATTTACAAGGACAACGCCGACACGATCATAGGGAATTGCGACACGACCCTTTTCTTGGGCGGCAAGGAGAAATCCACGCTAAAGGAAATGTCGGAACTTTTAGGAAAAGAAACCATAGACAGCTTCAACACGTCCGAAACAAGGGGGCGGGAGCTTTCCCACGGGCTGAACTATCAGAAATTGGGAAAAGAGCTTATGACGCAGGACGAAATCGCGGTCATGGACGGAGGGAAATGTATCTTACAGGTACGCGGGGTACGCCCCTTTTTCAGTGATAAATTCGATATAACGAAGCACCCGAAATACAAGTACCTCTCTGACTATGACAAGAAAAACGCCTTTGACATGGAAAAATACATCAAACGCCGCCCCGCTATCGTGAAGCCGGACGAGGAATTTGATGTTTACGAAATCGACGGGGCAGATTTACAGGAGGACGCAGACAGTGAATAAACGTATCAGAAAGAAACGGGAACAACAGCAGACCGCACAGGCGATCCGGCAGCTTGCCGCCTGTTACCGCCAGTGGGAGCAGGAACGCGAAGAAAAATACAGGCGGCTTGAAGAAAAATACGGGATCATTCTTGAAACAGACCCGCAGCACCCCTTTGGGCTTCCGCTTGTCCGCTTCCCTGCCGGGGAGGTAACAGCTTAATGAGCAGACACCCCGGCACAGGCAAACGGCGGTTTACGGTGCTTGTCAACCCGAAAATCCGGGAGGAACAGCGGCGGCAAGCCGCCCTGCGGAAATTTATCAAGGATT
>OFGH01001440.1_pt1 | contig 15626 bp, 9 predicted proteins | sample 1521721 | NCBI WGS metagenome assembly OFGH01 (sample SAMEA3504132, study PRJEB24116) | mouse gut metagenome | biome: mouse gut; feature: mouse-associated habitat; material: faeces | place: Denmark | collected 2011
GTAAGGCCCGGGGATTTTGGGGTTTGTGCTCAGAAAACTAGCTGCCTAGTCTTCTTCCACTCATCTCCGATCAAATTCTCTTAGCCCAGAGGAGTATTATTGGCGGGACTGGGAACCACATAGGTGCCCACACCCTCCTCGCAGGTGATGGTGATATACGTGTTAGTATCCAGCTTGCCGTAGAAGCCATCAGTGATGCCAGTGTACAGGGAGTCGCCGGTAACCCTGCCGGTCACGGTCTTCGTACGGGTGGTAGTCAGACCGCCGAAGGTCACGGACATGGTGACGGTGTACTTCCGGCCAGCCACGGTGTTGTACAGCTTGAAGGCGGTGTACTCATCGCCGCCGACATTGGCGCCGTTCACATCCGGGTCGACGTACTTGACAGCCACGTTGTTAACACGGACGGGAGAGCTGGGAGTGTTGCCGCTGCCGGAAACCATGTTGGTGTAGCTGATCAGGATGACGGTGGAAGCCTGGGCGCGGCCGTTCATGATGGCGATCACCTCGCCCTCGAACTGCTTGCCGTTGGCGCTGTTGTTATCAGCGTCCACGACCTGGGCCACGGCGGCATTCACGCTGGTGAAGTCGCGGGTCTTCCACTTGCCGTTCTCGCGCTGGATGACAAAGGCCTTGCAGTCGGAAGCCAGAGCCAGACCCTCGTCACGCGGGGTGGGATGCGTGCCGCCGGTGGAGGTGTCAGCGGTCAGGTACAGAGTATGGCCAACCAGCTTCAGCACCTCGGGGGCGGAGTCATAGTGGTGATTGTAGGTATCAGCGTTGACATGACTCCAAGTATCACCGGAGTTGGTCATATACTCGTTGCGGACAACGCCCACGCGGTAGGCCTTGGCATCGCCAATGCTGTCCATCTTGGAGGTAGCGTTGAAGGTGGCATCGTCGTAATTATTCGCGGCGGAGGAAATGCTGTTGCCGCCCTTGAACGCTCTGGCATTGGTGGTGTAGTACTTGTTGCCGAAGTAGCTGTAGACGTCCTTCTCATTGACGGACTTCACGCTCACCACATAGCCGTCAGCGTCCATGCGCAGCTCAACCAGACCGTCATAGGCGTTCCAGTTGGTAATGCTGCCGGTGGCAGAGTTCAGGGGATGGTTGCCCTTCACATAAGCCTTGTAGGACTGCAGAGCCTCGTTGTTGATCAGGGTCTTGTTGGCATTGTTGCCCATGACCTTGTCATACTTCTCCTTGGCGGTCAGAGTCTTGATCTCGCCGTCAACGATGGCCTCGAACTCCCAGTAATAGTATCCATCCTCGATGCGCTCGCTCTGAACCTCGTCGGTGACATAGGCGATGATGGCGTCTCCGCCCTTGCCCTCGCCAACGGTAACGGCACCAATGATGTAGTTCTCCTTGTCGTAGACAGCGTAGACAAACGCCTCGTCAACAGGACGGTCATTCATGATGTCGTCGTGATCCAGCTCGATCTCAACGCTCTGGACGCCGGTGTAGACGCCGGTCACAGCGCTGATGGAGCCGGGGATGTCGGTGTGGGTATCGACCTTGTCGGTCTCCACGGTGATGTACACGGAGTCGTCATTGCCGTAAGCACGGGCATTGAGGGCGGCGGTGTACAGATAGGGAGCATCGATGGTACCAGCATAGGGGCTGGTGGGACCGCTGTTGCGGACCATGCTGTAGGGATGGTCCTTGTTCGTGCCAGTACTCGTGTTATCCCGGATGAACATCACGTTATCATCCAGATACAGGTTGTCGGTCTTGATGGTCTCAGAGCCGGCAGTCCAATACGCGATCATATTGGTGGCGGGCTTCAGCGTGTACACGCCGGACTCGGTCTTGGTATAGGTGAACCAGCGGTTCAGGGCGTGGAAGCCATCCTGACCAAGCCTCACAGTCAGAGCCTGCCAGGGGATGAAGTACTCCCGGGCAACGCCGCTGCCGGCACGGGCATCGGTGATGTTGTCATCGGTGGCGCCAACATTGACCTTGATGGTGTCCATGGTGCCGTCCAGGAAGATGGCGGCCGCGTCGGCGGTCTTGATGGACAGGTTGCTCATGGGACGGTCGAAGCCGGTGATGAAGACGTAGTTCTTGGCGCCCTCATTCAGCTCGATGCCGATCAGGTTGCCGAACTGGTCCAGAATCACATTGTACTTGCGATCGGTCAGCAGGGTGTTGTTGTACTCGTCCAGGGCATCGGGATCATAGTTGCCGCGGACGGCCTTCTTGTACTCGGTGCCGGAAACGGTAACCTTGTCGGGAACCTGGGTGGAACCGTTAGCGCTGGGCAGAGAGAACTTGGTGACAGCGCTGTCCTCCAGGATCTCGGGCTCCCAAACGGTGACAACCTCGCCATCGTCCACATCGTCCTTGAAGCTGATGTTGGCCAGATAGAAGGTATCCTCAGTCACATCGGCGATCTCGGGAACATCCTGAACGTCGACGTTGTAGGTCTTGCTGGTGTTGGTGGCCTCAACAGTCCAGACCTCGATGGGAGCGGACTCCTTGGCCTCCAGGTAATCGGCGCTGGCCTTGGTCAGCCAGGTGTCGATAGAGGTGATGATGATGGACTCACGGACATCCTTGTCAACGAACACCTGAGTCAGAACGCCGCGGCCGCTGAAGCCGACATCGTTCTGGTTGTTGCGGCGCAGAACGTTGCTCTCCTTGGTGATGTTCTTATCGCCGGTATAGCCGCCGCCGACAACCCAAGAGGGCATGCCGCAGTGCTCGTCGGGCTCAACACCGTTGAAGTAGTAGACCAGACTCATGTCCTCGTCGCTCAGCAGGGCGTTGCCCAGCAGATCGTACATGTCACGGCCGCTAACGCCAACGTTGTACTCCTCGACCAGCAGAGACCAGTCAACGAAGGTGCCGATCTCTTCCTTGTCATAGATCCAGGTGTAAGCGGGACGCATGAACTCATCGTCGCCCAGCTTCTTCTCGAGCTTGCGGAAGTACTCCTCAGCGAACTGGATGATGTCATCCTCGCGGATGTGGTCGATCCGGGTCTGCTGAGAGTTCCACTTGCGGCTCTGAGCGCCGCCAGAGGACAGGGTGACCTCCATGCCGTTGATGGTGGTGGTCAGGCGCTGGTTGTACTCAACCAGGTCGGCCTGCAGGGTGTTGAACGCGTACAGGCAGGCCTCCTCGCGGTTCACGGGCTTGATGCCGTTGAACTCGCCCTCGATGCCGTCCTCCAGGCCGATGTGGATGGCCTGCTTGGCAACGTTGATGGACCAGTTGTCGCCAACATAGCCCTCGAGGGTGGCGTCATAGCCCAGAGCGCCCAGCAGCATCTTCATGAAGGCATAGCCGGTCAGGGGGTTGCCGGGACGGAAAGCGCCGTCGGCGTAACCACTGATGATGCCTTCCTTCTGGCAGTAGGCGATGTAGCCGGCGAACTCGTTGTTGGCGGGAACGTCCCGATAGGGAGCGGTGTCCGCGTGGAGCTCAGCGGCGGTGGTGGGGCCCAGCTTCAGGTTGCAGATGATCTTCGCAGCAGCCTGACGGGTCAGGGTGTTAGAGGCCTTGAAGCTGCCATCGGTATAACCGTCGACAACCCCAATCTCGGACACCACGGCGACGGCTTCATCATAAGTGATGGTGTCGTTGTCCGTGAAGTCCTTGGCACCGGCGGAAACGGTCACGAGAGACATGACCATAACCAGAGCCAGCACCATAGAAAGGAACTTCTTCATGGTGGATCTTCCTCCTTTTTTATTTACCGTTCGTCCCCGGAGGGGGCGGCCGGCATTGAAGTTCTTGAACTCCCTCGGAGGATCTCCCTTCACACGGTATACATACCGCGGCTAGCCTTAGCTGTATCTATACCGGGCAGCCGGGGGGTCTTCCTCGTTTGTTCAGTTTGCATGATAACAGAGGGAAAAACAAAAAGCAATAGATTTCGATTGGTTGTAATGTAACTGTAACATTCGTAAAATTCCCTGATTCGCCCCTGCTTTATATAGTTTACCCTGGAATTCCGCCCCAAATACAATATATTGGAGGATATGGAAAATCCCGCGGGGAGCACCGCCTCCCCGCATCAGATTACCACACCCTCCACCACCTTTCCATATGTGCGGAGACTATGTAACAGAATCGTAACGACCTGCTCTTTATTATAATATGTAGGAACTCCCACGGAAAGGCAAAACGGCGGCACCGCCTTCTCTTTCCCTCCACCGCGCGAAAAGGCGGACAGGCCTCACGTGAGACCTGTCCGCCTTTTTGCATTTTCATATTGGCGCCGGTCCGCTCCGCGGCAGGGAGGCCCCGCGCTCCCTACCCCTCCTCAAAACAGGAAAAGGCCGGATAGTATCGAAACGGAATTGGCTTCCCCAGGGCCGCGGAGCGGTTTTTCAGGATTTTCAGCTCCAGCTCCCGTGGATCTTTTCGCTTCTCCTCCTCAATATTAAAGCTCCGGCTTCCGGCTCCCCGGGCCTGGAGGCCCAGAAGCACGTCGGCGGAATAGTCAATACCGCCGGATTCCTTGAATGCCGCCATGGTGGCTTCCATGTTGTAGTTCTCCCGGTTGAAAGAGGAGATGGCCAAAATGGTCAGGGAGTAGGTTCTGGACAGTTTTTTCAGTGCGCAGACTATCCGGTCCAGGTTCTGCTTGTCGGTAAAATGGACGTCCACCGGGGCGATGATTTGCAGGTAGTCGATCAGCACCACAGGTCTGTTTTTTGTCTCCGCGATATGGCGGGCCACTTCTCTGCCGATGAAATCCAGCCCTGTCTCGTGGTCGCCCTCCTTGAACCAGAGGTGGCCGGCATAGGCCGCGTACTGTGCCTCGGCAAGCTCTAGATGGGCTACTTCCCGCTCCGTGTCATTCCGGCGGCGTTTTCCGTCCAGCACCCCCCGGACGGTCTTTGCGTACCGCCGGCCCCTGGAGTCATCCAATTGGAAGGTCTCCCGGGAGATCGAGCGGGCCATCAATTCATAGGCGGTCATCTCCAGCGTAAAGATCAGTATGTCCCGCCCCTGTTTGGCCAGCTGATCCGCCAGCTGCATACAAAACGCGGTCTTTCCCAGAGAGCTGATGGCTCCCAACACATAGAGACCGTCATAGAGGCCTCCGTCCAGCGCACCGTCCAGCTGGGGAAAGCCGGTTTCCAATGCGGGGCGGGCGGCCTGATCCTGGATATACTGCCGAAACGCCGTCAATTGTCCGGCGGCTGAGAGAGTTTCGTAAGGCGGCGGCAGCGCCTCTTCCCAAGCGGTACGGCATTCCTGGAGAAATGCCGCCGCCTTTTCTCTGTCCAGTACCAGCAGTTCGTTCAGATCTTTTCCAGCGGGAAGGGCCGGACAGCGGAAGATGTCCGGGAATTCTTCCTCCAGGGCGCTGGCCCAGGCCTCCCCGGCCTGATCGTTGTCTGGCAGCAATAGAATATGAGACGTTTTTTTCTGCTGACGGAGGATGGCTGCGGCCTTTTCTCGGTTGCCGGATCCGTTTAAGGCTGCGGCTTGAAAACCCAATTCCTCGGCGGAGAGAGCGTCAAACATCCCCTCTACTAAAAATACCGGTGCTTCTCCTTTTAGAAATTCGGGCTGAAACAAAGGGGACGGCTGTCCTTTTTCGTTGATGTATCTCTTTTCTGAGACAGCACGGCGAATGTAGTGATTTTCTTCACAGGGAAGGATAACGCAGTCTTCGTCCGGATCAAAGCCCAATTGAAATTTGGAGATTGTTTTCGGTGAGAGACCTCGTTGCACGAAATAGGGGGTCTTCGCAGCTCTTTCCGCGCAGATCTGGACGTAGTTTTTAGAGACTGGAGAGAATGGGTTGACGGTTTTCTCCTTTTTGGAGGTCTCGGTTTTGCTGTAGCTTTTTTTTTCCTGCCCAAAGAGCTGGCTGGCACGACGCAGTGCGTCCGCTGGGGTTGGCAGGTTTTCGTCCAGCATCAAAAGGTCAAAGAGGTCATAGTCGGCTCCGCAGGCAAAGCAGTGAACCTTTTGCCTGCGGGGGTCATAGCCCATGGAGGGATTCCGATCCGGGTGGGTTGGGTTCAAGCAGCGGAACCGTTTTTGAGGGTTGATTCCGCTTCTTTGCAGATATTCTCGCAGGTAAGGGCGAAGGCTATCAAAGTGATCTGCCATTTAATCAGACCTCTCATAGGAATTTTGTCGTTTTTCTTTCTGAGTGATTATAGCATATAGCCCCACGGCGGTACATATTGCCGTGGGGCTATAATATATCTTAATATATCTATAAGGGAATTTTGTTTTGGATCTCTGCGTTTTTATTTTCTCAAAAAATTTTATTTTTTTTTCTTTTAAGAAAATTTTTCAGATATTTGGTATAAAAAGGTTTTTTTTTTGGAAGACTGCTTCTAGGGAGATTCTATCTGTCACACGATTTTACATCGGATTTGCACGGTCTGGCATCGTCTTGGCACGAAGAGAAGATGGTTTTGGACAGCTGGTTTTCCACAATTGGCCTTGTTTGTGGATTGTTTTTTAGAGAGTTGGGTGGAAATGATATGATATTCGGTGTTTTAGCTGTCTTTTTGATTGGTCTGTGGAGAGTGTTGTTTTTGCTCTTCCACAGGGAATGCAGTTAACGATTTGGTTTGTTGCCAGTTCAGACTTGCGTTCGTGCAGGCTATGCCTCCACGTTCTTTGTTCGCTTCTTTTTGGTTTCCAGCTGTTTGCTGGATCTGGATTTTTCAATCTTCTGAATGTATTCGCTCATTGTGTCGTCAATGCCTATGGTCATCTGTCCGCTCAGAAATGTGTTGATGTTGTCGTATTCGAATTCCATTTGCAGTGACCCGCCGGAGATGCTTTCGATTTCCTCTACGGCTTTGTTAAAGGGACGCATAATGGCTTCGTCGTAATTTCGGTTTTTGACCTCTTCCTTTGTAGGAAGGCCGATGTATTGAATGATGTCCTCGATTCGGACGCGGAATGTGCCATCCTGCGCAATGGGGGCCTTTCTGGCACGGTAGAAGAGATAGAAGGCCATACGGTAGGCGTTTTCGCTGAGATGTCCCATCCAGTCGGGGATCAGCTGGTAGTATTGGGTTAAAAAGTGGCGGACGTTTTCGGCGAAGGCGATCCGCACTTCACCGGTGTATTTTTTGATGCTGGCCTCTGTAGCCAGATGGGTGGTATAGAAGGATTCAAAGTATTTCTTGAAGGATTCCGCAGTCAGCTTCATTCCGGTGATGGACTGTACATCTTTTTTCAGTTGGCGGTAGGCCGCGTCCCGGCTTTTCAGGCCGGCCCAGTCCATGTACTCCTTGATGTTAAAGGTGGCGGAGTTGTTCCGCCAGTTTTGGGTATTTCCCCGCATCAGGGTGTAGATCAGCAGCCGGTGAGCCGTCCAGCTGAGGTTCCGGGTGTACTCCTGCACAGCCTCAAAGATCAGGGTCATTTCGTAATCTTTGTTGCGGTATCGGATGCTCTGGTTTCCGTAGGCGTCCGGTTCTGAGTAGGTGACGGTGATTCCGTTGGAGGCGGGATGGAATTCCCGTCCCCGTTTCATGTTGGCCCAGACACCGCAGATGAAATAGGTGGCGGGGCTGTTGCCCAGGATGTCGTATTCCGTGACCCTGGCGGCCAGGCTGGTTTCAAAGGTGTGCAGCAGCGTGGCCGCAAAGTGTACGCTCTCCGGTGCTTCCAGAAGAGCGTCCGCGGCAATGTCCTCCGGAGCGGCAAGGCCTCTTTGGGCTAGATAGCCGTCAATCAGGGGATAGATTTCCTGGAAGTCGTATTGAGCCAGCTCTCGCTGGAAGGTGGTTGGTTTGTGGTCGGCCAGGGGTTTCAGCCGGCGGTAGGTCTGGAGCATCTCTTGGAATTGATCGGTCTCCAGGAATCGCAGGGGGTTGTTTTTCAGCTGTTCGGCGGATTCCGGCAGGGTCACGGAGCAGACCTCCTTTCGGGGCAGGTGTAAATAGATATTGGTAATTATCATAGCACAAACGGGGAAAAAAGGGAAGGAAAACTTGATTTTTTTGTCCAAAGCCTTGGCTTTTTGGTCCTGGTTTGGAAAAGGGACTCATGTGAGGCCTGTCCGGTTTTGCATTTTAGAGGCCACTGAATATTTTCAAATTTCCCGTTTGCCGACCCGGGGCAGAGAAGCTGGTGTCAGATTGTGGATGCTGTTGAATTGGGCGGGATGGTCCTGCAGAAGAGGCTTCTGTTCTAAATTTTTACATGTGAATATGTAGGGTTCCTGTCTGCTTCAAAGGGACAGCAGGTGAAGGTGTTTTGCCGGATTTAGAAGATTTCTTATATTCTGGTTTTTTGAAAGGTCAAAGGGCGGCTGATATTTGGCTGGATTTGTGAGGGTTCCCCTATGGAATTTACTTTGTATATAGAATTGTCTGGCTGGAGGAGCTATGCGCCGGGGTGTCCGTGGCTGAAAAAAAGAGAAAGATATTTGAAGGTAGTTGCGTATTGTGCGTGAATATGTTACAATTGCACGGCAAAATAGAGAGTGATCTTAACAGAAAGAGCGTAAGCGTGGGTGAAGACGATTTGAAAACAGTTTGGATGACATTTTTTATGGCGATGCTGCCGGTGGTGGAACTGCGGGGGGCCATTCCCTTTGGAGTGGCTGCCGGACTGCATCCCCTGGCGGCTATGGGGGCGGCGATTTTGGGAAACTTATTTCCGATGCCGTTCATTCTCCTGTTGCTCCGGCATATTTTCCGTTGGCTGCGGCATTTTCCCAGATTAGGTGCGCTGATCAGCCGTCTCGAGCGCCGGGCACACTTGAAGGGGCGCACGGTGCGGAAATACCGGATATTGGGCCTGGTGTTGTTGGTGGCGGTCCCCTTGCCGGGTACCGGGGCCTGGACTGGGGCGTTGGTGGCAGATGTGCTGGACATTCGGATGCGAACGGCCCTGCCGGCCATTGCCGTTGGGGTGGTTATTGCCGGTTTGGCAGTGATGGCCATGACATGCGGTGTGGCGGGCATGTTAAGATAAGACTTTATAAAACAACAGCGGCGTGGGCATGTTTTTTTGCCTGCGCCGCTGCTGTTGTTCTAATAGACAGGTCTGAAAGTCCGATATTAATTCGTGCAAAAATAAGGCGATGGATTTTTGCAATTCCGACATTGTTTCGTGCGAGATGGTTGTAAATAAAGAGAGTCCGATTTATTGCCGTGCAATGTAGTGGAGGAGAATTTTTCTGATTTCCGATGTGAAAGCGTGCAAGATGACCTGTTTCAGTTGATGAGGAAAAGAAGTTTTCTGTGGAAGGACAAACAATTTGTGGACAGGCCTCACATGAGACAGAGTTGATTTTGCTCTGTGGTACTTGGACAAAAAATCACAAGTCCTGGTATCCAAGGCAAAAAAGAACCTACAAAATATAGCGGATTTGTTCACTGCACAGAAGAGGCGGCATTACAATTCTAATGTGCGAGGCCGCTTTGCTGAATCTGCGCTGCACGAGAATAAGGTGGAATTGACGGCGGAAGCTGCACGAGTTAAAGTCGGAATTTCAGTGGATGCCGTGCTGAAAGTGTGCACGAAAGCATATCGGATTTTCAGAAGTGACTGCACGAAGGTGCATCGGATTTGTTGCGTAGAACGGGATTCTATCCGCACGAGATCAAGTCGGATTGAGGGAAATCGTTGCACGAAATTACATCGGAACAAGTTGAAAACAATTGACAAGGATATTTACTTAACAGAACTTCCCGCAAAAGTGGAAGCAGGGAAAAGCTGTGAAAACTGGGCGAAAGAGCAAGACTGTGTATGAAGGCTGCCCTCCCGTAAAAGGGCTGGGGAAGACAAGAGGGAAGAGCCTACCTGAGCCGCTATGGGATATGGTATTTTTGAGTCTTTAGTTGGGATGGACGGAAAGCAAGCAGGTGCGGCCGTCTGCTGGAGGCAGGGAGAGAACATGGAAAGGTTCAATGAGAACAGCGGCCATGAATGGGCGGTACAGGTTCTGCTCAACAGGCGACCGGGGGACCAGTGGTCCGGGCAAGCTGCCTTTGTATTTCGATGTGGATTCAGGCGGCGGAAAGAGTGTGCCGGTTCTTTCTGCCGCCTGGGTTTTACATCTCTGCATAGACTGGTACAGAGGCGTTTCCCAGACGGTATTTCCAAAGAGCACACATTACTCTTCACTGATTATTACTAAGTGAAGAATAAGTGAATTAACTATTGACTTGCGGGCGAATAAGGTATATAGTAAGGGCATGAGGAGAGGGAAAACGCTCCTTGACAATTGGAACAGGATGGACATAAGCGGGGTTGGGATACCCTTGTTTGCGGGGGCGCACCGCTTTGGGACTGGTCTTGCGTAATTTTGCCCGGATTTGGTGTGAGCCGGGCTGTGCGGGCGGGTGCCGACGGTGCGTCATAGACACAGGTGTACTTGAAAAATAGTTTGCAGGATTTCATTTTACAATGTATTGTCCGAAATCGCGTTCGGAGGAGGCAATTGAAATGATGGCGCGGGAAAAGAAAATCAGTTATTATGATCTTTTAGCGGAAATCATTGCGAGGCTCCGCAGGATCAATAGAGATTTGTATAATGATCCGGCGAAGCGGCGCAGCATACAAAGCAATCCAGCCTGGAAACAGGAGGTTGAGGCGTTTCTCTGCCAACATCCCCAGCTGGAAAATTATCATGCGGCCTGTATGAACGGGATTGATGAGCCGGTGGCCGAAGAGGTACGGGACTGGGTTAAAGACCACGACTTTTTCCAGGTGCTGGAGCTTGCGCTGCGGTTGGACCGGGGGATTCCTTGGGTGGAGCAGATCAGGCTGCCCGATGTGTATCAGAACGGGGAGCGGGCGGTTGCTGCGCTGAACGGAAACGAGAGGGAGACCGGGGTAGTGCTTTTTCCCAGAGTGCCGTCATTCCAGGATGACCGGACGCCCTCCGCGGAGGAGGCTGTCCCCACCCGGAAGTGGCAGTCTCACTTTGCCCCGGGCGTTAACCAGGAGCTGAAAAATGTCTATTACGCCCCTGCGGAGGACCTGACCCTGCGGGGAGAGCCCTGCCGGATTATCCACCATATACTGGATGAACTGCCGGTCTCCGTGCGGAAGACATTGCGTGTGGCCATGTCTCCCGTACTGCAGGACGCCAGACTGCGGAAAGAGGTGTATGCCCGCCCCGCCGGGAAGGAGCAGGAGAATCTGCTGTCCCTTCACGGCATTGAGAATTGGGAGCGGGTAAAGGCCCGTATTCGGGCCGCTTTTCTGGAGGCCTGCCGGCGGGCGGCGGACATCTTGATCTTTCCGGAGATGTTGGGCGACAAGGCCATATTTTCAGAGAGCAGCTACAGCGCGTTTTTCAGTGAGCTGGCCCGGGAGGCGGAGGAGGAGGGCCTGCCGGCGCCGTATCTGGTGGTTGGGCCCACCTGGTGGCACGACCACCACAACCAGCTCTATGTACTGCGGGGCAGCGGAGATTATATCTGTGTGATGGAAAAGCAGTTCTCGTATGAGCACAGGGAGGATGGGCAGAATTATCGGGAGGACATCCGGCCCGGAGCGCCGGAGATCCACATCATTCACAGTCCGGGGCTGGGGCGGATCGCGTTTCCCATCTGCGCGGACTTGCTGTATGAGGATATGCGGGATTTGCTCATCCGGACGCTCCACTGTAACTTTATGATCTGTCCGTCCTTCTCCAGGGGAAAGACGCTGTTTACCCGAATATGCGGAGAGGGGGTCTCCCACGGAATTACGGTGGTGTGGCTCAACAGCTGTTCCGCCGTTCAAGAGCCCCCGGATTATGTGGGAGTGCTGGAGACGCCTGGGCAGAATGTGTGTCTCTGCCCGGAGTGCGAGGGCCAGTGCGGCGCGGACAGCGGCGCCTGTCTCTTTCTGTCAGACCTGGACCTGGACAGCGGAACCTTTGGAGCTGTCCGCCATATCCGTCCGCTGGAGGCGGTAGACAGCGCCTGATGCTCTGACCGCCCGGGACGCCGGACCCGGCGTCCCGGGCGAGGAGATAAAAAATAAGGAGGAACCCAAGAAAAACATGAGCAAACAAGGAGGAATGGAACCATGAGGAGGTACGCATTATCCTGCGACTACGAGTTCCAGCAAGCCGCGGCTGCGGAGGACGGCAGGGCCATGGAGCGTACGACGCTCGGCTTTTTGACCGCGCTTCTGAACCTCTGGCTGGAGGAGACCCATGAGAAGTTTGAGAGCTTCCTGCGGATCTTCCGGCAGAAGTACGACCGCGCCAAACGGGTCCTGGGGGTGTGGAGCCCGCGAGAGACCTGCATCTTCTACCTGGGAGCCCTGTTCGCCGCCCAGCGAATCTTTGAAGAGCTCTACCGCGCCGAGGGTGAGCGGGAGAAGCTGATCTCCACCTTTGCCGTGCAGAGTCCCCGGTCGGAGGAGATTCTCCTCTGTCTATACCGCCGCAACGGCGGAACCGGTATGCGCCACGGCGAACTGGCGGCAGCGCTTGGACTGTCAGAGAGCGCCCTGACCAACGCCATGAAACGGGTGCTCCAGTCCGGGGCCGCAGAGGCGGCGAGGAGCGGAAAAAACACCTTTTATACGCTGAGCAAAGCCGGACAGCGGTATTGCGCGGAGCGGGCGGAGAAGTCCGCCGCGCTGACCAGAACCCAGTGGATCGAGTGGACGCTTCGAAGGCTGGCAGAGAGTGAACCGGACACAGGGCGTGTCCCCGTCCTGCGCGGAGGAGACCGGGCGCAGGTGCTGGTAGACGGCATCCGGGCGGGGGAATTCCGGGCCCGTGAGATTCTGGAGATTGAGCATCGGAAATATATAAATCTGGAGAAGATTCCCGACATGGCTCCGCGGGGCCGTGACCTTGCCGGGGAATTTTCTGTAAATCTGCTGTTGGGCGAGCTGGATCGGGAGAATACCACCATTGCGTAAGGGAGGGCCTGACAACCGAAAGAGGTATATTTATGGCAATTGAAAATATAAAAGAGCTGCGGCAGCGCCTTTGCGGCGGCGTGTACGCAGGCCTGTACAGCATCTGCGAGGAGCTGGTCTCATTTGCAGAGGGCTGCGGTCCGGAAGACGGTCCCTGTCTGCTGAGAGAATTTCTGGAGGAGATCACCATATCCGACCTGATCGGAGAGGAATTGACCGAGGAATTTCTGCAGATTCCCCCGGGGCGCCAGGAGGGCCTCCAGGAGTGCCTGACGCTGGAAAACCGTCTGGTGTCCAATCTGACCCAGAGCCGTGTGTCTGTGGAGGAGTTTTACCGTTCCCTCTGGGAGAAGATGAATGACAGCACCCTGATTACCGACAGCTATGGAAGGGCGGCCTTTTTGTTCTTCCTGCGGATTGACAGCCGCATCCCCTACTTTGAATTGGACGAGGGATGTGTGATGGAGGACGGGCGGTACAAGGAGTTGGTGGATAAGATCCAGCCCGCCATCGCCAAGGGGTCTTTTATTCTCAGCGCAAATCTGAAATATAAGACCCAGAGAGCCTCTTTGCTGATGGATGTGGCCAATGGATTGGAGAATGAGGAGGAGCGGATTGTCTTCTGGGCGGTCCTGCTGGGACGTTGCCGGGCGGTTCAGCAGCTGCAGCGGCAGATTTCCCAGACCTGCGGAAAGGAGTCCCGGAACGGTACGGCTCCGGGCAAAACCCCGCCGGAAATACAGGCACGGTGATTTTTCATCCGCTGGCGGGAGAACCGTTGGCTGATGAAATTGCATGAAACGGCCCCACATTGTGGGGACCCTGATAAAGAAGTTTTCCTGACGGGAGATAGCCGCATGATGCGAGAGCGTCATGCGGTTGTCTCTTTCTCGTACTTGCTGTACTCCGGGGGCAAATCAATCGCCCCAATGAAGGTGTAGTGTACATGGGGTCGTTTTTTAATATGGTGGGCGCTGCGGCCGGATCAGATTCTGATAGAGGTCATTCATCATACGGACAGCTGTGCCGATTTATTAGGCCTTGTTTGAAAAATGTCAAAACACCCAAACGGCGAATCATTTTCCGCCACTTTGCGTTGGTTTTCCTTGCTATACACAAAGTATGGCAGCGTCAAACCGCCTTGATTGGCGAAAAAAACTCTCGCCGTTGTGCATTTCGCCATTGATCAAACAATGCCTAGTACGAATATTTTTCGAATAAAAAAACATGAGTATACTTCTGTCTCAGCTGTTTTCCAAAAGTAAATATATGACGGGCTCATGTTGTACTTTTTGCTGATCTCGCTTACGCCATATTTCTCTACGTACTTCATGAAAGATTGTCTGTATGCTTTGTCCTGTGTTTATATTCTTTTTTATGAAGGATGTGATCTTCTCTCGTCTAGTTGAGTGTGATCACTGAACTTTAACCGATCCGGCCCTATCCTTCTACCGCTTTCTTTTCTGTCCATATGTATTGCATTTCTACACATTCTATGACGGTATTCCCCAAAATCCCCCTTGACAGTATGATATTATGATGTCATAATATTTTTTATAAAATGATGTCAAAATGTCGTATTAACGGAGGTTTTGTCGATGGAGCAGGAAAAAAAGGTAAAACTGCTGGTCTATGCCACAGAGGACGAGCGAACCCGCATCAAAATGGCGGCGGCCCGTCTCCATATGAGCATGAGCCAGCTGATCCTGGACAGCGTCTTGGAACAGGTCTCCAGCATTGAGGAGCTGGAGCGGAAGGAGGCCCGGGGATGAAAACCATTGCTGTGATGAACCAGAAGGGCGGCACCGGAAAGACCACCTCCGCAATCAATCTGGCGGGCGAGCTGGTCCGCCGTGGCAAGCGGGTCCTGCTGGTGGACATGGACACACAGGGCAATGCCACCAGTAATTTGCAGCTGACAGAGGTCCCCGCCGCCACTTTGACGGACGCCATTATGGGAAAAGGTCCCACCCTGGCGGATACCATCTGCAAAACCTCCGTGGAAGGGCTGGACCTGATCCGGGGAGGCGGTCTGCTGGCCCCGGCGCTGGTTGCCATGCAGGAGATGCGCTTCGGCCGGGACACCGTCCTCTCCCGCCTGCTGCCTCAGCTTCCCGATTCATACGACTATGTGTTTTTCGACTGCTCGCCCTCCCTGGAGTCCCTCTTCAATATCAATGTCTTAATGGCGGTGCAGTACATCCTCATTCCCATCAAAGTGGACAAGAACTCCATCGAGGGCTATGACGTGATGCTGGAGACCATCCGAGACGTACGGGGCAATGGCAACCCGGATATCCGGGTATTGGGCATCTTTATAACCGCCGTGGAGACCGGCGCCAGCCTGGACCGGGAGATGATCGCCACCTTCCCCGCCCTGCTGCCAGAGCTGGCTTTTAGGACCTACATCCGGAAGAACATCGATGTGAAAAAAGCCCCCATCGCCCTGCTGCCCCTGTGCCAGTACGCCCCCAAGTGCACCGCCTCGGCGGACTACGCCGCCCTGTGCGATGAAATGCTTGAGAGAATGGAGGGCTGACGGATGGCGAAAAAGAACCCCTCCATCTTCTCCACCCTGCAAAAAACCGCCGAGAACGCCTCGTCCGTGAACAGCGAGGTGGTCCGACAGCTGCCGCTGGACGCCCTGGAGGACAACCCCATGAACCGCTTTTCCATGGAGGAGGACGAGCAGTTTCACTCCACCATGTCCTCCATGGAGAAGGACGGCCTGCTGGAGGACATCGTGGTCACCCCGGCGGGCGAGGGCCGCTGGCGCATCGTCAGCGGCCACCGGCGGGGCGCCG
>OFGH01001467.1_pt1 | contig 15341 bp, 16 predicted proteins | sample 1521721 | NCBI WGS metagenome assembly OFGH01 (sample SAMEA3504132, study PRJEB24116) | mouse gut metagenome | biome: mouse gut; feature: mouse-associated habitat; material: faeces | place: Denmark | collected 2011
CCCCAGGAGGTTTCGCTCCACCCCGCCCCTGGTCTTGCCGCAAAGGGCGTAGCTCCGGCCGCTGCCCGCCGCCATGGCCCAGGCGGCGAAGGAAAGACCCATGCAGAAGGTCTTGCCGCTGCGCACCGCCCCGTGGCAGACCACCCCGTCCCGTCCCCGGTGGGGGCTCCAGGGGGTCCACCAGGTGAGCAGCTCCATCTGCCGGGGGGAGAAGGGGAGGGCCCCGCCCCCCTTAGGAGAGCCCGCCATCCTGGGCCTCCTCCCGGTGATAAAAGCCCTTGGCCCCCTGGGAGAGGGCGGCGTAAAAGGCGTCGTCTCCGCCCCCCTCCTCCTCCCTGGCCAGGGCCGCCAGACGGTCCAGCGCCTCCAGGCGGCTGGCGAGCTTCACCTCCATCGTCCCCTTCCCCCTCTTTATCTCGGTGAGGCAGAAGAGGTCCAGGCCGTCGCAGTTCAGGTACTCCCCTTCCTCCGCCAGCAGCAGGCGCACCGCGTCCCCCACCGGCCCGAAGGCCAGGCGCTTGTACCCCTCCGCCGCCAGCTCCCGCAGCTGGGCCCGGCTGTCCTTTGTCCGTTTCTTCTGTGCCATCGTCATCACCTCTCACCCTACAGGCAGCGGGGGGCAAATTGTTCCATCTAATGGCACAATCACACATTTGTTCTTAGAATGTTTACAATTGGGGGATGCGCCCCCTGTCCCCAGGGGACGTCAGGCGCCTTTATTTTTGTACTTATTTAGCGGTTTTTTCCGCCTTACAGCCGTCGGATTCTGGCAAAATTTGCATTGAAATTTTTTCCGCCTTCCTGTATAATGGATAGTATCATATACAACAAACACACACAGAGGGGCCGGAGGATGTGGCTCCGGAAAGGACACGAGGCAGCGATTATGGATGAAATCAAGGACATTTACAACCGGGAGCTGTACCAGCCCTTTGTGGAATATTGCGCCGCCCACGGCTACCGCACCATGCGGGACCTGGGCTGCTATGATTTCCGCCTCCTCAGCCACCGGGAGGATTTCTCCCCCATGCTCATCACCCGCATCAAGGCGGTGTACACCGCCTACCAGAAGAGCGCGGCGGAAAAGGCGGAGGCCGGAGTCCCCCGCCGCCGCGCGGCGGCCCCCATCTCCCTGGTGATGGAGACCCAGCTGCTGCTTCAGATGCGGGCCTACCTCCAGGGCCACCAGGACGCCACCGTCACCCTGGACGAGCTTTTCCACGCGGCGGGGGGCCAGCTGAAGCGCACCCGCATTGTAAAGCTGCTGGCGGACGCCCCCTGGTGCTGCCAGGTGGACCGCAACACCTACTTCTGGCGGGAGACCGCCCCTTCCTCGGTGGGGGTTTCTGTCCGCTAAGAGCCTATTCAGAATCTCCGGATGTGCCGGATGGACGGGAATTTTTTCGTCCAACAAGGAAAAAAGCGGAGACATACTTGGTGTATTTCGAGCATTTTTGACGCAGCTTGGGCGGAAAAGGGCCCGTTTAGACGGTGCGCCAGGTGATCTTGAATAGGCTCTAAGGCGCCTGTCTTTTCTTCTGCACAAAAACACCCCTGGACTTTTCGTCCAGGGGTTTCTGTTTTGGGGGGATAGATTTCTCTGGTCGTTTCAGGGATTTATCCGGGGTGGGGTTATTGCGGTTTTCGAAAGGTGATGACAAAGGCCCCTTTAACCTGCACGGATGTGGCCATATAATCGTATGTTACAAGCTCCCACCCGTTGGCGGCTCTTTCGTTAATGAGCTGGTCCAGCATCCTTATATCGTTTTCATCCGCTTTGTCGGAAAACAATTTTGTGCCCACTGTTAAGATTTCTGATTTGTAAATGTACATTTTTATTTCCTCCTGTTTGTTAATAGGGAAAGGTAAAAGGCGCGGGATACCCCCGCCGGATAGGCGAAAAAGCCTGGCGCAGCCAAAAAGTGAAGCCCAGAAGCGAGCCTTGCGCCAGCCAGAAAGAGACCCAACGCTTTCGCTTCGGCCCTGCTGGCTAAGACTCCAGGTACTGACTTTCGCTTTTCAAAGGGTTAAGCCCCCGCAGGGGGCGGGTGGGGCGTGACACCGGCGGCACGCCGGCGGCCTTCGGCCCCAGTGGCTAAGACTCCGGACAATCACTTTCGCCCTTTGCCAAGGAAAAACCAAACTCAGCAGGAGGCCAGCAGCACCTCCACGCCGGGGAGGGCCTTAGCAAGCTGCTCCCGGAGGCGGGGCATGGCGACGTTTTCGGTGGCGAAGTGCCCAGCATCCATCAGCAGCAGCCCCATCTGGGCGGCCTCCAGGTACTGATGGTGGCGGACATCCCCGGTGATATAGGCTTCGCACCCCAGGGGCTTGGCGTCCTTCAGGCAATCGGTACCCGCTCCGCCACAGACCGCCACCCGGCGGATAATTTCCGGCCCGGCGTCGGGCAGATACCGCACAAATCCGGGGCGCTGCCCCAGGGCCTCCTCCACCCAGCCGGAGAATTCCTCCCGGCTCATGGGGCAGGGCAGATTCCCTGCAAAGCCCAGGGTGCGGCCCCCCTCCTGGCCGGGATGCTCCTCCCACAGGGGGACGCGGTTTTGCAGACCCAGGGCGTCGGCCAGGGCGTCGTTCACCCCTCCCGCCGCCATATCATAGCAGGTGTGGGCAGAATAAACGGCGATGCCGCGGGAGGCGGCCTCATAGGGGGGCGTCCCCGCCAGGAGGCTTTTTATCGGATAAAAGATAATCGGGTGATGGGTGACAACAAGCTCCGCCCCCAGGGCCTCCGCCTCCCGGATAACTGAAAGGGTGGCATCCAGAGCCACCAGGATTTTGGTAATCTCCCGGCTGGGGTCCCCCACCAGCAGGCCGGAGTTATCCCAATCCATCTGGGTCTTTAAAGGGGCAATACGGTCCAGGGCCTCGGCTGCGCTGGCGACGGTGTACATAATCTTTTCTCCTTTCTACTGGTAGAAGGACATGGGCTTATATTCTTCCCTATCCGGCACGCCGGTGGTGTGGAAAAAGGTCCGGAAGATGGCGATACACTCCTCCATGGAGCAGTCCTTTTCCACCAGGCGGGAGCGGCTTTTCCCCTCCTCCAGGCTCAGCTCCACGGTGACATCCTCTCTGTCCGGCAGGGGGCAGGTCTGGATAAAGCGGATGCCGTGGGGGGCCTCCCCAACCGTCAGGATGACGAACTCCACCTCTCCCTCCTGCATCTTCTCCAGGGCTTCTTCCACCTCGTCCCAGCTGCTTATGCTCCGCTCCCACTCGCTGGTGGAAAGGCGGTAAGGGACGGCGCACCGGGTCTTTTCAAAGGTGACATCGGTGGTGAGGCGACCTTGGGTAGAAGGCTCTTTCTCTGAGGCCAACTGGGGAGGAAGCGCTGCTTCGCAGTACCGGGCGGCTTCCCGGAAGGCTTCCAGTTTCTCCTTCCCCTTCACCCGGTTCAGAAATTTCCGGATATTCATTACTCTCTTTCCTCCTTCATTTTCCGGCGGATTACCTGGGTGATCTCCCGCAGCTCTTCGGCTCTGTTACAGTTTTCCCGCTCCCCGGTCCCTTCCAAACCGGCGGTGATTTTCTCCAGCTCCTCCGCCAAATTTTCGGCATAGCAAAAGCTGTCCCCATCCCGGCGGGGTTCCACCTTCCCCAGGTAATACTCCCAGGGGGCATGCTCTGTTTGCTCCCCGGTATAGACCACCTCCAGCGCTGTGTAGACCCGCCCGGCGGCGGTGGCGCATTCCTCCCGTCGGATGGCAAAGCCGTTGTCCCAAAGCCACCGCCGCAGCCGCTCCCCCTTGGTCATGGGCTGGAGCAGGTAGACGATGCCGGGGGTCTCCCGGTAGGACCAGCTTTCCAGGATGTGGAGGATGGTCTCCCCGCCCATCCCGGCGATAATCACCACCTCCAGCCCCTCCGGGGAGATGCCGGTGAGGCCGTCGGTGAGGACAAAGTCCATCTGGGCAGAAAGCCCCCGGCGCTCCGCCTCCCGGCGGGCCTTCTCCAGGGGCTGGGGCTTCAGATCCGCGGCGATGCCTCGTTTTGCTTTTCCATTCTCCACCAGGGCGCAGATGAGATACCCGTGGTCGGTGCCGATATCGGCGGCTTTGTAACAGGGGGGCGCCATCTTACAGAGGAGGGCAAGACGAGGGTCCATCCCAGCACCTTTCTTCATACCGGTTCCCCCATTCCCTCCAAAACAGCCAACAGCTTTTGGTAGCTCTCCTGGGTGACGGCTCCGTAAAGGGCCTGGGGCTCCCCCTCCCCCTGAAAGGACATAAGGGCCAGAAGGTTATCCGGGGCGTTTTGGTAAAGGGTGATCTCCATCTCGCTGCACCAGTTTTTCAGGGAAAAGGGGAGCTTTGTTAGTCTGGACTGAAGTGCCGCCTTTTCCTCCGGTGTGTACCAGTAGAACTCCCCCGGCTCATGGTCGAAGGTAAAGGCTGCTTCGTAGGCCAGGGCGGCGGCGAGGAAAGAACTGGTGCTGGGGGCACAGAGATCCCAGTCGCCGGGCTCCTTTGCCCAAAGGCTCCAGTCCTTTTCATCCCGCTCATAGGAAACATAGACCGGCGGGTCGGGCTTTTCCAGGTCCTCCCGCAAAATTCCCGCAAAGCAAACCGACTGGTTTTCCAGCAGCAGGATGAGGGCGTCGGTCTTCTCCAGCCAGGTCCACCTTTTGTAATGCTCCGGCAGCACCCAGTTGTCCTGGACGTAGTGGAAGGCCTCGGTTTTGGCGGCGGTGCGGTAAAAATCCTCCACCACCTGGGGCAGCGCCCCAAATCGAGCCTTCATCGCTTCTATCTCCTCTTCCCCACACCCCTGGAGGGCGTCGAGGTTGTACAAAGGCTTTATCCACGACCGATAGTCCATGCGCTCCCTCTCCCATCTCGAAGAATGTTTCTATTGCTGCTCCTCCGTTTCCTCCCGCCTTCCCCCAAAGTAGATAAGAGGCACTACGGACATCAGCATTAAATGTCCAGTGAAGAGCCGGCTATTTGCCGCCTCCAGGCGGTTGTACTCCTCTTTGGTGATCTCGATCCTCTCCCCCTGTATCCAGCGGAAATAAGCGCCGTCTATTTCCCGATGTTTTCCGTTGCCCAGGGTGGAAACGCTGATACAGAAGTTCACCAGCTGGAAGATCACCGCGCCTGCAATAAGCAGCCAAAGCCAAGGAGGCAGCCCCTTGCGGCGGCGCGGCGTCTTTTCCGCCTTGCGGTTCCAGGGATCTCCCCTCTCCTCTCTCTGAAGGCGTGTAAAGCAGAGCCAGTCATAGAAAAATACCGGCATCATCAGGAGAATGATGAGGAAAAAAGCCACAGGCCGCAGATACTGAAGGACCAGCAGAATCAGCAGGGTGAGAAAGAGGATCAGCGCCATCCCATAGGCTTCCTCCAGTTTTTGCGCCCGATCCTTCTCCTCCATCTCTATCCCTCCCTATTGTTTCACGTGAAACAAAGAGTGTTCAAGTCACGCAGCTTCCAGGTCCATCTCTTATATTGGATATACTTTAGCCGTTCTTCTTTTTGCTTCTTTTTCTTCTTTCGCAAGAAGAAAAAGAAGTGGGATTTGGGGCAACTCCCCAGATCAACTTACTTTTCCGGCGGCGTCAGCTTTTCCTGTCCCCCCATATAGGGCCGGAGGGCCTCCGGGATGCGCACCGAGCCGTCGGCCTGGAGGTTGTTTTCCAGGAAGGCAATGAGCATCCGGGGCGGGGCCACCACGGTGTTATTGAGGGTGTGGGCAAAGTATAGCTCCTTGCTCCCCTCCTTGCGGACCCGGATCCCCAGGCGGCGGGCCTGGGCGTCCCCCAGGTTGGAACAGGAACCCACCTCAAAATACTTCTGCTGCCGGGGACTCCAGGCCTCCACATCGCAGGACTTCACCTTCAGGTCGGCCAGGTCGCCGGAGCAGCACTCCAGGGTGCGGACGGGGATATCCAGGGTACGGAAGAAATCCACCGTGTTCTGCCACAGCTTTTCGTACCAGGCCATGCTCTCTTCCGGCTTGCAGACCACGATCATCTCCTGCTTTTCAAACTGGTGGATGCGGTAAACCCCCCGCTCCTCAATGCCGTGGGCCCCCACCTCCTTGCGGAAACAGGGGGAATAGCTGGTGAGGGTCTGGGGCAAGGTGGCCTCGTCGTTGATGGTGTCGATAAACTTACCAATCATGGAGTGCTCCGAGGTGCCGATGAGGTAGAGGTCCTCCCCCTCAATCTTGTACATCATGTTTTCCATCTCGGCAAAGCTCATAACCCCTTTTACCACATCGCTGCGAATCATGAAGGGGGGAATATAGTAGGTGAAACCCCGGTTGATCATGAAGTCCCGCGCGTAGGAGAGGATGGAGGAATGGAGGCGGGCGATGTCCCCTTTCAGGTAGTAGAAGCCGTTGCCGGAGGTGCGCCGGGCGCTGTCCAGGTCGATGCCCTCCAGCTTCTCCATAATCTCCACGTGGTAGGGCACCGGGAAGTCCGGGGTCACTGGCTCCCCAAACCGTTCCATCTCCACATTTTCGCTGTCATCCCGGCCGATGGGGACAGAAGGATCGATGATGTTGGGAATCACCATCATCCGCTTCTTTACTTCCTCGGCGTAGACCTTTTCGTCCTCCTCCAGCTTCGCCATCTCGTCGGCCATAGCCTTTACCTGGGCCTTGGCGGCTTCCGCCTCCTCTTTTTTGCCCTGGGCCATCAGACCGCCAATCTGCTTGGAGATAACGTTGCGCTGATTGCGCAGCTCGTCGCACCGGGTCTTGGCGGCACGGAATTTTTTGTCCAGCTCGATGACCTCATCCACCAGGGGGAGCTTGTCCTCCTGGAACTTCTTGCGGATGTTCTCCTTTACAATCTCCGGATTGTTTCGTACAAATTTCATATCCAACATGGTGAATCTGCTCCTTTTTATTTGTTTTTTCCTTTTTTTCTTGCAAAAGAAAAAAGGAAACGAAAAAAAGAATGACAAAACTCATTGATACAAAAGCGGCAAAGGGAGTAAGCGAACCGCGCTGATTTAAAACCGGCTTACTGTGCTGCAAATACTTTGGCCGCTTTTCTTTTTGCTTCTTTTTCTTTTCCCGCGAAAAGAAAAAGAAGACAATGGGGGTTTTCCTATTTTGTCAGCTTCTCGGCCAAGCGGGAAAGGTCCCCCGGCGAGAAAAACTCAAGCTCCAGCACACCGCCGACGCTCCCTTTGCGGATGCGGACCTTCCGTCCCAGGGTCTCCCCCAGGCTGATTTCCATCTCCCGGTAGCCGCTGTCCCCCCAGGCGCTCTCCTCCTTGGCGGCTTTCTCCGGGAGGCTTAGCTTTTTCTTGGGCGCCTTCTGCTGGGCGGCCAGCTTTTCCAGCTGCCGCACCGTCAGGCCGGATTTCACCGTCTCCGCCGCCAGGCTGTCCATCAGCTCCTGACTTTCCAGCCCCGCCAGCACTCTGGCGTGGCCGGGGCTCAGCTCCCCTTTCTCCAGGCGGTTTAGGGCTTCGGGGGAAAGGTTCAGGATGCGCAGGGCATTGGCGATAACCGGACGGGATTTCCCCATCCGCCGGGCCACCTGCTCCTGGGTGAAGCCATAGGTCTCCATCAGCACCCGGTAGCCCATGGCCTCTTCGATAATGGTAAGGTCCTCCCGCTGGAGGTTTTCAATCAGGGCCAGCTCCATCACCTTGTCGTCCCCGGCCTCCACCACCACGGCGGGAATCTCCGATAGTCCCGCCATCCGGGAGGCCCGCCACCGCCGCTCCCCGGCGATGATCTGATAGCTTCCACCTGGCATAGAACGCACAACAATGGGCTGCAACACCCCGTGCTCCCGGATGGAATCCGCCAGCTCGCTAAGGGCGGTCTGGTCGAAGCGGTCCCGCGGCTGGTCCTTGTTGGGCTCGATGGCGGAGATTCGCAGGCTCATCAACCCCTCCCCCACCTGGGCGTCGTTATCCAGGAACAGGGCGTCCAATCCCTTGCCCAATCCTCCTTTTTTTGCCATACTGGATATTTCTCCTCTCTCCTCTTTTATGGTTCCTCTGCCAGGAATTTCTCCCCATCGGCTACCGTCCGGTACAGAAAATTCTCGGAGCCTTCTGCTTGGAAGGTGAGGGCTTTCTCATCTGCCCGAAAGTAATTTTTCCAGCTCTTTCCCGCCCCCTCGTCGGTGATGCAAAGGGTGTTTCCCTCCAGGGTCCAGGTCCCTACCCCGATGTAGCTGCTCAACGACCCTTCGTGGAAGGTGAAGGTCCCGTCCTCCTCCAGCTGGATGGTGAAAGGTCCGCCAACGCCGTCCTTCTCGTACCGGTAAATCTTCCCGGCGATGTCCCCCGGCCGAACCTGCCGGGAGCATCCCGCCAGCAGCAGAAGCGCCAAAAGGACAATATATAGCGGTTTATGCTGTTTCATTCCTGTCTCCTTTCCCCTATTGTTTCACGTGGAACATTCCCTATCCTCTTTTTCGGTTATTCTTCACCAGTTCCTTGGCTAGGGAGACGTAAGCCTCGGTACCCTTGGAGGAACGGTCGTAATACATAATGGGCTGGCCGAAGCTGGGGGCCTCGGAAAGGCGGACCGCCCTTGGTATCACGGTGCTGAAAATCTTCCCGGAGAAGTATTTCTTCACCTCGTCCACCACCTGCACCGTCAGATTCAGGCGGCTGTCGTACATGGTGAGAAGCACTCCCTCGATGTCCAGCTGGTCGTTGTACATCCGCTTGACGGTGCGGACGGTGGAAATCAGCTGGCTGACGCCCTCCAGGGCGTAATACTCGCATTGGAGGGGAATCAGAATGGTATCGGAGGCCGCCAAGGCGTTTACGGTCAGTAGCCCCAGGGAGGGGGGGCAGTCGATGAGGATAAAGTCATACTTCTCCTTTTCCCGAAGAAGAGCCGCCCGAAGGGCCATAGTACGGTTTTCCAGCTCCACCAGTTCCAGCTCCGCCCCCGCCAGGGAGATATGGCTGGGAAGGACCCACACATTCTTAAAGGATGTTTTGACAATGGCTTTTTCCGCTTCCGCCCGGTTGATGAGCACATCGTAGCAAGAGGCCTCCACCTCCCGTTTGTTGATGCCCAGACCGCTGGTGGCGTTCCCTTGGGGGTCCAGGTCACAGAGCAGCACCTTTTTCCCCAGCTCCCCAAGGCCTCCCGCCAGGTTCACCGCGGTGGTAGTCTTTCCTACTCCTCCCTTCTGGTTGGCAATGGATATGATTTTCCCCATAACGCTCCTCCTTTTACACAACAAATTTCTGTCTTTAAGTATAGCACAGCTGCTTCTTGTAAGCAACAAAAATTGCCTGTCTAGGTATAGGCGGCGATAAATTTTACCCAACCTATCTCCTTTTTCTTCTTACAAAAGAAGAAAAAGAAGCAAAAAGAAGAACGGCCAAAGTTCTTAATACATAGTAAAAATTGAAAGAAGGTGGGCTTACAAAACAAAGGAAAAAGGCGTTTTCCCCTACACAAGTAAGGTTTCTCTTCAACCCGCATAACCAGCACCCCTATGTTTCACGTGAAACATCTCCAGTTTATATTATGTTTTCCTTGTCCAGGATAGCACAAAACCGCTGCGATTCCAAAGGAACCGCAGCGGTTTGGCTTTTTGTTGCTCTTTTAAGATTAGTGGTGATACCGGCTATAGTGGTGGCCGTAGCTTCTGCCCTCGTAGGTGTAAGTGCTGGAGGAATAATTCCGCCGGCCACAGTGGCTCACCCGGTGGCCGCTGGTATGGCAGCCGCTGTAAACATTTTCCTGGCCCGCTGTATTGCAGGGGCTATGGAGACAATGCTGATGGTCCACCGTGCAGTTCACATCCAGGCAGTGGCTGTGATTCCGGTTACACCCGGTGTGGGCACAATGCTGATGGTCCAGGGTGCAGTCTGCCTCCAGGCAATGGCTGTGGTCCAGATTGCAGCCGGTGTGGACACAATGCTGATGGTCCAGGGTGCAATCCGCCTCGCAATGGACATGGTCCAGGGTGCATCCGGTATAGAAGCAATGCTGATGGTCCAGGGTGCAATCTGCCTCGCAATGGACATGGTCCAGAGTGCAGGGGGTGAAGGCGGCTTCCGCCTCTGCCTCCACTGCCATGGAAGTTACCGAAAGAAGCCCGGTCGCTGCCATCAAAAGAAAAGCGCCAACAAACTTCCCAAAGAATTTCACTTGAAAGGCCTCCCATACTTGATTAGTACCTTTTATTATATACCTTTTTGCTCCTGTTTGTAAATAGGAAAACCACTGAATTTATCAAGGCAAGCAAGGGTCTTTGTTATGGGAAACGATAAGAAGCTGTACCAAAAGCCGCCGAGGCATCTTTTCTAAACAGGACTCAAAGGATTCGGGATACCCCGGAAAAAAGGATTCGGTCCCCCTGCCAACGCAGCCCGGATACCCCTGCCGCCACCGCGTAATACCCCTGCTGGGTGAAGAGGGGAACCGCCACCCCCTGGCTTAGAAGCATCTCCTCGCACTGGGCGCAAAGCTCCGCCGCCGCTTGGGTGTCCGGGGCGGTTTGGGACTGGGCCAGCAGAAAATCGAACTCCCCGTTGTTGTAGCCGGCCAAATTCCGGCTGCTCCCCCCGGCAAAAACGCTAAGGGCCCCCATGGGGGTGCCATTTTCGCTGGCAAGGCCGGTAATCGCCATCTGGAAATCTCCCTTTTCCAGCCGCTGCTGGAACTCCTCGTCCGGCAGTATTTCCAGGTTGATAAAAAGCCGCAGCTCCTGCTGCCATAGCTTTTGAAGGTATCCCCCCAGGGGACCCAGCTCCGCCGACTCCGGCAAAAGGAGGGTGGTCTTCGGCAGGGAGGTGATTTCCAACCGCTCCAGCCCCGCCTCCAAAGCTGCCCTGGCCTCCTCCGGCTGGTAACGGATGGGCTGGGCGGAAGCCAGGCTCCGGTACTCCCTTCCCATCAAAGCGGCGGAATGGGGAACCAGGGAATCGGTTCGCTGAAAGTGCTCCGGCACCCGCTCCCCAAAGGAATCCCCGTCAATAGAAAGAGCCAGGGCCCGGCGGATATCCACATCCGCCAGGGGGCTTCCCTCCTCCTCCCGAAAAACCAAAGCCCACACCGTATCCTGGGCGGGGAGGAGGGTAAAGTTCTGTTCCCCCTCCACCTGGCCGGCCGCAGTACAAAAGTCCGATTTTCCATCCAGGAAAAGCTGCCAGTCGGTGGTCTCCTGCCGCTTGGCCCTGCCGGTGTAAAGCACCACCGAGGGAGAGAGAACCTCCTGGGGACCGGTGTAGCGGGAGCTGGGAACCAGCACCACTGCTTCGCTGTTCCAATCGGAGAGGGAAAAAGGCCCGTTTCCCAGAATTAAACTCATGGTCTGGCCGTACCGGGCGCGGGTGTCCCGAAAAAAGGTTTCGTTACAGGGCAAAGCCCCCGGCCCCGCCAGCTGCTCCAGAAGAATGGGGCTGGGCTCCGAAAGCTGAATCACAAGGGTGTATTCCCCAATGGCCCAAACCCCCAGCTGGGTTTTCGGCAGCTCCCCCGCCATCACCTCCTGGGAATTGCGAATCGCCTGGAAGTCCCCCGCCCAAGGGCTGGGCACTTCGGGGTCAAAAATACGCCAAAAGGAAAAGACAAAGTCCTGTGCGGTCACCGGGGTGGGCTCCACCCCGTCCGCCGGATCCCCGTCGTCCCAAACCCCGTCCCGGCGCAGGTGGAAGGTGTAGGTCAGTCCATCGCTGGAGACGGTATAGTCCGAGGCGGCCCCAGGGGAAAGCTCCCCGTCTCCTCCTCGAATCAGCAGCCCCTCGAAGAGATTGAGCATCACCACCTGGCTTTCCCAGGAGGTCGAAAACTGGGGGTCCAGGCTGGTGACCTCCTGCTGAAGGTCCATGCGGATATTCAGGTTCTTCTCCCCCTTGCCGCAGCCCGGCAGCAGGGAGAGAAAGAGAGCCAGTAAAATGGCGATGCTGTTTTGCAGGTGGTTTTTTGCCAAGGACTTCCTCCTCTCTCCCAGTCTTTTATCGCCGGAAACCGGTGGTGGTCACCTGGGCCACCTGGTTTCCCAGGTCGTCGGTGACGTCGATGGTGTAATAGCAGGTGTTCTTCCCCATTTTAACACAGGCAGCCGAGGCGAAGAGCCGCTCCCCTTTGGCCCGATTCAGGTAGGTGATTTGGCTGGTGAGAGAGACGGTCTCCATCCGCTGGCAGTTGGCCGCCACCGCAAAGGCAAAATCCGCCAGGGTGAAGATCACTCCGCCCATCACACCGCCGGCGGCGTTCCGGTGGCCGGGGACCAGGGTGAGGGCGCACCTGGCCCGCCCCGGCTCCGCCTCCAATATTTCCGCCCCCATCTCCGCGGCAAAGCGGTCCGCCTGGAAGGTCTCCCGTATCTTCTCCAGCTCCATAGATATGCTCCTCTTTTTCGAAAATGTACTGCTCTCTTGGTTTTAGGATTTGGAATCGTCCTCTTATAAAAAACTTATCCTTCTTCTCCCCCGGCTTCCTGCTGCTCTCCGGCGGCTTCCTGGGGGGCTGTCTCCTCCGGCTCTTCCTCCGCCCTGGGCGCCGAGGCCACCGAAACCACCCGTCCGCCTTCGGCAATGCGCATCACACGAACGCCTCCGGCATACCGGGACTGGATGTTGATCTGCTCCGCCGGGATGCGGATAATCACCCCGTCGTCGGAGATAAGGATAATGTCCTCCCCGTCCTCCGCCTGGCGCACCGCGGCGATGCGGGTGTCCTTCCCCTCCGCGTGGTAATTGCGCACCCCCTTGCCTCCCCGGCTTTGGAGGCGGTAGTCCTTCATGGGGGTCCGCCGGCCCAAGCCGGATTCGGTGATGGTGAGAAGCAACCCATCCTCCTGGGCCTTCGCCATCCCCACCACCTGGTCTTCCTCCTCCAAGCGCACCGCCCGGACCCCCATAGCTGTCCGGCTCATGGGGCGCAGGTCGGTCTCCGGGAAGCGGATCACCATCCCGGCGGCGGTGGCTACCATCAGCTCGTCGCTGCCGGTGGTATCCTGCACCCAGGCCAGCTCGTCCCCTTCCTCCAGATTGATGGCGATGAGGCCCGCCTTGCGGATATTTTTATAAGCGGAAAGAAGGGTGCGCTTGATGGTGCCCTTCCGGGTGACCATCACCAGGAAGCTGTCCTCGTCAAACTCCCCGGTACGGATGGCGGCGGTGATCTTCTCCTCCTTCTCGATAGGCAGCAGATTGACAATGTGGGTCCCACGCCCGGCCCGGCTGCTTTCGGCAATTTCGTACCCCTTCAGGCGGTACATCCGGCCCCGGTTGGTGAAGAAGAGGATGTAATCGTGGGTGGAGCAGACAAAGAGGTGCTCCACAAAGTCCTCATCCCGCCGGGTCATGCCGGAAATGCCCCGGCCCCCCCGGCGCTGGGTGTGGTAGCTGTCCAGGGTCTGGCGCTTTACATACCCGTAATGGGTGAGGGTGATGACGCAGTCCTCCTCCGGGATCAGGTCCTCAATATCCATCTCCCCGGAGACCGCCTGGATATCGGTGCGGCGCTCGTCCCCGTACTTGTCCCGGACCACCTGCATCTCCTGCTTTACAATGGCGTAGACCTTTTTCTCGTCCGCCAGGATATCGGTGAGCTCCTTCACCCTTTCCAGGATAGCCGCCAGCTCCTCCTCGATTTTGATCCGCTCCATACCGGAAAGCTGCCCCAGCTGCATCGCCACAATGGCGGCGGACTGAACCTCGGTGATGGAAAAGCGGTTTATAAGGTTCTGCTTTGCGTCGGAGCGGTCCTTGGAATGGCGGATGATGGAGATAACCTCGTCGGTGTTGTCGCACACCATCTTGAGGCCCTCCAGGATGTGCTCCCGGTCCCTGGCCTTCTTCAGGTCGAACTGGGTGCGGCGGGTCACTACCAGGAACTGGAACTTCAGGTATTCCTCCAGCATCTCTTTTAAAGTCAAGACGCGGGGGATGCCGTCCACCAGGCAGAGCATAATAACCCCCACCGTGTCCTGAAGCTGGGTGTAGCTGTAAAGCTGGTTCAGCACCACCTGGGCGTTGGCGTCCTTCTTCAGTTCGATGACGATGCGCATACCGTCCCGGTCCGATTCGTCCCGCAGGTCGGAGATCTGGTCCACCCGTTTTTCCTTCACCAGGTCGGCGATGCTGGTGATGAGCCGGGCCTTGTTGACCATGTAGGGGATCTCGTGGACGATGATCCGCTCCCGGCCGTTCTTCCAGTCCTCAATCTCGCACCGGGAGCGGAGGATCACCTTCCCCCGGCCGGTGGCGTAGGCCGCCCGGATGCCGGACCGGCCCATGACAATGCCTCCGGTGGGGAAATCCGGACCCTTGATGTATTCCATCAATTCATCCAGAGTGGCCTCCGGGTTGTCGATGAGGTAAGCCGCCGCGTCAATAACCTCCCGCAGGTTGTGGGGGGGGATGTTGGTGGCCATCCCCACGGCAATGCCGGTGGAGCCGTTGGCCAAAAGGCAGGGGAAGCGGCTGGGAAGCACCACCGGTTCCTTTTTGGAATCGTCAAAGTTCCCCCGCCAGTCCACCGTGTCCTTGTCGATGTCCTGGAGCATGTAGAGGGACATTTTGCTTAGCCGGGCCTCGGTGTACCGGTAGGCGGCCGGAGGGTCCCCGTCCACCGAGCCGAAGTTGCCGTGACCGTCGATGAGGGGGTAGCGCAGAGAAAAGCTCTGGGCCATCCGCACCATGGCGTCGTAGACGCTGGCGTCACCGTGGGGATGGTAGGAGCCCAGCACATCGCCCACGATGGTGGCGGACTTCCGGTAGGGCTTATCCGGGGTGAGGCCCGCCTCCCCGGCGGCATAAAGGATCCGCCGGTGCACCGGCTTGAGGCCGTCCCGCACATCGGGAAGGGCGCGGTCCACAATCACCGACATGGAGTAATCCAAAAAGCTGGAGCGCATCTCGCTGTCGATGTCCACCCGAATCAGCCGCCCGCCGCCGCTCCCTGCCGCCGCCTGGTTTTCTTTCATTTCTTCACTCATGCTTGTAAATCCCTCCTGGGCAAGTTATTTTACCAAATCCGGCGTGCCTCCGGGGTGCCCCCGGTGTCGCGCCCTACTCGCCCCCTGCGGGGGCTTAACTCTCCGGAGAACGAAAGTCAGTACCTGGAGTTTTAGCCAGTATGGCCGAAGGCCTCCAGGGTGCCCCCGGTGTCGCGCCCTCCGGGGTGCCCCCGGTGTCTCACCCTACACGGCCCTAAGGGGCCTTAACCCTCCAAAGGGCGTAAGCGAGTGCCTGGAGTTTTAGAGCCTATTCAAGATCTCCCGGTGCGCCGAATTGGCAGGGATTTTTACGTCCTGCCGGCATCATCCGGTTATGAATACAGGTTCTTAATCAGCAGGGCCGAAGGCCGGTAAAGTTTCCGTCCACCCTTTCCAAAGGGTGGCGGGGTCCAGGGGCAGCGCCCCGGCCGCC
>OFGH01001472.1_pt1 | contig 15325 bp, 11 predicted proteins | sample 1521721 | NCBI WGS metagenome assembly OFGH01 (sample SAMEA3504132, study PRJEB24116) | mouse gut metagenome | biome: mouse gut; feature: mouse-associated habitat; material: faeces | place: Denmark | collected 2011
CAGGAGGACTGCCTCCAGGCGGTTTTGCCGCCGGAGACAGTCCTCTGTTGATGTCTTGTTCTTAGCGGAAAGTGGCAAGTTCGATGGTCTTGCCGCCGGCCACGCGGGAGGCCTCCGCCGCCAGCGCCATCACGTGGCTCTCCACGGATGCGTCTACGCTGGTCAGGCCCTGGGTGCCGCCGCTGGAAATCAGCTCGTACATGTGGTCCATCAGGCCGCCGTCGCCGCCGCCGTGACCCGCCAGATTGTTGGCGGAGCCGCTCAGGTCGATGATCTCCTCCGGCTGGCCGAAACGGCGCAGAACCAGCTTCCGGCTGTTGATGTCGCCCTCGATCTCGCCCTTCGTGCCGGTGATGCGGATCGTCCGGTAGGTCTGCTCGGTAAAGGCCGTCATGGTGAAGGTGGCGTGGATGTTGTTCTCAAACTCCAGGTTGACGGTCTGGTGGTCCACCACGTCGTTGTCGCAGTGGAACACGCAGCGGCCGTAGGGGCCGGAGCGCAGGGCGGCGTAGATGTTCTCCTCGGTGGGGTCGGACGCCACCACGGTGCAGGGCCAGCCCACGTTCTTGCGCCGGCATCCGGTGCGGCTGCTGGTGACGTAGATCTTCTCCGCGTCATAGGGGCAGCCGTCCTTGCAGGCGCAGCCGTCCAGGCAGCGGTTGGCCGCGCCCTCCGGCGCGGAACCGGAGTGGAAGTAATCCAGCGCGCCGAAGCTCTGGACCCGCACGCACTTCTCGCCCACCAGCCAGCGGAGGATGTCCATGTCGTGGCAGCTCTTGGCCAGGATCATGGGGCTGGTTTCGTCGCTGCGCCGCCAGTTGCCGCGGACAAAGCTGTGGGCGTAGTGCCAGTAGCCCACGTTCTCAATGGCGTCGATCGTCTCGATCTTGCCGATGTCGCCCCGGCGCAGGATCTTCTCCAGGTTGGAGTAGAAAGTGGTGTAGCGCAGCACGTGGCAGACCACCACGGCCCGCTGGACCTCGTGGGCCTTCTCCTGGAGCTGGCGGCACTCCTCCAGACTGGGAGAGATGGGCTTCTCCACCAGCAGATGATAGCCCTTCTCCAGGGCCTTCAGCGCCATGGGCACGTGCTGGCGGTCCTGGGTGGCGATGATGGCAACGTCCGCCAGGCGGGGCTGCTCCAGAAGCTCCTCGGCGGAGGCGAAGCACATATCCTCCGGCACGCCGTAATTCTGGCGCAGAATCTCCAGCCGCTCGGGACGGTTATCCGCTCCGGCGACGATCTTCATCCGGTCGGGATACTCCTTCTGATAGGTGGCATAGTTCTCCAGGCCGCGGTTGCCGCAGCCGCAGATGACAAAGGTCAGTGTCTTAGACATGGCTGTATCTCTCCTTATCTCATTTTCGGGCGCTGCATGCCCGTCCATAACGTTCGGGGGCCGCGCGCCGTATCGCGCCGGCTTTCCCCGCCTTCTCAAAAAAGGGGGCCAACCGGACGGCGACCCCCTTTTTCTTAGGTTTTCTTACTGGTTACCGTGTGATTCCGACAGGCGATCAGCCGTAGTAGTCGGTCACAAACTGGGCGTACTGCTCGGTGGTGTAGGGCTCGGTGGAAGTCTCCCAGTTCTTGAACTGCCAGCCGACGCCGCAGCCGGAGTAGCTCTTGGAGTACTCGTTGATCTTGGTCATGGTCCAGTAGCAGCGATAGCTCCAGGGAATGACCAGGGCGTGGTTGATCAGGTACGCCTCAGCGTCGGCAAAGGCCTGATTGCGGGCGTCCATATCGTCATAGATCTCCTCGGCGGCGTAGACCATGTTGGTGAAGGTGGTGAACTGCTCAATCAGCTCGGGATCGGTGATGCCGTCCAGGTGCATGTTGCTCTTGGAGTACAGGGCGGCCTCGTTCTGGTACAGGCACTGATCCAGCCAGTTGCTGACATCCAGGAAGTCCGCGCCCCAAAGGGAGGTGGAGAAGCAGTCCAGGGCGGGAGTGCTGACCTCCTGGCTGTAGCTGGAGACGTAGGTCTTGATATTGAAGGTGATGTAATCGGTGCCCAGGGCCTCGAAGATCTCCTTCATGATGGTGGCGGTATCCACGGCGGTTTCCACGCCGGCCTTGATGTAGTAATCAATGGTGATGGGGAAGGTCACGCCCTTGGCGGTCAGCTCCTCCATGGCCTGCTGCTTGAACTGCTCGGCCTTGTCGGGCTGATAGCGGCGGGGGCTCTTGCCATCGCTCTCGGGGATATCCAGCTGGCTGATGACGTGGCTGGAGTAGTCGTCGCCGTTCTCAAAGAACACGAAGTCCTTGCAGGTGAAGCCCAGGCTCTCCAGGTTCAGGGGGTTGATGGGGTTGCCGGCGTACCAGATGTTGGTCAGATCCAGGCCCCAGTAGATGGACTTGCGGAACGCCTCGTTGGCCACGGCGGTGTTCCAGTTGGTGTCCGGCGTGCCGTCCTCGTTCATCTTGTTGTAGTTGAACAGCAGGTTGGTGGCATAGGGCTCCAGGCGGGACTCCACCAGGTAGTCGTTCCACTTGTTGTTGGGATCGGACATGATGGTGCTCAGGGTGGCTTCGCTCACGTCGGTGTAGTCCACCTCGCCAGTCTCCCACAGCTGGTCGTCCACCAGGCCGCTCTCCACCACGCGGATGGTGACGGTGTCGAAGAGCTTGCAGTCCTTGTCAAAGTAAGCGGGGTTGCGGGTGAGGACCTTCTCGTTGTTGGGGATGTAGGTGGTCAGGGTGTAGCCGCCGCTGTACCACATCTGCTCGTTGCTCATGCCGACCACGTTCTCCACGCCCAGCTCGTCAATCAGCTTCTGGGAGGTGGGGTAGAGGATGGGGTTGATGCACATGGTGTCGAAGTAGGTGCAGTGGCCGGTGCAGTGATAGACGATGGTGCGCTCGTCGGGGCACTCGATGCCGACCATCTCAAAGAACTTGGTCTTGTCCAGGGCGAGGGCTTCCTCTTCGCTCAGGCTCTGGGTGTAGTCATAGTACTCCTGAGCGCCCTTGATGATGGGCAGGCACATGCTGGTATTGAACGCGTCGTTCTTGTGGTAGTTGAGAATCCACTCCAGGGTGGTGGCCCAGTCATCGGCGACCACGTCCGCCTTGTAGTTGCCGTTCACGTCAACCCAAGTCACGTCGTCGCGCAGATGGAAGGTCCAGGTCTGGCCGCCGTCCTCGGTGCCCCAGGACTCGGCGGCGCTGGGCTGCAGCTTGCCGCGGTTGTCAAACTCAAGCAGGTTGACGACCAGGTTGCGGATGATGTGGTCCTCCTCGGCGCCCTCAGCGTGGGGGCGGAACAGGGTGGTCAGCTCGCCGGTGGAGGTGAGCACCAGATTCTTGATCTCCTCGCCTGCGTTGGGCTCGGCGGGAGCGGCGGGATCATTGGCTGCGCCGTCGGAAGCTGTGGTGTCGCCGGGGGCGTCGGTATTCGGGGTGTCGGTGCTGGGGTTGGTGTCTCCTCCGCATGCGACCAGAGCCAGCGTCATGACCGCCGCCAGAAGCATTGCAAGAAACCTCTTGTGCGTTTTCATCTTGGGACCTCCTCGATTTTTGGGTGATTGTATTGATATCCGGCCCTTTTCAGGCCGGGACATCACAAAATTTCGGGAATTTGCGCCGCCGCCGGACGGAGGCAGTCGATTCCTGTTGACTTGCGCTGGAAATATTATATAATAGGAAAACAGGGCTGTGAAGCATGAATCTTGCCCTTTGTCTGCAAAATCTTGCTCTTTGCCCGGCGGGCTCTGGAATTTTCTGGCAGTTCCGGTTCCCCCGCCGCAAAAATCTTGCTTAGGGAGGTGGTTTTGTTGAACAGCGCCCCATACAAATACGAATATGAGTACGAATATCACACGATGCGGGATGCTGCGCTCCCCGTCATGTACCACGAGGAGCGCCTGCCCACCGGCTACGGCATTCTGACCAACTGGCATGAAAACCTGGAAATCCTCTGGTTCACCAAGGGGCTCGGCCGGGTAATCATCGACAACGTGCAGGTGGACGCGGAGCCCGGGGACCTGGTGTTCATCAACTCCAACTGCCTCCATCGGATCATCAGCGTCGAGGACGTCGCCTACTACTGCCTCATCATCGATAGAAGCTTCTGCCTGCGCTCCGGCATTCCTGCGGAGAAGGTTCGGATTCAGCCCCGCATCCGTGACGGCATCCTGCGGGGGAACTACAAGCAGATCATCCGCGTCCTGGAGGAGAAGCCCCCCTACTGCGAGGCCGAGGCCCAGGCCAACATCCTGCTGCTCCTGGCCCGGCTGTACCGGGGATTCCAGGACGACGCCTCCGAGCCGGAATCCGTCGGACACAAGCACAACCAGCTGACCATGGTGCGCAGCGCAATCCAGTTCCTCAACAGCTCCTATCAGCAGTCCCTGACCATCGACGACATATGCCGGAGGGTGGGGTCCAGCAAATACCACTTCTGCCGGGTGTTCCGGGCGGTAACCGGGAAGACGGTGGTGGATTACCTCAACTTCCTGCGCTGCGAGCGGGCCCAGTTCCTGCTGTCCACCGGCGACTGCAACGTCCAGGAGGCCGCCGAGCGATGCGGCTTCTGCAGCGGGTCCTACTTCTCCATGGTCTACAAGCGGCAGATCGGCGAGGCGCCCTCCGTCACCGCCAAGCGCGGGGCCAGCCAGGCCCGTACGGGCTCATAGCGCCATAGCGATCAGCGACGCGGTCAGGAACAGCGCGGCGGCCAGCAGGTCCGCCGCCAGGCGGCAGGCCGTCTGCTCCCCCTCCTCCAGCTCGTCGAAGGAGACGATGTGCTCGTCCACGTAGTCCGCGATGTCGCCGCCGACCCGGCGCTTGCTCTTCTTTTTCTTCTTCCTCCGATCCTCCAGCAGGTGGTGGACCATCATGCCGTCCAGCTTCAGATAGACGAACCACGCCATCATCAGAAGGATGACGGCCGCCGCCAGGCAGCCGTCCCGGACCGCCAGCAGGGAGCTGGGGACAAACCTGTCCCATACCAGCACCGCCGCCAGCGCGACGGCGCACCGCGTCACGCACTGATAGAGAATCGGACGGACCATATACGCCTTGTAAATTGCCAGAATTTTCTTCATGCCATCCCCCGGGGAGGAGGCCGGAACCGCCGGCCTCCTCCCGTTTTGTTATCCTGCGGCGGCGATCTCCGCCTGGTAGCCGTCCAGCTCCCGCTGGCTGCCGTAGACGAAATGCCCGGGCAGGATCTCGCTCCAGACAGGCTTGTCGCTGCTGTAGTCGTGGATGGACGGGTCATAGATAATCAGCTTCTTTTTCTTCTCCAGCTCCGGGTCCGGAATGGGCACCGCCGAGAGCAGGGCCTTGGTGTAGGGGTGCAGGGGGTGGAGGAACAGCTCCTCCGCCTCCGCCAGCTCCACGATACGTCCCTTGTGGATAACCGCGATACGGTCCGAGATGAACCGCACCACCGACAGATCGTGGGCAATGAACAGGTACGTCAGCCCGCGGCTGACCTTCAGCCGGTTGAGCAGGTTGAGCACCTGGGCCCGGATGGACACGTCCAGCGCGGAGATGGGCTCGTCGGCCACCACAAACTCAGGCTCCATAATCAGCGCCCGGGCAATGCCGATACGCTGACGCTGGCCACCGGAGAACTCGTGGGGGAACCGGGAGGCAAACTCCGGCAGCAGGCCCACTTCCCGCAGCGCGTACTCCACCTTCCTCTTCCGGTCGTCCTCGTCCTTGTAGAGGTGGTGGTTGATGAGGCCCTCGGAGACGATGTAGTCCACCTTGGCCCGCTCGTTCAGAGAGGCCATGGGGTCCTGGAAGATCATCTGACACTTCTTGATGACCTCCAGATCCAACTCCTTGGAGATCTTCCCGCTGATCCGGCGGCCCTTGAAGAGGATCTCGCCGGCGGACACCGGGTTGATGCGGGTGATTGCGCGGCCAATGGTGGTCTTGCCCGAGCCGGACTCGCCCACCAGGGAGAAGGTCTCCCCCTTGTAGATGTCGATGTTGACATGGTCAACGGCGACAAACTTTTTCCTGCCACTTCCGAAGGTAATTTGCAGGTCCTTGATCTCTATCAGCTTTTCACGCTCTGGCACAGCAAATTCCCTCCCTTACTTCCGCATCTGTTCACGCAGCTTTTTGATGGACGCAGGCTGCTCGATCTTGGGCGCTCTGGGGTCTAAGTACCAGGTCTTGGCCTTGTGGGTAGGCGTCACCTCAAAGAAGGGCGGCTCCTCCTCAAAGTCAATGGCCAGGGCCTGCTGGTTCCGGGGCGCGAAGGCATCGCCTTTCACCTCGTAGAAGAGGTTCGGCGGCGTGCCGTCGATGGTGGGCAGATCCTCGCCCTTCACCCCCAGCTGGGGCAGGCTGGACAGCAGCGCCCACGTATAGGGGTGCCACGCGTCGTAGAAGATCTCGTTCACCATGCCGTACTCCACGATCTGGCCCGCGTACATGACTGCCACCCGGTCGGCCACGTTGGCCACCACGCCCAGGTCATGGGTGATGTAGATGACGGTCATGTTCAGCTCACGCTGGAGCGCCCGGATCAGGTCCAGAATCTGGGCCTGAATGGTCACGTCCAGGGCCGTGGTGGGCTCGTCGCAGATGAGAATCTGGGGCCGGCAGGCCACGGCGATGGCGATAACCACTCTCTGGCGCATTCCGCCGGAGAACTCGTGAGGGTACTGGTTGGCCCGGCGCTCCGCGTCGGGGATGCCAACCTTCTTGAGCATCTCAATGGCCAGCTTCCTGGCCTCCTCGCCCTTGACCCCCTGGTTGAGCTCAATGCTCTCCTGGATCTGCTTGCCGATCTTCTTCAGGGGGTTGAGGCTGGTCATGGGGTCCTGCATCACCATGGAGATCTTCTTGCCCCGGATGGTGAGCCAGTCCTTCTCCGCGGTGTACTTGGAGATGTCCGTGCCCTCGTACATGATGGAGCCGCCGGTAATGGAGCCGTTGGCGTCCAGCATGCCCAGGAAGGACTTGGTGAACACGCTCTTGCCGGAGCCGGACTCACCCACGATGGCCAGGGTCTCCCCCTCGTACAGGTCGAGGGAGCACCGGCGGATCGCCTTGAGGATCTTGCCCCGCAGGCTGAATTGAATCTCTACGTCCTTTGCGGACAGAATAGGTTCTTTCGCCATTCCTTCTCCCCCTCCCTTACACGTGATTTCTGGGATCCGCGGCGTCGGACACCGCGTTGCCCACCAGATAGAAGGTAACCGTAATCAGAGACACGATCACCGCCGGCTCGATCAGCAGATAGGGGTAGTCGAGGAAGAAGTTCCGGGCGTTGCGCAGCAGCAGACCCAGAGACGGGGTGGCCGCGCCCAGGCCCAGGCCCAGGTAGCTCAGGGTGGACTCCAGGGCGATGGTGCCCGGGATGGACAGGGCCAGACGCAGAATAATCACGCTGATGAGGTAGGGGAAGATGTTCTTCACCAGCACCCGCCACACCGGGGTGCCCAGGCACCGGGAGGCCAGGTTGTACTCCCGGTCCCGGTACATGAGCACCAGATTGCGCACATTTCGCGCCATGACCAGCCAGCCGATGGCGATCATCGCCGTGGCCATGATGCCGAAGCCCTGGCCCACGATCAGGGCCACCAGGGTCATGTAGATAACAGTGGGTATATTGTTGATGACATTGTACAACTCGGTCAGCGGCCGATCCAGCCAGCGCACGTAGCCCCACAGGCACCCGATGGCTACGCCCACAATGGCCTCTCCGATGGCCACCACGAGGGCCAGCTTGATGGAGACCTGGGCGGCGTACCACACCTGGCACCAGTAGTCCCGTCCCAGGTTATCCGTGCCGAACCAGTACTCGGCGCAGGGGCCCAGGAAGGTCTTCTCCCGGTCGCTGAGCAGCTCCGTGTACTGATACTTGCCAATGGCCAGAGCGATGAAGGTGAAGATCACCAGCACGATGAACACAATGGCCATAAACACGGCGGACTTCTTCTTCAGGAAGTTCTGCCACACAGAGCGCCAGTAGGAGTAGTTGGAGTAGCCGATCCGCTCGGCGGCGTCGGCGGAGTATTCCACTACGCGGAACAGTTCGTCTTGGTTCACCTTGCTCATTATCGGGTCTCGCCTCCTCCCGCCAGCTTGATGCGCGGATCAAGGATCATCATCAGGATATCGCCAAGGAACACGCCGATGATGCCCAGGCTGGCGTACAGGAATACGCAGCCCTGGACCACGTTGGTGTCGTAACGGTTGATGGCGTCGGTCATCAGGGTGCCCATGCCGGGCACGGAGAAGAACCGCTCCACCAGCAGGGAGCCGCCCAGGGTAAGCAGCAGAGACGCGGGGATGTACTGGGCCAGGGGCACGAAGGCGTTTTTCAGCACGTGCCTGACCATGATGCTCTGGCTGGACATACCCTTGATCCGGGCCAGCTTGATGTAATCCTTTGTGGACTCATCCACCATGTACCGCCGGGTCCACAGCGCGTAGTGGGCGATGGACGTGAGGGCGAGACAGGCGATGGGCAGGATGCTGGCGGGCCCGGGGTTGCGGTTGGAGTAGAGGCTGGGCAGCTTGAGGATTCTGGCGCCAAAGGCCAGAACCAGGGAGTAGGATACCAGCGGGGGCACGGAGTTGACGAATACTGTGTAGACGGTGCCTACATGATCCATCAGACGGTCCTTCTGCCGGGCCTGCAGCACACCCAGGATCACGCCCACGGCCAGAGAGATGGCCATGGCGATCAGTCCCAGCCGCATGGAGATGGTGAACTTGCCGGCCACGATGCTCCACACAGAAACACCAGTCTGAATCCTCCGCGACTCACCGAAGTCCAGACGAAGGAGACCCCTATAGAACCGGAACAACTGTGTGGGTATCGGGTCCAGCAGGCCCGCGGCCTGCAGCATGTCGTGCTTTGTCTCCTCGTCGTACTTCATCTGCTGCTCCTCAGTGAAGTAGTAATCCGTGGGGAGCATGCGCATGAGCACAAAGACGATGGAGACAATGATGAAAACCGTCAGAAGGGATTGCAGCAGCCGCTTGACCGTGTACTTAGCCATCAGCTGTTGGCGTTAAAATTCTCGACGAACTGAGCGTAGGCCTCGGCGGTATAGGGCTCCGTGGAGGTTTCCCAGTTCTTGTAGGTGTAGTTCTGGCAGCCGTACAGAGCGTTCATCTTGGAGTAGTCGTTGATCTTGGTCATCTGCCAGGCGTTCTCGTAGTTGGAGGGGATGGACAGGGCGTGGTTGAGCAGGAAGGCCTCGGCCTCGGCGAACTTCTCATAGCGGGCGTCCAGATCGTCGAAGATGTTCTTGGCCTCGCGCTCCAGGCGGGTGAACTCCTCAAAGAGGGCGATGGTGTCGGGATCGGTCAGATCGTTGATGTTGGTGTAGTTGTTGGCGTAGTAGGCGTTGTCGTCGCCGTACACCACCTGATCCAGGAAGTTCTCCACGTCGCCGTAGTCAGCGCCCCAGCCGTTGCCGGTGAAGCTCTGGAGCCTGGGATTGACAACCTCCTGCTGGTGGGAGGAGACGTACTCGCAGATGTTCAGGTTGATGAAGTCCTTGCCCAGGGTGCGCTCGAAGTTCTCCTTCAGAACGGTAGCGGCGTCCAGAGCGGAGCCGCCGCCGGCCTTGATGTAGTAGTCCATCTGCACGGGGAAGGTGACGCCCTTGGCGGTCAGCTCCTCAATGGCCTTGTCACGGTACTCCAGGCCCAGCTGCTCGTTGAAGCGGCGGGCGTGCTCCCCGTCGTAGGGGCGGATGTTGTCCAGCTTCTCGATGACCCGGTCCGTGTAGTCGGTGCCGTCAGAGAAATAGAGGAAGCCCTTCATGGTAAAGCACAGATTCTCCAGTTTCATGGGGTTGGTGGGGTTGACCCGAGCCCAGGTGTTCTCCAGGTTCACGCCGTAGTACAGGCTCTTGCGGAAGTTCTCGTTGGCAATAGCGGTGTTCCAGTTCACATCCGGGGTGCCGTCCTCATTGTTCTTGGCATAGTTGATGAGGTACTGGAAGGAGTACTTGCGGAAGCGGGTCTCCGTCAGCTCCTGGTTGCGGGAGTCGCTGGGGTTGTCGAGAATGGTCTTAAGGCCGTTCTCGCTCAGGGAGCAGTGGTCCACCTCGCCGGTGTCAAAGAGCTGATCGTCCCGGTTGGCGTCGTCGATCATGATAATGGTGACGGTGTCAAAGAGGGTGCAGTCCTTGTCCCAGTAGGCGGGGTTGCGGGTGAGGACCTTCTCGTTGTTCATGATATAGGAGGTGATGGTGTAAGCGCCGTTGTACCACGCGTTCTCGTTGGACATGCCGATCATGTTCTCCACGCCCTTCTCATCAATCTCCGCCTGGGAGACAGAGTACATGGCGGCGGAGGTGCAGAGGGTGTCGAAGTAGGGGTACTGGTCAATGCAGGTGTAGTGGAGGGTGTAGTCATCGGGAGCCTCAATGCCCACCTTGTCAAACTCAGGGTTATTCTCCGTAGACAGGGCCAGGGCCGCGCCGGGGTTGGTCTCGGCCAAGTTCTTGGTGTAGTTGTAGTACTCCTCCGCGCCCTCCACCATGGCCTTGAGCATGGAGGTGTTGGTGGAGCCGTTCTTCTCAAAGTTGAGGATCCACTCCATGGCGGTGACCCAGTCCTGAGCGGTGCACTTGGCCTTCTCGTTGCCCTCCACGTCCACCCAGGTCACATCGTCTCGGAGCTTGAAGGTCCAGGTCTTGCCGCCGTCCTCGGTGCCCCACTCCTTGGCCACCGCAGGCTGCAGCTGGCCCTTGTTGTTGATCTCCAGCAGGGGGGAGTAGGCGTTGCACAGAACGTCCAGGTCAGCGCCCAGCTCGGTGCCGATCATGAAGAAGTTCTCCACCTCGTGGGTGCCGGCGTTGGCAAAGGTCACCAGATCCTTGATGGGCTCGCCGCCGTTGTCGGGCATGGGAGGCGCGTTGGTCTCGCCGTTGGAGGCATTGCTGTTATCGGCCGGGGTGTTGCTGTTGCCGCCGCAGGCGGACAGGACCAGCATAGCGGCCAGCAGCATCGACAGAATACGGAATCCCTTTCTTTTCATCTTCTTACACTCCTGTCTTTTTTTGCACCGTGCGCCCGCTCCCCAGCCGGCCCTCTCCAGACGCCGGGACAGGACCCCGGCAATGCAGATCCTGTAAGGGGCCCCTTCCGGATTCTGCGGGAACTGCCGTCTACGGGCGGCGCAGGCGCTGTACTGCCCTGATTATAGCAATAAACATCTGAGGTTTCCACAACAATTTCTAATGATGTTCATCAATAAATAACAAAATTTCATAATTATGATTTTATTGTGGAAAATTTCGATCAGAAATTTTTTAATGGGGAAATTTATAAAGACAAATCCCCGTTCTCCCCCCCCCGCCACTCGCTGGGCGTTTTTCCGAACCGCTTCTGGAAGGCGGCGCAGAAATAGGACACATTGCTGTAGCCCACCATCTGCCCCACCCGGCTCACCTTGGCGGCGGTGTTCCGCAGCAGCTTGCAGGCCATGCGCAGCCGGTAGTCCGAGAGATAATTCTGAATGGTCACGCCCCGGGTGTTCTTGAAGATGCAGCGCACGTAGTTGGGAGAGAGGCCCACCTGGGCGGCGATCTCCTCAATGGACACGGTCTCCATGTAGTGTCTGCCCACGTACTCCTCCACATAGGCCGCCACCCGGTGGGCCGTGCTCTCCTTCAGGGGGTGGTACCACTCCAGCAGCCGGTCCGTGTACCAGGAGAGGTATCCCCGGACCTGCCCGGCGGTGTTGGCCTCCATGATCGCCTGAAAGACGGATTGATCCTCCGGCCGCAGCTGCTGGTGGTATCGGGCCAGCTCCCCGTCCGGGGCCGCCAGCTCCTCGCTGACGCAGCAGTACAGGCTGGCGCACTGCTCCCGGAAGACCGCCGGCCGGCCCTGGGCGCAGATGGCGCAGTAGTCCTCCAGCTTTCTCTCCACACACGCCGCCTCCCCCCTGGTCAGGCAGGAGGCAATCTCCCGGCGCAGCTGCCGCAGCTGCCCCATGTCCTCCAGGGACAGCTCCCTCTCCCTTGGGGGCTCCAGCAGCTCCTCCAGAGGGCGGCAGCCAGGGGTCCGGGTGTAGAACGCGGCGTCAGCGGCCCCCTCGAACATGGTCCGCAGGCGGCGGGCCTCCGTCAGCCGCCTACCGGAGAGGTAGGCCGCCTGAACGGCAGTCCCCCGCTCCCCCATCCAGGCCGCGGCCCGCTCCGCCTCCGTCCGGCAGTCCGTCTCCGGCCCCACCAGCACCACCACCAGCTCCGGCAGCTCCAGGCGGCCAAGGGCCCCGTCAATGGTCTCCACCGCCCCATCCCAGCAGGGGGCCTCCCGGTTCCTCCCATACAGACCGATGAGGCCAAAGCGGAAGGCTTCCTCCGTCACCCCCTCCCTCTGGCAGAATTGCGCGATCAGCTTCCCCCCAGAAAGGGAAGCTCCACGGAATATCTGGTCAAGCAGCATGTTCCGTCCCCTCCTGCTTCTTTTCATTGAACAGATTGTTATTTTCATTATAATGAAAATAACAGGAGATGTCAACGGTCTGAAAATCCAGTTGTGAACAAAGCGGAGCCGCGAAAAATTTTCGCGGCCCCGCAGCACTCATGGGGAAATGATGGATTTGTGCGGGCAGGCGGCTCAGCAGCCGAAGTCCTGCTCCGTGCGCTCGATGATCTCGTCCTGGAGAGGCTTATCCAGATTGCGGAAGTAGTCGCTGTACCCGGCCACCCGGACGATCAGATCGCGGTACTCCTCCGGATTTTTCTGGGCGGCCAGCAGAGTCTCCCGGCCCACCACGTTGAACTGGATATGGTGGCCGTCCATGTCGAAGTAGGTGCGGACCAGATCCGCCATCCGGTCCAGTCCCTCCTCCCCTGCCACCACGGCGGGGGTGAACTTCTGGTTGAGGAGGGTTCCGCCGGTCTTCAGGTGGTCCATCTTGGCGCAGGACTTGATAACCGCAGTGGGCCCGCTGACGTCGGCCCCCTTCTCCGGGGAGATGCCCTCGCTCACCGGCTTGTGGGCCAGACGGCCGTTGGGGCTGGCAATCATCACATCGCCGAAGTAGATGTGGCAGGTGGTGGGGAGCATGTCGACCTGGTAAGTGCCGCCCCGCATGTTGGGCCGTCCGCTGACGCTGTCCACGAAGTAGTTGAACACCTTCCGCATGAGGCCGTCCGCGTAGTCGTTGTCGTTGCCATACTTGGGCGTCTTGTTCCGGACCAGATTCAGAATGCGGTCGTGGCCCTGGAAGTTGTCCTTCATGGCGGAGAGCAGCTCCGCCATGGTGAAGTTCTGGTTGTCGTATACATTATATTTCACCGCGGCCAGACAGTCCGTGATGGTGCCGGTGCCCACGCCCTGGATGACGCTGGTGTTGTACCGTGCGCCGCCGGCGTTGTAGTCCTTCCCCCTGGCAATGCAGTCGTTGGTGAGGATGGACAGGAAGGGCACGGGCATGTACTTGGCGTACAGGGCCTCGATGATGTTGGAGCCCCGGATCTTCACGGACAGGAAATGCTCGATCTGCCGGGTGTAGGCCTCCCAGAGCTGGTCAAAGGTCTGGAAGTCCTCCGCCCTGCCGGTGTGGGGCCCCAGCTGCTTGCCGGTCATCTGGTCCACGCCGTCAAAGAGGGTCAGCTCAAAGATCTTGGGCAGGTTGAAGTAGCCCTGGAGGATGTAGGCCTCGTTGCCGAAGGCCCCGGTCTCCACGCACCCGGAGCAGCCGCCCTTCCGGGCGTCCTCCAGGGTCTTGCCGGCGTTCATCAGCTCCTGAATGATGGCCTCCGTGTTGTAGAAGGCGGGCTGGCCCCAGCCCTTGCGGGAGATCTCGCAGGCCCGCTTGAGGAACCGGCGGGGGTTCTTGCGGCTGATCTGCACGTTGGAGTTGGGCTGGACCAGCTGGAGGTCGTCCATGCAGTCCAGGATGATGTAGGACACCTCGTTGACCCCGTCCTCCCCCTCGGGGGTGACGCCGCCGGTGTTGATGTTGGCGAAGTCCGTGTAGGTGCTGCTCTCCTTGAGGGTGATGCCCACTTTGGGCGGGGCCGGCTGGTTGTAGAACTTCACCCACAGGCACTCCATCAGCTCCAGGGCCTGCTCCCGGGTGAGGATGCCCGCCTGGGTGTCCCGCTCATAGAAGGGGCCCAGGTGCTGGTCAAAGTGGCCCGGGGAGTAGGCGTCCCAGGGGTTGAGCTCCGTGGTCACCGCCAGATGGGTGAACCAGTAGGTCTGGATGGCCTGATGGAAGGTCTCCGGCCTGTGGGCGGGGACCACGTCGCAGTTGGCGGCGATCTGGAGGAGCTCCTTTTTCCGCTGCTCGTCTTGGCACTCCGCCGCCAGCTTCCGGGCCAGCTCCCCATAGCGCCTGCCCAGGATCATGATGGCGTCGCAGGCGATGAGCATGGCATTGAGCTGATCCCGCCGGTTCAGGACCTCCGGGTCCGCGCCCGCGTAGTCCAGCTTGGCCAGGGCCGCCCGGATATCCTCCTGGTAGTCCAAGTACCCCTTCTCATAGAGCTTGGCGGAGCCCACGGTGTGGCCCGGGCCCCTCTGCTCCATGAACTCCGTAAAGATGCCCGCGCCGTAGGCGTCCCGCCACTCCTGGGGCATACTGTCCAGAATCCGGCGGCGCATGGATCGATCCTCCCAGTAGGGGATGATCTTCTCCTCCTGGATCCGCAGATCCTCCTCCGTGACGGTGAAGTTGACCACCGCCCGGTCGTTCATGTTGCGCATGTCCTCCAGGGTGTGGCAGCACAGCTCTGGGAAGGTGGGGGCGGACTGGGGATCGGTTCCCTTCTCCCCCACGATCAGCTCGCCCTCCCCGATGTAGAGGGTCTTGTGGCTGAAAATGTGCTTGAGGGTCAGGGCCCGCAGCTCCGGCACGGACACCTTGCCCTCGTACATCTGGTAGGCCTCCGTCTCCAGAACGGCCCGCTCTATGTCGATGTGGGGCTGGGTCTCCACGCTCTGCCTTCTCAGCCTCCGGATGCGCTCGTTCATGCCCCGCTCCTGTCTCTCCGCCATTGGTCTAACCTCCTATATGAATGTTTGTCCATCCGCTCTGCCGGAACATGTCCGCCGCCCGTTCCAGCCACTGGTCCTCCGGCGGGGACATGCCCGTCTTTTCATAGCTTCTTCGCAGCCTTCCGTATTTGCCGCTTCCGGTCTCGTGGTATTTCAGCAGATTCACCCGGTAGACGTGGATATTCTCCGCCTTGAGAAAGCCGATCATCTGATGGATGTACTCGTCCTCGGCGTTCACGCCCTTGATGAGGGGCAGGCGGAGGTTGATCTTTCCCCCGTCCCCGCTGAGCCGCCGGAGATTCTCCAGGATCAGCCTGTTATCCACGCCGGTGCAGCGCCGGTGCTCCTCCGGGTCCAGAAGCTTCACATC
>OFGH01001483.1_pt1 | contig 15230 bp, 15 predicted proteins | sample 1521721 | NCBI WGS metagenome assembly OFGH01 (sample SAMEA3504132, study PRJEB24116) | mouse gut metagenome | biome: mouse gut; feature: mouse-associated habitat; material: faeces | place: Denmark | collected 2011
TTGGTTGCGGCGGCAGGACTTGAACCTGCGACCTCCGGGTTATGAGCTGCGCTCAAAGGAGGAGGGTAGACATTTTCAGTGCTTTCCAGCCCGATTGTGTCGGAAAGCATATCCTTTCCAGGCCTATTCACTCCGCTGATTCCGTCGGCGATTTTCCTGTTTTGGGTCAGATTATGGGTCAGCGCATTAAACTCTTTTTCTGGCGCCGGCCATATTGGCTCCGATACAGTTCTGCATAAGCCAGGGGTTTTTTATGATTAGAAGCTCGTTCTTGATTATATATTGTTTCTCCAATCAATGCTGCGACACCGACTGCAGCTCCGGCAAGGTCACCAGATAGTGTACTGACAGCACAAGGAGCAGCTGCAATAAAGGTTCCCATGTCAATTTTGGGGGCCTGGAACCACCCCATATGCCCCTTAAGATCATCAATTTCTTCTTTGGATTTCTTTAAAAAGATATCTCGGCGCTCATTCTGTATCGTTTCTGGCTATCCATCTACAGATAAAATGAACTCCTCAATATGACGGAGAAAACGTTCCAACTCGTCGTGATAGCGCTCTTTGAACTGACGGACTTTTTGTAGCCCTTTCATGCCATAAAGGCCTTGCGGGACAGGTAAGATCTGGTCGAGTATTGAATTGCGCAAGGCGTTTCGAATGTTGGCCGAACGCTTTGATGCTGTGTGCCTGTCTATATAAAACAGGGATAATATCCCCCCAAAGTGATCCGTCACAGGATCGCGGTCAGTTTCCTGTCCAATCAGGATCGCCAAAAACATCATAAATGCCATTCCCAGTTTTTGATCCACTTGAAACCATTCGGCATCAATACGCCTGGAAAGGCCAGCCCGCACAAGCTCGTCAGCAAAACGGTAACTCAGTTTACCTGTGTGTATATCATACGGCATGCGTGATATAGGGCGTTCTCCACTCAGCCGTTCAGGGTCCAAGGTGAAAAAATCTGCGTTACGGAGAGCCCAGTCAAGGAACTTGTTATATTCCGCATAATGAGAGTATTCATACCCTTCTGGCTGCACAATTTCGATGAGTCCTTCTCTCAAAAGAGAGCGCATAAAAGGCGAAAAACGAGAAGGATCCTTTAAATATTGCACGGGCGCGATGGTTGCAAGCCCGTCCCAGTACAACAATGCCTTTGGCAACCAAGATGGATCAGATATTGAGATGGCGGGATAATAAAGAAGTTTATTCATAAAAGTTCTCTCTCCTTATCCTAACCGGCAGTGCCATACAGGTATGCCCAATTATATGCTCGCAGATAAAGTACAGGTCATAACATCTAATTAAAGAGGTTGTATTAAGCAGCGTACCATATTTTGACGAAAAAAGAAAGAAGAATTACAAAAATTTCCCTGTCTTATGCGAAAAATCCAGCAGAGATTGTACTGCTGAATTGCACCACCGTCTACAAAGAAAAGGCTCTCAAAGAAACGTGATTTCAACAAACCAAATTACCTCAAAAATTTCCTGGACTTCTGCCCCCAACGCTGGTATATTGTGTTGTCAAAGGGGGAGTGAAACCATGATCGATCCGAGGAAGCTCAATCAAATACTTCAAAGCGGCTGTTTCCCACACGGGAGGCAGCCGCTTTTGCTTCCTCTGCAATAACTTGAAATTGCACAACCCCATGGCTCCTCTAAAATGTAGCTATCAAGAAAAGGAGGAGCGAATATGGACACATACGGATACATTCGGGTTTCTACTAAAGAGCAAAATGAGGACAGGCAAATCATCGCCATGCGGGAGTTTGGCGTGGCGGACAACCGCATTGTCCTGGACAAGCAGAGCGGCAAGGATTTTGAGCGCCCTGGTTATCGCCGTCTGGTGCGAAAACTGAAAGCCGGGGACACCCTTGTCATCAAGAGCATCGACCGGCTGGGGCGGAACTACGACGAGATCCTGGAACAGTGGCGGCTGCTAACCAAGGAAAAGCAGGTGGCCATCGTAGTACTGGATATGCCCCTGCTGGACACCCGCCAGGGCCGGGATCTCACCGGCGTACTGATCGCCGACATCGTCCTCCAACTGCTGTCCTATGTGGCGCAGACGGAGCGGGAGTTTAACCGCCAGCGGCAGGCAGAGGGGATCGCGGCGGCCAAAGCCAAGGGCATCCACTTCGGGCGGAAGTTCAAAGAACGGGGCGAGGACTACGAGGGCGTGATGGCCGCTTGGAGACGGGGCAAGATCAGCGGCAGGGCGGCGGCTAAAAAGCTGGGTGTGGCCCACGGAACCTTCCAGCGGTGGTGCAAGGAGTAATTTGGACTATAAAGCGTGGGTTGTGGTCCACCTTAAATGAGCTGTGTCTCTGAACAGAAATTGCCGTTTTGAACAACGGCCTACCGCTTTTTTCGCATTTTGAACGTGATAATTCTACCATACGCGGCAAATTTTTGCAATAGGGGGAGTGGCTTGTAACCCACACGTTGTGAGCCAGAGCCAGCATTCTTACAAGAGAGCGCACTTTATTAATAATTAGGAGATGATTGCATGAAAAAATTCACATCCCTGCTGCTGAGCATCATCCTGCTCCTATCGCTCTGTGTCCCTGCCTCCGCCACTGGCATTTCCGGTTTTGAGAAAAAGATGGATTACAAGGAAGGCCAGTTTGTCGACGTCCCCGCCGGAAGCCTATGGGCGGCCAACGTGAAAACCGCCTATGAATTCGGGCTTATGAATGGCGTGTCAAACACCGAGTTCCAGCCTGATGGCAGCGTGACCATCGGCCAAGCCATTATTATGGCCTGCCGCCTGCATAATACATACTACGCCAATGAGGCAACCTTCCAGGCCATCGGGGCGCAGAACTATTTGGAGCCCTATGTGGAGTATGCTTTGGGGCAGGGGATCATTGCCAAAGAATATGAGAACTATAATTCCCCCATCAGCCGAGCCGAATTCGCCGTGATTTTGGGGGCATCCCTGCCCAATGCCGTTCTCCCGGCGGTCAATACCGTGGTGGACGGCGCTATCCCCGATGTGGAGAAGGGGGCCGATTATTATGACGCCGTGTATCGCCTATACCGGGCAGGCATCCTTACCGGCAATGACACGAAGGGCACCTTTATCCCGTCTTCCAACATTACCCGCGGCGCGGCCGCGGCCATCGTCAGCCGCATGGCAAATACATCCCTGCGGAAAACCATTACGCTTGATACGCCATATTTCGCGGCGGTGCCCATAAAGCAGCTGGCAAACCTGAAAAGCATTCGGGAAAACCTTTCGGACGTCGAGCTCACCGAAGCCTACAATGCCGCGGTGCAGATCGTCGCCCCTTATGCGGGAATGAGCCGGGAAGAGCAGCTCTATGGCATCGCGTCGGAACTGCGGCGGCTGGCGGAGGACGGCATCACATATTCCACCTCGGCGGCACATTACAGTGACCCCTACGGCTACTTTGTGCTGGGTGAGGCCTCCTGCGCGGGATGCGCCAGGGCCACCGGCCTCTGCCTGAATATCTTGGGGATCCCCTATGAGCACGTCAACGAGAACCAGTGGAGCCATCAGTGGTGCCGCGTCAACGTGGATGGGACCTACTGGATCTGCGACGCCTACGGCCTTTACTGCGGGCCGGAACCGGCTCCCTACAAGCATCCGTACCTGTAAGCGCGATCCGGTGGAAACATAAAAACCAAAAAGGAGTTGAAAGTTATGAAAAAGCGGATAGTTTCCATGTTCCTGTGTCTCTGCATGGCGTTCACGCTGGTGGGTGCCTTGGTGCCGACGGCGAGAGCCATTACAGATGAAGAAAAGCGTGAAATTGATGAGTTTGAAAAAAACTATCGCTCATACATTAATATTACTGAAAACAACCCTTATTACCATGCAGATTCAGGTAGAGGCACACAATATTTTAAAGGTACACGGACTTGGCAATGTACAGCTTATGTTTGGCAAAGGATATACAACGATCTTGGTTTTAAACTGTCGGAGTCGGGCTGGGGGAATGCAAAGAACTGGTTCGATAAGGCATATAAGGCCGGCTATGACACAGGATACACGCCTAAACCCAATTCTATTGTGGTGTACGATGGTGTGTGGTACAAAGACAAGAACGGCAAAGACGTGGAGTATGGCCATGTTGCACTCGTGACGGCTGTGAATGGGAATACAATGACAGTTGATGAAGCGGGTCGCACAGGAACTGCTTATAGAGCTAAAGGTGGGATAGCAGACGGAGAAGTAACTGCTGCGACTAAGCGAGGAGATGTGCGATGGCGTGCGGATGATGGAAGGCACTGTAAAGTATTGGGCTATATCTATTTGCCGGTTCACGTTGACTCTCCGGCGGCCCCCACGAACCTTACCGGCAAATGGACATCCAGAGGCCCCCAGTGGCAGGCCGAGATCTCCTGGAACCCGGTCAGCGGCGCGACAGGGTATCATGTCCAATATCGGACGCCTGCGATGGGAAATAATGAATGGAAGACAGACGGGGATTATAAATCCGGCAACTCCTACATCTCCAAAGGCTTAGGCAGGTATGATTATTATGAATACCGGGTGCAGGCCTATAACGCAGGCGGCAAATCTACCTGGATGCCTTACACTTTGCCCAAGTACGGGCCAGGATCTGGGGCAGAATCAACCGAACCAACAACACCAACGCCGTCAACGCCGCCGGCCAAGCCAGGAAATCTTTCTGCCGGCTGGACTATTTGCCGTGGGATGAACCCAAGAGTTTCCTGGAACGCAGTCAGCGGGGCCGAATCTTACAAGGTTCAGTATAAGAAAGCAAATGAGAGCGTTTGGTGTTCAGCTCCCACCACATTCGGAACGTCTTACACTTTCCTTGAGTTGGGCATGGATGCCTCCTGGAATTTCCGCGTAGAGGCAGTCAATGCCGCCGGTTCTTCCGGCTGGACGGAGTGTTCCCTTTCTGCCCCCCAAAATATTATTGCCGATTTGCTAAAGAAAGATCCTTCGATTTTCTTAACGGTTGCCGCCCCCACAGGCGTCTCTGGCAGGTGGACGTCAACGGGAAGCAATGCAGCGGCAGAGCTGACTTGGAATCCGGTCAACGATGTGGATCGTTACGAAGTCAGTTATAAAAAAGATGGCGGGAATTGGGTGGATCTTTCCCTGTGCATCATGAATACAAAACGTCCTATGTTTTCAATAACCTGGACAGCAGTTCGTCTTATTCTCTCCGCGTGAAAGCGGTGAAGTCCGGCATATCTTCCGCTTGGGCAGAATACCCGCTCGACAAGTCGGAAACGGGGAAACCTGCCGCGCCCAGCAGTGTATCAGGCGAATGGACATCCACAGGTCCTAAGTGGCAGGCCAGAATCTCCTGGAACGCGGTCAGCGGTGCGACACGCTATGAGGTGCAGTATCGGACGCCCAAAACGGGCAACGCATGGAAGACAGACGGGGATTATTCCTCCGGCACCTCCTACATCTCCACCGGCTTGGGTGACTATAATTCCTATGATTACCGAGTGCGGGCGGTGAATGCGAACGGCGCTTCCGACTGGACAGAGTATACGCTTGTCAAAACAGTGTCAACTCCAGATCCGGCGCCTGTTGTCACAGCACCCACCCCTGTAATGCCTGCAGCACCCACCAATGTCTCCGGAACCTGGACATCCACCGGCCCCAAGTGGCAGGCCAGGATCTCCTGGGATCCAGTCAGCGGCGCGGCACGTTATGAGGTGCAGTACCGGACGCCCAGTACGGGCTATGCGTGGAGGGCCGATGCGGATTATTCCTCCGGCACCTCCTATATCTCCACCGGCTTAGGCAATTATAATTCCTACGATTACCGGGTGAGGGCGGTTAACGCTGCCGGGGCCTCCGCCTGGACAGAGTATACGCTTGTCAAGACGGTATCAACGCCGGATCCGGCGCCTGTCACCACAGCACCTGCGGCTCCTACCAACGTCTCTGGGACTTGGACATCCAGAGGGCCTAAGTGGCAGGCCAGGATCTCCTGGGACGCGGTCAGCGGCGCAACATACTATGAGGTGCAGTACCGGACGCCCACAACGGGCAACGCGTGGAAGACCGACAGGGATTATTCCTCCGGCACTTCCTACATCTCCACCGGTTTGGGCAACTACAATTCTTACGATTACCGGGTGAGGGCGGTCAATGCCAATGGTGCTTCCGAATGGACAGAATATACGCTCTATAAATAAGTCTACTGAAGAAGCCTATAGAAATAACGAACATCAGACGCCTGGGGACGAGATCAGGATCCCGTCCCCAGCGGTTACTATGACCGAAACCTCACCACGGCCTTTGGAGATGTTACGCTACACGCAACCCGATTGGCTCTAAACAAAAGAGAGGGATGCATTATGAAAAAAGTCACGGCATTGTTTGCCGCACTGACCCTGTTGTTGGATCTTTGCGCCTGCTCTGCCAAGGTACAGGATCCCACTTGTCACGAACAATTTGATCTGGGCGTTCAATATTTGTCCGAGGGGAACTATGAAGAAGCTGTTATGGCTTTTACTGCCGCTATTGAAATCAACTCCAAACAGGCAGAAGTATATGAGAAGTTGGCGGATGCCTACTTGGCGCTGGCTGACACTGAGGCAATGCTGCAAGCTCTGCGGGACGGCTATGTCGCCACCGAAAGCGCACATCTGAAGACCCGGATTGATGAATTGTTCATGTTGGAATCCATGTCAACTTCAGAGCCCGAACCAAGCCCAAATCCCGCTCAAACACAGGAATCTATACGCGGCAATACATCCTCAAATATTTCGTGGCATTATGACGAGGGGACTAAAACGCTGACCATTAGTGGAGCCGGCAGAATGGAGGACTATGACTATGGGAATTATTACCGGCCATGGAGCTTCTATAATGACTCTATTGAATCCATTGAAATCTTGAACGGCGTGACCAGCATTGGAGATTGTGCGTTTAGAGAGTGCTTTGGAGAGAGCAACGTTTCAATTCCAAGCAGTGTGACCAGCATTGGGGATGGCGCGTTTACCTATTGTGACAGTTTGATCAGCGTAACTATTCCAAATAGTGTGACTGTCATTGGGGATGGTGCGTTTTACGGCTGTAGCAGCTTAACCGACATTTATTATAGCGGCAGCTTGGATCAATGGGATGCCATCAAGCACCCATACGGGATCGGCGATGCACTACTGTCTGCCACGATTCATTTTGACAGCTGAATTGGGAGAACAGACAATGAAAAAGATTATTTCATTATTAACTGCGGTAGCTTTGATGCTGGGCCTATGCGCCTGTTCGAAAAATGTGGGAGGAGCCTCTTGGCAAGAGCAGTATGAGCTTGGTATGCGTTACTCGTCTGAAGGGAAATACGAGGAAGCTATTCCGGCATTTATTGCTGCCATTGAGATTGACCCTAACCATGTGGAGAACTACGAAAAATTGGCAGAAGCTTACAATGCGCTAAACGACACCAAAGCGGCAGTAGAAACTCTAAGGGATGGGTTTGTTGCCACCGGGGATACCAAACTTTATGCTGCGATTACTGAAATAACGATTCCAAACCCCGCCTCATCACAAGAGTTGCCTCAGGAGCTGTCTGCCACAGCGGCACCGGCAGCAACACCAATTTCAAGGTCTGACCTCTATCCTATTGATTATATTGGAATGACGGTTGATTCGCTGGCTGAACTGTGGGGAGCGGACTATCAGACTGACGAAGGCCTTTACACAGGAGGCGCAAGACCGATCTATTATGAAGATGGACGAATCCCGTTGTACTTTTTTGTTCAGGTTATGTCTGATGATTTCAGCATCCGCGGAAGCGACGAGATTATACTGGTCAGGGCTCCTGATATCATAGATGAAGTCGCCTCTGGCATTCCAACAAAGGCGTCGTACCTTGGACTTTGGGGTTTGTGCTATCAAGGTGATTTATGGGAAAGTAATGGTATCAATGACGAAGGTATGGATGGCGAAACGGCTACATACACCATTGGATATAGTCGCGAAGTATCAATACGATACTACTGGTATAACCATAAAGATCCGAGAGAAAACCCAGCAGATATAGTAGAAATATGGAAAAAGCCGAAACCTACTCAGACAATCCACACGGTTGATTTCCTAATTGAGGACGATGTCCTGGTAAAATACACTGGACCGGGTGGAGCGGTCACAATTCCGGATGGGGTAACAGCGATTAGAGGGAAATCAAGTATTGGTCAATATGATGGCGCTTTTGCATACTGTACTAATGTGACAAGTGTTGTTATTCCGGACAGCGTATTTTACATCGGTGAGGAGGCTTTTTACAACTGCGTGAATCTTTCAAGTATTATCATTCCAGATAGCATGATGGCTATAGGAGAGAACGCATTCGGTGCTTGTTATTCTCTGTCCAGCATAAAGATTCCAAACGGATTAACCAAAATTGAACCTTACACGTTTAGTGGATGTAGTGGACTAAAAAGCGTAACTATTTCAAACAGTGTGACTGATATTGGAATAGGCGCATTCCATGGATGTTCCAGTTTGTCAAGTATTACTATTCCAAGAGGTGTAACATGGATGAACGGAATGTCATTTTCAGAATGCGATAATTTGAAGTCATTTGTAGTCGATGTTGACAATTCTGCTTTTGTAGCACAAAATGGTGTACTGTTTAATAAAAAACTATCAGAGCTGGTTCGTTATCCGGCAGGGAAGGGATCATCACACTATAGTATTCCAGATGGAACAACGTATATTGGTGTTGAGGCATTTGAGGGTTGTTCAAACTTGACAGAAATAACAATCCCTGACAGTGTAGTTCATATTGGGGAGCATGCGTTTGCTGGCTGTATTGCACTGACAGATATTGTGATTCCGCGCAATGTATACTTGATTGAAGACAACACATTTCGTGATTGTTCTAACTTACGCAGTATTACGATTCCCAAAGGTGTGCAAGGAATTAGGGCGCAAGCATTTTTCAATTGCAATAGTCTAACCGATGTTTACTATCTAGGCACACAGGAGGAATGGGCAGCTATTGATCTTGGCTTTTACGATGACAATGGCCCTCTGCAAAACGCCACAATCCATTTTACCAACTGAACTGGGAAGACAGAGGGCAAACGCATGAAAAAATAGTCGTATTATTTACCATCTTTGCCCTGATTTTGGGCCTTTGCACCTACGCGAGAAAACCGAGGGAACTATATATCTTTATGTAGTTATCGCGACAAGTCAACAAAGTACCACGGATGGGAACTTACCGCTATTGCCTACCCCAATATTATGAAGCGTGTTGACTGAACACGATAATCACGTATTTTTATGCGTGCTTGAGGAAAGCTGTTTAGAAAGGAATGAATTCCATGGCCAAAAGACTTATAACTACGCTATTGATCGTAGGTATGCTTTTTGCATTGCTATCTCCAGCCTTTGCAGCGAATGATACCGCTTTTCAAAAAATCAACACCTATCAGTCAGGGCAATTCTCTGATGTGTCTGCCTCTGACTGGTATGCAGAAAATGTGAAGATCACCTATGAATATGGACTGATGACCGGGAAAGACAACGACCTGTTTGACGTAGGTGGCAATTTGACAGTAGCGGAGGCAGTCGTAATTGCTTGCCGTCTTCACAACACCTACTACAGAAATAATGCAACTTTCGATGTTGCTTCCCCATGGTATCAACCTTATGTAGATTACGCAAAGGCGAACGGGATCATTAAGCGGGACTACAGCTATACGGCACCAATCAGCCGTCTGGATTTTGCTTTCTTCATAAGCAACGCCCTGCCCGATGCTGTCATGCCAAAGCTCAACGAGGTAGCGCAAAACGACATTCCGGATTTATATGCCGGTTCTCCCTGCCAGGATGCCGTTGCGGCTTTGCAAGGGACAGGGGTATTAGAAAACGTCAGCACCTCTCGCCTTCAACATCTGTCAACTGTCATATGTGGCAGCATTGGCACTATTCCATCCCCAAAAGAACAGGAGGCTGTCTACCGCCTATACCGGGCGGGGATCCTGACAGGCAACGATGAGCACGGAACCTTCGCCCCAGAAATGAATATTACCCGCAGCGCGGCAGTGGCTATTGTGAGCCGTGTGGTGGAGCCGTCGTTACGCAAACACATTGTGCTGACGAAAAAAGCGCCCGAGCTTGTGCCGGTAAGCCAGTTGGCAAATTTGCCAAGCGTTAAGGAAAGGGCGAGTTCCGAGCAATTCGCGCAGGCTTATGAGGAAGCAAAAAGAATCGTTGATCCGATCAGAGGGTTAGGCCGGGAAGCACAGTTATGCGCGATTGCCCTCGCCACACGGGTAATGGCAGAGAAAAACATAGCCTATTCTATGGAGTCCGCCCACTATGCTGATCCCTACGGTTTCTTTGTGGATCATTCCGCCTCCTGTGCCGGATGTACCCGGGCCACCGGGCTGTGCCTCAATATGTTAGGGATCCCTTATGAACATGTCAACGAGAACGCCTTTTCACACCAATGGACAAGGGTAAATGTGAACGGTACCTACTGGATATGTGATTCTTACGGCCTATATTGCGGGCCAGAGCAGGTTCCGTATCAGCACCCGCGTTTCTCATAATATTCGTAGTTTTGCCTATGCCACATATTTCACCAAAAAGTGTGATAGAAATCTCAATTTTTGCCCAAAAGGTTGGTGCTATTAAAAGAGTCAATCTTCTGGAAAATATACTAAAAGGAGAGGTACGACATGAAGAAAGAGTTTTTGGCGATGCTCCTGGCCCTTACTTTCTGCACAGGGCTGGTTCTCCCGGCATTCGCGGCGCCATCTTCTGAAGAAGCGGCAAAAAACTTTTCCTTGACCTATGAAATAAATGGAAAGACGTTTGCGTACATCAAAAATGGCGCTTTTGGCGAGCGCACCAATGTATCAAAGGATATGAAACTTGCTCTGACAGATGGCAGAACCCTCACTGGGGGCGGATACAATGCGGTCACTTCCGACACGGTCTTTACAGCGAAACACGTTGGAACAGTTGATGATGGCAGCTACATTGTGATTCATTCAACAGCTTTTGTGAACAATGGGAACGGAGTGTATGAACAAGATTGGGTAACCAGTCAGGTACGGACCAAAGACGGCTTTTTTAAGGATACCAACGTGGCAGAGGTAGTCGGCGGCATAGTTCAGCTCAGCGCGGGCCAGTCCGTTCAATTTAAGCTTCCAGCAGTATACAAACTGGGGGAACTTGAGGAGGATGTATTTTATTTCTTGGAACTGTATCTTTATTATCCTGGCTCCAGTAACATTTACACTATGGGTATGCTGCCGTTTAAGTTGGATAGCGAAGCGGTGAGTACATTCCTGCCCAGCCAGGAACCCACTGCCCCCACCTTTACCGATGTGCCCGCAGGGGAGTGGTATGCAGACCCTGTGGCCTGGGCCGTGGAAAAGAACATCACCAACGGAACAACGGCAACCAAATTCTCTCCCGGGCAGAACTGCACCCATGCCCAGATCCTGACGTTGCTTTACCGTGCGGCCCGGGATGGGGGCGTGGCCTCCGCGGAGGATATGGACAAGGCTGTCGAGTGGGCGCGGGAGAAGGACATGATTGACAACACTTTTGATGGCAACAAGGGCTGCACTCGGGCCGAGGCGGTCACTATATCTGGCAGGCGTGTGATAAGCCCACAGCCAAGAATACCGCCAGTTTCACCGATGTGGATGCCAACGCAGACTATGCCGGGGCCGTGTCCTGGGCGGTAGAAAAGGGAGTGACCAACGGCAGCAACACCGACGGCACCACGTTCAGTCCTGACCAGGTATGCACCCGGGGGCACATCGTTACCTTCCTATATCGAGCGTATCATTGAGAGATGTTAATGCTATTTCAGATTGATGCGTAATCACAACTATGCGAGAGGAGATTTTCCTCGTGAAACTCAGATATCATATCACATCGATCCTGCTGGCCGTGGCTATGGCTTTCAATGTGCTGCCGCCCACCTCATCTGCTGCCGAGGGCACGGGAAATTTCAAGAGGGTCAACACTTATCAGAGCGGAATGTTTACCGATGTCCCATCCGAAGCATGGTATGCGAGTGGGGTACGTTCTGCGTATGAGCTTGGGCTTATGAAAGGGAGCGACGGCGCATTTTCTTCCAACGGCCCTGTCAAGCTGTCTGAAGCGATTACAATGGCCGCACGGCTGCATTCCATTTACTATAACGGTTCAGAAAACTTCCAGCAGACGTCGCCGTGGTACTCCGTATACGTTGACTACGCAAAGCGTGTCGGGATTCTAACCCAAGATTATCTGGACTACAATGTCGCGACGACTCGTATACAGTTTGCCACTATTTTTGCCCATGCACTCCCGGCATCTGCCCTGCACAGTATTAACAACATTGCTGACGGTGCGATTCCAGACGTCAATGTATCTACCGCAAATGCCCAGGAAGTTTATTCTCTCTATAGGGCCGGTGTGCTGACGGGATCAGACGATAAGTTGACGTTCCATCCCTCATCTTCCGTTCTCCGTTCGGAGGCAGCTGCGATTGCCACCCGTATGGCTTTGCCGGAACAGCGTGTCACGATAAAAACCAACATACAGCCCACCCATACATGGCAGGGGGATCCGTCGCTGGATTTCACAGCGCAGCTTAGCACAGGGGAAAGTTTTACCCTTTCAAAGCAAGCAGGAAAAGTTGTAGTGGTCAATTTTTGGGCTACATTCACATGGGGTGTTACCGGGGAACCCTCAGTTTTTTCCCGACTTTATAGCGAATACGACACAGATGAAGTGAAGATGATATTTATCAACTGCGGAGAAGACCCCAAAACTGTGCAGAGCTTCCTTGACGGAGTGGGATGTACTCTCCCCGTAATCTGCGACACCAATGATACCATTTCGTCTGCCTATGCGTCTACCTACGGAGCAACATTGATTCCTCGAACTGTGATTTTTGGGAAGGATGGAACCATTTCTGTGGATTACCTTGGACTCCGGAACTATCAAATAGTCAAATCTCTTATTGACAGTGCATTGGAAGGCCGGACAGATTGAATAAAAACCGCATATAACTTTTGATAGAATGCGAGTAGACGAAACCGCCCTCACATTTTCAAATGGGGGCGGTTTTCATATCAATCTGCTGTAGGCCGTAATCGTGTTGTGATCGTTTTTGCGTAATTATGGGTATTCCTTTCTTTCCGTTGCTTCAAACAGGCATCCCGTTTTCAATCCCATCCAACAGGCCATTGCACTAAGACGGCGCTGGTGCTAAAATGTAGGCATCGAAGGAGGTGGGTAGATGGCGGACAGGCGGATCTACGCGGGGTACTACCGGCGCTATGACAGCAAACTTATTTATGTTGTCACCGTGGCAAAGGATGCGGACACAAGCGAAGAAATGGTCGTCTGGATGCCAGCCACCTATTCGGAGAAGCACACCTACTACACCACCAGCAAGCAGTCCTTTTGCGAGTCCGTTTTGGTGGACGGCGTGCGCCAGCCGAAGTTCAAACGGCAGACCCAGATGCGGGTGCTGGACTCGGTGATGGAGAGTTTCGAAGCGGAGGGCTTTTTCCGTCCGCCGCGCAAGACGGATAACCACATCAACGATGGATACGATACTTGGTGCCGTCCCTGCGTCGTCTCCTATTACGAGTACGCGAAAAAGCTCTGCGAGAACTATCGCGTCAGCCTATCCAAGTATGAACTTTGCGTCAGAGAGAAGCGATACATCGGAATATCCAAAGAGGATTTTAAAGAGCTTAAGAGCGACTTGGCTTTTTTGAAGAACTGCCTGAAAACTGTTCTGAATGATTACACCGGCTATTTCGAGGAGCGGTTTGCGAAAGGACTGTCCATCCGTAAATATGCCGAAGCCCACGGTCTCAACCGGGGGAGCGTGGATCATCTGCAGCGAAAATTTTTTACTGCCCTTGCCCAAACACTGAGGGAACGAGATGAAACCGAAGGACGAAGCAGACTCCGGGAAAATTGAATACTCCGCAAGGCCTCCGCCATCGCTGGCGGGGGCCTTTTCTATGTCAAGACTATGTCAGAATCCAGTGAGTTCGGAAATATAAGTAGAGGCCCTTTATAAGCATCAAAAAAATTTTTGAAGAGACAGCATAAAAAAGCCGCTCTCGTTGCCTACACAGTGAGGGGAAAAGTTGAAAGGAGTTGCAATACATGAAAACCTCAAGCTATAAAAACTATGATGACCTGCCGCTGTTCCTCAACGCGACAATGGTGGCAAAGGTGCTGGGTGTGTCGCCGTCCAGCGGGTATGAGTTGATGCACGAAAAGGATTTTCCTGTACTGAGGATTGGCAATCGGATGGTGGTGCCGAAGGAGAAGTTCATGGAGTGGGTAGAGCAGCACACGGGGGGACAGCGATGACGGGTGCGTGGTCAGTGGCGGCACCGTCTACCAATGAGTTCTGCCTGCCGCACGAAGTATTCAAGCTCGGCCTGGGGCACGGGCCGCTGCTGGTGTATCTCTACCTGATCTACTGCAAAAGTATGGGACACCGCGCGGACAAGATGAACTGCGCCATCATCAGCAAAGCTGTCAGTTGGTGCGAAAAAACGGTGCGTACACATCTGCGCGCATTGGCTGACGCTGGGTTCATCAAGGTGGATCAGCACGGGCAGACGTTCTCCTATACGCTGAATCCTATTGAAGCTCACGTGCGCGAACAAAGCTATGCGGCACTCCGCAACCGCTGGATATCCTCAAAGCGACTATGGCTCACCGGCGAGGTATTCGATGCCGTGTTTCCTGTCCCCGTTGAGGTGTTCCAGCTCGGTCTGCAACCCGGTGAGCTGCTGGTGTACATCTACCTCCACTATCAAAAGGGTGTGCGGAGTGGCCAGTGTTGGCCGAGCTACGCTACCATCGGCAAGGCCGTGGGCATGAGCCGGAAAACCGTTCAGAAGCACATCGGCTCGCTGATTAACAAGGGACTGATTCAAGCGGAGGAAACCATGATCCGCCGGAAGGATGGACGCCGCTGCAACGGCAGCCTGCGCTACACAATCATACCGATTCGCCAAGTGCTGAGGACTCGGGAGCAGGAGCTTTTGAAGCAGTTGAAACTTGCGGAGGCCCAACGGAAGTGGGCCTCCGCGCAGCAACGGGCGTGATCGCCCCTGTTTCGTGTTGCAAAGCCCCGTGTGCCCATCCTGGACGCTGGGTGGCATCCGTACACCTCCGAGAGAGTAAAACGCGGTGTTGGCCCCCGTTTGGCCCGTTGTGGAAAAGCGGATTCTTCGGGGAGCCAAAACGGAAAATTTTACTATGCCGTA